>Ga0315553_10001492_pt1 | contig 19304 bp, 20 predicted proteins | sample SalMarSW160140MG_FD_203099 | JGI IMG/M metagenome (GOLD analysis project Ga0315553, IMG submission 203099) | Salt marsh sediment microbial communities from the Plum Island Ecosystem LTER, Massachusetts, United States - Salt Marsh Sediment SW1601-40 ... | reverse complement strand
CTTCGAGCGCCTTGTCGAAGAAGTCGTCGTCCTCGGCCATCACGTCGGCGAAGAAGATGTTGGGCGACTTGCCGCCGAGCTCGAGCGTCACCGGGATCAGGTTCTCGCTCGCGTATTGCATGATCAGACGGCCGGTCGTGGTCTCGCCCGTGAACGCGATCTTGGCGATGCGCTTGTTCTGGGCGAGCGGCTTACCTGCCTCGACGCCGAAGCCGTTGACCACGTTGAGCACGCCGGGGGGCAGGATGTCGCCGATCAGGTCCATGAGCACCATGATGCTCATCGGCGTCTGCTCGGCGGGCTTCAGGACCACGCAATTGCCGGCGGCGAGCGCGGGCGCGAGCTTCCAGCACGCCATCAGGATGGGGAAGTTCCACGGGATGATCTGGCCGACCACGCCGAGAGGCTCGTGATAGTGATAGGCGATCGTATCTTGGTCGAGCTCGCCGAGCGTGCCTTCCTGCGCACGGATGCACGCCGCGAAGTAGCGGAAGTGATCGATAGCGAGCGGAATGTCCGCGGCGCGTGTCTCGCGGATCGGCTTGCCGTTGTCGATGGTCTCGACGGCAGCGATGAGTTCAAGATTCTCGGCCATGCGGTCGGCGATCTTGTTGAGGAGCGCGGCGCGCTGGGCCGGCGCCGTATTGCCCCAGGCGTCCTTGACCTTGTGGGCGGCGTCGAGCGCAAGCTCGATATCGGCCGCTTGCGAGCGGGCGATCTGACAGACCGGCTTGCCTGTGATGGGGCTGATATTGTCGAAATACTGGCCATCGACTGGGGCCACCCAGTCGCCGCCGATGAAGTTATCGTAGCGGGGCCGCAAGGCCACGCGCGAATTGAGGGTCTCGATGACCTGGTGCAGCATGGAACTCTCCCTAGACCGCTGTGAATTATGGTTATTTCCGACCCATCAGAGACCTGACATTGATCTACGTCAAGCTAGACTTGAGGAGTTGGAACCGGCCTCCTGGGGAGGCGTTCGATTCCAATCCATTAGGTAGGAGAGGTGACATGACCCAACAAGGCGCTCGCGGTGGAATTAATCCGGTCCTGGCCATTCTGCTGGCTGTTGCCGTGATTGCGGTGGGTGTGCTCGGCTATCTCTACTACCGTCAACGGCAGGATGTGGTGAAGATCGACGTGCCCGGATTCCAAGGCACGATCAGCAAGGACAAGGGCGTCGATATCGAGGTCGGCAAGGACAAGTAGCGGAAACGCCTTACGGGATGAGGACGGCCGCGCCCTGAAGCTCGCCCTTGCGCAGCCGCTCGAGCGCTTCGTTGGCCTCCGAGAGCTTCATCGGCACGACCGTGGTCTTCACCGGCACCTTCGGCGCGAGCGCCAGGAACTCGCGGGCATCGTCGCGGGTGAGATTGGCGACCGACCGCACCACCCGCTCCTCCCACAGGATGTCGTAGGGGAATTGCGGGATGTCGCTCATATGGATACCGCCGCATACCACGACGCCGCCCTTGCGGAGCGCGCGTAGCGCTGCCGGCACCAGCGGCCCCACGGGGGCGAAGATGATGGCGGCATCGAGCAACTCGGGCGGCGCCTCGTCGGAACCGCCCGCCCACACCGCGCCGAGTTCACGGGCGAAGTCTTGTGCGTTCGTGTCACCAGGGCTCGTGAAGGCATAGATCTCGCAGCCTTGCGCGCGGGCGACTTGCGCCACGATATGGGCCGCCGCGCCGAAGCCGTAAATGCCCAGCCGCTTCGTCTCGCCGTGGAGCGCGTCGTCCGCCATCTTCAGCGAGCGATAGCCGATCAGCCCGGCGCATAGAAGCGGCGCGGCCTCCGCGTCCGAATAGCCCTCCGGCAGCTTGAAGCAGTAGCGCGCGTCTGCCACGGTGTAGGCCGCGTAGCCGCCGTCGATCTGGTAGCCGGTGAAGCGCGGGTGATCGCAGAGATTCTCGCGGCCCATGCGGCAATAGGGGCAGCTGCCGTCCGTATAGCCGAGCCACGGTACCCCGACCCGCTCGCCGATCTCGAAACCATTGACGTTCGCGCCAAGCGCCTCCACGCGGCCCACGATCTCGTGGCCCGGCACGAGCGGCAATTTCGGATGATCGAGCTCGCCGTCATAAATGTGCAAGTCCGTGCGGCAGACCCCGCAGGCGAGCACTTTCAAGAGGATTTGGTCAGGGCCCGGCTCGGGCACTGGCAGCTCGGCGGCCTTCAGAGGCTCGCCTGCATGCTCCAAGACCATCGCCTGCATCGTCTTTGCCGCCATCGTCTCCGCCTGTATCCCGTACCTCAGAGACGCTGGGCGCGCGCTATGAGCGTATCCTCGATCCGCCGAATCCAGTCGACGTCATCGCCGCGAGGCTCGCGCATCTCACGTACGAGGCGGAGGTTGCGCGCCGTCGACTCGAGCTCCCAGGCGGCGTGCGCCATCATCAGCGCATCGCCAAGCCTCTCTTCGGCATCGTCCTCGTCGCGCGCCAGGACCGCAAGCTCGAGCAGAGTCGCATGATCCCAATAATCGGGGTTCTTTGCGGCCTTGCGCGCCGCCGAATAGCGCACGACCGGCAGGATCGCTTCCTGCCGCGGGTCCGGCTTCGCCATCATTTCCATCAGCGTCACAGCGTTCATGCCCGGATAGGCGTCACGCCAGTCCGCCTCGAACCCGGCAAGATAGGTATCGATTGCGCTCTTGAGCAGCGCCCGGGCCTCCGGCGCCCCCTCCTTCTTGGCCTGTTCCCAGCGGTCCTTGTAGATGCGGCCCAGAAGCCCGTTCGTTTCGCTCGACGGTCCGAACTCGGCGATCACCTCCGAAAGGACTGTTTCGGCCTCGGCGAAGCGGCCTGCGCGGTTCAGCGCAAAGCCGAGTTGCTCGCGCATCATCCTGGCCCGCTGGAGGGGCAATGGCATGCGATGATAGAGGTCGATCATTCCCTGATACGACTTCACGTCCCGCAGCGACAGGAAGAGGTCGACGACGATGCCGCTCTCGACCTCGAGCAGGTTTGCGAGCTCGCTTCCAGCGGCGATCTGCTCCACGGCCTCGGGACCATTCTCCACTGCCGCGCGCAGGCGCTGTTTGAACTTCTTCGAGTAATCGAAATTCTTGCGGAAGAGATCCGTCTTGCTGTGGTCGACCTCTTGGGGCCTGACGCCCTCGACCAGTTGAAAGAGCGGGCTGTCGTCGTGCGGGCTATCGCGCGCCGCTGTGAGCTGCTCTGCAATTGCGGTGACAGTGCCCTCAGCGCCGGTCGGCTCGCCTGCCTCATCGGTTTTGTAGGCGATGCCCCGCACCAGCGCGATATCGAACGGTAAGACCGTGCCCTCGCTGAACACGATCACCGTCGAGCGTGGCCGCATGGCGTGGCGGATGCCGAGCTCGTAGAACACGTTGGGATTGGCGCCGGTGATATCGGCCACTGCGTAGTTGCACAGCATCAGCCGTTCGAACATCGGCTTGTGGATCGTACCGCCGATCTTCTCCTCGTCGGCGCGAATCGGCTCGAGACCGGCGCGGGCGACGGCAGGGGCGATGACCTCGTTGTAGACGGAGTCAAAATTGGTAACACGTCCGGAGGCGTCCAACTTGCGGCCGAACGGCATCAGCACGAAGCAGAGAGGCGCGACCGGGCCGGTATCGTCCACGACGCGCCTATTTCACCCCGCTCAAGATCGTCGCCTGAATGGCCGGGTCGGGCCGCCCGAGCCAGCTTCGCTTGCCGTTGTTGATCAGCAGACCCCAGGCTTGCCGCGCCCCCGGCGCGAACAACACGTAGACCTCGTTGCCGCCGCAATCGTGCGGCTTGCACACCCAACCGAGCAGGTAGGGCTCACCGCCCACTGAGACCGTGGTGGAAGGTGTCGAAGTGCCGTTGAGGGTCTTCGTGAAGCTGTTGACCCAAGGCGGCACCGTCTCGCCCACGAGCATGCCCTTCCACGCCATGGCATAGCGCGGCTGCTTCATGAGATCGAAGAGATAGGGACCGTCGTCTTGCGCGAGCGCAGGGGCGGCGGCACCGAGAAGGAAGAGGGCGATCAGCAATCTGGCGAGCATGGAGGACTCCCTATTTCCGCAAGGCGCCGTCAATGGCCTTTTGGATCCGATCATCAGGCTGCCCGAGCCACTTGACCCCGTCCGGCGTCGCGAGCAATCCCCAAGCGTCGCGGCCTTCCGGCGCAAATAGCACATAAAGCTGGTGCGTCTCGCAATCATTGGGTTTGCAGGTGAAGCCGAGCGTGTAGATCTCGCCGTCAAGGGGAACCGGGATGCTCGGAACGGGCGGGCCGTCCAGGCTCGTGGCATAGTCCTTGACCCATTGCGGCGGCGTCTCTCCGGCCATCATGCCCTGCCACGCATAGATATATTTCGGGAGCTGCAACAGCTTGCCCATGACCGGACCCTTGGTTTCTTGCGCCTGAGGCGCGGACGGCTCCTTGGACTCTCCCGCAGGTGTCGAGGAACCTGTCGACTCGTCCGCCGCGAACGCGGGTACGGCGGAGACGAGCATCAAAGCGAGCAAAACCCTGGCGAGCATGGAGAACTCCGTCATCCTTTCTTCTTAGTGAGGGGCGAATTAGTGAGGGGCGAAGCGCTCGCACCTAAGGATGACGTTATTATAACGGCTAGTGGCGGACGAGCGGCCAGCCGGGGATGTTCGGGCGGAGCGCGGTCATGGGCGCTTCTTGCGCCTGCTCATAGGCGCCCGACGGCTTTGCGGACCCACGGCCGTCGAGATGATGCAGCGGCACAGGCACGGAAGCCGCCCATAATGCCTTGAACGCTAGCTGGCCGCGCCGCGCCGCCTCGGGTGCGTCAGCCTCGAGCAAGACGAGCGGATTGCGTTTTGACGCGTCGCGGCGCATGGCGTCGCCCGACCAGCACATGGCGTCGCCATAGGTCACCTGCTCATGGGCCTCGAGCAGGCGCGGGTTGCGTGCCCAGCGCACCAGCGCCGTCGCCGGTGCATCCGGCGAAAGCGCCGACAAGGCCGTGAAAAGGTCCTTGAGCTCGTCTTGCGGCTCGAGTTTGGCGAGGATCGCGCGTGCGTTGACGCGGGCGCCGAGGAGCGCATCCTTCATGAGGATCAGCGCCCGCGCTGGAGCCGACGCGGGCGACCGCAGGATCATGGTGCACGAGAGAGAGGCTTCTGCCTCGCGGCCGGCGCGCTCGATGAAGCATGACAGTGCTTCGAGATGCCGGTCGAGCTCGGCCTGCCTGAAATCCCTAGAACTTTCCGAACCGACCACAACGCGCATGAAGCTCCCCCCTCGGCTTTGTGGAGTTGGCGGTTGGGCGGACACCTGCCGCGCTTTCGCCTGTCCCTGACATGAATAGCCGGGATCGGGTTAAGGAAGGCTTGACTGCCGTCCCTTTTCGCGACGCAAAAATTAGGCCCACCTAGGCCCACCAGTGGATGCCGAGCCGGTCCTTTCTTGGGGGTTATTCTTGCCGGCGAGGACGCACCGTCCTCTCAAATTGGATCAGCCACCGCTCCCAAGCGGCCGACCGGTCCTATTCAAGGGGGCAAATGTGTCCTGTGTGCGACCGGCCTGGCCGGAGCCTCTAATACACGATCGCGAACACGACAAAGCCGATCACGCTGCCGATCACCAGCAGGGAAAAAAAGGCGACGAGCACATTTGTGGCATTCATGGGATCGTCCTCCCTCCTGCCGGAGAAGGCTAACATGCTGACCACGTGAGGCAACTGAGCGGGGTGCTACCTAATGTCTAGGTAGCCGGAGGGGCCATGCTGCGAGAGATTCGGCCATCGTGGGGGTGCGCGCGTGTGCCGCTGCTTGGAGTAGCCTTCTGTTGCGGGCCTGTCACAATTCGCGGCTAAAGTCCTAGTGTCCTGATAATGCCTGCAAAAAGCCCCGGTGCGCCCTGCGCCGCCGGGGCTTTCTTTGTATTTATACGCAGGCTGAGAAATTTCTGGAACCGGCGCCGCAGTCGCGCGTTTGGCTGACGGACCCCGGCGCGGCTCGACCTGCCCCCCATCCCCAACCCCCCGCGCCGGCGCTCCCGACTTTCCTACTTTTCGAAGCCCGGATTCAGCCCCGGGCTTCTCTTTTGCGTGCTTGGACTTTGCCGCACCCCGTAAGGGAGCGCTCGGTCCCGGAAGCATGAAGGGGAGGTTATTGGTCGCCGTCGGGGCGTCGCATCCAACGCCAGATGTCGAAGCAAACCCAAAGGAAGAGGGCGCCGGTACCGACCAGCGCGGGGATGCCGATGGCGAGGATCGCTTGCTGCATGAGGACATAAACCTGAACGGGAGCCACTCAGTTCCCGTTGGCGCCGGCCGTGATCCTGGGAACCGGCCTCGCCGCTGCCGCGTTCGGCTCCGATCGGCGTCGGCGGGGCGTCCTTTGCGAACGTGGCCCCGCCGATGCCCGTCTTGGAAGGCGTTTGGAGCGCGGGGAACGCTAGGGCGCCGGCCTACGGCTTAACGGCGCTTCAATATGGCAATTTGCATTGCGGGCCGTTCGTCCTACATTTTGTGGGACCATGACCGAGACACTCACGAAAGACCGCATTCTCGCCGCCCTAAAGGGCGTGAAGGGCCCCGATCTCGAGCAGGACATCGTTTCTCTCGGCCTCGTCTCCGAGGTGGTGATCCATAAGGGCAAGGTCTATTTCGCCATTTCCGTGGACCCCGCGCGCGCGACCGAGCTGGAGGAGCTCCGGCGGGCGGCCGAGAGCGTGGTGAAAGACATTCCCGGCGTCGAGGGCGTCGCCGTGACGCTCACCGCCGACCGCGAGCCGGGCACGGCGGGCCAAAACGGGAATGGCAATACGCCGCCCACGCCACAGCCGGCGCCGCAAGGCGGCTTCGCCCGCCCGGGCGCCGCCCGCGATGCCAGGCATCGCCCTGGTGGTGTGCCGAGCGTCAAGAACATCATCGCGGTGGCCTCGGGCAAAGGCGGCGTCGGCAAGTCGACCACGGCCGCCAATTTCGCCCTCGCCCTCAAGGACCAGGGCCTGAAAGTGGGCGTCCTCGATGCCGACATCTACGGCCCGTCCATGCCGCGGCTCCTCGGCGTCCACGGCCAGCCGCAGCAGCTCGCCGGCAACAAGCTCGATCCCATGCGCGCATACGGCCTCAAGGTCATGTCCATGGGCTTCCTGGTCGACGAGGAAACGCCGATGATCTGGCGCGGGCCCATGGTGATGTCGGCCCTAACGCAAATGCTGAAGGACGTCGCCTGGGGCGATCTCGACGTGCTCGTGGTCGACATGCCGCCGGGCACGGGCGATGCGCAGCTCACCATGGCGCAGCAAGTGCCGCTCGCTGGCGCGGTGATCGTCTCGACGCCGCAAGATCTCGCTCTGATCGATGCCCGCAAAGGGCTCAACATGTTCAAGAAGGTCAACGTGCCGGTGCTCGGCATTGTCGAGAACATGTCGACCTTCATCTGCCCCCATTGCGGCGAGCGCTCCGACATTTTCGGCCATGGCGGCGCTAAACAGGAAGCGGCAAGGCTCGGCGTGCCGTTCCTTGGCGAGGTGCCGCTCACCATGGCTGTGCGCGAGACTTCCGATGCGGGTAAGCCCGTAGTGGCGACCGACCCGTCCTCGCCCGTGGCGCAAGCCTATCGCGCGATCGCCGCGGCAGCTTGGGCAGAGCTCGAGCGCGTGTCCGGCGCCGATCGCAAGGCTCCAAAAATTGTCATGGAAAGCTGAAGGCTTGCGTAGGCGCAGCCGACTCAGCTAACTCGAATCGAGCCAGTTGCGCGTAGCGGCGAAACTCAGCGCAGGCTCGGTTCCCTTGATTGACCATCACAAGCCCAGCCTTTCGGTTTGCGTCTTCGGCGCCGGCCTCGCCCACGCGGCGGCTCTGGTCCTCATCGTGCCGATCTTGATCACCCTGCCTGCGCCTGCCGATACGGCGCCGCAGACGGTCGCGATCCATGTGGAGATCCGTGCCGCCGCTTCCGAGTCCATCGCCCAAGGCGATGCCGAGGAGGCGCCTTTGGACGCGCTCCCGTCTGAAGACGTCACCGCCGCCCTGCCTGCACCGGCCGAGCCCGAGGAACCGGCTGAGGCAATGGAGCCGACCCCGCAGGATGCGCTCGGGCCCGAAGCCGAACCTGAGCCCGATGAAGCCGCGGCGCCGGTCGCGGTCGCCAATGTCGCTGCGGAACAGGAGCTTGCCGTGGTGCCCGTTCCCTTGCGCAGGCCTTCGATGAGCGAAGCCATGCAGGAACGCCCACCGGTCAAGGCCAAAGCCGGAGTCGCACCGAGAGAGCATACCGCGGTCAATCGTTCGCCGGCACGGGCGCCAGCGAAATCTGTATCGAAAGGCTTCCTCGGCGGGCACATGGCGAGGCCGATGCGGGAATATCCCTTTTAGGCTACCCGCGGAGCGGGATCTTAGGCCGCGCTTGAGCGGCGCCGCCCGCGGATCGGCGTCACCTTGCCGTCGGGCGTGTCCTTTGTCTTGGCGTGCGTGTCCGCCGCCTCGGGGTGTCCGTAAAGGAAGCCCTGAACCTGCTTGCAGCCGAATTTCCGCAGCATGTCGGCCTGCTGGGTCGTCTCCACACCTTCCGCCGTGATGGTCACGTCGAGCGATTTGCCGAGCGCGATGATGGTCTTGACGATCGCCCGCATTGCCGGGTCCCGCGTCATGTTGCGGACGAACTGCCGGTCGATCTTGATCTTCGAGAACGGGAAGCGGGCGAGGTAGCTCAAGCTCGAATAGCCGGTGCCGAAATCGTCCATGGCGATCGCCACACCGAGCTCGCGCAGGCGGTTCAGCTTGTTCAACACTTCTTCGGTGTCGTTGATAAGGAGGTTCTCGGTGATCTCGAGCTCAAGCCGCCGTGCCGGCAACCCCGTCTCCTTGAGGATATCGGCGACCGTCTCGGCGATATCGCTGTCACGGAATTGCGCCGGCGACAGGTTGACTGCCACGGTCAGATCGTCGGGCCAGCTTACCGCGTCCCAGCACGCGCGCCGCAGGACCCATTCGCCGATCGGCACGATGAGCCCGGTCTCCTCGGCCACCGAAATGAAATGCCCCGGCGCGATCTTGCCGTGCACCGGGTGGTGCCAGCGGATCAGAGCCTCCGAGCCGCATTGCCGCTCCATCACCAGATCGTATTGCGGCTGGTAGACGACCTCGAACTCCTCGCGCCCGAGCGCCAGGCGAAGCTCGTGCTCCACGGTGCGCCGCCGCTGCAGCGCCTTGTCCATGCTCTCTTCGAAGAAGCACATGCGTTGGCCGCCGTCGCCCTTGGCGCGAGACAGCGCGATCGTGGCGTGGCGAAGCACGGAAGACGCGGTGTCGCCGTCGGCCGGGGCGAGCGCGATGCCGACGCTCGTGGTGATGAGGATCTCTTTGCCGCCGACATGGAACGGCAGCCGCAAAGCCGCGACCAACCGGTTCATGAAGGCCATCACGTCGCCGAGATTGGTGATGTCCACCAGCGCAATGGCGAATTCGTCGGCGCCGAGCCGGGCGATGATGTCCCGTTCGCGGAGCGTCCCCCTGATGCGGGTCGCCATCTCGCGCAGCACCTGATCGCCGCCGCCGTGCTCGCTCGCGTCGTTGACTTCCTTGAACTTGTCGATGTCGAGACAGACCACGGCGATGTGCGTGTTGTCCCGCCTCATGCGGCCGATCGCTTGGCCAAGGGTCTCGACGAAGGCCCTGCGGTTGGCGAGCCCTGTCAGCGCATCGTGGCTTTCGAGATAGCGCACCTGTTGTTCTGCCTGCCACCGCTCTTGGCTACGCATCCAGGCGAAAGCCACCGGCGTGGCGACGCCGATGCCGAGCAAGATGAGCGTCACCGTGGCGATCAGACCGAAATACCCGGACAGCACGCTCGCTTGGTCGGTTTGGTCGAGGTAGACGAGGAGCGTCCCACGCGCGCGCTCGTTGAGATCGAGCGGAATCCGAAGCACCGCAAAGTGTGTGGGTCCTTTTTCCGTAGAGCCGTCGTATAGGCCCACAACGGCGCCGTCATGACTTGGACTCTGCATCACGTCCACGAGACGGTCGTTGAGGGCGCCGCTCGCTTGGCCGCTTGTGAAGATGAGCCGCCCTTTGGCGTCGTACAACTCGTAGCGCAGGATCCGGTGGCTGTAGCCTGATTTCTCGAAGACGTCACTGAGTTGCGGCGCGAGACCGGGACGCGTCAGGGCATCGAGAACCACATTGGGCTCATCTAGCAAAGCCGTATTGAGTCGCGTCTCGGCGATGAGGGCCTCGCGCTCGAGCTCCAACCGGCTCACGCTGCCCGGCGCAAGGAGAGCCGTTGCGGCGATCAGCGCCGACAGCAGCGCCAATCCCACCCAGTGCCAATGCTTCTTAAGCCACTCGATACGCAACATGAACAAACCGGAGCCCGTCAACGGAACCGCCTAGTCCGCTGATCCCGGGGCCAAAATACCCGGGCGTAGGTTAAAAAAGCGCGGTGCGCGGGGGGCTGAGCCCAGAATGGGCCGTGTGCGGCGAGTGTTCCGCGGCCTGAATGCCCAAAAGTGCCGGGAATTAGCCCCTAGAGGACTTTTTTAACCCTAGGCGGACTTAGCGAGCCGGCTTAGCCGCCCGTCGCCGACATATGGCGCGAAACAGCAGGTCCGGCGCTCCGCTCGATGATGAAGTCGTGGCCCTTGGGTTTGCGGGCCAAAGCCTCGTCGATCGCAGCGTGCAGCGATTCATCCGAGGTGGTCGCGCGCAACGGTGCTCTGAGATCGGCGGCGTCTTCTTGGCCGAGACACATATAGAGTGTGCCGGTGCAGGTGACCCTGACGCGATTGCAGGATTCGCAGAAATTGTGAGTCAGCGGCGTGATGAAGCCGAGCCGGCCACCAGTCTCGGCGACCTGCACATACCGGGCCGGTCCGCCCGTCTGATAGGCGATGTCGGTCAGCGTGAGGTGCTGGGCAAGACGCGTCCGCACGAGCGACAGCGGCAGATATTGGTCGGTGCGGTCGGAGTCGACCTCGCCCATGGGCATGGTCTCGATGAGGGTGAGGTCAAAGCCCCGGCCGTGCGCCCAGCGCAGGAGATCCTCGATCTCGTCCGCGTTCATGTCCCGAAGCGCCACCGCGTTGATCTTGATCTTCAGCCCGGCGCGGTCCGCAGCATCGATGCCGCGCATGACCTGGTCGAAGTCGCCCCAACGGGTCAGGATGCGGAACTTGGCCGGATCCAGCGTGTCGAGAGAGACGTTGATCCGCTTGACGCCGCAGCCGGCGAGCGCGTCGGCGTAGCGGTAAAGCTGGCTGCCGTTGGTGGTGAGGGTGAGTTCGTCGAGGCCGTTACCGAGATGCCGCGACAGCGCCTCGACCAGCCACATGATGTTTCGCCTGACGAGCGGCTCGCCGCCGGTAAGCCGCACCTTGCGCACGCCGCGCACGATGAAGGCACTTGCCAGCCGGTCGATCTCCTCGAGGCTGAGCAGGTCCTTCCGCGGCAGGAAGGTCATATCCTCCGCCATGCAATAGGTGCAGCGGAAATCGCAACGGTCGGTGACCGATACCCGCAAATAGGTGATCGCGCGGCCGAATTGGTCGATCAGGGGAGGCACGCTACTACTCATTTTACCTCTTCGTCCTCGATCGTCTTTGTCTTGTCCTTGCGACTATAGACCTTGGCGCTCTTCACCACGCGCTTGCGGTAAAGCGGGTCGGCAAGTGCGGCCGCAGGCGCATTTCGGCGTTTGACCGTGCTCTTTCGCTTCATCGTACCGGCGCGCGTCTTCTGAGCGCGGCCTTTTCCGAGTGTGGTGACCGCCATTGGGTTTCGTCTGTAGTATAGGTGCTTCACCCTTTTCATATCAGGGTAGGTGCGCCAAAGGGAGGCCCCAGTGATGGACGAACAACGCTTTAACATGTCGATGAGGCGATTTCTCAAGGAGGTCGGGGTGAGCTCCCAGCAAGCCATCGAGCGCGTGGTCCGCGAGGAGGGGCTTGGCGGCAAGGGTAAGTTGAAGATGAAAATGGTGCTGACGGCCGAAGGCACGCCGCTCGATCATGAGGTCGAGGGCGAGATCGACCTCGGCTAGAGAGGCACGCGGATCATGATGCAAGCCGCAGCCTGGCCCACGGAGCTCAAGCTCGACAAGGACAAGCGGACCCTGAGCGTGACGTTTGACGACGGCCGAAGCTTCGCCCTGCCGGCGGAGATGTTGCGGGTGCTCAGTCCGAGCGCCGAGGTGCAGGGCCACAGCCCGGAGCAGCGTGTGACCGTGCCGGGCAAGAAGAATGTCCGCATCTCGCGGCTTGAGCCCGTCGGCAACTACGCCGTGCGCATCGTGTTCGACGACGGCCACGACACGGGTCTCTTCGTGTGGGATTATTTGCGCGATCTTGGCGAGAACCGGGAGGCGCGCTTTCAGAGCTATCTCGACGAGCTTGCCGCCAAGCGTCTGACCCGCTAGCGGCCCGACTGCTCCTTGGCCAGCAGCGCGCGCTTCCGCGCGACCCCGCCCCGATAGCCCGACAGCGAACCGTCGGAGCGCACGACCCGATGGCAAGGGATTGCCACGGCGATGCGGTTCGACGCGCAGGCACGAGCCACGGCGCGCGCCGATTTTGGTGCGCCGATGATCTCCGCGATCTCGGCATAGCTGGCCGTCGATCCCACCGGAATACGGCGCAAGGCGTCCCACACGCGGTGCTGAAACGCGGTCCCGCGAATATCGAGCGGCAGGTCGAAATGGCTGCGTGGGCTCTCGATGAGACCGATCACCTTGGCGGTCAGCGTTTCCAAATCCGCATCGCCATGCACGAGACGCGCACGCGGAAACTGTTTCTCGAGATCCCGCCGCAAGCCCTCCTGCGTATCGCCGAACAGGATGGCGCAAACGCCCGTCTCGCTCGCCGCGATCAAGACGGTGCCGAGCGAGCATTCGGCGAAGGTGAATGTGATGGCGTGATCTGTCCCGCCGGCGCGGAATGAGCGCGGAGTCATGCCGAGCACCTCCGAGGCGTTGGCATAGAAGCGGCTGTTTGCATTGAAGCCCGCATCATAGATTGCTTGTGTCACGGTCGTGCTCCTTCCGAGTGCCGCGCGCACCCGTTTGTTGCGGTGGGCCGTGGCGTAGGCCTTCGGCGTCACGCCAAGCGTCGCCTTGAACAGGCGATGAAAATGATAAGGGCTCAAGCCGACCGCCTCGGCCAGCGCCGCAAGCGGCGGCGGCGTCTCCGCCCCCTCGATCAGGCGGCAGGCGTTAGCGATCTTGGCCCCGTGCCGCGCTTGAAGCGTGGGCTGGTCCGGCTTGCAGCGCTTGCAGGCGCGGAAGCCCGCCGCCTCCGCCGCCTCCGCCGTGTCGTGAAAGCGCACATGGGCGCGGGCAGGGCGCCTGGCCGGGCAGGACGGCCGGCAATAGATGCCGGTGCTCGCCACCGAATAGTAGAACGCTCCGTCGAACGAGGAATCCCGGTGCAAAACCGCATGCCAGCGCGCCTCTTCGGATGGGAACGCGGTATTTTGAGCCTGAAGTGGAAGCGTATCGGACATGGCCCCGGTTCTCGGATGATCGTCAGAGACCGGAATTAGCCGCTTGCCTGCCGCGCCGCACCCCGGTCCTTGCGCTCAAACTGGCATGATATACCGACGGCCGAGGGAAGCGAGGAGGACGCCAGCCGGCCCAGGATGGCATCAGCCTCGCCAATGCCCATATTCTCGGCATTGCCTGTGCTCCAGGATGACAGGACGTTCACGCTGTCATTGTTTCGTTGCACAGGCCGAAGGGCAATGTCGCAAAATCGTGATAAACCGGGCGCAATCATAGGGATACCGCCAACGCGGCGATTCGTAGCACGGTTCAGGAGAAGCGCTTGAGCAACCAGGCAGAACAGAGCGCCCGCGCGCTGCCTTCCGGCCTCTTCCTGCGGGCCGGCCAGGCCGTCCGGCGGGGCTTGCGGGGGCTGTCGGCCAGGCTCTGGACTTCTCTCTGGCTGATCGTGATCGTCGCCGTGATCATGGCCTCGCTCGTGGCCTCGGGAAACCTGACCGTGGGGCTCGCGCTGACGGCCTTTGTCGCCTTCGTGGCTTCCGTGGCGCTGCTCCCCCGCCAAGAGGTTGACCCTGTGCTTGAGAACGATCTCAGGCATTCGCCCGCTTCCGCCCGGTCGACCTCGGCCATGCACGTCATGGCGGAGGCGCTCCCCGATCCGGCGATCCTGCTCAACCGGACCGGCCAAGTACTGTCCCTCAACGGCCCGGCGCGCGGCCTGTTCGCCGCGCTCCGCGAAGGCAGCCATATCTCCTCGGTAATCCGCACGCCGGAGTTCCTCGACGCGGTCGCCGCCGCGCCGCGCCGCGGTCGCGCCGTCACCGTGACGTACGCCGAGCGGGTCCCGGTCGGCCGACGCATGGCTGTGACCGTGGCTCCCCTGTCGCGTGGCCCGGACCGCGAGGGCAATATCCTGGTGCTCCTGCGCGACCTCACGGAGATCGAGCGTATCAATCAGATGCGGGCTGACTTCATCGCCAATGCAAGCCACGAGCTGCGCACGCCGCTTGCTTCGTTGCGTGGCTTCATCGAGACGCTGCAAGGCACCGCCAAAGAGGATCCGGGCGCGCGCGAGCGCTTCCTTCCCATCATGGCCGAGCAGGCCTCGCGCATGACACGGCTGATCGATGCGCTCCTCTCGCTGAGCCGCGTCGAGATGAACGCCCACGTCATGCCGAGCGAGCTCGTCGATCTCAACGACGTGCTCGGCCATGCCGGCGACACGCTTGAGCCGCTCGCCAGCGATTCCGGCATGAGCCTGGAGGTGGGGCGCTTCGGAAAGCCGGCCATCGTCCGCGGCGACCGTGACGAGTTGCTGCAAGTCCTGCAGAACCTCGTGCAGAACGCGCTCAAATACGGCAACGCGGGCGGCCATGTGCGTATCGAGGCGAAGCATATCCCCTCCCTCGGGCGCCAAGCAGCGGGACGCTACGCCATCAGCGTGGTGGATGACGGACCGGGCATCGCGCCGGAGCATTTGCCGCGGCTTACCGAGCGTTTCTACCGGGTCGATGTGGCCTCGAGCCGCGAGAAGGGCGGCACCGGGCTCGGCCTCGCCATCGTTAAGCACATTTTGAACCGCCATCGGGGCGAACTGGCCATTGCCTCCAAGCCTGGTAAGGGATCGACCTTCACGGTTATGCTTAACGAGGCCCGCCCGAGCTGACCGGGGCCTCCGCTCTTATCCACACCCCCGCTTCTGGAAATATTCGCTAAGTCAGTCGCTTAGACTGTCATAAAGTCGAATCATCGCTGTCATAAAACAATTATCCCTGAGGACTAGCGTGCCCGCGAGCTTGCGGCGTGGCTTTGCGCTGGCGGAGGCTCAAATCCAAGCAAGGGAGAGCGAATATGAGGTTCATGTCTTACGCGGTCGCCGCTGGCCTGGCCGTGGCGTTCACCGTGACCACCGCTCAAGCGGCCGATCTTTCGGGCGCGGGCGCAACCTTCCCCTATCCGATCTACGCAAAATGGGCTGACGCCTACAAGAAAGAGACCGGCATCGGCCTCAACTATCAGTCCATCGGTTCGGGCGGCGGCATCAAGCAGATCGAGAACAAGACCGTGACTTTCGGCGCCAGCGATAAGCCGCTGCCCGGTGAGGAACTCGACAAGTACGGCCTCGCCCAGTTCCCGATGGTCATGGGCGGCATCGTTCCGGTCGTCAATCTGGAAGGCATCAAGCCCGGCGAGCTCGTGCTCGACGGTGACACGATCGCCAAGATCTTCATGGGCGAGATCACCAAATGGGACGACGAGACGATCAAGCAGCTCAATCCGGACGCCAAGCTTCCTTCGAGCGCGATTGCCGTCGTGCACCGCTCCGACGGATCGGGCACCACCTTCAACTTCACCTACTATCTGTCCGACGTCAGCGCCGACTGGAAGTCGAACGTCGGCAGCAACACGGCGGTGGAGTGGCCGGTGGGCATCGGCGCCAAGGGCAATGAGGGCGTGGCCAACAACGTGGCCAACACCAAGGGCTCGGTCGGTTATGTCGAGTATGCTTATGCCCTCCAGAACAAGCTGACCTTCACCAAGATGATGAACAAGGCCGGCAAGACCGTCGCCCCGACCTCCGAGTCGTTCCAGGCTGCGGCTGCAGGGGCCGATTGGTCGTCGCAACCCGGCTTTGGCGTCATTCTCGCCAACCAGCCAGGTGATGAGTCTTGGCCGATGACGGCGGGAACCTGGATCCTGATGTACAAGCAGCCGAGCGATCCGGCAGCGTCGTCCGAGGCGCTCAAATTCTTCGCTTGGGCTTACAAGAACGGCGACAAGATGGCTGAGGAACTCGATTACGTTCCCATGCCTGACAGCGTGGTCGAACAGGTCCAGAAGATGTGGTCTGCGGATATCAAGGACACCGCGGGCAAGCCCATCTTTGCCATGAACTAGGCACATGCGGAGAGGGACGAAGTCACAAGACTCCGTCCCTCTTTCGCCGGCCTGTGCAACGTGACTGACCTGACTGAGGTAAGGGGATTGGGGAAATGATGGACGCGGCCGTCGCCGAAAACAACTTCGTCCATGACGAAGCGAAGCGGGCCAAGACCTTGCGCCGATTCCGGATCGGCGACCTCACCTTCAAGACGATCACGCAAACCGCTGCCATCACGGTGCTGGTGCTTCTCGCCGGCGTGATTGTCGCTCTGGTCCACGGCTCCCTGCCCGCATGGCGGGCTTACGGCTTCGGCTTCTTCACAGCGGAAAGTTGGAACCCAGTCACCGAGAAATTCGGCGCACTGCCGGCGATCTACGGCACGCTGCTCACGTCGTTCATCGCCATGTTGATCGGCGTGCCCGTAAGCCTTGGCATCGCGATCTTTCTCACCGAGATTTGTCCGGAACGACTGCGGCGGACTATTGGTATCGCCATTGAGCTGCTGGCCGGCATTCCCAGCATCATCTATGGCATCTGGGGCCTGTTCATCTTCGCGCCCTGGTTTCAGGTGCATGTGCAGCCGCTCCTGATCGACACCTTCGCCAATATTCCCGTTATGAATCAGCTGTTCGCGGGACCGCCTTATGGCATCGGCCTGCTGACGGCCGGCCTCATCCTCGCCATTATGGTGCTTCCCTTCATCACCTCGATCACCCGCGAGGTCTTCGATACCGTGCCGCCCGTACTGAAAGAGGCGGCCTATGGGATCGGCTGCACCCGTTGGGAGGTCATGAAGCGTGTCGTGATCCCCTATACGCGTGTCGGCATCATCGGTGGTGTGATGCTGGGACTGGGCCGCGCGCTTGGCGAAACCATGGCCGTGACCTTCGTCATCGGTAACGCCCACAGGATCGCATCGTCCATCATGGCGCCCGGGACGACGATCTCGGCCTCGATCGCCAATGAATTCACCGAGGCTGTCGGCGATCTCTACACCTCATCGCTCATTGCCCTCGGCCTTATCCTGTTCCTCATTACGTTCGTAGTGCTCGCATTCGCGCGGCTGATGCTGATGCGGATCGAGCGCAAGGCGGGAAAATAAGATGGCGCTGAACGACTCCAATAGCCTTTACGCGCGGCGCCGCTGGCGCAACAGGCTCGCCACAGCGCTTTCGGTTGGCGCCGCGGGATTTGGGCTCACTTGGCTCGTGCTGATCTTGCTGGTCCTCGTCATCAAGGGCGTGGGTGGCTTGTCTCTCGCCGTATTCACCGAGATGACGCCTCCGCCGGGCGGATCGGGCGGTCTGTTGAACCCGATCATTGGCAGCCTGATCCTCACAGTGATCGCCGTTGCGATCGGCACGCCGCTCGGCATTCTGGCTGGGACGTACATGTCCGAGTACGGACGCTATTCCAAACTCACGATGGTCGTGCGCTTCATCAACGACATTTTGCTGAGCGCGCCCTCCATCGTGGTCGGCCTATTCGTGTACGAGATCATGGTTGCCCAGATGGGCCACTTCTCCGCCTGGGCCGGCGCCGTGGCGCTCGCAATCATCGTCATTCCCGTGGTGGTGCGCACCACCGAGGACATGCTGCTGCTTATTCCGAACACCCTGCGCGAGGCCTCCAGTGCCCTTGGCGTGCCTCAATGGCTCGTCATTCGCTATGTCGCCTACCGCGCTGCGCGTGCCGGCATGATCACCGGCATCCTGCTGGCCATCGCCCGCATCACCGGCGAGACGGCACCGCTCCTGTTCACCGCCCTCAACAACCAGTTCTTCAGCTGGAACCTGAACGCGCCGATGTCGAGTCTACCGGTGGTCATCTTCCAGTTTGCCTTGAGCCCTTACAGCGATTGGCAGCAGCTTGCCTGGACCGGGGCTTTCATCATCACGGTCGCCGTGCTTGGCTTGAGCATCTTGGCGCGTGTCCTATCCTCCAAAAAGGTAGCACAATGACCAGTCTTGCGATCCACACCGACATGAAACAGCAGCCACCGACTCCGGCCGCCGAGACGAGCGACAAGCTTGCCAAGAAGGTTTCGGTGAGCAATTTGAACTTTTTCTACGGCGATTTCCGCGGGCTGGCGGACATCAATGTCGATCTCTACAAAAACAAGGTCACCGCGTTCATCGGCCCCTCTGGATGCGGCAAGTCGACTTTGCTGCGTGTCCTAAATCGCATTTACGACCTCTATCCCAACCAGCGGGCCGAGGGCGAGGTGCTGCTCGACGGCGAGAACATCCTTGCTTCCCACTATGACCTCAATCTCTTGCGGGCCAAGGTCGGCATGGTGTTTCAGAAGCCGACGCCATTCCCCATGACGATCTACGAGAACATTGCCTTCGGCGTGCGCCTCTATGAAAAGCCGTCCAAGTCCGAGCTCGATGATCGGGTCGAGGATGCCTTGCAGCGCGGCGCGATATGGGACGAGGTCAAAGACAAGCTCGATGCGAGCGGCCTCAGCCTGTCTGGCGGTCAGCAGCAGCGCCTGTGCATCGCCCGCACCGTCGCCATTCGCCCCGAGGTCATCCTGCTCGACGAGCCGTGCTCGGCGCTCGACCCGATTTCCACCGCCAAGATCGAAGAGCTCATCGACGTCTTGAAGAAGGACTACACGATCGCCATCGTCACCCACAACATGCAACAGGCGGCGCGTACCTCGGACTTCACTGCGTTCATGTATCTGGGCGAGCTCGTCGAGTTCGACGAGACGGGCAAGATTTTCACCAATCCGAAAGAGCAACGGACACAGGACTACATCACCGGGCGTTTCGGCTAGGCCGGGCGCTCTTAGGAGCCGGATATGGATCAGCAGCACGAACACACTGTCAGGTCGTACGAGGAGGAGCTCGCGCTCCTCAACAACAAAATCGCCAAGATGGGTGGTCTTGCCGAGCAGGTTCTTGGCCAGTCCTTCGAGGCGCTGGAGCGCCGCGACCCGGACCTGGCTGCCGCCACCATCAACGAAGACGAGGCGATCG
>Ga0315553_10001491_pt1 | contig 19305 bp, 14 predicted proteins | sample SalMarSW160140MG_FD_203099 | JGI IMG/M metagenome (GOLD analysis project Ga0315553, IMG submission 203099) | Salt marsh sediment microbial communities from the Plum Island Ecosystem LTER, Massachusetts, United States - Salt Marsh Sediment SW1601-40 ... | reverse complement strand
CCTCCTTTTTATTGAACATAATAACAATAATTACAAATTTGTCAAGGGTTTAAAATTGTAATCATTACAAATTACTAATTTTATCTAGGAAGTATGTGCGGTATTCGGGTTTTCTGTTTTTCTCGCTTCTAGTTGTAAATGATTACATTAACGATAGTCTTTATGTAATCGATGGCGAAGGGGATTCGGTTCTTGCAACTATTGGGATTGAAAGTTCATCCCTTGGAGTTGGTGTGAACTCAGAGACAAATCGTATCTATGCGGCAAATTATTATGATAATAGTGTTTCTGTAATCGACGGCAGCTTAAATTCGATGATTACTACAATTGGAGTTGAATATAACCCCTGGGCAATTGGCGTAAATCCCACCACAAACAAGATATATGTAACGAATAGCGGTAGAGACAATGTTTCCGTAATCGACGGCTCAACTAATTCAGTAATTGCTACGGTTTGGGTTGGATATTACCCTACTGAAATTGATGTTAATCCTCTGACAAATCGTATCTATGTAGCGAACACTGGAGATGACAGTATCTCCGTAATCGACGGAGCAGGCGATACAGTAATTGCCACTATTGCGGTTGGAAGTGCGCCGACGGGAGTTGGTGTAGATCCGGGTACAAATCGTATTTATGTTGTAAATCATGGACAACACGATGTTTTCGTGATAGACGGAACAACTAATTCTGTTCTTGATACACTTGAGGTTTGTAGTTGGCCCGAACATGTTGCAATAAATCTGCAGACAACTCATACATATGTGAGTTGTCCACTAAAAGGAACTATCTTGGAGCTCAGTTATAATTCTGCAGGAGTGGAGGAGTCTTTATCTAATCCGCAAATCCTTAATTTAAAAATAGATCCTAACCCTTTTAATAAAACGACACAACTTGTTTTAGATGTACCCGCTGATAGTAGGGAAAAGAATATAGAATTCTCAATTTATAATTTGTGTGGAAGGCAGGTTAAAACTTTTTCTAATATAAATACCGGTTCTTCTCGGGTTATTATTCCGTGGGATGGAAAAGGCAATTTCGGGGAGGGCTTAAGTTCGGGATTATATTTTGGGGTTTTACGAGCAGGAGATGAAGAAATACAAAAGAAAATGATTATGATCAGGTGACGGAACCATGAGTCAAAAAACAATAATAAAAATCAGTGTTTATCTGTGTAAATCTGTGGCAGTTAGATAGATTCTCTGAATCTAAGTTAATTGGTTAAATCGTTGAGTGGTTAAATAGTTAAAACAACTACATTTTCTACATGTTCTACATGTGAAGTGATTGTAAATGCGTAGAAGCCTAAATGCATAAAAAACAGGTATCAGGTATTTGGTTTTAGGGAAAAATTAAAAATTCATAATTCATATTAAGGGGTTGGGAGTGGTTTCAATCAAAACTAATCATTGCTTTGATTACTCCGTCCCGGTAGCCTTCCACGAATTCGAACGCTAATGGCGCGTCTTTGAGTTTGAAATTATGCGTTGCCATGAAATCCGCGTTTATTTTTTTTCTGGCGATTAGATCTATCGCCTTCTGCACGCATTTGTTTTGTCTGCGGACGTTTTGAATGCTTATTTCTTTCCTGCGGATTTTGTTAATATTAAAGGTTATTTCATTCGGCTCGGGGATTCCCACGATTATTAGTTTTCCTCCGGGTTTTAATAAGTCGACCGCCTGGTCCAGCGCTTCCTGTTCGCCGCAGCATTCGAATACCGCGTCTAATTGTTCGGGCTCTATCCTTTTTATTTCTTCTGCTATATCTATCAAATCCGGATTACCAATCCAGTCCGCTCCGGCTTTCTCCGCGGCGATGAGCCGGTTTTCTATTTTATCCGTCATGAAAACTTTTTCTGTACCGTTTGCTCGAGACGCGAGAAGAACGGAAAGCCCGATCGGTCCGGAACCCAGGATTCCGATTGTTTTTTCTTTGGAGTTGTCGAGAAAGGCGGCGGAATAGACTCCGATCGATAAGGGTTCTACTAATGCGCCCTGAATTAAGCTCATAGAAGGATGTATTTTATAGCAGTTGTCTTCGGGCATTACTATGTATTCGGATAGACAGCCTTCGAGCTGACCCGGACATCCGAGGAATTTTAAATTTCGGCAGGTATGGCGCCTTCCGTTTTTACATTGATCGCATTTTCCGCATGATACCGCGGGTTCTATTGCTACCCGGTCTCCCGGTTTTACCCGTGTTACTCTTGCTCCTGTCGATTCGACTATGGCGGAGGCTTCGTGTCCTATTGTAAAAGGAAATTTTATAATCTGGTCGCCTATTTTTCCGCTTTTATAGTAATGGATATCTGAACCGCAGATTCCCACTTCGCGTATTTGAAGCAAGACGGCGCTGGTGTTTCTTATTGTCGGTTTTTGTTTTTCCTTGAATTCGAATTTACGGATGCCGGTTAACGTCAGGGAATTCATTCGCTATAAGGCGATTTATCAGAAAGGATTTTCGCCTGGATAAAGCATGCCCTCCGGCTGGTTGAAAGAAACATCCTCGACTCCAAGAATTTTCATGGCGGAAAATAACGATTTACCTGCGTGTTTGAAAGCGACCCCGGTATGATGCGGAAAATTTTTACCTATAAGAACGTGGCGGTAAAATCTTCCCATTTCTTTAATTGCGAAAACACCGATGCTGCCGAAAGATTTGGGATCGACATCTAAAACTTCCCCTTCTGCCACATAAGAACGTAAGATTGTATCCGCTGTGGACTGCAGGCGGAAAATCGTAATATCGCCCGGTTTTATGCGTCCTTCGAAAGTACCTCTGGTTATATCGGGTTCTTTTTTGTCCGGCTCCATTAGACGGTTCATAATCAATTGAAATTTTATTTTTCCGTCTAACAAGCATGTAGAAGATGTATTTCCGCAGTGGAAACCCATAAAAAGGTCATTTTGTTTATACTTTCCGATTTTGCTTTTTGATTTTTTATAAATATCAGTTGGAACGGTGTTGTTTATATCGAGTATGGTGGGGGGGAGTTCCGTCGCGCAGGTCGCTATGTATTCGCTTAATGTGCCGTATATATCGGTTTCGCATGATACCGGTACTCCGCGTGTTGCCAGACGTGAATTTACATAGCAGGGTACGAATCCAAAGTATTTTTCAAAAGACGGCCAGCATTTATTGGCGAATATTCCGTATTCCGAAGCGCCCAGATTGTCTTCCATAAATTTTGTCAACGCGACTTCGTATTGAGCGAGTTTCTTTAAGAGGTCTGGATAAGTATTCCCTTTTCCCAATTCTTTCGCCATGTCAGAAGCTACTTTTTTTATTTTCTGATCGCCTTCTGCGGATTTATATATATCGTATAAATCCAGTTCGCTGTTTTCCATTACTTCCACACCGATGTCAAAAAGAGGTTTAATAGGCGCGTTACACGCAAGAAAATCCTGCGGGCGGGGACCAAAGGCAAATATTTTAAGTTTTTTAAGGGCGGTTAGGATTCTTGCGACGGGAATAAAATTTTTAATCATATCGGCAATTTCGCTGGCGGTGCCGACGGGATATTCCGGGATGTATGGTTTTAGGTTCCGTAACCCCGAGTTGTAAGATGTATTCAATAAACCACAGTACGCGTCACCTCTTCCGTTAATAAGATGTTTTCCTGATTCTTCTGCTGCAGCTGCAAACATAACAGGACCGCCGAATTTTTGAGCCAGCATGGTTGTCGGTCCTTCCGGTCCGAAATTCCCAAGGTAAACAACAAGAGCATTGATTTTTTTCTTCGCGGTTTCTTTAAGTGCTTTTAATACGTCTTGCTCGTTTTCTATTACGGTTTCTATTTCAGTGATTGGAAATTTTTTCTTTTTACAGGAATTTACAACCGCTATTCTTCTTTTTCTTGATAGCTCTATGGGGAAGCAGTCTCTGCTTACCGCGATAATACCCAGATTGATTGTTGGCATATTTTCCATTTTATTTCTCCTTGTTTTTTTGTCCGTAGTAGGCATCCGGACCATGCTTTCTATTATAGTGTTTTTTTAAAATATATTCGGGTAAATCTTCACATTGAGGATTAAGCTGATAAGTTCCAAAAGCCATCTCTGACACGATTTCCAGAATATGACTGTTTTCTGCCGCATCATGCGGTGTTTTTCCGAATGTGAAAGGTCCGTGCCCTCTGACTAAAACTGCGGGCATCTCAATAGGATTTATATCTGCAAAACGTTCGATGATTACCGTTGCTGTATTTTTTTCGTATCCCTTTTTTACCTCTTCTTTTGAAATAAATCTTGTTAATGGTATCGATCCGCAAAAGCTGTCTGCATGAGTTGTACCCAAGCAGGGTATTTCTTTTCCGCTCTGAGCGAACATTGTGGCAAATTTACTATGCGTATGAGCTATTCCACCGATATTCTCAAATGCTTTATATAATTTCAAATGGGTGGGAGTGTCGGATGAGGGATTACACTTACCTTCGACAACATTGCCTTCAAGGTCAACGACAACCATATCTGATGACCGCATTCCCTCATAAGATAAACCGCTTGGTTTAATCACGACTAATCCATCTTCGCGATCGATTCCGCTTACATTGCCCCACGTCAATGTCACAAGTTTATATCTAACTAAATTTAAATTTGCTATAAATACTTTTTCTTTTAATTCGGAAAGCATTATTCTTTTTTTCTTTGCTGGTCTCTTATTTTGAGTAAATCTTTCATGACATTTTGCATTTTTCCCGACCAATCTTCGGTTCCGAACGCATCGTGTAATTGTTTATATAACGCGTATAATTTTTTATATACCAAGTGATTGGAAGGATTCGGTTCGAAAGTCTCTTTTGTACCGGTTATTGCATTCTGGGCATCGAGTATTGAGGAAAAACCGCTTATTTCTTTTCCTGCTGCTACAGCGCCAAAGATTGCCGCACCGAGTGCCGGAGTTTGTTTGCTCTTCGAAACTTTCATCGGACGGTTTGTGATATCCGCGTATATCTGCATTAAAAAAGGACTTTTAGAAGCCAGCCCGCCGCAGTTTACGATTTCCTTTACGGATACTCCGTATTCTTCGATTCGATTTATAATTGTTAAGGCGCCGAATGCTGTTGATTCGATTAAAGCTCTATATATTTCATGCGCCTCCGTATGGAGTGTTTGACCTATAATAAGTCCACTAAGGCGTACATCCACAAGTATAGTGCGGTTTCCGTTATTCCAGTCGAGAGCAAGTAGTCCGTGTTCGGCAGGTTTCTGCTTTTTTGCTTCTTCTGCCAGATTCTCAAATTTCTCATCGACCGACTTTCCGTATTTTTCCGGAACGAGATTGTTTACAAACCACAAAAATATATCACCGACAGCGGATTGTCCGGCTTCGATTCCAAAATACCCCGGCATTACGGAACCATCTACTATTCCGCATACACCGGGGATATCTGAAAGTTTTTTTTCATGAGGGGAAACCATAATATCACATGTGCTTGTGCCGAGTATTTTGACTAATGTTCCTGGCTTTATTCCGGTACCCACAGCTCCCATGTGTGCGTCAAAAGCTCCTACTGCAATTGCTATTCCGGGTTTTAATCCCAAATCCTGTGCCCATGTGTTTGATAGTTTTCCGGCTAATTGATCGGAAGGAATTGCCTTTTCATATAATTTGTCTCTAAGGTTTGCCAGAGCAGGGGATAGGGCAGAAAGAAATTCCCTGTTAGGCAGACCACCCCAATTATCGTTGTACATAGCTTTATGCCCCGCAGCGCAGATACTTCTTTTTATTTTATCGGGATGAGTTTCCCCCGTTAATATTGCAGGTATCCAATCGCAAATTTCTACGAAACTTTCTGCCGCGTTGAAAACTTCGGGGTCGGTATTATAACAATGAAGTACTTTACTCCAGAACCACTCGGATGAGTAGGTTCCTCCGATCTTGTTAAGATATTCGGGATGCATCCTCTTTGCTAACTCAGTAATCTGAGCGGCTTCCGAGTGCCCAGTGTGGTCTTTCCATAACCATACCATCGCATTTAAATTATTTTTAAATTCCGACAAAAAACAAAGAGGGTTGCCTTCGTTGTTAACGGGCATGGGACTGCTTCCTGTTGTATCTATTCCTATTCCTATAATATTTTCGGACGTAAAATGTGAAAATTTTTCCCTGGCTTCGAGGATCGAGTTTTTTATTGTTTCTTTTATACCTTTTATATAATCTTCAGGGTTTTGCCTTGCGAGGTTAGGTTCCTTTGAGTCGAGGAGGATTCCAGCATGTCCGGAAGGATAAGAAAAGACATAACTTGCAAGTTCGCTGCCGTTACTTAAATCAACAATCAAACTGCGGCAGGAATTGGTTCCGAAATCAAGACCTATTGCGTATTTTCTCATTTTTCTCCCTTCATGGATAGTTTTCTTCTCATACTCCCTCCGGCTACGGCAATAATTATAACAAGTCCAAGTATTACCTGTTGCCAGAATGCCGAAACCCCCAAAAGTACAAGACCGTTTGCAAGAACACCCATGATTGATGCGCCAATCAGAGAACCAAGAACTGAACCTTTACCTCCCATTAAGTCGGTTCCTCCTATAACGACGGCTCCTATAACGCTTAGTTCGTAACCTGTGCCTGTTATTGGTGAACCCTGAGATAGGCGCGATGCGAGCATTATTCCGGCAAGACCGCTCAGGAAACCTGTTATCGTATAAACCAAAACTTTAATTTTGTTTACATTCACTCCCGATAACCAGGTGGCTTTTTCGTTTCCGCCCGAAGCATAAATATATCTTCCCCATATGGTACGGGATAAAAACAGATATCCTAAAATATATATAATTGCCATTATTATGACCGGGACGGGGATGCCAATTAAACGGCCTTCAGCAAGACAGCCAAAGCATTCCGGCAGTCCGGTAACTGGCCAGCCTTTCGTAATTACGAGTGCCAACCCTCTTGCAATATTCATCATTCCAAGAGTGACTATGAAGGGCGGCAGATCCCATTTAACTATAATTATACCGTTGAGAAAACCAAGGAAGGTACCGCAAAGTAAAGCAGTGCTTATTCCGGGCGCTAAACCAAATTTATTGATAAATAATGCCGCAAGGACGTTTACCAAGCCAAGAACTGCTCCTACTGATAGGTCTATTCCAGCTGTAAGAATTACCATTGTCATTCCTACGCTCATAATTGCGATAAAAGAAACCTGTTTCATTACGGTGGAGATATTGTAATAAGACAGGAAATTAGGATTGGCAAAAGAAAGAATTATACATAATGCTAAAAATGCTATAAAGATACCGAATTCCGTGCTTTTTAAAATGTCCTTAAAATCCATTCTATAACCTCCTAATTTCTTAGAGCAGCAAGCCGCATGATTTTTTCCTGAGTTGCTTCTTTTCTTTTTAGTTCCCCTGTTATTTTTCCTTCTCTCATAATTAGTATTCTATCGCTTATATTCAAAATTTCGGGCAGTTCAGAGGATATCAAAATAATTCCCATTTTTTCTTTCGCCAGATTATTTATAAGCGAATATATTTCGTTTTTTGCCCCCACATCGATACCTCGTGTAGGGTCATCTAAGATTAGTATTTTTGGGTTTATGGCAAGCCATTTGGCTATTACTATCTTTTGCTGGTTTCCGCCGCTTAAGTTCTGGACTATCTGTTTGTTGTTGGGTGTTCTTATATTGAGGCGTTTGCAATAATCGTTTGCTATATTTTCTTCTTCTTTTTGTTTTACGAATCCGTGAGAATTTATTTCCGGTAGTTTTGTTATATTGATATTATCTTTTACCGAGCGGCTAAGAATAAGACCTTCTTCTCTTCTGTCTTCCGGTACAAACCCCATTTTCATCTTGATCGTTTCTAAAAGAGTTTTTGTTTTTACTTTTTTTCCTTTTATTAAAACTTCACCTCTATCCGGAGTTTCTATGCCGAAGATTCCTCTCATAACTTGGACCCTTCCGCAGCCAACGAGTCCCGCAAAACCCAGTACCTCACCTGCGTGAAGTTGAAAACTGATATCTTCATATTTTGATTTCTTTGTAAGATTTTTGACTTCCAGAACGACTTCCCCTCGTTTTACTTCTATTTTAGGGTAAAAATCCTTTAGTTCTCTTCCGACCATCATCTGTACTATTTCACGGGGATTTGTATCCGTGGCGTTAAGGGTGCCGACATAATTTCCGTCGCGCAGAACGGTTACCCTATCGGATATTTCGAGGACTTCTTCAATTATATGGGAAATGAAAATTATCGAGACTCCTTTATTTTTTAATTCTCTGATGATTCTAAAAAGTGTTTTTTTCTCAGACCCATTCAAAGCCGATGTCGGTTCATCCATAATTATAATTTTAGAGAAAAAAGACAGGGATTTTGCTATTTCTACCATTTGCTGTTCGGCTACACTTAACCGACCAACAAGAGTTTTTGGGTCTCTTTTCATACCTATTTTTTTCAGAAAGAATTCGGATTTATTATACAGTTCCGGAAAATCTACAAAAGCTTTCTGTTTGCGGGGTGCCCTTCCTATAAAGATATTCTCGGCGATGCTGAGGTTGGGTATTAAATTGAATTCCTGGTATATTACGCTTATACCTAAGTCCAAGGCGTGTTTTGGGTCGGTCATTTCCACTTTTGAACCGTCTAGTTTTATGACGCCGGTGTCTTTTTTGTAAGCGCCTGCGAGAATTTTTAAAAGGGTGGATTTACCTGCCCCGTTTTCACCGACTAAAGCGTGTACTTCTCCGGCCTTTAAATTAAAATTAACCTTATTCAGCGCTTTTACCCCGGGAAAAGTTTTGGATACATTTTCCATCTCTAAGATGTATTTATCAGTAGTTTTCTTTTTCATCCTGGGTTTTTATAATCTATTACTTATTACTCCGGGAAGTGTTCGTCTATATTTTCAGCAGTTACAAAAAGAATTCCTGTGTCTATGATTCCGTCCACGGCTTTGAGTTCTTCGGGAAGCTGGAGGTCTTTCCCCATGTGAATATCATGAAGAACTTTAATACTGACATAACCCATCATATAAGGTCTTTGTCCTACTGCTCCTTGGATGTATCCCTGTCTTATAAAATCTAAAGTAATAGGTACTGTATCGAAACCTACTATTTTAATTTTTTCTTTTTTATTCAGGGCTTTTACCGCGCGGGCAGCGCCTGGTGCCGCAGGTGCATTAAAACCTGCAAATGCCAAGAGGTCGGGATGGGATTGTAAAATTGCTTCTGCCTGACTGAAAGCTAGAGATTCATCATCATTGTTTGCCTGTAATGTTACTATCTTCAGATCGGGGTATTTGGCAATTGCGTCTTTGAAACCTCTGATTCGCTCGTTGAGGTTCATCGCACCCAGTCCCCCCGTAAATAAAGCTATTTTTCCTTTTGTTCCTGCTATCTTTATAAAATGTTCACCTAATGTTTTTCCGGCTTTGTAATTATCGGTTCCTATATAATATCTACGCAGGCTTTTGGGTGAATCGGAGTCGAATGTTATTACCGGAATTCCTTTTTCGACAGCGCTTTTAATAATAGCCTGGACAGCTTCGGGCTCATTAGGAGAAATACCTATTCCGGCTACTTTACTGGAAATGGCACCTTCTATAATCGATATTTGAAGCGCGCTACTTCCTGTCGGGGGACCGTTGAATATAGCTTTTACTCCCAGTTCTTTTGCCATAGCGTTCATCCCTCTTTCTACTTCCACCCAGTAAGGATGTCCGACTGATTTCGGAACGAGTATGAAAGTTGGAACTTCTGATTTTGTTCCGCAGCCGGTGTTCATTATACCCATGAGTAAAACAAGTAGACTAAAAAAACATATTAATACTCTTTTCATTTTTGAAACCTCCTTTTTTTTTAGTCTATACACTTTAATGTGAATTGACGTGATGTCAAGGTCGAATTTCCCGTAGAGAAATTTAATGTTTATGTGTATAGCGTTGTAAGTCTTAAGTGAAAATAAAAAAATCCTAAGAATCTGCGTTTATCTGTGTCCGATTATTTGGGGTCGAGTGGCGCAAAACAACATAATTTTTCTTTTTTTCTCTGTGACCTCTGTGTGAGAATTAGTTTTTTAACTCCATGGTGGATTCTCAGGGAGAGATTTATCGAATTCATCGATAAGCTCCTGTTCGTAATTTCCTTTATATTCTCCGTTTAAGAATTTATCGATACCCTCATTATAAAATCTCTCCCAGGCTTTTTCTTCTTTGCCCGGTATAATCGGATAAAACAGAGCATTGTTAGCTTTTGCGGCTTTCATATCTCCGGGCGCATCGCCGATCATTAATATGTGGTCCTCAGGATATTTTCCGTTTGCCGCCATTTGAAGATGTTCTTTCTTTTTTCCCATTTCCTGTCCTGCGATAACACTCATGTACCTGGCGACATCATGTTCTTCCCATTCCCTCTGCAGGGCTTCGGTTGGTGTAGATGATACGACTATCATATCTACTTTTCCGGAAAGTTTTTCAAGAGACTCACGTACAAAGGGAAAAGGGGGTATGTTTTTTACTATTTCTTTTACGCTTTCGTTAACTTTTTCGCTCCATGCCAAAGCGTGTTCCAATTCCTTTTTTTCTTCATCGTTTTCGGCTTTCTCAATGGCCATTTTTAAACCTTCATTACTTAGAAGGCTATCTGGATTATCAACCCATTTGAAATAATGAGGATATTGAGGTACTTCAAAATTCCGCATTTTTACCATCGGATGGGTTGGCAGGAGTTCATTTATTATACGTTTTGCTGTTATGTGTCTGTTGGCTCCTCTGGTTTTAGAGAAAAGATCTGCAAAATCTTTACATTCTCTTGCCGCGAGAGCTACTCCTTGAAGGTTGAAGTATCCAATTAACCATGGACAAAAACATTCTCTCTGTTTTATTCCCATTGTATCGAATACACAGCCATCCGAATCTATTCCTACGAAAAAGTCAGTTTTCGGTTTGAATTCTATTAATGCTTTCTGAGATTCACTAATCATTTATCCTCCCTAATATAATAGTCATTTTTTTAGTTGGCTCGTTGGATCGTTGGTTCGGATTTTTTTTAAACGACCTAACGATCTAACCACCTAACGTCCTAACGATTTATTTCTCTCCACTTTATGTTGTTATCTATAAGCTTCCGGGGTGTATTTCGTTAGTTTTTTCTCCGCGAATATGGGTTTGAATCTAGCGAAACGCATAATACCTTTTTCTATTGGAATCTTGGCCCAGTCTTCACCGATTAAAGGTCTTGCATAGTCTATAAAATCATCCGTTACGTCGATCCTACTCTTTGAAATCCAGTTTGCCGGGAAAGACCTTTCTGAGTTGGCGACTTTTTCTAAAGGTACTTTATCGTAATAAACTTCGTAATTACTGCTCTCTTTTCGGAGGATTGTTGCCATGTAGCCCGATTTCCCTTCCGCGGCGATAGAAGCGGCTTTTTCTCCTACTTTATATGCTTCTTCGAGGTCGACATTAGAAGCATAAACAATAGCGTTTCGCTGGTCTGTGCCCGGAACCTGCCCTCTCGCGGCGCCGTTAACTTTAAGCCCCACTTTATTCAAGAAGTTTGTTACAATCTGACCGACTGTAATTTCACTCGATGAATATTCTGTATGTCCGAAAAGGTCTTTTTTCTCTCCCAGATCGCCGACAGGAAAACCTTCACTTACTACAACTATTGCTCGTCCATCCCTTTTTAACTGGTCGTTGACATTGTCGGCAAGTTCAGAGAGATTAAGTCCGCTTTCTGTAAGGTATATCTGTAGAGGAATCTTTCTCCCCGGGTCCGCAAGACGCGCGGCTGCGGGTATAAAACCGATTTTTCTGCCCATAGCCTGAATTACGAGTACCGGATCACTTGGAGATGAACCCATATTTTCCTCATTGGCGTTTTGTGTATATAGAGCCCAGTACCTGGCGACGCTTCCATATCCCGGAGTGTGATCTATCGATTTAAATTCAGAATCACCGACATCGTTATCTATTGTTTTTGGTATTCCCGTTGCGACTAAATCAAGCCCTTTTTCTTTGGAGAGGATACCTACTTTATTAGCTGTATCCATAGAATCGTTGCCCCCGATGTAGAAGAAATATCCTATTCCATGAGCTTTAAAAACTTCTACGATACGCTCAAAATCCTCTTGTTGATTGCTTTTTAGCTTATAACGACAAGTCCCTATTGAACCGGCAGCCGGTGTGTTTTTGAGAAGTTCTATTTCTTTCTCGTCTTGAGCGCTAATATTCAGTAATTCTTCTTTTAACACTCCCTCAATACCGTGGAATCCGGCATAAATTTTGCCGAAGGTTTCCGGCATTTTTTTACAGGCTTCTATTACTCCTCGTAGCGAATTATTTATAACCGGGGTAGGACCGCCTGATTGTGCTACAACTACATTTTTATTTTCACTCACTTTCAACCTCGCATATTTTTTATCTTAAACGGTAAAGGGTTTCTCCCGCGTTACGGACAAGAAGGATTCCTTCGTTTTCTTTGTCTTCCCAATTCGATATATCGATAGACTTATAATCTTTGTAGCCTAGATTTATTTTTTTGCATCGTTCTTCGGGTATTTTTGTGGCGAGAACTACATTTATTCTTGGTTTTTCTATTCCGTTTTCGTAGATGCCTATTCCTTTTACGTGGGTGGAATGCGCTTTTATTCCTCCCGGTACCCAGGAGAATTTTTCCTTCTGTACCAGGAAATAATCCCTTACGTGATATCCGATTTTATCCAGAGTTTTCCCGTGTGTATAGGAGATTTCGGTTATATGAGGAGCGTAAATTATAAGTTCTCCTCCGTCTTCTACTATGTTTTCAAGTTTGTACATAACCTTACCTGCTGTCCATAAGTCATCGTACATTTTTGGAGCAATACCAAGCACTTTTTTAAATTTTCTATCCTTATAAACTATGTGTAGTTTTTGCGAGAGGTCTGCCGCCTCCCTCCAGGCTTCTTCAGGTGTACCTATAAAAAGACCGCTTAATTTTTTATCTTTAACAACGAGACTGAAGCAAATTTTTGTTTTCTTTATGAAAGATGATGCAATGTCGATAACTTTTCGGACAGGAGTGTCTTTTGTGCCGTTGATCTTTGGGTTGGTTATCAAAGCCCCAAGCCAGTGGAAAAAATGTAACACCTCGGGACCTGAAATGCCGGGGAAGAAGTATTTATTTCCTCCGGAAAAACCTACGACTTCGTGAGGGAAAACTGGACCTACTATAATCAGAATGTCATAACTTAAGACCATTTTGTTAATCTGTACCGCGACGTTTTCTTTTAGTAGTCCATCAGAAACTTCTTCGATTTTATCCGCCGATATCGTACCGATTGTTATAAGAGAATTCGGATCATTCCATTTATGATTGAAAAAATCGATAGATGAGTATTTTTCTTTCTTTTCTTTTTCTGAAATGCCGATATGTTTTAGAATATGTTCCTTTGTCATTGGGGGATGGGTGCCAAGTGCGACCAGATAGTCTAATTTTACAGTTTTTTTTCCTATCAGGTCGAATATTGTTTTAAAGAAAAGATTAACCGGAGCAGTGCGTGTATGATCGGGTATTATAACGAGCACTTTTTTACCGGTGAAATCTATATTGGAAAAAGCTCTTAAGGAAATGTCCGTTACTTCTTCAGAAGAGAGATAACCTGTGTCTAATCCTTTACCAATTACCATTCAGTATGAAATGTTCCTTCTTTATCTATTCTTTTATAAGTGTGAGCTCCGAAATAATCCCTCTGTGCTTGAATTAGATTCGCGGGAAGGCGTTCTTTTTTGTAACTATCATAGTATGCGAGCGAGGCGCTGATTACAAGACAGGGAACTCCACATTTGTTTGCCATCTGAACGACTTTACGTAAGTCATCTTGTCTCAGATTAAGGACTCCACTGAAATGTTTCTCGAATAATATGTTTGTTAGTTCGGAATTGTGTTCGTAAGCCGATGCTATATTTTCCAGTATTTTGGATCGAATTATACAGCCGCCTCTCCAAATCTTCGCGATATTTGCCAGATTCAGGTCGAAACCGTAATTTTTAGAGGCTTTACTTAACAATGTAAAACCCTGAGCGTAAGCGATAATCTCCGACGCGTAAAGGGCTTCGTGTATTTTTTGTATGAAATTATCTTTATTTCCGGCGAATTCAATAGAAGGTCCTATAAGTTTTTTAGAGGCTTTTACTCTTTCGGATTTATAAGCCGAAATAAACCTTGCCTGCACAGCCGCGTCTATCGAAGGAATAGGTACGCCTAAATCCATTGCGTTCTGAGATGTCCATTTTCCGGTTCCTTTATGGGATGCTTCGTCGAGAATCAGATCAATGAGAGTTTTATTGGTTTCTTCATCTACTTTAGCTAAAATTTTTCCTGTGATTTCGATTAAGTATGAACCCAGAACATCGTCGTTCCATTTTGAGAAAAGTAAGGATTGTTCTTTTGCGCTTAGGTGCAGCACGTCTTTCATTAAATCATATGCTTCTACAATGGTTTGCATAATTGCGTATTCGATCCCATTGTGAACCATTTTGACGTAATGCCCCGCTCCTCCTTTTCCCATGTATTCGCAACAGGGGTCCGAACCTACTTTAGCTGCGATTTTTGTCAGTATGGGAGCGATAGTATCATAAGCTTTTTTGTGCCCTCCCGGCATAATAGAAGGTCCTTTGAGCGCACCTTCCTCGCCTCCGCTTACACCGGTTCCTATATAGAGAAACCCTTTTTCTTCCGCTTTTTTTGCTCTTTTTTCGGTATGTTTGAAAAAAGTATTTCCTGCATCTATTATTATATCGTTCTCTGATAGGTATGGGGTGATGTCGTTAATTACTGAATCTACTGCTTTCCCGGCTGGAACCATCATTAGAATCTTTTTAGGAGATTCAAGTGTATCAATCAGTTCTTTTATTGAAGAAGAAAGCACAATATTTTTACCGGTAAAATGTTTATTTGCTTGTTCTCTTTTTTTTGAGTCTAAGTCGAATCCGGCTATTTTAAAACCATTACGTTCCATATTTAGGGCAAGGCTCTGTCCCATTACACCTAACCCAACTATACCTAGTTCTTGTTTTTCCATTTTCATCCTTCCTTCAGGCTATTTTTTTAAACAAATCATAATTCTATTAGGTTAATTTAATTAAATATAACATAAAAAAAATTAATGCTGGCGCAAGTTCTTAATCTAAAATAATTGCATTAATTTTAGTATTTAGACTCCGCTGAATGCCGAAAATCCTCCGTCTACAGGTATAATTGCGCCATGAACAAATCCGGCTCCGGGTGAGATTAGCCAGAGAACCGTGGATATAAGGTCGGCAGGTCTGCCAAATCTTTTCATAGGTGTTTGTTCTATGACGGTTTTTCCTCTTTGTGTGAAAGTTTTATTATCTTTATTCATTAGTAAATAACGGTTTTGTTCCGTGAGTAAAAATCCGGGTGCTATCGCATTAACTCTTATTTTATCTGAATAGTTTTTAGACATGTGTACAGCAAGCCACTTTGTAAAGTTGCTTACTGCAGCTTTTGCCGCTGAGTAAGCCGGGACCTTCGTCATGGCGGATAGCGCTGCCATTGAAGAAATATTTATAATAACACCTTCTCCTTTATTTGTGATATGTTTTCCGAAAGCCTGAGAGGTTAAAAAAGTTCCCATAAAATTCAAATCGAACACCCATTTTGCGGCTTCTTCAGGCAAGTCGAAAAATGATAGATCGGGTCCTGTAGTGGCTTCGGCTTTATTTCCTCCAGCTCCATTTATCAATATATCGATTGCTCCGAATTTATTTAAGGTTTTTTTTGCTGCTTCTTCGAGGTTTTTTTTATCGAGTACATTTGTTTTTATTGCGAGATGTTCTATTTCTTTTTTACTTAAATGTTCGCTTAAAGCTTTCATGTTTTCTTCGGAAACATCCAGGATAACGACTTTCGCTCCGTGTTCGCCAATAGCTTTTGCCATTTCGGAACAAAGGACGCCTGCCCCGCCGCTAATTACAGCCACTTTTCCTTTTATATTAAACATTTGCGATGAATCCATATTGTTTACTCCTGTGTATAATCGATCCGCATTAAAAATTAAGACTTATTTTTTTCTATTTTTGATTGCACAAGATTTTTTACTCTATAGTAAGCTATATTTTCCACGAGTTGCTGAGCTTCTATTTTAGGAATTTGTCCCAGTTCAACCTTTTTACCTATTACGTTGCATAAAACTCTTCTGAACATTTCCGTTCTGGAACCATAGGATAAAATTTTACGGGAATCACTTACCATACCGCCAAAGTTGGATATAAGATCTACCGACGCGGTATATTTTAAGTGGTGTTCCATACCAAAGGGACTATCGTTAAACCACCATGGAGCACCTATAATTACGTTGGGGTATACTCTGGCAATTGTTGTTACGGTGGGCAGATGAGTAGGATCAAGACAGTAAATTACAATATTTAAATCTTCTGCGAATTCATTTAAGAAATATTGCAGTCCTTTTGCGAAGTCGACGTTTTGAGTGGATATATCTCCTCCTGAAGCCTCACCGAGAGTTTTGAATATTTTATGTCTGTAATCTCTTACTCCGCCTATATGGAGTTGTGTTATCCAGTTTTTTTTCTTGTTCAGTTTTCCTAATTCATTAAATATAAATGCTTTATAGGATTTTATTTCTTTACTTTTAAGTTTTTCTCCGTGGAAAGCCCTGCTATGTATATCGGCGGCAATTTTGAGAGATATTGGATAAGAATACGGTTTTTCCATGCCGTGATCACTGGATATACATCTGTGTTCATGGAAATATGTGTGTCTTTTTTCTAAAGCGGAGATAAGTCCTTCTAATTTACTTATATCTTCTCCTGTTTTGTTTCCCAATTCTCCGATAAAATCTTTCCAGATTTTGTTTTCTATATGCATTACTTTATCCGGACGCCAGGTAGGTAATATTAAAGGCTTATCCAATTCATCTTTTATTTTTTCGTGAAGTTTTAAATCGGAAGTGGGTTCGTCGGTAGTACAAATCAACTCTACTCGCATGTATTTCAGCAGGTTTTGGGGACTCATGGTTTCATCTTCCAAGAGAGCGGAAGTTTTATCCCATATATCTTCTGCGGTTTGTTTTGATATTAATTCATTTATGCCGAATCTTCTTCTCAGGTCGAGATGTATCCATTCATAGGTTGGATTACCTACAAAATCCGGGAAAACTTCAGCTAATGCATGCCATTTTTCCAGGTTTGTAGCTTTTCCGGTGATTTTTTCTTCCGTTATGCCTCTTCTTCGCATCAATTCCCAGACGTAATGATCTGTTGCGCCTTCAGCTTGCCAGATATCTTTTACCGGTTTGTTTTTAAGTATTTCTTCTAAATCTATATGACTGTGAAGGTCAATAATAGGCAAATCTTTGACTCTATTATAGAGTTCACTTGCAGTTGTGTTTTCTAACAGGTAATTATCGTTTAAAAAACTCATATGTTTTTCTCTTATTTATAATATTTTCAATCATTTTATTTCCACCATTACTTTTTTACAAAGTAATGTGAATTCATCATTCTGTCAAGTGCGTTACGATATACAATGCCAATTTTAAATGTAAGATTAAATCAGGATTTTTTAAGTATCCTAAGTTAAACTTAGACGCTCTGAGAAGAATATTACATTATTTTACTAACATTGTTTTTTTTGTAATCGAGTTATTTCCGACTTTCATTTTTAAGAAATAAATGCCTGAAGGTATATTTCCGGCGTTCCATTCTATGCTGTGAGAGCCCGTACTCATTTTTTCATTTACCAGTTTCGCCACTTCCTGTCCCAGCATGTTATATACGGATAAATTTACTTGAGAAGGTTCTAAGATTGTGTAACTTATATTCGTAATAGAACTGAATGGATTCGGATAGTTTTGTTTCATGGCAAAATCAAGCTGAGATTTTTTCTGTTCATCATATTCGACAATACTTAAATCCCCCGGATGGCGTCCGGGGTGAGAATAGCTTATCCCGTCATACCATGTGCGGCATATGTCACCTACTTCCAACCCTTCTGTCCCAACCATAATCGCTTCATCGTCGATGAAAACGTTAAGGGTATCGTCAGCTTCGATTATTACTCTTCCCAGGTAAGCCTGATAGAGAAATGTATTGCCTTCGCCTGTCAATACAAGTTCACTGTTGTGATCGCCGTTTATTACCTGTTTACAGGCCATTTGCCTGAATATTTGCATGTTTTCTTGTTCTAATCCCGCTTCGATCCTCCAGTCATCATTGGGGTTTGCCCAGAAGTTAGCCCAGACGTCATAAGTTCCTTCTTCGATACCGGTCGCTTGTGTTTTTATAACGGGTGCATCTTCGAATTCTGTCTCTGCGGATGTTAATACCGAATTGCCGTTTCCGTAAGAGGTTCTTATGTGCCACTGGTTATCCGCCGCACCCGGATTGTCATCCGGCCCGGTTGGGCTTAGAGATGAACCATCTGCGAGAAATGTGTTTTCCATCGTTGCGTCCACATAAGTTATCAGTACGGTAGAATCCGATGAATGTTCGATTATTCCTACGATGGCGGCGTCATATTCCTGTGCTCTAAAGTAGGTTCCTCTAAACCACAGTAAAGCTAAATCATCTTCATTCCATTTAGGAATTATAGGTCGGAAGTTATCACGTTCAGAATTTTCAGTTATAGGAGTCCATTCCCAGCTTACTCCATTATTTGAGCTGACTCCTTTGAAAATTTCATGTACGCCTAAGAATGTGGTGTCGTTTCGCGGGTCATAGGTTGTTGAAACGTAAATAATATTCGGATCGCTCGGATGTATTGCAGCTAGGCCAACATAATCCTCTTCAGAGCTGTACATTTTCTTGCCGGCTTTACATAAATATGTTGGTGTCCAGTCCGAACCGTTAAAACGACAATAAATGAAGGCATGGTCGGGATTGCTCGAACTGCCGCCGGTTCTTGCCGAGATTATTGTAGCGATCGTTTCATCTTCATATGTCTGCACATCCATATTCCAGCAGTGACTCATCGTATATCCTTTTAATTCTGTGTTTGCGGCGAAAACGGCTGTAAAATTATTTGTGTTTGGAATAAAGGATTTATCATATATAGAAGAGTCTACCTCGCTGTCAAAAGAGTCGTACACTTTACCATTTTGTATGTAAGCATGGTAAATGCTTGTATTGTAATTACGGGGATGAGTTTCTGTACAGATAAAATCTATGCGGTCTATGCCGTTTCCCCAGTACTTGTAGTAACCTTTGCCATAACCACCAACACCCGGAGTGCCGGCTGCTAATTGGCCGCCATAAGTCCATCTGTCTCCGCCGTCATCGGAATACATAAAGTTTGGACACCCTCCGTCGTTACCGCGTGAAAAGTTGAACATTCTACCTTC
>Ga0315553_10001489_pt1 | contig 19316 bp, 18 predicted proteins | sample SalMarSW160140MG_FD_203099 | JGI IMG/M metagenome (GOLD analysis project Ga0315553, IMG submission 203099) | Salt marsh sediment microbial communities from the Plum Island Ecosystem LTER, Massachusetts, United States - Salt Marsh Sediment SW1601-40 ... | reverse complement strand
AAACATCATCGGTGTCGGTATTGGTGGAGGTGCTGATATCGCCATTAAAATTGCTAAAGAACAACTAAGACGCCCTTTGAATGACAGGCATCCTGAACCTGAAGTGGCAAAGATCGAGGCGGAACTCATGGATGCCATCAACACATCTGGGATAGGTCCAATGGGTCTCGGGGGTGACACAACAGTTTTGGGAGTTAAGGTCGATTATGCTATGAGGCATCCTGCGAGTTTACCTGTTGGTGTTGCTGTACAATGTTGGGCTGCACGTCATAGTAAGGCAATAATCTCGAAAGACTTGGATGTTGAATACATCACTCATCCTCTGGAGGGACACTAGAATGGCTGAATATCATCTCACAACACCACTCTCTGAAGAAGAAATTCGGAAACTAAAAGTTGGTGACATTGTCTATGTTACAGGCGAACATGTTTACACAGCTCGTGATGAAGCACATGAACGAGCCTTGCACATGTACGAAAAGGGCGAAAAGCCTCCTGTAGACTTTGAAGGTAGTGTAATCTATCACGTTGGTCCTGTAGCTTGGCAAAAGGATGGTAAATGGCAAATCGTATCCGCAGGACCCACGACAAGCATCAGGATGGAACTATTCGAAGATGAGTTTCTTCGCAAGTACAAAGCCAGAATCTTGGTAGGGAAGGGCGGAATGGGTGCTAAGACGCTAGCTGCTCTAAAAGAAGTTGGCGCTGTATACACAAGTTATACTGGTGGGTGCGGTGCTCTAGCTGCGAAAGGCCTCAAGGAAGTTCGTGCGTATGAGTGGTCTGATCTTGGTATGCCTGAGGCGCTCTGGGTCATCACCGCAGAAGAATTCGGTCCATTACTTGTTACAATGGACTCACATGGGGATAGTCTTCACGATGTGATTGATGAGCGAGTCAAGGCAAAGAAAGCAGCCATTTACGCTAAAATTGGGATTACTGAATAGGCATATCGGAGCTTCATAGAGTTTCATGAAGCTCTCCTTTCACTCTTTTAGAACTCTTGTTGATATTGTAACGAAATTGGTCGAAATTTCCCGGAAATCTTCTAAATTGAGATATCTAATTCCTTGTTTATGGCAAAAAGTCGTATTGGTTTATATCTATCTACCAGAAGAAACAATATCAGTCGTTTTTTCCCAATAGGGAGATTTTTGAGAGGGACTAAATCTCCATGAAAAGCCAATTTAGCAGATATTGCCATCATACATATCGAAATTATACTCAAAATGGAGGCACTTGAACATTGGATTTCGAAACCGCGATAATTTTGGACATGATTCTCAGTTCTGAAATTCCGTATGAGGACAAAAACTCAGTAAGATTTGAGGTTGATGAGCAATATAACCACCCCCAATACATGAAGATATGGATTATTTCATTAAATGAAGTAAGTGAAGAAAAACAATCTGTTTTCATCGAACAATTTCATTGAAAATATTGTTTTTCTTCCTTTTATAATCATAGAAAAATTCGGTTTCCTTCACCCCCCCTCTTGAGGGGAAAGTAGCATTTTCTCTTAATTTATTATCAACACTAGGTTCCTAGAAGTTCAACCATCAATTCACTGAACAATAAGTCAGTGAAGAACAATGATGTACAGCGACGATCCCCTTAACGGCCCCGAGATCCCATGGAATAATGATGATCCACTCAATGGACCTGAACTTCCCTGGTGAACTCAATCAAAGTTCGAGTGCCTTAGAAATCTATGAGATACGGAAGGGTATAAAGTCCCTCTGTATCTCTAGCAATTTCTTTTTTAATTCCAATTCCAACCATTTTAAGCAGTTTATCTGCTCCCCTCATTGTTTTGATTTATTGATTACTATCCAAATAGGGGAATCATTCCATAAATTGCTATAAAAATTATTACAAGTACAAATAGGAATAATAGGATGTTCCCAGTATCCATTCTTATGCACCCCGGCTGAAATTAAATCACTGAACTTTCCTTATTATAATTAGGTGTGCCAATAATATTAGGCATTTCTGACGTAACATTTTGGCGCGAAATGAAGAAATGCGCAATCGAGATAACTTACTCCTCAAATCTATCATCCGCAATATAGCGCTCATCATCAGATGACATTTCTTTAATCCACCCATCAACAACGCTCTTTCTATCATCAAATTTTGAGATATAGGGTTTGATATCAAGAAGCGGAGTGCCATTCAACATATCAGCACCTCTAAACACTATAATATGTCTGCCAACTTCAATAAATTCCACAATCGAAATACCAATTGGATTGGGACGAGAAGGAACCCTTGTAGCAAATACACCATGCTGTCTATCATCAAGATATGGCGTGACCAACAATTCAGGTTTTTTTGCTCTATCAAACCAATAAATCAAATACCCATGAGAAAAGAGTTCCAAAGACTTGAGACCTGCTGAATATTCTGGATTGATAATCGCCCGTCCAACGCTCTGCGAATATATTGGTTGAATAGGCGTGCTTTCGCTTGACTCGTACTCTGTTTCGATAACTCCAATGGGAACAACTCGATATTCTGAAGATGACATATATCCTTATTTCTCTCACTTCACTATAACGATTTTGTTCTAATAGAAAACATACCCTCAACAGTAAGCTATAAACGTTGAAACTTGACCGCCGAGTCCGTACAAGACAGAGCTCTCTATTGGAGGACTATCATTGGAACAACTTCCTTACAAGACAATTCTTTGTGACGTTCTCGTTGTGGGTGCTGGTGGTGCAGGCTGTAGAGCTGCAATCGAAGCATCAAAACACAACTTAGACGTCATCATGCTCAGTAAAGAGCTCCTCGGTAAGGCTCATACAGCAATGGCCGAGGGCGGTTATAATGTATCATTAGGCAATGTTGACCCTGATGACGATCCTGAAACCCACTTCAAAGATACAATAGTTGGTGGGAACTATTTGAATAACCAGAATCTTGCTGAAATTCTTGTCCGTGATGCACCTCAGAGGATCTTTGATCTCGAGGATATGGGTGCTGTGTTTGACAGGACACCAGAGGGCAAGATTGCACAACGCACATTCGGTAAGCAATCTTGGCGACGGACTGCCTATGCATCTGACCGAACTGGTTCTGAGATCATGGTGACATTGACGGAGGGTATTCGAAAGGCCTCAGTACGTGTGTTCGATGAAGTATTTGCTACCAAACTCCTAGTCACAGATGGTAAAATCTCAGGAGTCACCGCTGTTGACCTTAAGTATGGAGACTACCTAGTCTTCAGAGCGAAATCTGTAGTCATGGCGACTGGTGGTGCCGGTCGGATTTTCAAAGTCACAAGCAACGCACAACTCGACGTTGGTGATGGTTACGGAATGGCATATGAGGCTGGTTGCGAACTAATAGATATGGAAATGGTGCAGTTTCACCCTACAGGTCAGGTTGTACCTGAATCAGCGCGTGGACGACTAGTTACCGAAGCAGTTCGAGGAGAAGGAGGAATTCTTCTGAATAATAAGGGAGAACGATTCATGAATCGCTACTATCCCGAAGTTATGGAGTTAGCTGGTCGCGATCAAGTAGCTCGATCAATTATGACTGAGGTATTAGAGGGTCGTGGGTCTCCAAATGGTGGAGCATATCTGAGTATTAGTCATCTGCCTGCACAAATCATTGAGTACCGCCTAGAAAGCATGATTGAGCAGTGTGAAGACTCTGGAGTAGATCTAAGACATGAACCAGTCGAGGTATCACCAACAGCACACCATTTCATGGGTGGTATCAGAATCGATGAGAACTCAGCTACGAACATACCTGGACTCTTCGCATCTGGGGAATGCACTGGTGGAGTTCATGGTGGTAACAGACTTGGTGGAAATGCCCTAGCTGATACTCAAGTCTTCGGTGCGCTTTCTGGCGAAAACGCAGCTCAGTATGCAAAACATGCATCTCATCTTGGAGTTAATCGAGACGAAATCCACCACGAATTCAAAAGATTGGAAGACATGCTGAGGCGTGATAAAGGAATCTCTCCAGCTGATGCAAGAAGTGAACTCACTGAACTGATGTGGGCCAAAGTTCAGATATTTCGAAAGGAAGAAGACATGGCTAGTGCGGTAAAAGAACTGAGAAGAATCGAGAAAGAGGTTGTACCAAATATAAAAGTCGATGTACCAGTCAAGCGTTTCAATCCTGGTTGGCATCAGGCAATGGAGTTTGTTCATATGGTGACCACAGCAAGAATGGTCGCTGAAGCCGCAGTAATTCGAAAGGGCAATAGGGGTGCCCATTATCGAGTAGATGCTGATCCAAACGATAAGGGTTACTATAATATCGTTATTCGAAAGGGCAACGATGGCGAAATGGAATTGGAAAAGACGGACTTAGTGATTACCAAGATAACTCCACCATAGGAGGCAATCAACATGGCGAAAATTATCAAAGCTAAAGTTTACAGGTATAATCCCGATACTGACGATGCACCATATTATCAAAACTTTGATGTCGAATATGAAACCGGAATGACTGTCCTTGACGCTCTCTTAGACATCCAAGACAAATACGATTCAAGCTTGGCCTTTAGATGGGAGTGTAGAGGTGGTCAGTGTGGTTCTTGTGCAGTCAAGGTCAATGGAACAGCCAGAATCGCCTGCAGGACAAAGGTAGAGCCAGATGAGAACCTTCTCATTGAGCCACTTGAGAAGATGCCCATCATCAAAGATCTTGTGACTGATATGGCTCAGACGACCTACCGTATAAGACGAATTCGCCCCTATGTTTCTCGTGACAAATTGCCTGAACAACATCCTGAGATAATTCATGCTGAAGAGATAGAAAAGCTTCGCGAGATACGAAAATGTATCGAGTGCAGCGCGTGCATTTCAAACTGTCCCATCGTTCATGAGACTTGGGATTATCCTGGACCTATGATTATCCGTCAGATTGCACGACTTGAGTTAGACCCACGAGATGTAGAAGATCGTGTTGCAATGGCAATGAACGAGTCTTTGTATAGCTGTACGACCTGTCGGATGTGTACCGATATATGTCCAAAGAAGATTGACATTCCAGGTCTAGCAGTGGAATTACTACGTGCCAAAGCAGTAGAGGCGGGATATCCACTAGCATCTGGTCAACAAGGCTTTATTGATTCTGTCAATCAGACAGGACGTTCCGTTCCAGAAAAGGGTATTCCATTGTTGAAGGGCATAGACACTGAAGAGTTTCTTGTCAAAAATCCGCAAGGACGTGTAGGATTCTTTACTGGTTGCCTTATTGATTATAGAATGCAGAGTACGGGGAAAGCGCTGATTGACGTCTTGAATCGAAATAATGTGGATGTCATTGTGCCGAAAGAGCAATGGTGCTGTGCAAGTCCTGCATTCAGGACTGGAGACTTAACCACTGCTTATGCCTCCGCTGAACGAGTGACTGAGATATTTGAAGCTGCTATGGAGAAATATGAATTCGATACAGTTATCGTAGCATGTGCAGGTTGCGGTAAGACACTCAGACAGGATCATAGGCCTCTCATCGAGGAGAAACGTGGTACACCTCCGAAATTCATGGTCTTTGATCTTGCAGAATATCTACTTGATGTAATTGGTGAAGATAATCTTGTAAAACCGAAAGGCGAAATTAAGATGAAAATCACGTATCACGAACCATGCCATCTCGGAAGAGGCCAAGGGGTTATTGATCAGCCTATTGAGCTTCTGAAGATGATACCAGGTGTGGAGTATATCGATGACCCATACAAAAATCGATGTTGCGGTGCTGGGGGTGGAGTTCGTGCTGGTCAGCGTGAGCTCTCTATGAAGATTGCTCTAACCAAACGTGAGTATATTGAGGCAACAGGTGCTGACATGGTGACAACGGAGTGTCCATTCTGTACAATTCAACTCATTGATATTCTGAAGGAATCGGACAAAGGTATCCAGACCCGTTATATTCCTGATCTCCTCGCTGAATCTTACAGACTTGGTGATGAGGAGTAATATGAACGAGAGGAGATAATCTCCTCTCTTTTCCTATTTTTCAATAATCAACCCACTTCTTTCCCCACTCTCGAATATAATCCAATGCAGGTTTCAATTCCAGACCCTTCTCAGTTAATGAATACTCGACACGCGGTGGTATCTCTGCAAAAGCCTCTCTCTTGACAACGCCAAAATCTACTAGTTCTTTCAGTCTCTCTGTGATTGTCTTCGTACTACCCCTTACCTCTCTTGTAATTATATTGAATCTAGCAACTCCAAATTCAATCAGAACTCGAAGAATACCTAATGTGTACCTCTTGCTGAAGAGGGACAGAACTCTTCTGTAAGGACACTGTTCAGTGCAATACTCTTGAATCCCTTCAAGACAGCGTTTTTTTTCTTTGACTTCTACGTTTTCCATAGCTCCACCACCATTGCTTTACTTCTGTAAAGCAACTTTATTGCTTTCCTCTTTCCCATTTAAATACTTTAGAAATTACACTATTTATAGTGATATAAATGAGTACCGTTCACAGACATCAATCAAATATCAGCTATAAGATAATGGCCGCCTATCTGAGATTTCGAGAGCGTTCCAGAAGACCTACAGCCCTTTTACAACGACTTGGGGTTGATAGGGGTCATTCAGTACTTGATTTTGGATGTGGTATTGGAAGTTATTCAATTCCTGCAGCTCATATTGTTGGCCCTGAAGGCCATGTCTATGCACTAGATATTCATCCGGTTGCTATTGCACAAGTCAGGAAACGAGTTAAGAATGAAAACCTCAAGAATGTGTCAACTATCCAATCTGGACTTGAAACAGGTTTGGATAGTTTGAGCTTGGACTTCGTTTTTCTCTTTGATGTCTTCACTTGGATAAGCAACAAAGAAGAACTCATAAGTGAACTCTATAGAGTTTTGAAGAAGTCTGGTGTATTTGCTGTAATAATCGATCATATTGAACCATCTGAGTTCACGAAGGTTATTGAAAGGACAGACCTATTCACCATTGACAGTCAGGAGGAAAATCTCTTTATCTTAAGCAAGGCGTGATTTCTAATCATTTACCCTTAAGGTATTGTCTGAGCATTCTATGGACCTGAAGAGCAGCAAGGGGTTTTGATATAAGTTTCATATCAGCTAACGACCACATTCCCTGGGTGAAGATTACAACATGTGATTCTCGTTCATCACCATTTATTGCACACATTGCATATTGAGAAGCTCGAATCAAATCCCACTCATCGTTTGTTGTCTCTTGAATAGCTCTCTCAAATGTATGAGATTTTAAATCAACCATCTTGTCCCAATAACCGTTGGTGGTTTCAGACAACCAATCTCTAACTCTTTCTGTATGAGGTAGGTCAATTTGAGTCGGTTGTATATCCCAATCAGTTCCATTTCGTTCCACAATGAGGGATTCCATCTTGAGATTGTCTTCAGAAAGCATTTCTGAACCAATATTTCGTTCAAGACGTTTCAGAAGCCATATAGTGGTATCCGAACCGATAAGCCCGGTACGAGTTGCCTCAGCGATTCTGTGAGCAAATATTCCATTGTGTCCAAGAATACCGTATTTCACTGCTGCAGTTGCGAAAAGATTACTATATGCTGTAAGATTTGTAGGTTTAGTTAGGTGTCTAAAGTCTATCTCAGCAGGAAGCCCATCTGGTTTATTTGCAGGCGTCTTTCTTGCAAGATACTCTGTCAGGTGCCAAAGTACTGCTCTATGCGGGAAGCTGAATTTTAGTGAAGGTAATTCAGCAATTAATGACATTGGCATTATGAATGCGTGTCCTAAATTATCTGCATCTTCTGCAGCAAGAGTGATTGTTCTTCGAATGAATCTGATGGGATCCTCCTCGTTTGCAAGGGTTGTTGCATCTTGAAGGGCCGCCATGTGACTATGTTCTCTTATTGACTGTGTATAGGCATGGGTGACATTGTACAGTGAATCCGTTTTAGGCTCGTAGTCATAACGTGGACCTTTATCTGATTTCCAATGGTCTATAGCAGCAAGATGCATTGTTAACCGTTGCATCAGAACTAATTGTAGATGCTCTCTGAATTCATCTGGTAGATTTCTTTTGATGTCTTCTGAATCATCAGTTAATAATTTGGGATTTGGACCTAGATCTTCAATCATGCGATGTATTGCATATGTGATTATTGTAGAATGTGCTGTATCGAATTCATGTTCTTCATGCCATGCTGCGGCGTGCATCATGATAGCCCATAACGCAGCTGGTTGTCCTGAGGTTACTGTCTTTCGAAGTTGTGTGAAAGCATCTTTGATATCTCCTTTAACGCATGCCTGAAACAGATTCATTATACCTCAACGAGGGTGAAGGTATCGATTAGTGCATTTATCTGTTGGGCAATGAATATACAGGATGGCATGATGAAATTAATCCACTTTTTTCTGAACTAAACATCTTCTTCATATATTGCACCTGACTTGAGTTCATTCATGAACCGTTCCCGATTTTCTTCAGGCACTGAATTGAATGCACAACCAAAATTGGGACAAGCTGAGCAACACCATTGACGTAGCGTCATAACAAATGATCCTACTACAAGCAATTGAACAATGACCCAATCTAGTCTATTCCAAAAATATACTATGGGAAATAAATACGAGAACGCAACCCATGCAATAAACACCAGTCTTCCTGCAGTACTTACAGGTGATGGGTCATATTTGAATAGTTTCGGACTCCCCCAGTTTGCTAGACAATAGAACCTACCTTCTTTTCCATACTCTTTTCCGGAGTATTCATAGCATGGGCAATGTCTACATAGAACATACCACTCAATCCCTCCTGCAAAGAAAATCATTGATATGACAAAATAAACAGGAATCATTAGGGTAGATTCTGATAATACAAGTGATCCTAGTCCTAATGCATTCCCTAAATCATATGTAAACCCAAAATAGATTATGTCTGATTGTAGCATTCCCAAGATAGCTATTAACATTGGTATCCAACCCATAACCGCAAACCATCGAGCTTCGCTCCCGCTATATCGTGCGACAATTCCGCAGTATACCTTTTGTCGCTTATCATCATTGGTAGTCATTTCAGTATCTCCTTGAAAATTCTCTACAATTTCTGGACGTATGATTTGAATATAAGAAGTTGCGAGCTTCACACTGTATCATACGAAAAAAGAAGTGTTTCTCAATAAAGAACAGGTTCGTCTTCATGAAACAATGAACGACTCGCGACACATTGGGCAGGTGATTGTTTCTCCTTTGACTGCTATTCGATCTAAATCTTTTCTACAAAATGGACAAGCTGCAATGGTTTTGGGCTGAGGACCTGTTCCTGTGCCAAGTATGAAGTCTCCAGCATCACGGTCAATACGTCCCGATAATTCGCGCCCATCAAGAAGGTCACTGAGAATTCTAGCCACGTTAGCAGCATTGACACCAGATTCTTGAGCTATCTTCTCAATAGAAATTCGCCGCATTTTCTGGACTGCGTGTTTAACTGCGGTTACTGGATTGGTCGCTAACCCTTTCTCTGGTGGTGATTGTAGAAAAGCACGTGCTTCGATAAGACCCGAAGTTCCCGTTCCAATTATTTCCAACTTACTCTTTAGGTCTGCGAGATTTCTTTGATATTCCTCTTCTGAAACAAGACCCCTCATATAGTCAAGATCCAGGTCTTTTATGGCTGCTTCAATCTTATCGGCATCTTGATGGTCACTCATAGTCAAACAAGCCTCAATTATTCACATTCGTTTATCAGACACTTCCATATAAGAAGTCTGAGTTATGCAATTCACCTATACTCTTCCATAGTACTCCTCAATCACAGACTAATTTCGAATATTATTCGTTATTAATGATTTAAAGAATCAATAACGCTTTTCTACTGATTATCGACATTATCAGACACGTTAGAATCGCTTTAGCATTTATTCCTTTAAGACTCATTATATACTAACCCTGAATGGATTGGGATAGGTGTTACAATTTGAAGAACAGAACGAAGCTGTTGCTTACTACGATATTAGCATTGTTCCTGCTAGCGCCACTCATGGTTCAGGTCGATGCTTTGCAGATGGGTCCTGGTAATCCCCAAGGCCCTCCGACAGATCCGGGAAAGATACCCGATCATGAAATTGGTCCAAATGGAACAGTATGGATAAAAACAGACATTATCACAATAATGGCAAATGGTGAGTTTCCATCATTCCACTTTTGGTATACAGCTGACGATAATGGTGCTAACGCTAAATTCATGCTTTCCTACAATGCAATTGTAGAATTTGAGGACGCCAATGGTGATTTAGCATTCCAGAGCAATGAAACATTGAATTTTGCTCCTTTAGCTGCGTATGAATGGATTCTCCAAACTGGAGAAATAACTGATGGTGAAATTACCACAGAGGTGTGGCTAAAATACACTAAGAGCGGCACCCGAGCTGATGGACCACTGGCTGGTGTCGAACCTGCTATGGACGGTCCTGGTTCAGTCCATGAATATGAAGATGTTAGCATCCAAATATGGGCTCATATCTATCTTGAGGACTATTATGGAGCTGTCACTGATAGTAATGGAGTGAAAGCTAACTACACAATTGCAGGTGGAAGTGAGCTGAAGATGGACATAATGATTGGTAACTTCCCATTCAGCACAGAAACATCAAGCGTAGCTCTTCAGACCCTTCTAAAAGAAAATGGAGCTGCTGGTGATATGAACCAAAATCAACACAGATACATGACTCGTGAGAGAACTCGAAACATGACGGGTGATTCATCTAACGTGAGTCCAAATATGACCCAAAGTGAATCGATGTTTATGAACCGAGTTGAGAATCACACCCAGAAAGTTGATTTTACCAACACAGAAACAGGTACTGTTGAAGGTTTCTTCAGTTGGGTCGACAAAGCCATTATTACCTTGCCTGGTGAAGAGAGTGAGGTAGTAGATGTCACAGTCTCCTATGTTCCTACAATGAATGGATTGGCACTCTATCTAGCTTATCCCAACTTCGATAATGGGACACTATTGCACGACCCATCAATCGGTCTAATTGAAGATTCGGCGCCACTAACCACCACCGATTTCCTCCCTAGTCTGTATTTGATTGCTGGCATAGGTGCTGTAGCAATCGCAATTGTGGGTATTGCTTTTATTCGCAGAAAGTAATATCCCTCGGTAGTGGGTCCCACTCTAGGGTCACTACCACTCTTTTTATTTCATTAACATCTACGTTCATATGGCTGTGAAACACACGAATCATTGGAAGTGAATCAACTGATAAAGACGAGATATCTTGTATTAATACTGGTAGGCATAATTGTATCAATTCATATATCACCTACAACTGTGTCAGCACAGACAAGTACCAACCTTACACTTGAATCGGTTGATATTGAACTTATTATGGACACCAATGGTACAACACACCTACTATTAGAATCACAAGTTCATAATACAGGCTCAATAGCTGTTTCTGAGATGAGCTATCATATCGATTCATTGGATGCAAACTTGGTCTGTGCTTCCGTGGATCAACAAGAAGTCATAGGGTCAGTTTCAGTTGAAAATCGTTACACTGTTTTGACAATACCATTTCCTGAAAACCTCAATATCAATGAGTCAGTAAAGGTATGTTTTGAAATTGAGGTAAATGATCTTCAGTCAAACATCCGGCTTACAGAGGATAGTGCCTATTACAATGGCGACATTCTATATTATATTCGTCCAATTAATGAAATGCACAATATCACACTCTCAATTGTACTACCTCAACATACATCACTCTCAATAGAATCGGTTGTACCCATCTATCCCGAACCAAACTATAATTCTACAGATGGATTCTCTCTACGCTTCACATGGGAAACTCCCATCCTACGCCCGGGACAGGAGAAGGTCTTCATCGTATCTTTCCGTTTTCCCAACGTTGCTCCAGTTCAACCTGTTGTTGTTTCTACACTTCAGTTACTTAGTGTCATAATTGGTATTGTAATTGGGATTGTTTCTACCTTAGTCGGACCAAGAGTCTATGAACGGCTTAAACGAGTTGGAGATGTACGAATAGTCGGCGTAACAAATGAGGAAGAAGAGGTATTGGACATCATACGAGACAAAGGGGGCTCGTGTCCACAGAAGGAGCTCTATACTGAGATGAATTTATCTCAATCTAAGGTCAGCATCATTCTCACAAACCTTGAAGAGCGAGGTCTCATCAAAAGGTTCCGAGATGGGCGAGAAAATAGGGTGCATTTGCTAGAAGAATGAGATTCACCGTCTCTCTAGTCTCTTACCCTCGGGGAGGTCGTCAAGGAGTAGACCTTTTTCCTCAGCAGCTGTTACTGCCTTTTTCGCTTTAGTGCCGCCTATGTTTTCTAGAGCTCCAGCCGCAGTCTGTCTTACAAAGACTGACTCATCGTCCAACACTTCGATAAGAGGGTCGATTGCTTTCTTATCCTTACGCTCTCCGAGTTGCGCTGCAGCGTGTATACGGACCATGTACCTACCATGCTTTAGACATTTCACGAGGTAACCCGTTGCTCTTGGGTCCTCTAAGTCCCCTAACGTATCAATTACCCCTAGCAGAACCTGTTCATCATCACTCTGTAGTTCCTTTGCTAGTTCATCTAGCTCAGGTGATGCTTTTTTGGTAGCTCTTTTCTTTGCAGTCGCTTTTCCTTGCTTTGCTATTTTCTTTTTCTTCGCAGTCCTTTCCGATGGGCCTTTCTCAGCCAGTTTCTTAGCTTCTTCGATTATTCGATTTGCCATAACCTCTCCAATGCCATCTACTTTTTTCATAAGTTTACTAGAATCTGTTTTAGTAAGACTTGCGACAGTTTTGAAACCGCCCTCCCGAAGGCTATCTGCTGTCTTATCACCAACACCTGGAATATCTGTTAGCGAAACCTTCTTTGGAGTTGACTTTTCGGAGGTACCTTTTGTACTCTTTTTGGTGTCTTTTTTTGCGGTTTTTTGGGGCTTGCTTGACAACGGTTGGCCTCCCCTGATAATAATATCTTATAATTTTGAAAACCAATCTAATCATATAAACAGTACTCCACATCACAAACGCCTTAACTTCAACATGAAATGCTGATGATAGGTGGCTTTGCGATGCACGAATTCTCAGCAGCTTGTTCTATTGTAGATGCAGCAGTAGCAGCAGCTGTGAAACATCATGCTAAGCGGGTTACAGCTGTCTTTATTGAGATTGGACAATTTACCTTTCTTATTCCGGAGCAACTGGAATTTAATTTCGAAATCGCATCTAGAAAAACTGTTATTGAGGGGGCAAAGCTGGTAATTACCATAAAAAAGGGGCGGGTAATGTGTAATGATTGTGGAACTGAAGGTGAGGCCCAATCTATACCTGATATCCCTGATCAGATAGCAATGTTTGCACCAATGAAATGTCCGAATTGTGGAAGCAGTGCAACTGTAATCACTGGTGGAAAAGAATTCATAATCTCGAATATCGAAGCTGAAATTTCAGACGGTTCCTGATGGAATCCGCACGTAAGATTTAGATTAGAACTGCGTTAAGTACTCCGTCCTGACCAGGTCTATTTGTGACAAGAGCACGCCCTTTGGATGTTTTTATGATTGTACCCTTAGTAATGACCTTACGACGCTGGTAGTCCATGTTTGCTTTGTTTTCCTCAACATCTAATAATTCGGCGCGTGTGGTTTCATTACTCTTAGGATCTGTTAAATTGACCATATTCAGTTTCAAGGCTGGAGTCTTGGTGTGCAATCCTTTAGTAGAGAGTAATCTTCTCTTGGGTTCTCCCATAAGTGTTTCAGTTGGAGTACGTCCCATCTCATGCTTCCTTTTGCTTCGGAATTCCCTAAGCTTAGCACCTGTTGGTTTTCTTCCAGACCTTCTATGCCAAATTCCCATTTCTGACTACCTCTTGTAGGGTCAATGAGGCTCCTCTTGTTGTCGTTTTAAGGATTATGCAATGGTTCTGGTCACTCATAGTGAAATCGACCTGTTCAAATACCACTTATATCTCATTAGAAAACAAGATCTATCTTGAGGTTATGTCATGTCTAAGATTGAGTCAGCCCATGGTGGCGGCGGTAAGATTATGCAATTACTTCTAGAAGAAGTTATTATTCCTGCATTCACTCGGAGAAAGATTGGCGATATCGGACTTGATGAGATGGATGATGGAGCCACATTTCAAACTAATGGGTCTCAACTTATTGTTTGTACAGATGCACATACAGTTCAACCTCTATTCTTTCCGGGTGGAAATATTGGTACTTTGACAGCTTGTGGTACAATAAATGACCTCTCAGTGATGGGTGCTGAACCTATCGCTATGACTAATACGATAATAGTAGAAGAGGGGTTTCCCATTGACACCCTTGAGATTATTCTCAAATCAATTGATGATGTTATAGCTCCCCTTGGGATTGCAATGATTGCTGGAGATACTAAAGTAATGCCATCCGGTACTCTTGACCAGCTTGTTATGTCTTCAACTGGGATTGGACGAGTGTATCTTGATAAGCCAATCCGTGATGCTGGTGCGAATCCTGGTGATGATATCATATCGACAGGACCCATCGGCGATCATGGAACTTCTTTGCTTGCGCATCGTGAAGGTCTTGAGTTCAAGACGGATCTTATAAGTGATGTCGCGCCGATTTGGCTGCCAATACGTGATTGTCTAGATATTGGAGGGATTCACGCCATGAAGGATCCTACACGTGGTGGTACTGCAGTTGCTCTAAATGAGATTGCTGCTAAATCTGGTATCGAAATTGAGCTCGATGAGTCCGAAATCCCAGTTCGGTCCGAAGTAAAATCTCTTTGCGATCTCCTTGGGTTAAATCCCCTTCATATGAGCTGTGAGGGTACTGTTCTTATGACCGTGGATTCCGAGTTCACATCTTCTATATTGAACGCTCTTAAAAATCACAATAGAACTAAAGATGCAAAAGTAATCGGAAGCGTAAATATTGGAGAAGGAAGAGTTGTGATGAATACTATGATAGGAGGTCGGAAACTGGTACAGGTACCCTATGGTGAGCCTGTTCCTAGGGTCTGTTGAAAGTAATCTACATCTAAATCTTCTTCAGCAGAACGTTTTTCCTCAAGTATCTTCTTCATCTTGAATTTGAGCTGTGCCTTCAATTTGATTTTATCCCTGTCTAATCCAAAATAATCTGCAAAAAGATCTGTTGTTATTATCTTCTTACTTCGTCCTTCAGGTGTTGAATTGATGAACTTCTTGGCTTCCAGCTCCTTAACATGATCATATACATGTGTTCCTCTCTGAGTCACCAAATCTGATTGAATAATTGGTTGTCTTAGTGCGATAAAGACAAGCGTCTGTAAAGTTGCATAGGACAAGAGGCCTCCCGGAATGAATTTATTAACCCTTGGGGTGAGTTCTGGTTTTAGTTGCAAAACATACCGGTCCTTAGGAAGCGCGACTACTTCAAGGGCTCCCCCTTTTTTGTGATATTCAAATGATAAATCCTGTAGTAGTTTCTGAGTTGTAGATTCTGCTTTCCCTAAGAGGTCAGCTAACTCCTCAAGTGTCATTGGTCGACCAGTCACGTAAAGAGCTGCTTCGAGAGTAATAAGGTCGTCATTCATATCTATCACCTACATCTTAAGCTTGGTCTGAACTTCAACTAGTCTCTCAGCGCTCTTTTCAGGTGGGCTCAGAAGCTTGACCCATATGATTTCTTCATCATCCATCCAAATGTCAACATAGCTTCTGGCAAACAAATGGAGTAGAGCAAAGAAGGTGCGAACTATCTCCTTTCTCGAATTATTCATAAGAATTTCTACAAATCGTGAAATCGCATTAATCTCCATCATTCCGTTCAAATCAGCGTAAATCTCAGAGATAATCTCTTCCACATTGGATTCATCTATCTCCATTATGATTGAAGGAGATCCAACCTTGGAGATTCCAGTTCTACCTCTGGGACTTGGTCGACTTCTCACTCCCTTTGTCAACACACGATCCATGGCAACAAGCAATTCCTCAAGAGTAACACGACGGTTGCTTAACCTAAATGGTGGTCGGATGAGCGGAATTACAAGATCTTGTTCGTTGTCTTCTTCTTCAGGAGGTAGTATTCCCAACTGAACTAGTTCTCTTGTCTTTTTCATGAAAATGACAGATGCAGAATAGAGTGCACTTCCTGACACCCTGAAATCGATATCACCAAGAAGTTTCATTTCACGTAGAAATGAACCAATCAGCTGTCCTACGTCAACATTCCATGGCTCGATTTTGTCAAGCTGGAGCACATCTGTGAGGAGGATATAGGGTGGTTCTGTCCAGAAAGGTCCTTTCTCATCACTCATGCTGAAGATGACACCTCCTCTAGGTCTACAGAAACAATTCGAGATATCCCATCTTGATTTGAAACACCAATAAGAAGATCAGCTTTTCGTAAAGTGGTTTCTCTAAGTGATACAACAATGAATTGAGATGATTTAGACATCTCTGAGATAAGATTCGCCACGTTGTGTGCATTCACATCGTCTAATGCCGCATCAATCTCATCAAACACATAGAAGCTCGCAGGGCTATACATCTGTATAGCAAATATCAGTGCTAGACCTGTGATAGTCTTTTCGCCACCACTCATTGCATCTAGAGTCACCAAATCCTTTCCCCGAGGTTTTGAGCGAACTGTGATGCCTCCCATGAGTGGATGTTCCGGATTTTCTAGCATTAATGTAGCTTCTCCGCCTGGAGATAATTTAGCAAACACCTTTGAAAAATTATCCGCTATCTCATTGTACACAAGAAGGAACTTCTGAGTCTTCTCTCTTTCAATTTCCTCCATGAAGGCCACAATTTCTTTGTGTTCTTCTTCTAGTTTTTCCTTCTTTTCTACAATTTCTTCATATTTGTCCTTCTCAAGTGTATAATCTGTTAGAGATTTCAAATTGACTGGACCCATTGCTTCAAGCTCTCGCTCAAGCTCACGAATCTTCTCCAATAGCTCATCAATTTCACGATACGTCAGTTCCTGTTTCTTCTCTCTTTTTGCAAGTTCCTCATCTACAGGAGTCATTGATGCAAGTTCCGCCATCTGAGCTACAATATCTGTTTCAAGTCTGGATTGTTCAGTCTGGAGTCGATACACTGCTTTTTCATTCTGTGTTTGAGCTTCTCGTATCTCTTCTTGTCTTGCTCTGAGATTTCTGAGTTCTTCTTTGAGTGTTAATTGTCTGACTCGCTTATCTTTAACAGCATCATCTATTCTATCTCGCTCATCCTTCAATTTGAGAAATTCACTCTCTCTCTCAATAACATCCAATTCCAAGCGTTTTACATTCTCTTGAAATCCAGGAAGGGCATCTTTTAGGTTCTGAAGTTGAATTCCAAGCTCAGTTGCCTTTGGACTTAGCCGCTCTTCAACTGCAACTTTTTGTCCTGTTACAATACTGTTTATCTCATCTCGCTCAGTCTTATTTTGTGCAAGAATTTCCTTGAGATCTTTGATTTCTTGATTGATTTCAGCAGCACCGGATTTTACAAGTGTTTCATTGGCCTCATCTCTGAGATTGCGAACTCTTTCACGATGTTCACTGAGTTCACCGTCACGTACGCGTAATTCTTCAATCTGACTTTCAAGAGCTTGTGTAGTTAATTTCGCGTTTTCAATTCTCTCTCTTAGTGCTTTCTCTCTAGCTTTTTTCTCCTTCTGTTTTTCTTCAAAACCTTCTAATTCTACACGCTCCCGATAGGTCTTATTGGACAGATCATGAAGGTCATCCTCCAGAGTATATTTCTGATCTCGTAATTCATCCTGCTGCTTTGTTAGATCAGCCAATATTGTTTCGAGTCCCTCAAGCTTCTTAGATATCTCAGGTGATGTGTCCTCAATCTGCAATGACAGTCCTGCGGCACCTCGTTGGTAGTAACCCCCTGTGATCAATCCGCTTGTTTCAACAAGATCGCCCTCTAAAGTGACAGCTCTCTTTCCCTTGAATCCGAGTTTCTTAGCAGTGGTGAAATCTTCTGTGACTATAGTATCTGAAAACACAAATTCGAATGCTGGAAGGAATTGTTCAGCAAATTCGACCAGATCAATAGCAAAACCAATGATTGTGCCATCGCTTGGTAGACTACTAGGAGATTTCGATTTTATTTTATTCAATGGAATGAATGAAGCGCGTCCAACTTTTTCCTGTTTCAAGATTTCAAGACATCGTGTTGCCACATCTTCATCATCGACTACTATGTGGGATAATCGACTTCCTCCAGCAACCTCAAGAGCAACCGAATATTCCGGATCAATCTTTCCGAGTTCTGCAACGGTTCCATGGATTCCATCAACTACGCCTGTATCGCGAAGTTCGAGTACTCTAGCAACTGCCCTTCTCCGTTTCAGAAATGTTTCTTCTGCTTCTCTTAATGCATCTTGTCGAGCTTGAAGTTTAATCAGTTCTTCGCGTAAGCTGTTTACTATTTTTGCTGTTTCTATAACTTCTGCATCCACAAAAGAGAGCCGTTCTAACACTTTCTCAAGTTGGCCCTTTTTGGAGGTTTCAGTTTCTTCCATCTCCTGAAGAGTTTTGCTTCGAGTTGGTATAATTTCAGCAAGTTCAGTAAGTTCGTTCTCTGTTGTTCTTAAGCTCTCTTCCGAATCTCGAATCTCTTCAAAGGCAATACCAAGTTCCTTGTTATCAGATTTGATTGCCGATCGAATTTCAGAAACGCCCTCATCGAGTTGCACCATCTGAGTATTTAATTCTTGAAGACGTTGAGTTGTTTCCAGATATGTTGTCTGTGCCTGTTCAGCAAGTTCCTCAAGCTTAGATATGCGCCTACCCGTTCCCTCAATTTCCTCATCTAGTATTTTTAACCGATCACTTTTCTCCGTTATTTTTAATTGAGATTCATCTATCTCACCCTGAATTTCTAATAGAAGCTCTTGCGTCTCGTCGTGCTCACGATTGGCTTTAGCAAATTCAGCTTGCGCTCTCTCAAGATTCGCTTTCGAATGTTCTACAGCCGCAGAAACAACACCAAATTGTTCTGAAACCCTGACTGAATCTCCACCAGTTATTTGATCAATTAATTTGTCAATATCTTCTATTTCTGCTTCTGTTTCGAGCAGAGATTTTTCAACCACGGTAATCTCTTTTGTTAGTCCTTCCTCTTCTTCTGCTCTCTCCGCTAACGTTTCATTGATTGTTTGAATTCGATTACGTCCTTTGAGTAGGTTCCAAGCCATATGATCAATTCTGATCTCTTGGATTTTATTCCGAACTTCAGTGTATCTAAATGCGTCATCTCTCTCCATCTGGAGCCGCTCCAATTGACGGCGTCGCTCCTGAAGTTGAGTGTCAACTTTACCAAGATTAGATTCGCTCTCAGCTAGTTTCTTCAATGCACGGTCTTTC
>Ga0315553_10001488_pt1 | contig 19327 bp, 19 predicted proteins | sample SalMarSW160140MG_FD_203099 | JGI IMG/M metagenome (GOLD analysis project Ga0315553, IMG submission 203099) | Salt marsh sediment microbial communities from the Plum Island Ecosystem LTER, Massachusetts, United States - Salt Marsh Sediment SW1601-40 ... | reverse complement strand
GAAAGCTTTTAGAGTCTCCCCAGTGCCCCATAGTGCTTCTGCGCTGGAAACAAGGAACGGATATAGCTGAAGCGGTTGCCCCCAATTTAAAGTACCTTGGGGTGATGCTGCCCTATACCCCTCTGCATCACCTCTTGCTAAAAGAAACCGGCCTGCCGCTGGTGATGACCAGCGGAAATTTAAGCGAGGAGCCCATCGCCGGCGATAACGACGAAGCTTTGCGAAGACTTAAAGGCATTGCCGACTATTTTTTGATGCATAATAGAGATATCTACGCCCGCTATGACGACAGCGTCTATATGGTCGAAGACGGCCAGCCGCGGGCGCTGCGGCGGGCGCGGGGCTACGCCCCCTACCCCATATTTTTGCCTTTTAAGGCTAAGCAAATACTTGCCTGCGGCGCCGAGGACAAGAACACCTTTTGCCTGACCAGGGACGAGCACGCTTTCCTGAGCCAGCACATCGGCGATATGGAGAACGAGGAGACGCTGGAGCATTTTGAAAACACTATCGAGCTTTATAAGAAGCTGTTCCGTATCGAGCCGGAAATCATAGCTTATGACCTGCACCCCGAATATCTCGCTACCAAATACGCTATTGAAACGGGGGCAAGTTCGAGTCTAAAACTGGTGCCGGTGCAGCACCACCACGCTCATATCGCCGGCTGCCTGGCCGAAAACGGGGTTAAAGACAGGGTTATCGGGGTGGCGCTGGATGGGACGGGCTATGGCGGCGACGGCACTCTCTGGGGCGGGGAGTTTCTGCTGGCCGACTGCAAAGATTTCAAGCGGGTGGGGCACTTTGAATATGTCCCCCTGCCGGGCGGGGCGGCGGCCATAAAGAAGCCCTACCGCATGGCTTTGAGCTACCTATATACCCTGCTGGGCGAAGATTTTAAATTAGACGGGCTGTCGCTGGCTGAACTTAAAGCCGCCGAAATTGAGATAATAAAAAAGCAACTAAAGCGAAAGATAAACTCTCCTCTAACCTCCAGCGCGGGCAGGCTCTTTGACGCCGTTTCCGCTTTAGTCGGGGTGAGGGGGGAGATAGACTACGAGGCGCAGGCGGCCATCGAGTTGGAGATGCTGGCCCCCGATAAAATCGATAAAGCCGGGGTTTATCCCTTCTCTATTGTTGAGGAGGGGGGAATGAGGGTGGTCAAGCTGAAGGAATTATTGCTGGGGGTGGTTGAGGATATAAAAAATAAAGCCCCGGCGCCGGAAATATCGCTTAAATTTCATCATACCATGGCTGATATAGTCACCGAAATGTGCAAACTGATAGCCAAAGAGAGTAGTATAGAGCGGGTGGCCTTAAGCGGGGGCGTCTTCCAGAACCGGCTGCTGTTAAAGCTGACTACAGCCGTCCTGAAGAGAGAGGGCTTTGAGGTGCTTACCCACCGCCTGGTACCGGCCAACGACGGCGGCATCTCCCTGGGGCAGGCGGTGGTTGCCAATTTCGCTGATATTTGAGAGAGTTAAAGGGAGGGATTAGCCTGATTTTTATAAGGCGTTTTATTTTCCACCCTCCCGCCCTACAGAAGTGATACTTCTATCAATTTCTTTTTAGGGGGGTGGGGCAAGAGAGCCTAAGAGGGCGGAGCCTTTTTGGGCGGGTGGGTATGGGAAGTGAAAGAACTGTTAAAGGTGGGGGGCAAAAAGGGCTTAAAGCCCGATTCCATAAAAGATGGCGGGTGGGATAAGATATAAATGGTGGTGGGGGGGAGAAAAACAATAAACAGGGGAGGGAAAAATGAAAAAAACCAAGTTAGGACCCCATCCGATGCTCTGGCCTCACCCTGCGGTACTGGTCGGGGCTGATGTTGACGGCAAACCCGATTTCGTCACCGTAGCCTGGGCTGGCATCGCCGCCAGCACCCCACCGGCCATTTCCATCGCCCTGCAGCATCACCGCTATTCCCTTAAGGGCATCCGCCGGAACCTGACCTTCTCGGTCAACATTCCTTCCCGCGAACTGGTCAGGGAAACCGATTATTGCGGCATTATCTCCGGTGCTAAAACAGACAAGGTGGAAGACTGCAAGTTCAAGGTTTTTTACGGCAAGACGGCCGGCGCCCCGCTTATCGAGCAGTGCCCTATCAACCTGGAGTGTGAGGTTCAGCATATTCTTAATATGGGGAGCCATGCTTTAGTCATTGGCAAGGTGGTGGAGACCCATGCCTCCGAGGACTGCCTGACCAAGGGCGAGCCGGATATGAATAAAGTCAGGCCGTTCGCCTATGCCCCTGACAAATACTACGCCATCGGCGAGGCCTTCGCCAAAGCCTTTAGCGTCGGCAAGGAGATAAAGGAGATTAAGGATTAAATATGTGTCTGGCTATACCGGTACTAATTAAATCAATAGAAGATAAAGAGGCCGAGGCCGAAATCGGCGGCATAACCCGCCGCGTAAGCCTCTGGCTAACCCCCGAAGCCAAGGTCGGGGACTACGTGCTGGTCCACACCGGCTACGCCATCAACGTCCTCGACCAGGAGCAGGCCGAAGAAACGTTAGCGCTGCTACGGGAAATAGCCGAAGCGGAGGAGGCCGGGTGAAGTATATCACCGAATTCAGGCGCTCGGAGCTGGCCGAAGGGCTGATTTCCCATATCCGGCACAGCTCCAAGACGCCGGCGCGCTTCATGGAGTTCTGCGGTGGCCATACCGTGACCATCTTCCGCTACGGCATCCGCCAGGTGCTGCCCCAGAATATTGAGATGGTATCGGGGCCGGGCTGCCCCATCTGCGTCACCGCCAACGCCGACCTGGACAAGGCCATCGCTCTGGCCCAGATTCCGGGGGTGATTATCGCCACCTTCGGCGATATGCTCAAAGTGCCGGGGAGCCGCTCCAGCCTGCAAAAAATTAAGGCTGAGGGCGCCGGGGTGATGACGGTCTATTCCACCATGGACGCCCTCAAAGCCGCCGAAGATAACCCGGGCAGGCCGGTGGTCTTTCTGGGCATCGGCTTTGAGACTACTGCCCCCACCGTGGCCGCTTCCATCTTACAGGCGGAGGAGAAGGGGATAAAAAACTACTATGTACTTTCTTTGCATAAACTGTGCCCGCCGGTAATCCGTGCCCTGCTCGACGCCGGTGAGGTCGAGCTTCAGGGGCTGGTCTGCCCGGGGCACGTCAGCACCGTTATCGGTTCCCACCCCTGGGAGTTTATCGCCGGCGAATACGGCATTCCCTGCGTTATCTCCGGCTTTGAGCCTCTGGATATACTGCAGTGCGTGGACATGCTGGTGAGCCAGGTGGAAAAAGGCGAATCTAAAGTGGAAATCGCCTACCGGCGGGGGGTGCGCCCCGAAGGTAACCGGCAGGCCTTAAAGCTGATGGAGCAGGTCTTCGAGCCCGCCCCCGCCCGGTGGCGGGGGATAGGGGAAGTTGCTGGCAGCGGCCTTAAACTGCGGGAGAAATACCGGCGCTTTGACGCCGAGGCTAATTTTGAATTAAAGCCGGGGCCGGTGGTGGAGCCGGCGGGCTGTATCTGCGGCGATATCCTGCGCGGGGTTAAGACGCCGTCTGACTGCCCGCTTTTCGGCAAGACCTGCACCCCGGAAAGCCCGGTGGGGCCGTGCATGGTCTCCAGCGAGGGCAGCTGCTCGGCCTACTATTCTTATGGAGAGGGCCTTAGAGGGTAAGATTTTGGAAGATAAAATTCTTTTAGCCCACGGTAGCGGTGGCAAGCTGGCCCACGACCTGGTCGAGAAGAGCTTTGTCAAAACGCTGGCCAACCCGCTTCTGGCCAGGCTGGACGATTCGGCGGTTTTTGATGTGAGCGGGCGGCTGGCCTTTACCACCGACAGCTACGTGGTCAGCCCCATCTTTTTCCCCGGCGGTGACATCGGCAAGCTGGCCGTCTGCGGAACAGTTAATGATTTGGCCATGAGCGGGGCCAGGCCGCTCTATTTAAGTCTGGCCTTTATTATTGAAGAAGGGCTTTCTCTGGCTGAACTGGAGCAAATCGTAAACTCGGTGCGGATGGCGGCCGGGGAGGCGGGGGTGGAGATTGTCACCGGCGATACCAAAGTGGTGCCCCGGGGCAGCGCCGACAGGCTTTTTATCAACACCGCCGGCGTGGGGCTGATTCCCGACGGGGTTGAAATTTCCGGGGATAAGGCCAGGCCGGGGGATAAGGTTATTTTAAGCGGGGCTATCGGCGACCACGGCATCGCCGTGATGAGCCGGCGGGAAGGCATAAGCTTTGGCACCGAACTGGAGAGCGACTGCGCCCCGCTGGGCGGTCTGGTGGCGGATATGCTGGAAGTGAGCCGCAATATCAACTGCCTGCGCGACCCAACCCGCGGCGGGCTGGCGTCAACCTTAAACGAGCTTGCCAGCCAATCTAAAGTAAGTATAAGGATTGAGGAAAAGGATATTCCGGTGCGGGAGGAGGTATTGGGCGCCTGCGAGATGCTGGGTTTTGACCCCTTATATATTGCCAACGAGGGCAGGCTGGTGGCCATAGTTCCCGATAAAGACGCCGATAAAATCCTCAAAGTGATGAAAAAGAATAAGTACGGTAAAGAGGCCGTTATTATCGGGGAGGTGGCGGCCAAGCCGGCGGGACGGGTGGTAATGAAGACTGTTCTGGGGTCGCACCGCATCGTGGATATGCTTGTCGGCGACCTCCTGCCCAGGATTTGTTAGCATGCACGAACTGGCTATAACCCAGAGTATGCTCGATTTAGTTCTCAAGCAGGCCGAGGAGGCCGAGGCTGAGAAAGTAGAGAAAATAAGCCTGGTTCTCGGGGAGATGACCGGGGTGGTGGGGCAGTGCGTCCAGTTTTACTTCGATTTCCTGAGCAAGGGGACGCCGGCGGAAGGGGCGGCGCTTAACTTTAAAGTTATTCCGACCACCGCCAGGTGCCGGGACTGCCATAAAGAATTTGAGCTGGGGGAGTTCGACTGGACTTGTCCCCACTGTCAGAGTAATAATATGGATATTACAGGCGGTAAGGAGCTCTTCGTGGAAAGTATCGAGGTGGAATAGATGGAAATAAAGGTGATTAAGGATATCCTGGGGGCTAACGACCAGATAGCCCAGAAAAACCGGCAGCTGTTCGACAGCAACCAGGTCTTCGTGGTCAACGTGATGGCCTCGCCGGGGGCGGGCAAGACCAGCGTCATCATGGAGACGATAAAGCGGCTCAAGGGGAAAACCAGAGTCGGCGTGGTCGAGGGCGATATCAGCTCCAGCCTGGATGCCGAAGCCATCAGCAAAGAGGACGTGCCTGTAGTCCAGATAAACACCGGCGGGGAGTGCCACCTCGACGCCAACATGACCGCTACCGCCCTGGGCGATTTGCCCCTGAAAGATATTGATTTACTGCTTATCGAGAACGTGGGCAACTTGGTCTGCCCGGCCGAGTTCAGTCTGGGTGAGGATATCAGGATTTTAATTGCCAGCACCCCCGAGGGCGACGATAAGCCCTTTAAGTACCCCCTGATGTTCCACGAGGCCGATGTCGTGCTCATCAACAAGGTTGACCTGCTGCCTTACCTGAAGTTTGATGTTGACGCCTTTGGCAAGACTATCAAGGGGATAAACCGGAAGGTAAAAATCTTCCCCGTCTCCTGCACCACCGGCCAGGGGATTGAGGCGTGGGTTTCCTGGCTTTTGGGGTGGATGGGCCAGAAGTAATAATATACCCCCGGGGGGTATATTTTAGTTAAATTGACAACGGCTGGTCAAATTTGTTAAATTGTATCTGTCATCTTCCCCTTTTCCACTGACGAGGATATATCGCTAAATAACCGACTGAGGGTCGTAACTTTGGCTTCTCCCCTCCGCACTAAAGGCCCCAGCGTAATCTGCCAGTAGAGGAGGTTACCGACGTGACTGTAAAAACGAAGCTCCGGGACATAGTGGGGGCGGAGAATTTCTCCGCTGACCCTGAAGTCCTCAGTGCCTATTCCCGCGATTTCAGCCTGGTGCCGGCCGGGGTGCCTAACTACCTGGTCAAACCCAAGACAGCCCAGGAGGTGCAGAAGGTTATCCAGCTGGCCAACAAAAGCCGGCTGCCGGTGGTGCCGACCAGCTCCCTGGTGCACTTTAACGGAGCCGCCATCCCCAAGCAGGGCGGCGTTATCGTTGACCTTACCCGGATGAACCGCATTCTGGAGATTGACGAGTTTAACCGGCGGGTGCGGATGGAAGTGGGGGTGACCTGGGAGAAAGCCACCAAAGAGCTGGCTAAGAAGGGCTTCAGGCTGATGATGCCGCTGGCGCCCCACCCGATGCGCTCGGCGGTTATCGACCACCTGGAGAGGGAGGTCATCACCAACACCGTCTATGACTACGGAGAGCCGCTGCAGAGTATGGAGGTGGTCTGGCCCACCGGCGAGATTTTCCGCACCGGCTCGGCCAGTGTTGCCGGCTACCCCGATTCACCATCTAAAGGGGCCAACCCCTCGGGGCCGGGACTTGATTTCTACCGCCTGCTCCAGGGCGCCCAGGGGACGATGGGAATAGTGACCTGGGCCAACCTTAAAATTGAATACGTGACCACTATGGACCGGGTATTGTTGGCTCCGGTTGAAGACCTGGACTATACCATTGATTTCCTGCACCGGATACTCAAGCTAAGGGTAGGCCAGGAGTGCCTGCTGCTGGATAACACCGACCTGGCGGCTCTGGCCGCCGAGAGCTGGCCTGAGGACTTTGAAGAATTGAGGGCGACTTTGCCCCCCTGGACCCTCATTCTGGTAATGAGCGCTATGGCCCGGCGCCCCGAAGAGAAGCTCCAGTATGAACAAAATATGCTTGAGAATATCATCAAGAACGAGTTTTCCGAGATTCAACTGGATAACAACCTGCCCGGCTTCCCCGGTATGGGCAAGAAGCTACTGCCCCTGCTGCGCCAGCCCTGGCCCAAGAAGACGCCCTACTGGAAAAACCGCTACCTGGGGGGCTGCCAGAGTATTTTCTTCATCACCCGGCCGGCAATGGCACCCCGGTTTATCGATTTGATGGAGGCAATCGCCGCCCAGTACGGCTACCCCGTGGACGACATCGGCGGCTATATCCAGCCCATCGAGCATAACCGCGCCTGCCAGATGCAGTTCGACATCTTCTACGACCCCGACAGCGAGGTTGATGTGGAGCTGGTACGCAGCCTCTACCGTGACGCTATCGGTGCACTGGCCGGCGAAGGCGCTCTCTTCACCCGGCCCTACGGCGAGTTGGCTGACCTGGTCTATGAGAGTGCCACCGGCTATGCCGCCGCCCTGAGAAGAGTGAAGAAGGTTTTTGACCCCAACAACATCATGAACCCCGGGACTTTGTGCTACTAGGGAGGATAAAGATGCTCAAAGGTAAACTGAGTCTGGATGTAACCAACTTAGATAATTTTGAATACGATATGAGCAAGTGCATCAAGTGCAAGGGGTGCTACTGGGTGGACCACGTCTATATGCCCGGGATAAATTTCAGCACCCGTTGCCCCAGCGCCACCCGCTATCTGTTCGACTCCTACGGCGCCTACGGCAAGATGAGAATCGGGCTGGCCATGCTCGAGGGGCGGATGGAATACTCCGACGAATTGCTCAAGACACTCTACGCCTGCACCCTCTGCGGTGCCTGCGATGTCGGCTGCAAGCGCAACCTGGACCTGGAGATAGAGCTTTCCCTGGAGGCGCTGAGGGTAAAGGCGGTCAAAGAGGGCAAGGGGCCCATGCCCGAACACAAAAAGGCTGCCAAAAAGATAACCGAAAAGCACAACCGCTTCGGCTCCCCGCACCAGAACCGCAACAAGTGGCTTACCAAAGATATCAAGGTGGCGGCCAAGGCCGATGTGCTCTATTTCGTGGGCTGCTCGGCGGCCTACACCAACCCTGAGATAGCTAAGGCCACGGCCAAGATACTCAATGCCGCCGGCACCCCATTTATGCTCATGCCCGACGAGTGGTGCTGCGGCAATATGCTCTATTCGGTGGGGATGATTGACGAGGCCAGAGAGCTGGCCAAGCGCAATGTCGAGGCGGTAAGAAAGACCGGCGCCAAGACCCTGCTGCTGAGCTGTGCCGAGGGCTACCGGATGTGGAAGGTGGACTACCCCAAGATGCTTAATATATCTACCGACGACCTGGGTTTTAAGGTGGTACACCTGACCGAGCTGGTGGATGAGCTGATTAAGAAAGAGGCTTTAAAGCTGACCAAGCCGATTGACATGCGCCTGACCTACCACGATTCATGCAGCCTGAGCCGCCTGAGCGAGCCCTGGACCCCCTGGAAGGGGGAGCGGGGGAAGTGGGGTATGATAAGCCCCGGCCTGGAGCGCCGGCGCGGCACGGGCGGAGTTTATCAGCAGCCGAGAGATATTCTTAAGGCTATCCCCGGTGTGGAGCTGGTGGAGATGGTACGGATGAAGGAGAACGCCTTCTGCTGCGGGGCGGGGCGGGGCACTCAGGAAGCCTTCCCCGACTTTGCCGCCTGGGCGGCCGAGCAGAGGCTGTTCGAGGCCAAGACGGTAGGCGCCGAAGCTATTGTTGCTACCTGTCCCTGGTGCAAGGATAATTTCACCAGGGTTGTCAGCGATACCGGGGAGAATTTGAAAATATACGATATTTCCGAGCTTATCCTGGCTTCAATCGAAGGCTAGGCTTGTGGAGGTAAGTTATGGCTATATCTAAGGAAGCCTATAAGGTCCTTGAGGCTATCGTCGGTGAGGAGTATATCTCGTCCGACCCGGTGGTCTGCGAGGGTTACCGGTCCGGACCCGGTGGGTATGAAGCCGGCCTGGGCTACGAGAGGGTAATGACCAAGATACCCGGCTGCGTTATCATGCCCCTGACCACCGAGGAAGTCCAGAAGACGGTCAGGGTCTGTAACCGCTATAAAATCCCTTACGTCCCCTACAGCACCGGCTGGTACGGCCCCCGCTCTCACTGCCATGTTGACGACGAGCTGCTTATCGACCTGAAGCGGATGGACGATTTTGAGATTGACGAGAAGCACCTCTACGCCGTGGTGGGGTCCGGGGTTATCTATTCCCAGCTCCAGGAGGAGGCGATGAAGCGGGGCTGCTATATTATCGTCGGCGGGGGCGGCTCGCAGTGCAGCGCCATCGCCAACATGCTCGGCGACGGCTGGTCGCCTTTGAGCTACCGCATCGGCCTGCCCCACCGCCGCATACTGGGCACCGAATTAATTCTGCCTGACGGCGAGCTGGTCAGGATGGGCTCGCTGGCCTTACAGGACGACCCCTTCTGGGGGGAGGGGCTGGGGCCCGACCTGCGGGGACTGCTGAGGGGCTTTACCGGGCTCCGGGGATGCCTGGGTATCGTCACCAGGATGGCCATCAAGCTGCTGCCCTTCCAGCCGGAGCGGCTGGAGCCGACCGGAATCTCACCGCACACCACCCTCCAGCTGCCGGTCAACCGGGTGAAGTGGATTAATTTCACCATGCCCAGCAAAGAATCCATGAAAAAAGCCATGTTCGAGATGGCCCGGGCCGAGATAGGGGCCGGTGCCACCAAAGTTCCTATATTCTGGCGTGCCATCGCCAAGGCCAGTTGTAAAGAAGAGTACTGGGATATATGGTCTAAAGAAAGCGAGGAGACCATCAGAGATTTCCACCTGCTGCGGGTGCTGCTGGTAGGCTTCGGCTCCGAGGAGCAGATGGAATACGAGGAGCGGGTGCTCAACGATATTATCACCGAGATTGGCGGCGAAGCCCGCCGCACCCGGCCTACCGACGAGTCCTGGTTCAAGAACGCCGATTCCGCCGGCATGTGGCTGATGTGCGGCGGCTATGTCTCCGTGGACTACGTCATCGAGACGCTGGAGCACGCCCTGCCCCACGGGGAGAACTACGCCGAGCTGAAGAAGAAATTTACCCCGCCGCTTATGCCCGACTACGGCGACCCCGGCTGGTTCCAGAGCTTTGAGCTGGGCCACCAGGGCTATTCCGAGTTCCTGGTCTACTGGGACCCCGACGAGAATACCGATGGGGTTGACCACTTCTACCTGGAGACCTCTAAAGAGAATATCAGGAAGCGTTTTTACACTTCACTGCTGGGGCCGCACCAGCCGCTTTACCTCACCGGTCCGGCCTACGGGCCCAACTATCACAAGTGGATGCTGGCGGTCAAGGATGAGTTTGACCCTAATTTCCTCAGCCACCCGCCGGTGCCTCTAGCCCACGACGAGTTCGTGGAGCGGGCGGCCTGGATGAGGCCGATGAAGGACTGGAAGAGCCCTAAATTACCCTGAAGCCGCCGTTTCTGCTAAAATAGGGGGCGAGGAGAATCCCGGCGGTGGATTGGTTTATAATGGGAGAAAGTTATTATGGCTAAGATAACTATGAAGTGTCCCTTTTCCGGGGTGGCGTGCAAAGAGTGCCCGGTGTACCGGGGCCGGCACTATTACCTCTGTTTCTGTGAAAAATACCGTGGGTCTTTACCCCAGACGATAAAAGCCCCGGCCGAATCAAAGAAGAGTTCCGATGGTAAGTTTGAGATGCCGCCCGAGGTCGAGGGGTTTAAAGTCCTCGACCCGTTTGAGTTTGACCTTTTTGATATAGATACTAAAGAGCTAAAGAGGAGGCGTAGTCCAAAATGAAAATCGAAGGGAAGTTTACCATGAAGGCGCCTATCCAGGAGGCGTGGGATTTCTTGCTTGCCCCCGGAACCCTGGTTTCCTGTATACCCGGCGCGGAGAAGATGGAACCTGTCGACGACAAGACCTGGGAAGGGATAGTCAAGCAAAAAGTGGGGCCAATCACCATTAAGCTTAACTTTACCCAGTCCCTGACCGAGCTTGACCCGCCCAGGCACGTCAAGGCGGTGGGGCGGGGTTCGGCCGCCGGCGGCGCCGGCACCTTTAGCCAGGAGACTATCGTTGACATGAAAGAGATTGCCGGCGGCGAGGTGGAAATTGCCTACAGCTCCAACGTGAGCATGGTCGGCCGGCTGGCTACTTTCGGCGAGAGAATCATGCGGGCCAAGGTCAACAAGATTGGGGAGCAGTTTATCCAGAATTTGCAGGATAAGCTGAATGAAAAGCTGGGTAAATAGCTATTTATAACGGAGGCTTGAAAGTGATTAAAGCTACTAAATCAGGGAGGTCGGGTTAATGATTAAGGATTTTGAACATTTCGCCCCCAAGACGCTTAAAGAGGCCCTTGCCTTGCTGGATAAGTACGGGGATGACTGCAAGGTAATCTGCGGGGGACAGTCGCTGCTGATTTTGATGCGGCAGGGGCTGGTAAGCCCCAAGTATATGGTCGATATCAAGGGCTTATCCGAGCTGAGCTATATCAAAGACGGCAAGGACGGTCTGAAAATCGGCGCCACCACCACCCACCGCACCATAGAGAAATCGGCCGTAATCAAGAAGAAGTACCCGGTGCTGGCCGAGATGGAGACTAGGTTGGCTTCCATTCAGACCCGTAACTGGGGCACCATCGGCGGTAATGTCTGCCACGGCGACCCGGCCGGCGACCCGGCACCGGTATTAATTGCCCTTAACGCCACCCTGACCGTGGCCGGTACCAGGGGCACCCGGAGTATCCCGGTGGAGAAATTCAGCCTGGACTACTTTGAGGTTGACCTTAAAGACGGCGAGCTGCTTACCGAGATTCAGCTGCCGGCGCCCCCGCCGCACACCGGCACCGTCTATACCAAGTTTAATATTATCGAGAGCGATCTGGCTACCGTGAGCGTGGCGGCTTCGGTTACCCTGGGCTCCGGCGACGGCGTCTGCCAGGACGTGCGCATCGCCCTGGGGGCGGCGGCACCGACGGCCATCAGGGCCAAGAAGGCGGAGGCGGTGCTAAAGGGCAAGAAGATTACCGAGGCTCTGCTTAAAGAAGCCGGCGAGGTGGCCGCTACCGAGGCGGAGCCGATATCCGATATTGCTGCTTCCGAGGAGTACCGGCTGGAGCTGGTTAAGGTTCTGGTGCCCAGAATGACAAGGGAAGCCCTGGCCAGGGCCAAGAAGGCTTAAGAGGGAGAGTGACAAGATGAAAAAAGAGCTGAAATTTAAAGTTAACGGCCAGCCTTACGATATTTTCGTAAAGCCCAAAACCCTGCTGGTGGAGGTGCTCAGAGACCTCGTCGGTCTGACCGGGACCAAGAGAGGTTGTAACAGCAGTTCCTGCGGGGCCTGCACGGTAATGCTCAACGGCATGTCGGTCAAGTCCTGCTCGGTGCTGGCCCTCCAGGCCAACGGCGCCGAGGTGGTGACCGTGGAGGGACTGGCTAAGGGCAACCAGTTGAGCCCCCTGCAAAAAGCCTTCCTCGACCACGGTGCTTACCAATGTGGCTTCTGCACCCCGGGGATGCTGATGTCATCTACGGCACTGCTTACTGAGAACCCCAAGCCTACCAAGCTGCAGATAAAAGAGGGTATTGACGGCAACATCTGCCGCTGTACCGGCTATAACAGTATTATCCGAGCCGTAACCGCTGTGGTTAAGGGTGAGTATAAGGAGGCGAAATGAGCGAGTATAAAGTAATCGGGCAACGGGTACATAACATTGACGGAACCGAAAAGGTAACCGGCAGTGGCAAATATACCTTCGACGTGGTAATGCCCAATATGCTCTACGGTAAAGTCCTGAGAAGCCCCTACCCCCATGCCAAGATTCTTAAGATTGACACCCGCCGGGCGAAAAGGATGGTCGGGGTGAAGGCGGTGGTTACCGGCAAGGATACCCTGGGGCGTAAGCAGGGCATCTGGCGGCGTTTCCCCGAGCTCTGCGACGAGGAAATCCTCTGCCGCGCCAAGGTCCGCTACATCGGCGACGCCGTGGCCGCGGTGGCCGCCGTCGACGAGGATACCGCCGAGGAGGCGCTGGATCTGATTGATGTTGAGTACGAGCCGTTGCCGGCTGTTTTCGACCCCATGGACGCTATCAAAGAGGATGCGCCCCAGATCCACGAAGGCGTTGAGCTTAATATTAATATCAACCGCCATATTGAGTGGGGCGATGTTGACGAGGCCTTTGAGAAGTGTGACCACATCCGCGAAGACAAGTTCAAGTGCTCGTCGCAGGCCCATGTCTGCATGGAGACCCACGACGCCGTGGCCAGCTTCGGCCACAACGGTAAGCTCGAGGTCTGGACTTCGAGCCAGTCTTCATACTACATCCAGCGGCTGTATGCCGATATGCTGGATATGAGCGAGAGTGACATCAGGGTACATAACCGGCACACCGGCGGCGGTTTCGGCAGCAAGTTTGAGCTGGATTCGGCCCAGTTCTGCGCCGCCATCCTTTCCCAGAAGCTGTGCCGGCCGGTGAAGATAGTTTTAACCCGGGAAGAGGAGTTCACCGCTACCAAGCGCCGCACCCCAATGTACTATTTCCTTAAGCTGGGAGCCAAGAAGGACGGCACCATGCTGGCCAAGGAGGTCCGGGTTATTACCGAGGGCGGCGCCTATACCGCTATGGGGGCTACCGCTCTGTATCTTACCGGTTTCTTCTCCTCGTTCCCCTATAAGTATCCCAACTACCGCTATGACGGCTACCGGGTCTATACCAATACCGCCGTCACCTCAGCTATGCGCGGTTTCGGCGCTCCCCAGTCCACCTTTGTCGGTGAGTCCCAGATAGATATGCTGGCCGACGACCTGGGGATAGACCCCGTTGAAATCAGGCGCAAGAATGGCATGACGCCTAACTACGAGGTGCCGGGGCAGGCCTTTATCCAGAGTTGCGGGCTGCACCAGTGCCTGGACAAGATTGAGGAGCATATCAAGAAGCAGGGCAAGCTGCCCCCTAACCACGGCATCGGCGTTTCCGCCTACGGTTTTATGTCCGGCGGTATCTTTAACTGGTTTAATACCCCCTACGCCTTCTCGGCGGCCGTTGTCAGGATAAACATCGACGGCAAGGTTGATGTCTATACCGGCGCCTGTGATATCGGCCAGGGCTCCAATACCACCCTGGCTATGATATGCGCCGAGGAGTTGGGAGTGCGTCTTGAGGATGTAAGGGTATTCTCCGGTGATACCGGTATCTGTCCCCCCGACCTGGGCGCCTGGGGCAGCCGGCAGACGCTGATGAGCGGCAACGCCGTAAAGCGTGCCGCCGCCGAGTGCAAGCAGCAGCTTTTAGAGTTCGCCGCCGCCAAGATGGGGGCTAACATTGTCTACGACCTGGATATCAAAGACCGCTGGGTCCACCTGGTTGACCGCCCGGAGAGGGGCGTCTCCTACTTTGATATCGTTAAAGAGGCGATAAGGGGCAAGGACGGCGTGGCTATCATGGGGCGGGGACACTATACCCCCCACCGCAAGGGGATGATATCCCCCGCCTACAGTTTCGGCGTGCAGGCGGCTGAAGTAGCCGTGGATGTGGAGACGGGCCGGTATAAGCTGGTCAACGTTACCACCGCTCATGAGAGCGGCACCGTAATCAACCCGCTGGGTATTGAAGGGCAGCTGGAGGGCGCCATCATGATGGCCGGGGGCTACGGCTTCTGTGAAGACCAGCCCATGGACGATGGTAAGATACTTAACCCGTCCATCGCCGACTACAAGCTCATCCGCTCCCTGGATATGCCCGAGACCGATATTCTGGAGATCGATACCTATGAGCCCGAGGGGCCGTTTGGGGCTAAAGAAGCCGGTGAAGGGCTGACTAATCCCACCGCCGGCGCCATCGGCAACGCGGTCTATAAGGCCGTGGGCGTTAGAATCTATGATCTGCCCATAACCCCGGAGAAGGTCCTCAAAGCCCTCAAGGAGAAAGAGAAACAAACCAGGAAGACTAAAAAATAAGGCGTTTAGGTAAACTAGGCGGGAGGTTTGTTTATGAGTTATCACTGCCCGGTGTGTAATAAGGTTTCCAACAAGAGCGCCCTTGATTTAGCCCGCCATATGATCGGGCGGGGGGATAAGGTGCACAGGGACTGGATTACCTCTAAGGGTTTCAAGTATTCGGAGTTGCTTGCTTTGCAGTTCAGCTCTTTCGGCGGCGAGGGTTTTAAAGCCCTGGCCGAGGTACTGGAGAAAGAAACCAAGGTTAAGGATTAACACCTGTTTAATGGCCTTATCGGCAATTGATAGATGATGTTGCACGACATCATAATCGTTGGCGCTGGACCGGCGGGAAGCCGTATCGCCCAGAGGTTAAGCCAGCTTGGCTATAGTGTCGTTGTTGTTGAGAAAAACCTCTCGCTTGGTGATGATATCTGCTGTACCGGCATCTTAAGCCAGGAATGCCTTAGCGCCTTTTCCCTGGATAACGGCCTTGTCTTAAGACAGGCCAGTTCGGCCAGGTTCATGGCTCCTTCCGGGGAATACCTCAGGCTTTGCCGCCAGTCTCCCGTTGCCGCCATCGTTGACAGGGCCCGTCTTAATACGCACCTGGCTAAAATGGCTCAAGCCAGCGGCGCCCGCTACCATTTCGGGGCCAGGGCCAGCGACATTTCAATTAAGGATGACGGCGTCGAGGTTATATTAAACGGCCAATCCGAGGAGAGAGTTCTCCGGGCTAAGACCGCTGTTATCGCTACCGGCTTCGGTTCCGCTTTGCCGGCCAAACTGGGGTTGGGGGAGATAAAGCATTTCGTCCTCGGCGCTCAAGTTCAGGTGGCTATCAACGGCATCGATGAGGTGGAGGTCTATTTTAACCAGGAGCTGGCGCCGGGCGGCTTTGCCTGGCTGGTGCCGACCACCGACGGGCGGGGACTGGTGGGCCTGCTGACCCGCAGCCAGGCCGACAGCTCCCTGGAAAACCTGCTGAAAATCTTATCTTCTCAGGGTAAGATAACCTCTAACCAGGCGGCACCCGGCTATGATACTGTCCCCTTGAAACCGCTGCCCCGAACCTACCTTGACCGGGTGCTGGTGGTGGGCGAGGCGGCGGGGCAGGTAAAGCCGACCACCGGAGGCGGGGTCTATTACGGGCTGTTGTGCGCCGACATCGCCGCCGGGGTACTTGAGCAGGCCCTTGATGATGATGATTTTTCGGCTAAAGCTCTCTCATCCTATGAGCGGGAATGGCGGGCCAGATTAAACCGGGAGCTGACTGTCGGCTACTGGGCCCGGACTTTGCTTGCGGGCTTAAGCAATAGCCGCATCGACCGCCTGTTCCAGTTGGCCGGTAAAAAGGGGCTGCCTGAACTTATCGCCGACGGTAACGGTTTCTCCTTCGACTGGCACAGCCGGCTGCTGCTTAAATTAGCCGGTTCAATACTGCCTTTCAAAACGTCTTTTGACTAAGGGAGTGACGATAGACAGCCTGATGGCACTGCTGTTAAGAGCAAAGGAGATTCTGCAGACAGAAGGGTTACTGCCCTTACTCAGGCGGGGATTTATATTCCTGGCAGGTTACCTCTTCCGCTATGATAACTATTACCTCTATGAGCATACAATTAAGGAGAGGAACGAGGCCGGCTTTTTACCTAAAATGCAGGGCTTCACCTTGAAGATAGTCGCCACCAAGCAGCAGGCCGATGAGCTAGCCGCCGCCGGCTTTGACTTCGGCTCACGTCTTCTCAATGAAAGGCGGGGTCTGGATAGGGGGGCGGTGGCCTTCTGCTTTTTCATTGACGGTAAGCTGGCCCATATCGGCTGGGTGGCCATGAGCCAGGCGGCTAAAGACAGCTTCGACAGTAACCCTTACCGGGTTGATTTCGCCGCTGAACAGGCGTGCACCGGAGGCACCTGGACCAATCCCAAATACCGGGGTGGGGGACTCATGGTTTACGGCTACTTTAAGCGGTTTGAATTTTTAAGGGAGCGGGGAGTAAAAACATCGCGGAACGGGGTGGAGGTGGGCAACATTGTCTCCCAGAAGGCGCACGCCAGATTCGGGCCTAAAGTGTACGCCAAAGCCCGCTATCTGAAAATCTTCGGCTGGAAATCCTGGAAGGAAACACCGATTAACGGTTCTCCGGCTAAATAATCCGGCAACACCTCCGGCAGCAAAAATGAGCAAAACGACGATAAGAGTGGTCACCGACCCCGGGGAATTTGAGTCTCTGGCCCCGGTCTGGAACAATTTCCTGGAAAAGGGCGGTGATGAGAGTACCATGTACCTTACCCATGAGTGGCTGGCGACCCGGTGGCGGCATTTTGGTGAGGGGCAGAGATTGAACCTGTTGCTCTTTGAGAGAGACCGCCGGGTCATCGGGATTATGCCGCTGGTTAGAAACGAGTACCGGCTGGGGCCTTTTAAACTGGATGCTCTGGAGTCCATAGGCGGCACGAGCCGTAATTACGTGGGGCTGATGTCACCGGAGGACCGGAAGGAGGTAATATCCGCCCTGCTGGACTACCTTAATGAGAATTTGAGCGGGGTTAGCCTTATCCTGAGGCTTTCCCTAATACCTGCCGAAAGCCGGTTCCTGGGGGCGCTGAAAAGGGGTATGGCCCAACTTTCTGAAGGTTTGGCTTTTGAAGAAAGGTTCAAGACGCTGGCGCCCTACCTTGACCTGCCGGTAAGCTGGGATGAGTATTTCGGCTCGCTGCCGGGGAAAAGGCGGAGGACGTTGGGGAGAATGCGGCGAAGGTTGGAAAAGGACCACGGTGCGGTCAGTTACCAGCTGTGTGACGCCGACTCCCTGGAGGCGGGATTAAACCGCTTCTTTGAGCTGCACCAGGAGCGGTGGCGGGCGGTTGGTATCAGCGGCAGCTTTGCCGACCCCAGAATCAAGGAGTTCTACAGAGAGGCAGCCTGGAAGTTCCTCAACAGGGGCTGGCTTTACTTCTCCTCTATGAGCGTAGCCGGCAGGCTGGTGTCGGCAAAGTACGGTTGTATCTTAAACCGGAAGATATACTTTATTGCCGCCGGACGCGATATCCGCTACTCAGATTACAATGTAGGGCACCTGCACATGATGCACGTGGTAAAGGATGCCGTCAGCCGGAACCTGAGTGAGTTCGATTTCCTGCAGGGCGATGAGCCGTACAAGTTCCACTGGACCAAATCCGCCCGGAGATATATGCGGGTCACCATTATCAAACGGGGCTTCCTGCCGGCGCTGCGCCTGCAGCTGCTGCGCGCCTTTCTACGGCTCTGGGATGTGAGGCAGTACCGCCTGGGGGAGATCTGGGCTATATTGTCGATAAGAAGAAGAGAGAGAAAAGAACATAAGAGGATGGGGTTATCAGCAAAGTTAGATGAGCTGAGGAGGGGTTAGGAGGGGGTATCAGTTTTCTTATAGATTCGGCCGTAGCGCCCGTTGCCTGCTTCCAGTTTTAGCAGTTTTCTCAGTTCCCGGGGGGTCATAATCTCCCTTTCGTTGGCTTCGGCCAGGTGGTGGATGCGGCGAACCAGGTCTACATTCCGGGCCAGCCTGGTGCGGGCGGTGTCGTACCAGATATCATCTTCCAGCCCGACCCTTACCCCGCCGCCGGCGGCGATGGCGATGGAGTTCATCATCAGCTGGTAGTCGCCCACCCCGCCCAGGGACCAGAATGAGTTGGGGGGCAGGTCGCCAATCATCACGCTGGCGTGCAAAAGGTCGGCCTGGGCGCAGGCGATATTGCCCAGTATCAGGTTGAAGTAGTGCGGCGGCTCCAGCAGCCCCTTCTCCTCCAGGTACTTGGCGTAGTTTATCATGCCTGAATCAAAGGCCTCCAGTTCGGCCAGCACACCGCGGCGTTTCATCTCCCGGGCCAGCGCCTGTATCATGTCGGGGGTGTTGAGGCTCGCCTGCTGGTTAAAGTTTACCGAGCTCAGGGTGAGGCTGCCCATGTCCGGCTTGACTTCCCCTTCCAGCGTTAGGACCTCGGCGCGCTTTTCGAACTCACTAAAAGTACGCCCGCTTAAAGAGACGCAGATAATTAGTTCGGGGGCGAAGCGGCGGATGCCGGCGATAATCCGGTCGTAGAGCTCCGCCTTATAGGTCGGCTCGCCGGTCTGTTCGTCGCGGGCGTGCAGGTGAACCATGGTAATGCCCACCTCCACCGCCCGGTGCACGTCCTCTATAATCTCCTGCACGCTGACCGGGACGTGGGGCGTCATCTGCTTGGTGGGAATCATGCCCGTTGGCGTTAGATTTATTATCAGCTTCAACTTTGTTCTCCGTGACTAAGCACTATACCTTGTCATATTATTCCCTCAGTTGTCAATATTATCCCCGCCCTTTACCCTGAAGAGTAAAACCTTTATACTGATTCCACAAAATGAGTGTGAGCCAGCCGGAAATCCTAATCATTCTCCCCACGCTTAACGAGGAGCAAACCATAGGCCGGGTTATTGACGAGATACCCCGCTCGCCCCTGGAGGGGGCGGGGTATAAAATCCGGCTGCTGGTGGTTGACGGCAACAGCACCGATAGAACCAGGGAGATTGCTAAAGCAAAAGGCGCCGGCACTGTTATCGAGCGGCGGCGGGGCAAGGGGATCGCCGTGAGTAAGGCTT
>Ga0315553_10001486_pt1 | contig 19338 bp, 16 predicted proteins | sample SalMarSW160140MG_FD_203099 | JGI IMG/M metagenome (GOLD analysis project Ga0315553, IMG submission 203099) | Salt marsh sediment microbial communities from the Plum Island Ecosystem LTER, Massachusetts, United States - Salt Marsh Sediment SW1601-40 ... | reverse complement strand
TGGCGGACAGAGCCACGATCGGCAACATGTCCCCGGAGTACGGGGCTACCGCCGGGTTCTTTCCGGTGGATGGGGAAACCCTGAACTACCTGGCCTTCACGGGAAGGAAAACGGAGCAGGTCGAGTTGGTGGAGCGCTACACCAAAGAACAGGGCATCTTCCGCACCGACCAAACGCCCCAGCCGGAGTATGCGGACGTTTTGGAGCTCGATCTGGCGACCGTGGAACCCTCCTTGGCCGGTCCGAAGCGTCCCCAGGATCGAATCGTCCTGTCAGCTGCCGGAAAGGCCTGGCTGCTGGTTGTGAAAAGTATAAGTCCGGCGAAAAGACTCGAAAACGATAGACGACGGGCGGGAGAAGGCGGGACCCCTGCGGCCGCCGAAGAGGGAGCGGGGGCAGCAAGCGAGGCAGCACCGCCCGGCGGCGCCCCGGTGGTGGTATCGGGACGGCAGGATTACCTGGACCACGGTTCGGTGGTCATCGCCGCCATTACCAGCTGTACCAACACCTCCAATCCTGCGGTGATGCTCAGTGCAGGAATCCTTGCCAAGAAGGCGGTCAAACTGGGACTCCAGGTCCCGGTATGCACAAAGACCACCCTATCTGGAGGCTCTGGGTTTCCATTTGGTCGGCTATGGCTGTACCACGTGCATCGGCAACTCCGGTCCGCTGCACCCTGAAGTGAGTCGGGCCATCCGCGAACGGGATCTGACCGTAGTCTCGGTGCTGTCGGGAAACCGCAACTTCGAAGGCCGGATCCACCCCGAAGTCAAAGCCAATTACCTGGCCTCCCCGCCCCTTGTGGTAGCCTACGCCTTAGCCGGGACCATGGATATCGACCTTAGCAGCGATCCGATCGGTCTGGACAGGAACGAGAATCCTGTGTACCTGAAGGATATCTGGCCCACCTCCGCGGAGATCGATGCGGCCGCCGCCCATGTCAGGCCCGAGATGTTTGCCGAAGAATACGCCAATGTCTTTACCGGCAACGAGACCTGGAACGCCGTGAAGATCACCGAGAGCCGCCGCTACGACTGGGACAGCAAGTCCACCTACATCCGCAAGCCAACGTTCTTCGACGGCCTCTCCAAAGAGTTGCCGCCGCTTCCGGAGACAAGGGATGCCCGGGTTCTGGCATTGCTCGGGGACTCGGTCACAACCGACCACATATCACCGGCCGGGGCGATTCCGGAGGACAGTCCCGCCGGGAAATGGCTCCTCGCTCAGGGAGTGGGCAAGGAGGATTTCAACACCTACGGTTCCCGCCGGGGCAATCACGAGGTGATGATCCGGGGTACCTTCGGAAATATCCGCATCCGCAACCGTCTGGTTCCCGGTGTAGAGGGAGGCTACACCCGCTATCTGCCGGCGGATGAGCAGATGTTTATCTACGATGCCGCGGTCAAGTATCAGCAGGATCAAACCCCCCTGCTGGTGATCGCCGGCAAGGAGTATGGATCGGGAAGCTCCCGGGACTGGGCAGCCAAAGGAACGATCCTTCTGGGCGTGAAGGCGGTGATCGCCGAGAGCTTCGAGCGCATCCATCGATCGAACCTGATCGGCATGGGTGTGCTTCCCCTGCAGTTCAAGGACGGGGAAAACGCCGAAAGCCTCGGGCTGACCGGGGAGGAGAATTATTCGCTGCAGGCCGTGGAAAAACCGGGGCAGGAGCTAACAGTGAGCGCCGCGGCCAAGGACGGAGCACAGAAGAAATTTCAAGTCCTGTCACGCCTCGATACGCCCGTCGAGCTGGACTACTATCGAAACGGCGGTATTCTCCACACGGTATTGCGCAACATGGCCTGAAGCCTTTCTCAGGTGCATGGCCGCACGCCGCCGGGCCGTTCGATGCGCGGGAGCCGAGGTACAAGGAGGTAGAGCATGGGAAAGAAAGATTCGGGGAAACGCAGCGAATCCGACACTATGGGGCAGGTGTCTCTTCCCGCCCGGGCTTATTGGGGGGCTCAGACCCAACGGGCCGTAGAGAACTTCGGCGTATCGGACAAGCGCATCCCGGTCCCCATGATCCGGGCTCTGGGATTGATCAAGGGGACCGCAGCGGAGGTAAATGCCGAGTTGGGCACGGTGCCCAAGGATCTGGCCCAGGCGATAGTTATCGCGGCCGGGGAGGTCAGGGAAGGCCGCTGGAACGAACACTTCCCGATCGACGTATTTCAAACCGGCAGCGGGACCTCCTGGAACATGAACGCCAACGAGGTTATCGCCAACCGGGCCAATGAGCTTCTGGGTTCGCCCCTGGGGACCAAGCATCCGGTTCATCCCAACGATCACGTCAACAGGGGACAGTCTTCCAATGACGTGATACCCACGGCCATCCACATCGCCGACCGCCTGGCTGCGACACGGCTGCTGAGCGCTCTGGGAGAGCTGGAACAGGGGCTGTCAGACAAAGCCAAGAACTTCGCCGAAGTGATCAAGATCGGGCGTACCCACCTTCAGGACGCGGTCCCGGTCACCCTGGGACAGGAGTTCTCGGGCTACGCTTCCCAGATCCGGAAAGGCATAAGGCGCCTGCAAAACGCTCTTCCCCATCTGGAAGAGCTGGCTCTTGGGGGAACCGCTGTTGGCACCGGTCTCAACGCCCACCCGGAGTTCGCCCCGCGGGTGATCGAGCGGGTCGCCAGGCTCACGGAAGTGCCCTTCCGTCAGGCCGAGAACCTGTTCGAAGCCCTGGCCTGCCGGGACGCCCAGGCGGAACTGATGGGGGCTCTGAACGTTCTGGCCGGAAGCCTGCTCAAGATCGGAAACGATCTGCGCCTGCTCGCCAGCGGCCCCCGGGCCGGATTGGGGGAAATCGTGCTTCCCTCCCTGCAGCCGGGAAGCTCGATCATGCCGGGTAAGGTCAATCCCGTGATTCCTGAGATGGTCATCCAGGCGGCGGTGTACGTGAAGGGAAAGGCCGCCTCGGTAGGCATGGCGGCCGCTTCGGCGCCGCTGGAACTGAACATCATGATGCCTCTGATCGCCTATGAGACATTGGACTCTCTCGACCTGCTGACCAACACCGCTCAGGTTCTCAACGATCGCTGTATCCGTGGGATAGAGGCCGACCCGGAGCGCTGCTCCGACTGGGTGGAGTGGAGCCTGGCCCTGGTGACACCCCTGGCAAACCGGATCGGCTACGACAAAGCGGCTGAGATCGCCTATCGCGCCTACAAGGAGAAGAAAACGGTACGTCAGCTGCTCGCCGAATCCGGGCTGCTCAGTTCCGAAGAAGTCGAGAAAGTTCTCGATCCGAGATCCATGGTGGGAGAGGGAAGGAAAAGGAAAGCTTGACTTCTCTTCCTCCTATAAATAGGCTATATAGTAAATATTCTATGAAAAACCTTTCAGAACCCAGGAGGTCCGCGTGCACGAGTTTGAAGCCCTTATAATCGGAGCCGGGGGTGCGGGGTTGTACGCCGCCCTGGAAGCCAGCCGGGCCGCCAAGACCGCGGTGATCTCCAAGCTGCATCCCATGCGCAGTCATACCGGCGCGGCACAGGGCGGCATCGGTGCTGCTCTGGGTAACATCGAAGAGGACAAACCCGAATGGCACGCCTTCGACACGATCAAAGGCGGCGACTACCTGGTGGATCAGGAAGCGGCGATCATCCTGGCCGAAGACGCGGTGCGTGCCGTCTACGATCTTGAAAACCGCGGGCTTCCCTTCAGTAGAACCTCGGAAGGACGCATCGATCAGCGTCGTTTCGGCGGCCACACCCGCAATTTCGGCGAGGCGCCTGTGCGCCGTTCCTGCTACGCCGCAGACCGCACCGGGCACATGATCCTCCAGACCCTCTATCAGCAGTGCATCAAGAATGATGTATCCTTCTACGACGAGTTTCAGGTTCTCGATATCCTGATCGAAAACCGAAAGGTGGCCGGTTTGGTAGCCCTGGAGCTGGCCACCGGCGAGCTGCATGTGTTTCGTTCCAAGGCGATCCTGTTTGCTACCGGCGGTTTCGGCCAGATGTTCCGGACCACCTCCAATGCCTTCGCCAACACCGGGGACGGACCGGCGGTTTTGCTGCGGCGGGGAGTCCCTCTGGAAGACATGGAGTTCTTCCAGTTCCATCCCACGGGGATTCGGGGGATGGGAATCCTGATCACCGAAGGAGTACGGGGGGAAGGGGGGATCCTGCGCAACCGCAGGAAACAGCGCTTCATGGAACGCTACGCCCCTACCTTGCTCGATCTGGCCCCCCGGGACATGGTCAGCCGGGCGATCATGGAAGAGATTCGCTCCGGCGACGGCATCCGGGGAGACCGCAAGATCAACGACTACGTGCATCTGGATGCCACTCACCTGGGCAAAGAGGTGATCGAAGCCAAGCTCCCCGACATTGCCGATTTCTGCCGGACCTATTTGGGACTGGACCCGGCGGATGCCCCGATCCCGGTACAGCCTACGGCCCACTACGCTATGGGCGGGATCCCCACGGACAAGGAGGGCAGGGTGCTGGCCGATGGCAGCGGAGCCCTGATCGAGGGTCTGTACGCCGCCGGGGAGTGCGCCTGCCTCAGCGTCCATGGAGCCAACCGGCTCGGTACCAACAGCCTGGTCGACCTGGTGGTTTACGGCCGCCGGGCCGGACGGAATATCGCCCGCTACGTCAAGGCCGCGGATCTTCCTCCTGTGGGCAAGGACCCGGAAGGACCGGCTCGCTCCATGGTCGAAACCCTGACCGACGGTAGCAAAGGTCCGCACGGCGGCAGGATCCGAGAACAGATGAAAGACGTGATGATGGAAAAGGTGGGGATCTACAGAAAAGAGGAAGATATGCAGAAGGCGGTGGCCGAGCTGCAAGCCCTAAGGGACCGCTACCGTGACGTTCGCGCCCAGGACAGCTCGAAGCGCTACAACACGGATCTGTTGGAGATTTTCGAGCTGCAGAATCTCCTCGACCTGGCCCTGGTGACCGCCGCCAGCGCGGGCAACCGCCGGGAAAGCCGCGGGGCACACGCCCGGGAAGACTATCCCGAGCGGGACGATGAGAACTGGCTGAAGCACACCTTGGCCTGGCTCGACGGAGATAAGGTGCGCATCGACTACCGGCCGGTGGATGTCTCCCGCTGGGAACCAAAGCCGCGGGTATACTGAGAGCCAAGGAGTTTGCAGGTGAAGATAACCTTACAGATACAGCGCTTCAACCCGGATGCCGACAGTAAACCCTACTTCAAAGATTACGCCGTCGAGGTCGAGCCCACGGATCGGGTTCTCGATGCTCTGATGCAGGTGAAGAACTTCATCGACGGCAGTCTGGCCTTTCGAAAGAGCTGCGCCCACGGGGTGTGCGGCTCCGACGGCATGATCATCAACGGTCAGGAACGTTTGGCCTGCAAAACTCTGGTGAAGGAAGTGGCCGACTCTGACGGTGCCGTGGTCAAGGTTGAGCCGATGAGGCACCTTCCCCTGCTGCGGGACCTGATAGTGCAGCAGGATGAATTTTTTACCCGCTGGCGCCGGGTGAAACCCTTTCTGATCAACGAAGAACCGGTCAAGGAGAAGGAGCGGGTTCAAAGTCCGGAGGAACGGGCCGTGTACGACGATCCGACCAAGTGCATCCTCTGCGCCTCCTGCTACTCCGCCTGTCCGATCCTGGACGGCAAGAATACCGGTTTTCTCGGCCCGGCGGCGATCGCTCAGGCGGCTCGTTTCCTCTTCGACAACCGGGATCGAGGCTTTGATGAGCGTCTCGATGTTCTCGACCACCCGGATGGTGTCTGGGCCTGCGAGAATCATTTTCAGTGCACCCGAGTTTGCCCCAGAGGGATCAAGATCACCAAGAATATCAATCTCACCAAGCGCAGGATCACCCAAGCCCGGGAGAAGGGAGAGGCAGAGGCAGAGGCATGAAGATTCATGAGTACCAGGCTCGAGAGCTGTTGGCATCTTATGGAGTACCGGTACCGCCGGGAAAGGTCGCCTGCAGCGCCGAGGAAGCCGCATCAATCGCCGAGGAGATCGGTCTTCCAGTCGTGATCAAGGCCCAGGTGCTGGTGGGCGGCCGGGGCAAAGCCGGGGGAGTCAAGGTGGCCCATTCTCTGGAAGAGGCTCGGGAAGCCGCCGACAAAATTTTCAAGTTGACCATCAAGGATATCCCCGTCGAGGCGGTTTTGGTGGCCAAAGCCGTGGATATCCAGAAGGAGTACTACCTCAGCGTTACCGTGGACCGCAGTAATAAAAAAGCGGTCTGCATCGTCAGTGCTTCGGGAGGCGTGGACATCGAAGAACTGGCCGTGAAGGAACCGGAGAAGATCCTGAAAAAGCAGATCGATCCTCTTCTTGGACCGGATAAGAACACTCTTCGGAAATATTTAAGCGCCGCCTTCCCACCGGCTCTGCTGGACCAGGCTCTGGAAGCGCTCCTCAATCTGTACCGCCTTCTGGTGGAGAAGGATTGCTCCCTGGTGGAGATCAATCCGTACGCCCAGATCGAGGGGTCGACCCTGATCGCCGCGGATGCCAAGATCAACTTCGACGACAACGGTCTTCCCAAGCATGCCGAGGTGGAAGCCCTGCGCACCGCCGAGGAGTACAGCCGGGAGGAGATCGAGGCCAAAGAGGCGGGTTTGAGCTTCGTCAGCCTGGAGGGGGATATCGGCTGCATCGTCAACGGTGCGGGGCTGGCCATGGCGACGATGGACCTGATCAAGCTTTTCGGCGGTCAGCCGGCCAACTTCCTCGACGTGGGCGGAAGCTCCAGCCCTCAGAAGGTGCTGACGGCGCTGCAGATCCTCACTCGCAACAAGAAGCTGAAGGCCATTCTGATCAATATCTTCGGAGGCATCACCCGCTGCGACGATATCGCCAGGGGAATCCTCATCGCCCGGGATCAGATCGATCTGCCCGTACCGCTGGTGATCCGACTGATCGGAACCAACGAGAAGGAAGGTCGAGCCCTGCTGGAGCAGGCCGGTCTGGAGGCGGCTTCAGAAATGACGGACGCTGTGAAAAAGGTCATAGAGAAAGCACAGGCGGGGGTATAGAAATCATGGGAATCCTGATCGATGAAAACACCAGGGTCCTGGTCCAGGGAATCACCGGCCGGGACGGCTCCTTCCACGCCGCCTCGATGCTGGAGTACGGAACCAAAGTCGTGGGCGGCGTCACTCCCGGGAAAGGGGGGCAGGAGGTTCATGGCCTTCCCGTGTTCGACTCCGTTGCCGATGGAGTGAGGGAAACCGGCGCCGGCTGTTCGGTGATCTTTGTGCCGGCCCGCTTTGCCACCGCCGCCCTGCGGGAGGCCGCCGACGGCGGCATCGGACTGATCGTCTGTATCACCGAGGGGATCCCGGTGTTGGAAATGTTGGGCAACTATCAGTACGTACGTGAAAAGGGAGCCCGGTTGATCGGACCCAACTGCCCCGGACTGATCAGCCCGGGAAAGAGCAAGGTGGGCATCATGCCCGGACATATCCACAAGCCGGGGGAGATCGGCGTGATCTCCCGAAGCGGGACCCTGACCTACGAGGTGGTGTACAATCTCACCCTCAAAGGTTTGGGTCAGTCCACCTGCATCGGCATCGGCGGCGATCCTGTGATCGGTAGCGGCTATATCGATCTGCTCGGGATGTTTGAAAAAGATCCCGATACCCGCGGTGTGGTGATTATAGGTGAAATCGGCGGGGAGGAGGAGGAGCAGGCCGCCGAGTATATCAAATCTTCCATCAGCAAGCCCGTGGTGGCCTTCATCTCTGGGCGTACCGCTCCCCCGGGAAAACGCATGGGGCATGCCGGGGCGATCATCTCCGGTGGCAAGGGAACCGCGGAGGCAAAGGTCAAAGCCTTTGAGCAGGCAGGAGTACCGGTAGCGGATCGGCCGGATCAGATCCCCGAACTGTTGAAGGAGAAACTCGGGAGCCAAGGATGAGCGATTCGCGGGGAAGCGGAAACAACCTGTTGGACCTGACGAGCCTGGAGTTCGTAGAGGAACTTTACGAGGCATGGCTGCGGGATCCCTCCTCTGTAGACAGCCGCTGGCAAGCCTTTTTCCGGGACTTTGACGAGCGCGGGTCACTGGATCTAGGCACTCCCCGCCGACAGATCCGGACTTCCATGGGTGCGCAGATGCCTTCGGCGGCCTCCGAGGACAAGTTCGGACGATCCAAACAGAGCCGCGTAGACAGCCTGCTCTGGGCCTACAGGGATGTAGGCTACTTCTACGCCTATCTCAATCCCCTGCGGCCCAAGCACGAACCCAGCCAGAACTACCTCTATCCCAGGGCTAAGGGAGCCTACGAGCAGCTGTCGATCGAAGCCTTTGTGCTGACCGAAGAGGATCTGGATCAACACTTTTCCGCCGGTCCCGCTGTGAAACCGTCCAAGGCTCCCCTTCGAGAGATCTTGCAGGCCTTCCAGCAGACCTACTGCTCGACTTTCGGAGTCGAGTTCCTCCATATCCAGAACAAGCCGATCCGAAATTGGCTCCTGCATAAGATGGAATCCTGCCGCAACAAACCCGATTTTTCCACGGCCGAGCAGAGGGGCATCCTCGAGGATCTGATCAAGGCCGAAGAGTTCGAGCAATTTTTGCACAAGACCTTCATCGGTCAGAAGCGTTTTTCCCTCGAAGGAGCGGAGGTGGTCGTGCCGGCCTTGCACTCCCTGGTCAACACGGCCAGCGGGTCGGGGATCGACGAGATCGTGATCGGCACGGCCCACCGGGGGCGGATCACCATCCTCAACCAGATCCTGAATATGCCCGCCGGGGAGATCTTCACCCTCTTCGAAGACAACCACAAGCCGGGGCAGTACGGCGGCAGCGGGGACGTGAAGTACCACCTCGGCTACTCCACGGACCACGGCCATGAGGACGGAACTTCGGTTCATGTGACCCTGGTGTCCAATCCCAGCCACCTGGAGAGCGTCGACGGGGTGGTGGAGGGCAAGACCCGGGCCGTGCAGAGTCAGCCCCGCTGGGGTAGCTTCATGAAAGCCACCAAAAGGGTTCTGCCGGTGATTCTTCACGGCGACGCCGCCTTCAGCGGACAGGGAGTGGTGGCGGAGATCTTCAATCTCTCCCAGCTGCGGGGCTACCACACCGGTGGAACGATCCACGTGATCATCAACAACCAGATCGGGTTCACCACCTCCAGCCGGGATTCCCGCTCGACCTTTTTCCCCACGGATGTGGCCAAGATGACCTCGGTTCCCGTGTTTCACGTCAACGGCGACGATCCGGAAGCCGTGGTCTACGCCATGGGTCTGGCCCTTCGTTTCCGGCAGAAGATGTCCCAGGATGTGATCGTAGACATCGTCTGCTACCGGCGGCACGGCCACAACGAAGGGGACGAGCCATCTTTCACCAATCCCCGTATGTACAAGCTGATTCGAAAGCATCCGGGGGTCACCAGCAAGTACGCGGAAAGCTGTGCGGATCGGGGAGTGATGACGGTAGAAGAGCAGAAAGCCCTGCGCAAGGAATACGCCGCCGGGCTGCGGCAAGCGCTGAAAACAGCCCGGGAAAATCCTCCCGAACCGACGCTGAAGCCCTTCCAGGGGGATGAATGGAAAGGACTGCACGGCCGTTACACCCAGAAACCGGTGTCCACGGGAGTTCCCAGGAAGACCCTCCTGCGGATCGCAGATACCCTGACCACAGCTCCCGAAGGATTCAACATCCATGCGAAGCTGAATCGCATCCTCCAGGACAAGAAGGAGCGTCTCGAACAGGGTGGTACGATGGACTGGGCCCTGGCCGAGGCTCTCTCCTTTGGGACGCTTCTGCTGGACGGCATCCCGGTGCGGCTGAGCGGTCAGGACTGCGAGCGGGGAACCTTCAGCCAGCGCCACTCCGCCTGGTGGGACACGGAGCGTGCCGAGGCCCTTCCTTACGTGCCCCTGAACCACCTCAAGCAGGGTCAGGCCCGCTTCTTTGCCTACGACAGCCCGTTGTCGGAGTACTCCATCCTCGGATTCGAATACGGCTTTTCCCTGAACTCTCCCCGAACCCTGGTGATCTGGGAAGCCCAGTTCGGGGATTTCTCCAATGGAGCCCAGGTGATCATCGACGCGTTTTTGGCTGCGGCGCAGACCAAGTGGCAACGGTGCAGCGGACTGGTGCTGCTCCTACCCCACGGCTACGAGGGACAGGGGCCGGAACACTCAAGCGCCCACTTCGAGCGTTTTCTGCAGCTCTGTGCAGAGGATAATATGGAGGTCTGCAATCTGAGCACGCCGGCCCAGTACTTCCACCTGTTGCGGCGGCAGATGAATCGGGATTTCCGCAAACCACTGGTGCTGATGAGCCCCAAGAGCCTGCTGCGCCATCCCCTGGCCGTGTCCCTTCTGGATGAACTCACCGAAGGTCACTTCCAGCCCGTGCTCGATGCTCCCCCGGTTGCAGCCGCCCTTGCGGCGGCGGGGGAGTCCCAAGGCAAGTCCAGGGAACCTGGCGGGAATGGAAGGGGAGCCGAGAGGCTCGTTCTCTGTTCGGGCAAGATTTACTACGATCTGTGGGAGCGGAGGCAGGAGACCGACGCCTTCGATACCAGGATCATTCGGATCGAGCAGTTGTACCCATTCCCCCTAGAGTCGCTGCAGGCGGTGCTGAACAAGTATCAAGGAGCAAAAGAAGTACTCTGGACTCAGGAGGAGCCGGAGAATCGGGGAGCCCTGCGTTATTTCCGCGATCGGTTTGTGAAAGCTTTCCCGGACCGTCGGATCAGCTTGATATCCCGACCGGCCAGTGCCAGCCCGGCGGTGGGTTCGCACCGGCAGCACTTAGCGGAGCAGCGGGAATTGGTGGACCGAGCCTTGGGACTCGGATCGGGTGCAGGACAGGCGCACAAGCGGCGGCCTACGGCAAAGGCCGGAAAAAGAGGAAAGGCATGAAAGAAGACGTACTGGTTCCATCGGTAGGCGAGTCGATTACGCGCGGGATCCTGAATTCCTGGATCAAGAAGGAAGGCGAGCAGGTCGAGGAGGGGGAGGATCTCTTCGAGCTGGAGACGGATAAGGCCACCGTGGCCGTGCCCGCACCGGCGGATGGGACTCTCCACATCCTGATCGGGGAAGGGCAGGAGGTGGAGATCGGCCAGGTCGTCGGCGACCTGACTGTGGCGGAGGATGCCGCCGCCCCGGGTACCCCTACTGCTGCGGAAGCGAAAAAGGAGGAGCGGCCGGCGGCATCGACGGCACCGACAGAAACCCTGGGCCGCGCGGCTGCCTCGGAGATCGCTGACCTGTCGCCTGCGGTACGCCGGATCGTCAAGGAGCACGGACTTACCGTGGCCGATCTGAGGGGAAGCGGACCCAAGGGACGGATCACCAAAGAAGACGCTCTACGAGCGGCGGAGACGAAGAAGAAGAACGCAACTGCACCACCTGCCACCCCAGCAGAAACGACGGGAGCCGCGCGAGGCCCGAGCGGGCGGACAGCTGCGGTCCGTACTTCGAAGCCTCAGACCCGGGTACCGATGAGCCGGCTGCGCCAAACCATTGCCAGCCGCCTGGTGCAGGCTCGGCAGGAGATCGCTCTGCTCACCACCTTCAACGAGATCAACATGGAAAACGTCATGGCTCTGCGGAAACGCTACGGCGAGCAGTTCGAGAAAAATCACGGGGTGCGTTTGGGATTCATGTCTTTTTTCGTGAAGGCCTGCTGCCGGGCTCTGCAGAGGTTCCCCGACGTCAACGCCATGATCGACGGCCAGGAGATCGTTTACAACAACTTCTACGACATCGGAGTTGCGGTGTCCACGGAACGGGGACTGTTGGTTCCGGTGCTGCGGGATGCCGACATGATGAGTTTCGCCGAGATCGAGGCAGCGATCCTCGACCTCGCTCAACGTGCCCGGGACAAGAAAATCGCTCCCGATGAGCTGGCCGGGGGAAGCTTCACGATTACCAATGGCGGTGTGTTCGGTTCGCTTCTCTCCACACCTCTGCCCAATTACCCACAGACCGCCATCCTGGGTATGCACGCCATTCAAAAACGGCCGATCGCCGTGGATGACCAGGTCGTGATCAAGCCCATGATGTACGTCGCCCTGTCCTACGACCACCGCCTGATCGACGGCCGGGAAGCGGTCCGGTTCCTGGTAGCGGTCAAGACTTTGATCGAGGATCCTCAAGCCTTGTTGCTGGACGTGTAAATACGATGAGCTCTAAAGAGATCAAATCCTACAAACTCCTGGTAATCGGCTCCGGTCCCGGCGGTTACGTGGCGGCGATTCGAGCCGCCCAGCTGGGTCTATCCTGTGCCCTGGTGGAAAAAAACGACAGCGTCGGCGGCACCTGCCTGAACATCGGCTGTATTCCCTCCAAGGCATTACTGGATTCCAGTGAGTTGTACGCACGCTTGCGCGGGGACGGCGCGAACGGGCACGACATCACCTCCCACGGGATCAAGGTCGGCAAGCTCGAGCTGGATTTGAAGGCCATGATGGTCCGGAAGCGGCAGGTCGTGGAGAAACTGACCTCGGGAGTCGGGCAGCTTCTCAAGGGAAACGGGGTGGAGACCTTCCAGGGAGTCGGTAGGCTCGTCGGGGAAGGAAGGGTGGAAGTCATCTCCGGGAAAGGGACAAAACAGACCATAAGCGCGAAAAACATTTTGCTGGCCACCGGAAGCGTGCCCGCCACCCTGCCGATATTTCCCATCGGCAAGGACGGCTTTGTAACCTCCACGGAGGCCCTGTCGCTCGAGAGCGTACCGGCCAAGATGGTCGTTATCGGGGCCGGAGCAATCGGATTGGAACTGGGCAGTGTCTGGGCCCGGCTGGGAGCCGAGGTCACCGTAATCGAGCTTCTCGATCAGATTCTGCCGGGAATGGACTCGGAGATCTCCCGACGCCTGCGCAGCATCCTCGGTAAACAGGGTCTGCAGATCGTCACCGGTACCCGGGTTTTGGAGTACGAGAAGGCGGAGAAGAACAAGTCAGAGGGCGTGAACCTTTCAGCCGAGGGGTCGGCAGGTAAAAAACAGCGGTTTGCAGCCGACGTCGTGCTGGTTGCGGTAGGACGTCGTCCCTACACGGAAGGACTGGACCTGACCGAGCTCGGTGTAATGACCGAGGAGCGTACGGGACGAGTCGTCGTGGATGAGAACTATCAGACCTCTATTGCCGGTGTGTACGCCATCGGGGACCTGATCCCCGGACCGATGCTGGCCCACAAGGCCGAGGAAGAGGGGATGGCCGTCGCCGAGATCGTGGCGGGATTGCCCGGAGAGGTCAACTACGACACGATTCCCTCTGTCGTATACACCTGGCCGGAAGTTGCATCCGTGGGAAAAAGCGAAGATCAGTTGAAGCGGGACGGTGTGGAGTACAACAAGGGAAGCTTCCCCTTCCGTGCCAACGGCCGGGCCCTGGCTATGGCCAGTGAGGACGGGCTGGTGAAGATCCTGGCGGACAAACGAACCGATCGAGTTCTCGGCGTTCATATCATGGGACCCTGGGCCTCGGACTTGATCAGCGAGGCGGTCACGGTGATGGAGTTCGGCGGCAGCGCCGAGGACATGGCCCGGACCGTCCATGCCCATCCCACCCTGCCGGAGGCTGTGCGCGAGGCCGCCCTCGATGTCGGCGGCCGTTCGATCCATGTTTTGAGCAGAAAAAGAGGTTGATTTTTCGGTAAAAATAAGAAAGCCTCTTTAATGACCTACAAAAATTATATATATATTGTGCTCAAAGTTTTTTTTAGGGAGGAGTTCCATGGCTGAAACCACCTACGCCAAAGGATTGGAAGGAGTTATCGCCGCCGAGAGCGGGATCTGCCGTATCGACGGGGAGCAGGGCAAGCTCTACTACCTCGGCTATTCCATCCAGGATTTGGCTCGATTTTCTGACTTCGAAGAGACCACCTACCTGCTTCTCTACGGAAAGTTGCCCAACCGCCAAGAGATGGAGAGCTTCTCCATGCGGATGCGCGCCAGCCGTGATCTGGCCCCGGAGATTCTCGACATGGTGCGGAATTTCCCCAAAGATGCCCATCCCATGGAGCTTCTCCAGTCGGTGATCTCCTACCTCAGCGGCTATGTACAGCACAAGATCCAGCACTCCGCCACCTGCAACTGCCGGGACACCCTTCACCAGGTGGTGCAGCTGGCCGGTGTGGTGGCGGCCTGGCGGCGCTTTCATGAGGGCAAAGACTACGTACCGCCCCGCCAGGATCTCTCCCATGGAGCAAACTTCCTCTACATGATGCGGGGGGAAGAACCCGACGAGTACGAGGGCAAGGTCATGGACGCCTGCCTGGTCCTGCACGCCGAGCATGGCTTCAATGCCTCCACCTTTACCGCCCGGGTGGTGGCCTCAACCCTGTCCACCTGCTACAGCAGCATCTCCGCGGCCATCGGGTCCCTCTACGGCTCGCTTCACGGCGGAGCGAACGAGAAGGTAATGACCATGGTCGAGCAGATCGGCGGTAAAGACAAAGCGGCGGCCTGGGTCAACCGGGCACTGGACAACAAGCAGAAGGTGATGGGCATGGGCCACCGTGTATACAAGGCCAAGGATCCCCGGGCCATCATCATGGAGGAATTCCTCCTCGAGCTGTCCAAGAGGAAAAACAATACCCGCACCTACGATACCCTCAAGGAGGTGGAGAAGACCTTCCGTGAACGGATGGAGGAGAAGGGCAAACCGATCTATCCCAACGTGGATTTTTTCTCCGGCGGTGTGTACGACCTGCTCGGGATCCCCAAGATCCTGTTCACTCCGATCTTCGCCGTGTCCCGGGTGGCCGGCTGGCTGGCCCACATCCTTGAGCAGCGCAGGGACAACCGCCTCTACAGGCCGAAGAGCCTCTACGTGGGTACGGATCCCCGGGAGTACCTGCCGCTTGAGAACAGATAGATCCGCTACCGCCGAACGGCGATCGGTTCTTTGCCCAGGGCGGCCACAACGATGCAGGCGACCAGGATCAGGGCGGAGCCGATTCCTTCGCCGATCGTCAGGGACTCCTTGAACAGAAGGACGCCGAAAACTACATTGCAGACCGGCGTCAGCAGGCTTAGAAGAGAGCCTGTGGAGATCTGTATGTGGGCGAAGGACCAGGTCATCAACAGCTGTGCCAGCGCAGCCAGCACGCCGACTCCGATCAGGATCCAAATGGTGCCAAAAACGATTTTGGAGGCGTTCAGACCGGCAGGTACGAGCACGATCCAGAATCCGATCACGCTCTGAGACAGAAATATAGAAGTGCTCGAATCGGTTGCCCTGAGCCGTTTTACGCAGACGATCGCCGCGCCGCCCGCGACCGCCCCAACCAAGGCCCAAACGACCCAAAGATCGTTCTCCCCAGAGAAGCCGCTGCTCCAGGAGGATCTTGTCAGCAGGGTAAGACCGATCAGGGAAACGATCAGGGAAAGCCAAACCATTGGCCGCACGCGGTCCTTTAGGAACAATACCCCACCTAAAGTGGCGAACACCGGAAACGTGTTGGAGATAACGGTCCCCTTGGCGATACCGATCTTAACGATGGCAAGGTAGAAGAGAATAACCCCGGTACCCCCGAACAGACCCCGCAGAAACAGCAGAACACGATTGTGAAACTCAAATCGGATCTGTCGAAAGAGTGCAAGGGTGGTAAGGATTCCGAGGCCGATGGTGAAACGAAACAGGGCGGTGGTAAAGAAACTCACCCCCTCGGCGTAGCGGATCAGCACAGCCATCCCGGAGAACAGAACCGCGGAGCCGATCATTCCCAGGACACCCCGGAGGTAGTGACTTGCTTTCAATGTATGTCTTCTAGTAGCCCATACTCTTCAAGATTTCCTTGTACGTGGCGGCGGAGCTGTGCAGCGCCGCCAGTTCCTCCTCGGCAAGTTCCAGTTCGATAATCTTCTCGACTCCCTTCGCTCCCAGGATAACCGGGACGCCGATACATATGTCTTCCAGACCGTACTGTCCCTCCAAGTATACCGAGGCGGGCAAGAGTTTCTTTTCGTCGAGGAGCACCGCTTTGACCATCTCCACGACCGCCGCCGCCGGAGCGTAGTAGGCTGATCCGCTTTTCAGGAGCTGTACGATCTCTCCGCCGCCCTTGCGGGTGCGTTCGATCAACGCCTGTACCCGTTCTTCGGGCATCAGCTCGGAAATGGGAATCCCCGAGACGGTTGTGTAGCGGGGCAGGGGCACCATGGTGTCCCCGTGACCCCCCATGACCATAGCCTGGGTGTCGGCCAGGGCCACCCCCAGCTCCATAGCCACGAAGCTGCGGAAACGGGTGGAGTCCAGGACGCCGGCCTGACCGAAGACACGCTTTTTGGGAAAACCGGATTTCTTCAACGTGTGATAGGTCATGATATCGAGAGGATTGGAAACAACCAGGATCATCGCTTTCGGAGCGTTGGCGGCGATGCCCTCGACCACCCTGTTAAGAATCCCGGAGTTCTTGTTGAGCAGGTCCTCCCGGGTCATTCCCGGGGTTCGGGCCACCCCCGCAGTAACCACAACCAGATCGCAGCCCGCGAGATCCTTGTAGTCATTGCTTCCGACCAGGCGGCTGTTGTAGCCCCGGACGGGACCCGCTTCTGTCAGATCCAGGGCTTTGCCCTGAGGCATGCCCTCTACCACATCCAGCAGCACGATATCCGCCAGGTTTGCCTCGGCCAGGTACAGGGCCACCGAGGCGCCCACGTTCCCCGCACCGATCACGGCGATTTTCTTTTCCACAGACGGTCTCCTTATAACCTTCGGTATTCCGATCTTGTCCTTTTCCAGGGAAATTGTCAAAGCCCGGTTGATTGCCGAGACCGGTTTGAGCCCGTATATCTCAGTGCTGAAGCCTGCTTACTGCCGCGGCGGTTGACTGCCATCTTGATGGTGCGTAAGCTATATATAATGGCTGTTGTAATCAATTCAGAGACCAAGCTGACCTACGACGATTACGTTCTGCTTCCCGAAGACGGGAAGATCCACGAGATCATCGATGGAGAACACTACATGACCCCGGCCCCGGAAACCTATCACCAGACCCTGTCCGGTCGTATTCAGTTCCAGCTCTACGAGCAGATCCAGGAACGAGAATTGGGTGTTGTTTTTACCGCTCCCACAGATGTGCAGCTGTCGGAAATCGACATCGTGCAGCCGGATCTGCTGGTGATCCTGGCAGCCCGCAAGTCGATCGTCTCACCGGCAAAGGTCATCGGGCCTCCGGACTTGGTGATCGAGATCATCTCGGAATCCACCGGGCGTAAGGACCGGGAGCTGAAGTTGGGACTGTACCAGAAAGCCCGGGTGCCGGAGTACTGGCTGGTGGATCCGAAAAGCCAGCAGATTACCGTCTACCATCTGAAGGGCGGCCGCTACGAGTCTGTCGGTTCCTTCCATGATGCGGTCGGCTACCAGGCGATCGAAGGCGTCGCAGTCGACCTGAGCAAGGTCTGGTAACTCTCCTTCCAATCATCCTTCTACGGTTTTACATTCCCAAAATCCAGGTATCGAGGTAGCATGAAAAGCCAAAAGAGGTGCGGCTGTGCAGCTGTGCAGCCACCGCAGCCGACCGGATCTGGCTCGGCGTCAGTTCGCATTTCTCGCCGAGAGTTCCCGTGCCACCGCCTGCACCTAGTGCCGGAAGTGCGAGCCCAAATGTCCACAGAGCATCGTCATCAGCGAATGGATGCCCAAGATCTCCGAGGTCTTGGCGGAAGGCAGACCCTATCCCCGGTAGACACGGACGTGCATGTTAAAAACAGGACAATAAATTATAGCAGGAGGAAAGGATGAAAAAATCCATCGGTGCGAAAACCCTCGTCTATCCGGCACCCGTTTTGATCGTGGGTACGTACGACAGTGAGAAAAAACCCAATGTGATGGCCGTGGCCTGGGGCGGGATCTGCTGCTCCCAACCCCCCTGCGTCGCAGTGTCGCTTCGCAAAGCCACCTACAGCTACGGGAATATCGTGAACCGCCAGGCTTTCACCGTCAGCATCGCCTCGGAGGCTCAGGTCAAGGAAGTTGATTATTTCGGCATCGCCTCCGGAAGAACAGAGAACAAATTCGGGAAGACCGGCCTCACACCGGTGGACAGCGAGCTGGTGGATGCCCCCTACATCGCGGAGTTTCCCCTCGTTCTGGAGTGCAGGGTCCTGCACACCGTCGAGATCGGCCTGCACACCGAGTTTATCGGGGAGATCCTGGACATCAAGGCCGATGAAGCCGTGCTCCGGGCGGACGGTCTTCCGGACATGGAAAAGGTGAAGCCTATCGCCTACGAACCTGTCAATCTGCGTTACTTTCGAATCGGCAGCTATCTGGCCAAGGCCCACTCGGTTGGTAGGGAGATATAGAGCGGCACTTGTTCATTGAAGCCGAGGTTGCTGATATCCCCGGTGGATAGCGATAGGATTAGTTGCCCCTGAGCAGTTGATTGAGCGGGGGAGAACTATCGCTCACGGTACCCAGGATCTTAGCTTGCCATTTCTTCGGCATGGACCCAAAGATTTCACTTAATTTTGCAATTTGGGCAGGCCTCTGAAGTAGGAAATCAGTCAGTTGTCTCGCAGTGGAGATATCTCTCTCACTTTTGGTCGAGTCTTTTCTTTTCCTGCTCGTCAGTAATTTCAGTAGAGTGAAAGCTGCGGGTTCAGGGACTCGTACCGGCAATCCGTTGTAAGTCATTCCCACGGCGTATTGCTCAGCCAGGCCGACATATCTCAATCCCTGAGCAACAACCTTGAGTGCCGTCACCTTATATGGAGTGCTGCGTCCCTTGCCAAGTTCGGGTGTGAGAAACTCGATTTCCAGTTCCGGATGCACGAATTTACTGAAACCGCCGAGCACGGAATATTCCACGTCGAATCCAAGATGTTTCAACATTTCTGGCACGTCGGCAGGTTTGTTGATCCTAGACGGATTGGGGATCAGGAAATCGACGTCCAGAGTTCTCAACAGCGGGATTTCGGGAGATTGTTGAAAATTTTCGCGATAGACAGCCAAACACCAACTTCCCACTAATATTAGATCAGACAGGATGCCTGTTTCATGTAATTGGCTTAATACCCTTTCAAAAAGGCCGCTGTTGTCATCCACCTATTGATTTGATTATCTCCTTTATGCTTCCATTGACCTGTTTCAATTTTTGTTCAAGTTCTTTACGTCTCTTGAGGTGCTCCCTAGTTTCCTTTAATTTTGACGCATCTTCTTTGCCGAGATAATCGAACTTGACCTTTTCTTTGCTTCTGTATGCGAGGTAGTAATAATTGTGGTTCTTGATCTTCTTTTTTGAAATTGAACCCTTGGGAAGAGTTGCAAGTTCTTGAACGTATTTTTTCTTGAGTTCGATGAGACGAGAATATTCTTCCCTTATAATATCCCGAACCGCACTCACATTCTTTACCTAACAAATAGCTGATAGATAATACAATGTTAGGTAATAACCGTCAA
>Ga0315553_10001485_pt1 | contig 19347 bp, 18 predicted proteins | sample SalMarSW160140MG_FD_203099 | JGI IMG/M metagenome (GOLD analysis project Ga0315553, IMG submission 203099) | Salt marsh sediment microbial communities from the Plum Island Ecosystem LTER, Massachusetts, United States - Salt Marsh Sediment SW1601-40 ... | reverse complement strand
TCTTGCTCCCCTCTATCTCATTATCGATATTGTATTATTAATCCTATTTTTAATTGCATGGGCAGGTGGTATTGCAATTATCCTTGGGGGATATCTACTTACTACGACCCATGTAAGAACAGGTAAATTTCTCATTACTATAGCATCAGGATTTGGGCTAATTAGCCTAATAATAATGATATACCATGCTTACATTGTTGGGGGACTGTTGGGACTTCTTGTATTAGGATGGGTGTTTCTTAGATTTGCTAAATTTCTGGGACTGTTGTTAACGATTATCGCCAGAAACAAAGCGAAATATTGAATCTAATGAATAGAGAGCGATGGATTGCGATTGTTATTCATCAAAATCAAAGAAGGAAAGCCCTGCATAGAGCAGGGTTTGAATTTTGAATTACAAAAGCTCATCGAGTAGTTCAAGAAGCTCCACAACTTGAAGTTTTGAGCCCACGTCAAATTTAATTAGATTGATGATGACTCTAAATCTGGTTAGGTTGCCTTGTTTAATCGATCCTCAGCAAAACCGAATAGGCCAAACCCGATAAATCAGCAAGAGAACAATGTCAGATGTATAAAGAAATATGGGAGCCCTGCAGAGCGCAGGGACTCACGAAATTACTTAAAGGAGCTGATCAAGGAGTTCGAGAAGTTCGACAATCTCTAATTTGGAACCTACTGCTGACAGATCCTTACCAGTTTCCTCTTCTTCCTTCTTCAAGGCTTTTACCGCATCATTGAAGTTGGTAATGCAGAACGGACAGCTAGTCAACAGGACCTCAGCACCGGTTGCCGCAGCTTCTTTCACTCGTTCCAATGCTGTATCCATGGCTACGTCAGCGAACTGAGTCTTCACACCTCCACCCGCTCCGCAGCAGAAGCTATTCCCTTTTATCCTATACATCTCGATAAGCTCAAGACCAGGAATGGCTTTCAGGACCTCGCGGGGTCGTTGATACCATTCTTCCTTCGCTTTTGCCGCATGCCTACTATCAAGAAGCCAGTTCTTAGATTTCTCAAGAATTTCCTTCTCTATCGCAAGGCCAATGTGCCTAATCGTGTGACATGGATCGTGCCATGTGACCTTTTTATTATAGGGTTTTTCAATCTTGAGCTTACCCGCCTGAATGAGATCGAAGACGATGTCAAGGGTGTGTGCGACTTTAAATGGAAGAGGTTCTCCGCTCTGTTTAGGATAGTCCACGCGAAATGTGCGATAACAACCAGCACATGAGAATAAGAGTAGGTCGAAGTCCTTGAAGAGATCTAGATTCTCCTTCATGACGGTCTTGAATATGTCCTTCTGACCAGTTCTCAGAATTGGTGAACCACAGCACACCTCATCAGTCAGAACTGTGAAGTCGATATCTAGCTTATCCAAGATACTGGCTGTGTGTTTGGCGATATGTTGTTGTCGATATGCTCCAGTGCAACCAACATAGTAAGCGACTTTTGCGTCTTTGTTATCAGCTATACCCTCAAACCAAGCCGTACGCTCACTCCTTGGATCACTGTAAGGATTCCTCATATCCTCTTCAAGAACCCTGTCGCCAATGACCTTGTGCCTCTTCAGAGGTTCCACCCCCGAATCAATGATTGCAGCTCTCAGTTCCTCAATTATATCAACAGTGTCGATATAGTTCTTGCACTGCTCAGCACATAGCCCACATGTCGTGCACGCCTCAACTACTTCAAGCATCTCTTGGCTGGGCTCAAGATCACCCTCCAGAAACGCTCGGGCAATCCACATCCTTCCGCTGTTGAAATAGCCTTCCCAGCCATAGAAATTACCTCCAGGACAGGACAGCATCATGCCAGTGTACGTTTCGTCATTGCCCTCTCGGTCTGGTTCGTTGGAGTAGGCGTATTGACACGCGCGACAGTGGATACATCGCGCATTGATTTTGCGAAGCTCCTCTAGACTAGTCATTACAATCTCTCCTATGTTCTAAAATCAGGTTTTTAGGATTCTGTTGTATGCAGTTCCGTACCATTTAATTCTCCTCCAATGGATTTGGTAAATCCGTCACAGATGCCCACGGAATAGCTAATCGACCAGGATGCAATATCAGATTGGGATCCAGAACTTTCCTGAACTTGACTAGCATTTTGTAGTACTCTCTTGACTTTCTGAATGTCAATGGAGCATGCACAAACGGATCTGGTCTGTAATTTATCCACCCTTGCTTCAGGAAACTTTTGGTCGTTTCCATGTTGAATTCTCGGATTCTGTCAAAGACACCCTTCTCTGTGCTATCAAAGCAGAGAATTGGCATCACGATAGCCTGACGTGCGTGGTCAATAGATGCAACCCACATTGTGGGAGGGAAGCCGTGATTCTCCATTGCAGCACAGTACTCCTCCATCATCCTACTACTCTCAAGCCATGGACAGTACCAAGTGATGAACAGGAAACCAGCCTGATATAGACCATATGGCACTGCAATCAAGTTTGGCTTCTTCAGCCTTGATGCGATTTGTTTAGGGTGCAGATCTTGCTGTGGACATTTTGTGCTTTTCTTCACTTCGTAATCCTTGTACACTTCGTCAATCTTTTTGAGTGTGAAGTCGAGTTCCTCTTGAGACCACGCCCATACCTCTGAATTCATCCAGTACTCATCTATTCCGATTTTCTTGTAGAACTCATAGTCCAATGGGACATTGGTCTTGGGCCAGCGGGTCATTACAAGTGGCCAGTTGCCGCCTTGAACCATAACTGTGTTATCGGAAATGCCCATCTCGTACTTTCCGACCTCCCATGCTGGTTCGATAATATGTTCCCAGCTATCACCACCATAAGCTACGATTGTTTTGAAGTGCGGATGTGGTACAATCTTCACTGCAGCTTTGGTTATAATCCCCATTGAACCCTGAGAACCAAGGAAGAGACCATCAGGATTCGGTCCGACGCCCCATCTGTAAAACGCTTTAGCGTCATCAAGTGCCCAAGATCCAGTCCGGAACATCTCACCACTTGGTAGAACCACTTCAAGTCCCATAATCATGTCAGCTTGGGGTCCGTATCTTCCAGTAACTAGAGAGAACCCTCGCTCAATCGCATCACCTAAGATGGTAGCCCCTGGGGGTGCTCCATCAGGGATAGGTGGAGCCCAATCAGGCCATTTCTTATTGAAGATACGCCAAGCGTCACCACACCTTACACCAGGCTCCACAACCATGACACGATTCTCTATGTCAACAGTCATCTTATCAAGTCTAGTCATGTCCATGAGAATGCCGCCAGGTTCAATTGCAGGTAGGGCAAAGCCTCCACTTAGTCCACCTGCTGCAGGGGTCACAGGAATCAGATTCTCATTTGCTACCACGAGAATCTTAGAAACTTCTTCTGCATTTGCAGGTCTGATAATGAGCTCAGGCAGAACTGCCTCAAGCCCCATGATACCTTTAGCCATATAGCTATGACGAAGGGGTTCGCTCGTTGTGACGTTTTTTTCACCACAAATCGATTCGAGCTTCTTGACCACTTCATCAGTTACTTTGTTGTAAGAATTGCTCACTAAGTAATCCTCCATTTTCAACCATAGTCAGCCGGTGTAGCTGTATGGTAATTCATCTATAGCAACACAGCGGCAATAATACCGGACAAATATAGGTATCGACTTGGGAGTTTTTTATAAGAAAGGATTACAATGCAAAATGTGGTGGTGCACAATGTTCACATTTCCACCTACAGTCTATCTTCCACCAATATCTATTCTGCTTGCAGTCGCCTACTACATCATTAGGACAAAGAGCAACTCCTCAAATCGCCTAGGAAAATGCGCTGCAGTATATGGTATTACATTAGACATATGGTTCCTTTTTTCTTTGTACATGTCTTTACCCATATTCAGAGATGATCCATGGATGGGACGCTTCGCATGGATTAGTGATTTAGGATCTTGGATATCAAGGACATACCCTCTTGTTATCCTCATCGTCATCATGACATTTGACATAGTCAGAATTCAATTGAAAAAGAGATAAGAGTTCATGAAAGCATAGACATAGGAGTTGACCAGAATGGAAATCAACAAGGAATCATCATTACTCATGATTTTTCTAATCACTATAAGCAGCGCAATTCTGACATGGACTATTGGTAGTAGTATTGGAATATCAAATCCAGTTGAATCTGCAATTATGATGTATGGATTTTCATTTACAATCTCAGGTCTGGGTTGGTTTCTTTATGTCATGAGGGATACAACGAAAGGGCGATTTTACAATAACCCGAATTATCAAGAAAACGAAATAGAATTTAATGTCAGGATTGGACGCGGACCATGGGAAAAACGTTATGCTGAGATTGAAGGAAAGAAACTCAAAATTATCAATCGAAATCTGACTAGTATCGATCTTAGTCCATTGCGACTTCATCCAGAGATTGTTCTCATAGATCTCAGTCTGAATAGACTTTCACAAATTAATCTTGAGCCTCTTGAAGCTTGCAGAAATCTTAGTATTCTAAACCTGACTTCAAACGAGTTTGTTCAGATTGACTTAGATCCTCTTTCAAATTGCTTAAGTCTCAAGTATTTAGATCTTTCAAATAATAAACTCACAGAGATTAATCTGGAGCCTCTAGCTGCTTGCTCCAATTTAGATACACTCGACCTAGGGGGCAACTATTTTGGCTCTATAGACCTGAAACCTCTGCGGTCTTGTACCCAGATAGAATGCCTTACTATCGACGGCACGAATATACAATCAATTAACCTCAAACCATTGGAGTCATGTAAGAGTCTTGAACATCTAATTTTGAATGATAGTAGGATCAAAAGGTTGGATATCACGCCATTGTTCAAGTGCAGTAAGTTAGACCTACTAGATATTGATTTTATAGAATTGACTGCATCCTCTTCTATCAAGAATCAAGATTGGCCAAAAGGGATTGCACAATACAGAGAACGAATTACACTATTGAAATCTTGAAGAACCTCTCTTACACATTGAAGACACCTAATAGGAATCGCCTTCAAAGAAAGCAATTCTAGTATCAATCGAAGTGTGTAGATGTCAGATTTAATTACACCAACATAGACATACATCCGATAGGGATAGAGTTGATTGATTAAAATCAATAATAGAAATCAACGCACTTTTTGCACTTATGGTCTGTCTATTTTAACCAAAAAACTCTTGCATTCTTAATGAGGAGATATTATGCGAGGTGTACGAGTCATCCTATTTTTCATTGAAAAGAAATAGTGTTTCATAATAGATAGAAGTGAAGAAATTGGAAGGGCTAAGGTAAAGAAAGCTGTGATTTCAAAAGAGATATTACAAGATGCGTGCTTTTATTTTGCATAGTCGAAAAGAATCTCCTAGGGTCATGGATTCAATATAGAAAACATCCAACACAACTTTGACTACTTTCGACTTCGCCGAGGGAGTGACTGTGCTTAGAGAGTACAATAAGCTCATACTAGTGGTAATTGCAATGTCTATGTTACTTGCGGTTACATTTCTGTATGACTCAACATCTTCAAATCTTGAATATGAGAATGCGTTTGAGGAAAGTGCTACACTCCCCTCTGTAGAGTGGTATACAACTTTTGGGTACGAAAACCAAGATTCACTTAATGCTGTTGTAGAAACGAATGATCAGAATTATGTGGCAGCAGGGTGGACATCAACAGACACCGGTAACAAAGACATTATGTTAGTCAAAGCAGACTTCGAGGGCAATGAGCTTTGGAGAAGAAGTTATGGTGGTTCCCAGAATGAGGCGGTTTGGTCGATAAAAGAAACCCGTGATAACGGTTTCATAATGTCTGGGTGGAATGGTAGTACCACCTATGATCTTCTAATAATTCGAACAGACTCCGAAGGCGAAATATTGTGGAGTACAACTTGGGGCGGAGATTGGAATGAGGGGGGTAGTGAAGTCATTGAAACTATTGACGGTTCTTTTGTTGTAGCTGGATGGACATGGAGTTATTCAAGTGGAGATAGCGATTATCTTGTTGCAAAATTTGATTCTAATGGTAATTATGTGTGGCACAGGAACTTTGGTGGATATCTAGCCGAGGAAGCTTCAGGAATAGTAGAAACATACGATGGCAACTATGTGATAGTCGGTTATTCGATGACATATGGAATGGCAGACGAACGTGATATTTGGATGATTAAAATCAATCCACTAGGAGGCATGTATTGGTCCAAGACTTTTGGGGGGATAGACGGGGAATACAGCCATCAAATTATAGAAACCAGGGATAGAGGTCTTCTCATTGCAGGAACAACCGAATCATTTGGTGCGGGTTCATGGGATGCTTGGTTAATTAAAACCGATAGAAATGGAAATGAACAATGGAGCCAGACCTATGGCGGCATATATTCGGATACTGCGATGGGTGTTGTTGAAACATATGATGGAGGATATACAATTGTAGGAACAACTGAGTCTGATGGCTCAGGGGGCATAGATGCATGGTTTGTCAAGACCACATTAGATGGTTTAATGGAATGGCCTCTTACATATGGTGGATCTAATGATGATACTGGTTACAGTATATTTCAGACGTCTGATGATGGATTTATTGCCGCGGGATATACCAGTTCATTTGGTGCAGGAGATATTGATGGGTGGCTTATCAAACTTCCATTTAATCCCGTCAAAGTGCTAGATACTCCAGAAGGAATCAATATTGGGCTGAATGAGCCAGAACTAAGAGTTAGATTTCTTTTTGATAATGTCACAAATGAAGATAAGACGTTTCTTGCCAGAAAACCAGTGGGACCTCTAATACCCTCAGGTGAAATTAGAGTCAGCTCGTACTATGACATTACAACAGATGCTGAATTTGAAGATAGCGTGAGAATTTGGATTACGTATCGATACGACGAGGTGACAAATCCGGATGCATTGAAGGTCATCAAGTATGATTTCAGAGACAAATTATGGAAAGATGTTACCAAACAAATCCAACAGGAAGAGAACTACGTCATAGCAGAAATCTCATCATTCTCAATCTTCACCATAGTACAACCCAGTGATGTAAATCCACCAACAACTCTGGCAAGTCTTGAAGGGATTCTAGGAAATAGTGATTGGTATATCTCAGAAGTAAATGTGTCACTTAGTGCAACAGATGATGTATCAATCTCTAATACATTCTACAGCGACGATGGTATGAATTGGCTTGATTATTCTGGGAAGTTCACAATAAGTGATGAAGGAACGCATTCAATCTACTATTATTCTATGGATTCATTGGGGAACACTGAAAGCACTAAATCGATCACACTAAAGATTGATCTGAGTCCACCTGTAACAGAACTAAGAATTGATGGTTCTGTTGAAAACGAATCCATTACATATGTGATGGCATCCTCGGTATTCCACCTAAATGCATCAGATGAGATATCAGGATTAGCACAGACCTTCTATAGAATAAATGGAAGTGAGTGGATAGATCTTGGAGATATAGGATATTACAACTTCACCTTGGTGAGTAGTGGAATTCAGATAATAGATTACTATAGTATTGACCAAGCTGGGAACATGGAAGATATTCAGTCTTTGAGAGTAACCGTAACAAATCCTAGCATTAATGCATTTATCTCTCGAGTAGTACCATCACCACCCTTCACACCAAACGCCATTGACGAATTTAATGTGTACTTTGTTAAAGTAGGAGATAGAGGGTATAAGCTTGTCACATGGTGGAAATGGTTCTGGTATAATATTGAGTTAAAGAATAACCTACCAATACAACTTAGTGAAACAATATTCACTCCAGATATCCCAACAGATTTCGAGATTCGTGCTGTGGTTGTTTGGATCGAGGGTAAATGTTTCGAGCTACCCACATACATTTTCGTAAAGCAACCATCTATAGAATGGTTCTATAATTGGACAAGCTCTATTCTAGTATCATACGATGGTCAAAATATCACAGTGAATAATCTTGATCCCGGAAAGAGCGTGTTCGTAACCATATTGATGGAGTATATTCCACATGGAAATTACTATGATTCAGTTGAAGACTTCTCCTTAGACCCGTATCATTTCAGTGTGAAAGTTAGTACCGTTGCAATCATCTCGGACTCTCAGGAAATATTAAGTGGAGAGTACGTTGTATCAACAGAACTTGCCCCAATTATCGCAGGAGTATATGAATGGAGATTTTGTAAGCATACATGGAAACTTGGTTCAAAGTCTGAAAACACGGATGATGTATCAGGACGTTACTTCTGAATCCATGTTATGAGTTCATATTCCGCATCATTCGAATATTGATGAGTCCCACTACAATTGCAAGCCCAGCAAGTATTCCAACGAGAATGAGACCCGTTGTTAGTGCGCCTTCAACTCCACGTATATAACCGAACAGATTGGTTGTTGGTTGTGTTGTTTCACTTGTTGTGGGAGTTGTGGGACTTGTAGTTGTAGTTTCCAAAGATGTTATTGAACTGGAAGAGGGTTCAGTTGTTGTTGGTGTTGTTGGCATTGTAGTTGTTTCATCAGGCCAATCGATTACAACAACTTGAACATAGTCAACTATCGAATTACTATTGATATCCATCACCAATATCGTACAATTATGTACTCCAGGGGATAATTCATCAACTGTGTATGAGATACTAGAACCATCCCATTCACCACTTTCAACTTCAATTCCGTCAACGATAATATTGTAGCTAGTTGGAAAGAGATCATCAGGATTCCAGATAATAACATGTCCTTTGCTGCCATCGATAAACCACATGTCATCGGGATGATTTATTGTAGGTGCAATCAAATCAGCTATGTAGGCGATGACTTCATCCTCTGCTTCGTTTCCAGATGTATCATTGATGAAAAGATGGAAAGAGTAGACGCCTAGGTCAAGTCCATCAAGCCGGACTTGAAGATTAGTACCATTCCAGAAACCAAACTCAATTTCTGTTCCATTTCGGGAAATTATGAAATAATCTGGAAGTAGATCGGAACAGCTCCATTGCAGCCAAGCATTAGTCGTTGTGTATTCTTTGATGAAATCATTTGGATGGTTAAGAGAAGGAATTGTTGTATCGACTACAGTGATAGTGAATTCAGTCGATAGTAAATTATCGAATCCATCGGTAACATTTATTCTTACTGGATAGACTTCTAAAGGTAAGACGCTACTTGATTCAAAATTTCCATCACCTGTATGTTCAAAATTAACTGTGTCATTAATCCAATATGTAAGTCCGGATGCATCAATTGCTTCTAAGTCATATGAGAAGATCGTACCATACTCGTGTATCTGATTTTCAGGACCTATTACCCACCTAGGTGCTATAGTATCATAGACCATGATATAAAACAGTTCAGTGATAACTCTACCAACTGTATCGTTTACGGATAAATAGAAACCTGCTTCACCCATCGGTAAGATACCCGAATTTCTTACAACACCATTTCCATCCACTTCTAGAATTGAGCCATTGACCCACCAAGTTGAGAGGAACATGTCCATACTTGTGTTAGAATCAAAAAGGTATCCTATATCCCGCTCAAGATTGGTATCTTCGCACACTTGTGTGAAATAGAATGATGGCATAGAAAGAAGCCAACCATTTTGTACTGAATCATCTTGTTGGTCAATGGTTGATGCAACTAAAATAGATGCATCATTTGAGATGTATAATCCACCCAATGTACTGTTAACACCGGTCACTGTTGTGTTCCATCGGACTTTTCCAATGCTATTCACTCTAAGAACAAGAGCCTGCTGAGATTCTAGTGTAGTAAAAGAAGTAGAACCAGCAATGACAAATCCACCCAGTGGATGTTCTGAAATGCGAGATCCGTGATCATCATACCCAAGATTGTAAGTAACAGTTCGAATCGCCCCACCTGAACTGGTTATCTGAACAAGCACGGTATCGACCAAATCCGATCCAGTTATGGCATAGTTGCCAGAGGTAGTTTCGATCACATCTTGCGCTAGTCCAGGTCCATAATAGTGACTCCAATCTTCTTCACCCGAGTCGTCAAGTTTTACGGCCCATATCGTAGGACTGGCTATGACGTTATCACTCCCAACCATCAGATAACCACCAGAGGAACATGCTATTGTTTTTAATGCTGTTGCCATTGTACTAGTATAAGTAACATTACGTATTTGCTTTCCAGCACTGTCCGTCCAAATCAGTAAATCAAGATAGGTGTCAACAAAAGGGGAATAACTACAAGTAAGCAGAAAACCACCATCTGATGTTTCCAAAATAGAAATACCAGAATCTTCGTGTATATATCCAAATGTCTTATTCCATGTTTGCATACCAAAGCTGTTTGTTTTGATTAGAAGAATATCTGCATTCCCGGTAGTAGTTGTTCCTATAATCGCATATCCACCATCTGAGCATTCTATGACATCTCTACCGTATTGCACGCCCCCACCACCAAATGTCCTATGCCAGTTCCAATTACCATACTGATCAGTTTTAGTAAGCCAGACATCACGATAACGTCCAAAACTGGATGTCATACCAACCATGATGTAGCCGCTGTCTGAGCAATTTGAGATGGCATAGATATAATCCTCTCCTGTACCACCAAAAGAGTGGTTCCATAACTGCTCACTAACATCAAGTGAGAGGCTTTTAGATGGATTCTCTATCTGTATTCCATTGTCATGATTTGATTCTTTCAAATCTGAACCTTGTCCCATGAATGAATATGTTCTACTATGATTTAAGACTCCTAGTGATAGAATTACTATCAAAATTAACGTAAAATTGCGGCGCACCAATATTCTCCTCCACAACTGAACAGTGTCAGTTCGAACTGCATTATATTGAAATAATCTGCATAAATATTAATCGTTAAAATAAGAATAAGGATTATTAACAATTGGTAACTTATTTTGGCTTGAACGAGGTTATGAGCCCTGATTGAATCGTTCTGGAGTGTTTTAAAACTTCAAAATCATTCCAGAACTCTATCATGGTTATTAATTATAGTTAATTTTTAACTCTGCTTCATGTTCGTTATATATACTTAGGAGAATGTGCTAAGTGGTGATATAATTGATGAAATCTGACGCACGCGCAATAATTTCTTCAGACACAAGTTCTGTGAAGAGTACCGTCCCACCAGTGATCGAAAACAAATTACTGATGGCCTTTGGTAACTCAGTAGTTGTCGAAGAGCGAGAACTCTTTGACATGTTCCATGTGATCTCTGGAGATATCCAACTCACTCCAATTGAGTTTGTTTGGTATCTCGAGAATATGGAAGAACGCGGTCTGGTTAATTCCAGTCTATTTGAAGGAATACGCTCTTGGAGAAGAGTTTGCTGATACTTACCGAAATATGTCTGTTCTTGGGAATTCCCTGCCACTCAAGAACAGAGACCTTTTCTTTCTTACTTGAATGAAATGAATGCAATCTTGTCATAGTATTAGTATTGATAAGTCTCGAAGCAAGCACATTTCACTCCAAAGCTTTAACTGCAACGAAACGTTATGCGAGAGCGATGATACTTATGGGACTAAAGGGTGACTGGGACATATCATATTGCGGCTTGAATTGTGCTCAGTGCCCAATCTACAAAGCGTCTCATGGGGATGACGAGCTGCAAAAGAGTTTAGTTACATGGATGAGAGAAAACAATGACTCATCGATAGACTATGTAGGCTGTGAGGGTTGTCGATATTCACCAGATGAATGTTGGTCTACCAGTTGCACTTTAAGAGAGTGCGCTATTGAGAGGGAGTACAAGTACTGTTTCGATTGCTCAGATTTTGTGTGTGAGAAACTAAAGGCTTTTGCTAATGAGGGGATTGAGCATCATAAGACCACAGTTGAAAATATGAAAAGGATAAGAAAAATTGGGCTAGATGCATGGCTATCTTCACACGATGAGGCCAAATTTTGCCCTTGAAAAAGAACGCAATGCCTTGCGCCCATCATTGGAGATTATACTCTTTGGTCACAATATTTGGATGTATTTTCAATATTGGTGATCAATTTGGGACGAAGAGGAGTTACATTTCTTTTTCTAGTTCTTCTCATTGGAACAGGGATATTGTCCCTGAATAATGTGAATGCTAATCCAACTAGAGAAATTTCTATACCAGCGGAACATGAGGACCTCTCAGGAGTGCATATTGCAATCTATGAAGGGTATTATAGCTTTACTGATCCAAGATGTAATGAGAGCAAATGGGCGCTCCATCACATGTTCAACTGGATGAATGCCACCGTTATGATTATTGATGCAGAAGACATTCGAAATGGAGCATTATGGGGATTTGAGATATTAGCTATTCCAGAGGGTCTTGGGCCTACTCTCGAGAGTAGACTAGGTGATGAGGCAATGCAAGACATAAGAGATTGGGTTGCTGCTGGAGGTTCGTATATAGGAGTAAGAGGGAGTACAAGCATTGCTGTCACTCGAGGTTGGTTTGAGGGACGCTGGGAATATTTTGATCTGTGTTTAGTGAATGGAACAACCTATGAGGTCGAAGACCTTCCGGATTACTGTATAACTAACGTGACTATAGACCAAGATTGCCTAGGTCCTGAATACATCTTGTCAAATGACAGATTGGAGGTGTTTTTCAGAACCGGTAGATATTTCGAAGCAAATCCAGGCCAAGAAATAATTTGCATTGCGAACTACTCACATAGTGGATTGCCTGCTATGATTGGTTCGCACTATGGTAATGGTACAGTCTTTCTTTCAAGTCCTCATTTTGAGTATGAAGAGAATGGAAACCGAGATGGAACTGACTACATGGATTACTATGATGATGATGATTCGGAGTGGCCATTCATATTGGAGATATGCAGCTGGTTGATTGATGCCTCTCCAACTGTGAGAAATATGACTTGGACACCGCCGGTTACAACAACACTACCACCAAGTACATCCACAACAACGAGTTCTACAAGCGAGACTTCCACTACAACATCCACTAACATTGCGACTACCACATCTTCAGCAACGATGACATCAACATCAGAACCGACAGCACCACAGGAGTTTCCAGTACTGATTCTTGGTGTTAGCACACTTGTTCTGGGGATTATAGTTTTAGCTGTTGTCCGCCTAAAGCGAAAGGGATAGTTCCAATTGAATAAAGGAGATGATGTTTGGCCGTCCAACTACAATTCCATACTGAGTTTCAATGCAGTCAGGAATGCATCATGACCTTCAGATAAGATAGGCTGAGTGGATTTAAGGTCAATCCAAGATAGGTCAAAAATAATTCGTTCAGGAGTTTGAGGGAGTATGATACTCGGGTCTTTTTCCTCCTGAATCCATGTAGTAGGAGTTTCTTCAATACATTCGATATGAAAGAAATGACGTTTGTGAAATTCGTCCAACCCATATTTTCTTTGATCATTAAGTATTGATCCCAAGAAATTCACAATCTTCAGTTTTCGTAATCCAGTTTCCTCTTCGGACTCCCGGAGTACTGCTTGGTCTAGTGTTTCAGATTCTTTCGGAGAGCCTGCAGGGACCTGTTTTCCAAATGACTCGAAACCACGTTCTACAAACACTAACAGATTTGTTCCTTTCGTGATATAAGCGAAAACCTTGTTTTTTACAGAAAATCTATTCATTCAAGGAACACCACTAAACGAGTTGATAATATCATGAAGCCTGAGATAATTAGGGTGTATTGAAGTTTTTTTTCTTCTTCGTTAGATTTTGTATTTATCAACGATCTGCTGGGCGATTTTAGTGAAAGTGTCAGCTACACCTTCATTAAGTTTGACTGAAGCTTCAATATACTCAGCTCTCATGTCTTTTGCACGCTTCATACCTTCTGCAGAGGATACTACTCTTTCGCTTTCCAGATCTGTTTTATTAGCAACAATTAGGCAGGTGTAGTCTTTCAAATGATCCGTTACTTCCTTCTTCCAAGCTTCAAGCTCCTCGAGCGTTTCTCGTCGAGTCACATCGAACATGTATACTACGCCTCTTGCGCCACGATAGAACTTGGACCTGACTTTACCAAGGAAATCTTGACCTCCAAGATCCCAAATTTGAAGCCGTACATTATCAGAGCCAATATCAACCTGCTTGGTTGCAAAATCAGCCCCTAATGTTGGTGCATAATATTCTCTAAAGGTTCCACTAGTATATCGCAGAATCAGGGATGTCTTTCCTACTGCAGATGCGCCTACTGTAACTACTTTGAAGAGATATGACGGGGACATTACACCTAACCTTATCCAATTGGATACATTCGACTAGTTCAATCTTTCGAACCAGTTGACTATATTATCCCCCCAAAAGATCTCTTTGCAAATCTGAGAAGAATTCAGGTAAAGCACTGAGAAAGTCAGCAATATTGACTTTTTTCTTGGTAATGTCTTCCGGAAGTGAAACATCCAACAAACGTGATAGCACCAGTACTGTGAATCGAGATGCGTTACTCAAACGTGAATATCTACTAATGAAATCCATTAACGCCTCTGGTGGGTCTTGGTACATCTCCTCTTCGGGAAGTGTATCCAGCAAGCTCACACCAGATTTAGTGCAGAGTTCTACAATTTCCTCACGCCCGTATATCGTCTGACCTCTTCTACAAATCATGGATGCTAACTCTCGTATTTGTTTAGTTGCACTCATCTTTTATCTCCTCACTTGGCATTTGCAGATATTGTTTCCAACCAAAATGCAAACTCTTCAAATCCCCTTAGATCCTGTTCAGAATATCGTTCGAGTAGGTATGAACTATATGCCCCAACCAGAGAGTCAACATATTTCCTCACCTTCTTAACATCAAGTAGACCTACGAACTGTGCTAGTAATTTCATCCATTCGGAATACAAATCCATAAGTCTCTTAGGATCAAGCCCTTCGTACAAACGTGATTCATAATCTACCCACCAGCGATCATCAGTATGTTTTATCTCTCCTACTACCTCAGGTACCGAAACCTTTCCTAGCGCAAACTCAAGAACTTTATAGGCATCTGGCGACGAATAAACCTTCTCAGCCACTTTTAGTGCAATGTCAAATGCTTCCTTAACCAGCAATATTCTGCGCTTCTCGCTAGAGAGCGCCTCAATTACGTTTACCTCAAGTAGATAATCAATTGCTTGAATCAAGTCGCGTTCATCATATTGTTCTGACAGTGACTTCACAATGATATCAACTGTTCTTCGACCATCAAAGAGACCTGCGAGTCGAGGAAGGACAGATACAATATCAGGATGAAGCCGCTCGAGTTCTATTCTTTCCTGCGATGATGTCTGAAGCAATCTACTGATTCGTGAAGTGGAAATTACAATATCACTTGTATCAATGAGACTCCTGAAGCTGATTACTCCGATAGCCCATAATCGAGAGATTTCACTGATTACTTCTTCTCGTCGCAAGCCACTCTGCATTATAATACCCTCAATAGATCTCATACCATCGATGTATGGTGCAAGAAGAGTTCCACCTTCGATTGATGGAGTTCTGTCGGAGTCTATTGTGAATGGAACCCATTTTGGAGACACCTCTCTAAAAGACAGATTCTGTATTACTTGATCTCGAAATTCTGTGAAGCTATTGTGAATATCTAAACGATCCTTCTCATTAGTTGAAAGTTTTGACCATTCAGACTCATATCTGCGTAATAATGAACCTAAAACAGGGGTTATGCTTTCCAACCATGATCCAACACTTACAGACACTAAGTCCAATTGAGTACTTGATATAACTGTGAACAATCGGGCACCATAATCTACCTGAAACTCAGAGGCTCCCTTTTCTATCACTTCCCGTGAAAAGGACTGAACTGCAGTGAAAAATCCCGATACTAGCATGGGATCAAGATCAGTAGCTTTTGGGTCCAGCTTCATAAGAAACTGAGGAATTCCACCTTTGTCCATAATCAATATTGCTTGGATACTGTGCCCCAGCACACGAAGAACCTCACTTGAGGAATAATCTGACTAGTAATAAGCTATACGCCACTTAGGCTGGTTGATAGAATTTAAATCAGTCAGATTCGTAGGAGAGACATCATTATATTAACAAGGTTGGAATGAAATGTCGAAAGGGAAGGCAATTGGTATAGTACTTGTTATTGCTATTGTTGCAATAGGTATTGTAGCATGGCATGATGGCCTCTTTGGTGTTACTCAAATCAGGGACATCAATCAAGGAGATATTGACGTAGGCACAGCTGTTACAATAAAGGGTGAACTGACAGCCAGATTAGGTAATCTTGTCACTGTAAACACAGGCTCGAATTTTGTTGCGTTTCTATGGGAAGGTGAAATACCACCACTGCACTCAATAGTTGTTGTTCGAGGAACTGTGGAATCATTCATCTCTTTAACTGATGTGACATCGGTTGATGCAGTCTGGATATTTCAGTAATAGCAATTAAGCACTTCGAGATGGTTCCAATGTCATGTGAGTCGTGTGGTACAATTGAACGCTATGGCAAGAGAATAGTTGATGGAAAACGACTCTGTATTGATTGTTGGAAGCTAAAAGAGAAAAAAGATAATGAAAAATCTGATGAGAGTTCGAAAGAATAACAACAATTATGGATAAAGATTATGTGCTTTCAAACAGAGGGTAATATGAGGGTATTCTAAGGACGATGACAGCTGAATCTGAACCGATACCAGAAAATTATGTATTCCCAGCAATATTAGCAATATTCAATTTTGTTGTACTGCTACCAATGGCTTTGAATAGCATGAGTTATTCCACTGATATTTGGGATTTCATCTTTGTAGGAATTGGATTATATCTCTCATACAAATTCGTTAAGTACACATCACAAGCACATGAATATCCACAAACTAGAATGAATCCACAGGATGTTGATGAGATAATAGATCAAGGAATCTATGCAGATGTAAGGCATCCTGTCGCCGCAGGATTACTATATATGAATATAGCCTATGTTTTCTTGTTTAGAAGCACTGCAATCATTCCGGTTATTCCCATGTTTTTCGCATTGTGGTTTGTGTTTGCTAAGTATGAAGAAAGGATTTTGATTGAAAGATTTGGTGATAAATATAGGGAATACATGCAGAGAGTTGGTATGTTTCGTGGAAAGGGTAGTGCGAGTCAAACCAGGCTAGCAGGTACTGGATACGAAGTCTAGGTCAAATCAGCTGGATACTACACTTTCTTCTTGATCAGGTAGTTTAGGTGGAGGTAACGGCATTCTGCCAAAATCACGCCCTAAGAATTCTACGTAACCCCCAATCTCAGAAAGATTGCCTCCTAGATATTTCAGATTTACAAGTGCAGATTTCTTCTCTCTGGGCATAATAGTTCCAAGTCTCTGCATTCTGAAAGAGCCGACCTCTATGGCAATACCAGAGGGAGGATTCACACTTACCATAACCATGTCTAATCTCTCAGGACTAATATTCTCAATAGTAACTGTAAGTAGATATCCTTCACGTCGTAAAGAAACTAATGATACTACTCGAACACTGTTGGTGATAGATTCACCGGAGCCAACTGCAGATGGTCGAACTTGAGCATGTTGAGATGGCACCGTTTTTCGTGTCAATCGATGAGATTGACTTGCTATATGCGTACTTCTTTGAGATGTGGGTGATAACAAGCTATCACTAGTCATCCATCGTAGTAGACCGGGGATTTCATACATGATATATACAGCACCACTCAGAATCACGCTAATTAGAATGATTGAATTGAGCACAAACAGTCTGAATGCAGCATTTTGGAGTTGTTCAAGGATAGGATCTAGAAATGGTCCTACTATTGGTCGGATAAGATCGTAAATCTCATTCCAAAACAATTCATTGTATTGTATGCAGTCTATTACTTCTTTCAGTGTAGGATCCCCTCTGGCTCAATACACTCATGAATATGAATAACATGAGAGGTTATTAACTTTGCATACAATTGGAACCTACTTGTCTTCTATGGACTCACAGAGTTGACTCAGAGTGAAGGAAATTAGAATAGCAGCTGCTGCAGATGTGCACAGTCCAAGATATCTAGAGGAATTTAGGATTGCACTGTATAAAATAAAGAAACCTAACTTATTCCTTTTCGCAGGAGACATGGTAAATCTCGGAAAAATTTCGGAGTATCAAAGGATTATAGAGATGATTGATGTTGAATTTGGCACCGAGATCCCTATCATATCGTGCTTTGGAAACGAGGAATATTCTGAAGGTAGAAATCAAATTCGATCTCTTGTAGGAAACAGAATAGAATTCTTAGATGAACAAAGTATTACGATCGAGCTTTATGGAAAATCCCTGGGAATTGTGGGTGCTGCAAATCCGATCACTAGCAGAGATAATCATGAAGCGACTGCTGATGACATAAGAGAGATATTTGAGGCACGTGCCAAACGATTATCAAAACTTCTAGAAGAAACTTCAAAAAAAGCTGGATATACTATACTCTTGGTTCATTATAGCCCTCTTCACGAAACCAAACATTCTGATGGATTAGAATCCTTTTCGTGGTGGATTTCGAAAGCAATTCGTGAGAAACAACCAAACTTGGTTGTCCATGGTCACATTCATACCCCAGATAAGCGAACATCTGTAATCGGAAATACAGAGGTCATCAATGTGGCATTTCCCAACTCATTTGAATTGACTGAACTTCTTCTCTAAGATTATAATTTCATGAAATAGACAAGGGGGAAATCATAACTCGTCGGGTCAACTTATTCATTTTCAAAATGTAATCGCAACCAATCCAAAATACCAACCCAACTATTTTTTGGAAAGACTGCATGCCTTGCATCAGGAATTACTTCGAACACCTTCGTATTCGATGGAATCAAATCGAAAAGTGCTTTGCAAGATTCTACTGAAAACAGCTCATCCTTATCACCAATTGAAACGAGGAAGGGTATGTCTACTGTAGAAGGTAATTCTATCTTATCGAATTTGATGAGCCGCATAAATCGTAGTGTATAGTAAAATGTGAATAATGGGTCATCAAGCCCGACCATTTCTTCTCGACCATATTCAATGACAGGTCTACTCGGAAAGAATATCGAAGAAAAGAGTATTTTCAGTTTTGAAATAGCAGAGGGATTCGGACCCACACCATGTTTGAAGCTCGTTCCGGCGCTAAGAAGAATTGCACCATCGATTTTGTCAAGACAATTATTGATTGCTGTGACAGATGAAAATACACCTAAACTATGCCCAAGCAGCACCACCTTGGAATGTTTTTCTTTGATGTATGAAACTGTTTCTGTGAGATCATTCACAAAAGTATCCCATCCAGGAGAGTCACCTCTGGTTCCATCAGACAAACCATGACCACGCAGATCTAAACCATAGACGGTAAACCCATGTTGCGATAGTGGTTGCGCAATAAACCGGTATGGTTCACTATGAGCGGTGATTCCATGGAGTATCAGAATAGCGGTTTCACTCACTTCTTCAGAAGG
>Ga0315553_10001484_pt1 | contig 19347 bp, 12 predicted proteins | sample SalMarSW160140MG_FD_203099 | JGI IMG/M metagenome (GOLD analysis project Ga0315553, IMG submission 203099) | Salt marsh sediment microbial communities from the Plum Island Ecosystem LTER, Massachusetts, United States - Salt Marsh Sediment SW1601-40 ... | reverse complement strand
AGGGCGCGTGCAATTTCCGTTCGTCTGCGTTCGCCTCCCGATAATTGAAATCCTTTGCTTTTTCTGATACGGTCAAGTCCGAATTCCCTGAGAAGGGACTCAAGCCGTTCTTTTTGTTCATCTTTGGTTAAGTTCGACATTTCCAGAACGGCCTTGATATTATCCTCAACACTCAATTTTCTAAAAACCGATGCTTCCTGTGCCAGATAACCAATCCCTTTTTGTGCCCGTTTATATACTGGTAATCCCGTAATGTCTTCGTCATTCATATAGATCTTCCCCTGGTTTGGGGCAATAAGTCCTACGATCATATAAAAGGAGGTGGTTTTACCGGCACCATTGGGTCCCAGGAGTCCAACAATTTCACCCTGTTTCACATCAATGGATACATCATTAACCACTGTGCGGGAGCGGTACCGTTTTACCAGATTTTCAGTATATAACCTCACAACATGTTATCTTTGTTGCGAAAATAGTCATTTTGAGTCAATATCTGCCTAAAAGATGAACTGGAATCTGCCCCTGATGCCAAATGTTTGAATATTAGGGTTTTTCCGGTGTGTGTGTCGCCACATTGCATCGATCCGGAAAAATTTCAGTATGTTTTCAATACCCAGGCTGGTTTCAAGGTAAGGCCCCCCCAGACCGTTCAATCCTTCCGGGAAAGGCATCAGTATCTCGTGTTTGCTATCAAGGCTGCCGATCACTCCTTTGGCACTGACCACCTCTCTCCACTTAAGCCTCCTGAACAGGGGTAACTTATTGAATAATAATCCTTGAAAATGGTGTTCCAGGAAAAGGCTGAGGTATTGGTCACTGGCAAATTCATAGTAATTCATCATATTGAATGAATACCTGTCAAACAGATAGGTCTCATTTCCCTCATGCAGGTGGAGCAGCGGATAGGGCAGTGTTCCGAAAATTTTTCCCATTTCCAGATTGTACCTGAAATAACCAAGGGGATGAAGAGGCACTTTCTGGGAGATGGAAAACTTCAGCTTAACATAGTTGTATCCGCTGTTCAGCACGTTTTTCAAACCCAAAGCGACATCCAGGTTTAGGACGGGATTGCTGGTTCCAATGGAGGTTCTCAGGAATTCACCCATGATGTATCGTTCTCCTTTGGCATAACGGGTATTGAGTGATAATTCCGTATTTATTATTTTCGGTAAAAACAGGTATCCGGTATCTTGCGGCAGGATGAACGGGATATACCGGGTTGCGAAGATCCGTTTGTGGTTGAACGTTATCGTGTTGGAAAATCCCTGGATCCATTCCTTCTCGTAATATGCCGTAAAATCATCCACCAGAGTTAATTTATAGTTTGGGTTGCGCCGCAGATAAGAGGCGAAGAAATTGTCATTGAGAAATGCATTGGGACTCTCTCCAATCTGTTCAATATCGTGTTTATAATGCATGGCCACACCAACGCGGGGATTTTTATTAAACAGATAGAGGAATCCCCCTCCATATTTCACCCGTTCATCTCTGATCCCGTAAGCGATATGTCCTTCAATCATTAAATTGGTGCTGAACTGGTTGCTTGTTCTTGCACCGAATTTAAATCGTTTCCCTTCGATTTCATTATAGCTGTAAAAGGTGTAATAGGGACCCAGTTCCACCAGTCCCTGAACCCAGTATCCGGTGACGAACATTTCAATCAGTTTTTCCAGCCGGATATATTCCGGTACGGATTGGACAGAATCGACCATGGAATGGATATTTATTTCCTTGCTGGTAAGGGATACCGGCCGGTTTTTTTCCCAGAAGTTCTCATTTTTCCTCAGGGCACTCTGTGGAACCCATACTTTATCTCTGATTGCTATTGCTTCAGGGGGAAACGGTTCGTTGATCCGGACCTTCCCATAGGTGGTCAACTTGCGCCCGAAAAATCCGGTAGCCTGATCCCGAAGGTTAAAATCGACAAACAGTTTCTGCTGTTTCAGGAACCAGAGTGAGTCATTGATCATCTGATACTCCTCCTCTCCTGCAATGTCATGGATGAAATTCACATTAACCTCATCTGCCAGCCGCAACTGGATCTTAACCACAGCGAAAGTGGTATCGTGGATCCAGAAGTTTCCCGTAAAGGTCGGTTCCTGTTTCCGGCGAGGTTGGAAACTGAGTTCATAGCACCAGCGGTCATTGATGTATGCACTGTCGACTAAATAATACTTGTAATAGATCAGGGCAAAATCTGAGATCGGACTGACAAATCCCTGATCAATCACTTTCAAATAATTATCATATATGTTGAGGTCCTGAAATATATTTCCGGTAACCTGGGAGAGGCTTTCATTATCAATACCTGATACTTTGCTGGCTTTAATAATCTCTTTTTCTTCAAAGGGTGATTTCTGGTAGTAATAATCTGATATTGCTTCACTTAACATGACCGGCAGATAGGGTTTTCCTGTAATGGCTGAGGTATCCATGTACTGAAATGTGAACCGGAACGGTTTTAGAATGGCCTGATTTTTAAACTGTTCGTCAACATTATTGATGTCCACCTGGATTTTGTTATAGGTCTCAAAAAAATAGGAATCGAGGTTGCGGGGATTGTTTCTCTGCTTATTCAGCAGAACATTACGGAGGATTGGGTGTGCCGGATTCTCCCCCCGGTGAACGATGACCTCTTCGATCTCTATATGCCCCCTCTCCAGGTTGGCATCAATGGTCTGGAAGATTCCTTTTTTGACCGGATAAGTCTGGGATTGATATCCGAGATAGGATATCGTGATGGAATCAGAGGGATTTTGAGTTTCAATATAATACTCTCCATTGAAATCAGAAATGGTGCCGATCGGTTTGCCGACAAACGATATGTTCACAAAGGGCAACGGTTTGCCCGATTCAGCATCTTTAATATTACCCCTGATTTTTGTGGTTTGTGCTGACGCGAAAGAGAAAACCAGTAATCCAAGTAAACCGCCACAAATGAGTCGATGAAAGAGTGGAGAACCGGGAAAAAAATTCCTTATGTGTTTACTCGTATAAAGTAATATTAAAAACCTGTATGTTAATTGTTTGGAAAGTGCCATCTGTGGAATTCGGTGGTGTATGTTGCCTCACAATATTGTTTAATTTTAAGGGTGTTCGGCGAACCCTCATCTTTGAACCTGATGGTATATAATCTGGTTAATTCATGTTCTTTTGTATTTACACCTTATTTTAGGTTGAATTCTATAAAGATGAGGGTTTCATAAGGCATACCTGATTATTCATACTTAACCGGCCAGTTTTGCTTCTTCTTTAGCCACAATACGTTTCGAAATTCCGATCCCGATCTCATACAAAAGAAGCAATGGGACACAGACCAGGACCTGGCTGAAAATATCCGGGGGTGTAATGATTGCGGAGAGCGCAAGGATGACGATGACAGAATGCTTTCTGTATTTTCGTAAAAATTGCGGTGTTAGCAACCCGATCTTGGTGAGAAAATAGACCATGATCGGCAGTTCGAAAATAATTCCACTTGCAAGGGTTACCGATGATACGGTAGATATATAGGATATCAGGTTTATCTGGTTGGCTACCTGATCACTTACTTTGTAGGAACCAAGAAAATGGACGGATAATGGGGTGATGAGGTAATAGCCAAATAATATGCCCAGGATAAAAAGCAGGGAAGAATAGAATACAGAACCTGTTGCATACCGTTTTTCCTTCTGATATAACGCCGGTTTTAAGAAAATCCAGAATTCAAAAAAGATATAGGGAAAAGAGAGGATTACCCCTGCAATAATCGATACAAGAATGTGGGTTGTAAACTGCCCGGCCATGTTGATGTTGATGATTTCAAACTCATTTCTGTTGATGCACAGTGCCGGAACATTTACCAATGTTCCAAATTTGCAAAACATCCTGTTGGTAAAAAATTCAGGTGTCTTCGGTGCGAGAATAATGACATCGAAAATTATCCGGTGAAATACAAAAGCGACAATGGCAATAACCAGAATCGCAGCAACCGATCGGATAATGTGCCACCTGAGCTCTTCCAAATGCTCAAGAAATGTCATTTCGTTTTTATCTTTCGATACCATTTTAATTCACAAAAAAAAAATGTATATTTATGATACAAATGTATTTATTTTAAACTATTATCTACATAAAAGAAAAGGAAGGCACCTTCACGTGAATGAGTAAGCTGAAAAAATTTCAAAACCAGTATTCTTTCGTAGTGATATGATTTATTAACTGGTGAGGAAAAATGAGTATTGGAGCAGACATATCATTGAATGATTATTTAAAGAGGTATTTTGGTTTTGATACATTCAAAGGAAATCAGGAGATAATCATTCGCAATATATTGGCTGGAAATGACACCTTCGTTTTAATGCCGACCGGAGGTGGTAAGTCGCTTTGTTACCAGCTTCCTGCGCTAATAAAACCCGGAACAGCAATTATTATTTCACCGCTTATCGCTTTAATGAAGAACCAGGTAGATGCAATGAGAAATTTCAGTGCTGAGGATGGTGTTGCACATTTTCTCAATTCCTCGTTAACAAAACAAGCCATCCAGGAGGTGAAGCAAGATGTGCGGGCTGGCATTACGCGCTTGCTTTATGTTGCGCCTGAATCGCTGACCAAAGAAGAGAATATCACCTTCCTGAAACAGGTCAGGATCTCTTTTTATGCCATTGATGAAGCACACTGTATTTCGGAATGGGGACATGATTTCAGGCCTGAATACCGCAGGATAAGACCCATCATTAATCGCATTGGTTTCGCCCCGCTGATTGCGCTCACCGCAACAGCTACTCCCAAAGTGCAGCATGATATCCAGAAAAACCTGAGCATGCTGGAAGCGAATGTATTTAAGTCCTCCTTTAACCGGCCAAACCTCTTCTACGAGGTCAGGCCAAAATCACACTCTACCAAGGAGATCATCAAGTTTATCAAGAATAATTCCGGTAAATCAGGTATCATTTATTGCCTGAGCAGGAAAAAGGTTGAGCAATTGGCTGAAGCGTTGAAGGTGAATGGTATAAAAGCATTGCCATACCATGCCGGCATGGATTCCGCTACCCGCACGGCAACGCAGGATAAATTCCTGATGGAGGAGATCGATGTGATCGTGGCTACCATTGCATTTGGAATGGGAATCGATAAACCCGATGTCCGGTTTGTTATTCATTACGACATGCCAAAAAGCCTGGAAGGTTATTATCAGGAAACCGGAAGAGCAGGTAGAGATGGCGGAGAAGGTCGCTGCATCACCTTTTATAGCTATAATGACGTGCAAAAGCTGGAGAAGTTCATGCAGGGAAAACCCATCGCCGAGCAGGAGATAGGAAAACAACTGCTCCTGGAAACGGTTTCCTATGCCGAATCATCGGTTTGCAGGAGAAGGCAGCTACTGCACTATTTTGGTGAAGTGTACAATGAAGAGAATTGCGAAACGTGCGATAATTGCGTCCACCCAAAAATCCAGTTCGAAGGTCAGGAATACATCCTTGATGTGCTTGAGACCATCAAACAGGTTAAAGAAAAATTCAAATCCGAACACGTTGCACAGATCTTAAGTGGTACCGTCAATTCCGCTATTAAATCATATAAACATCATCAGCTGGAAATTTTTGGCACCGGAAGTGATCACGATGAAAAATTTTGGGGCGCCGTCATCCGCCAGGCATTGATTGCCCGGTTCATTGAAAAAGATATCGAGAACTATGGACTGCTGAAAATCACTGAAAAAGGTGAAGACTTTATCAATAATCCCCATACATTCTTGCTGACAAAGGATCACGACTATGAGGATGATTCAGAGGATGAAACAATCGCGAGCAGCGGACGGACAAGTACCGTTGATGAGGAACTGTTCAATATTTTGAAAGATCTGAGAAAGAAGATCGCAAAACAGAAAAATTTACCCCCGTTTGTTATTTTTCAGGATCCCTCCCTCGAAGATATGGCAATCCAGTATCCGATTACCCTGGAAGAGATGCAATATATTACCGGTGTCGGCCAGGGCAAAGCTCAACGGTATGGAAAAGAATTTGTCGAAATCATAAAGAAGTATGTCGGGGAGAAGGATATACTCCGACCACAGGACATGGTGGTTAAATCGGTAATTAATAAATCGGGACTGAAAGTCTATATCATTCAAAGCATCGACAGAAAAAGATCACTCGAAGATATTGCCGATGCGAAAAACCTTGAAATGAATGACCTCCTCAAAGAGATTGAGTCAATTGTTCAATCCGGAACAAAGATAAACCTGGACTACTATATCAATGAAGTGCTGGATGATGATCATCAACAGGAAATTTTTGACTACTTCAGGGAAGATGCCGAAACGGAATCCATTGAAGCCGCGCTTCAGGAACTTGGGGAAGATGAATATTCCGAAGAGGATATCCGGCTGATGAGGATCAAATTCTTTTCGGAAATGGGAAATTAAAGAGAGATTCTAAATTCCAAATTTCCATCACAAGTTACAAATATCAATATATACTCTTATCATCTTTTTTACTATCTTCACTCCTTCAATGAAAAATCATTCATTCCCAAATGACCATTCTGGAAATACGTAACATCAGTAAAAGTTATGGAAAGATCCAGGCTGTAAAGGGTCTCTCAATAACAGTACAAAAAGGCACTGTGTTCGGCATACTTGGTCCCAATGGAAGTGGAAAAACAACGACGCTTTCTATAATTTCCGGGATATTAAAACCTCAAACAGGCAGCTACAGATGGTTCGGGCAGGAACCGAGCAAATGGTTAAACAGGAAAGTCGGTTCGCTCATTGAAATCCCCTATTTTTATCCTTATCTCTCCCTGTATCACAACCTGAAAATTCACTGCCTGATTAAGGATGTTCCTGAAAAGGATATTGAAAGGGTCCTGGAGATTACCGGTCTGGCATCCCGTAAGGGATCCCGTTTTGATACCCTGTCACTGGGGATGAAGCAGCGACTTGCTCTGGCATCCGTCCTGCTGGGGGATCCTGATGTGCTTGTGCTGGATGAACCGGCAAATGGACTGGATCCGGAAGGAATAGCCGAAGTTAGAAACATTATAAAACTGGAAGCTGAAAAAGGCAAGACAATCATCCTTGCCAGCCATATACTGGATGAGGTGGAAAAGGTGTGTTCCCATGTTGGGATTTTAAAATGGGGGCAATTGATTGCCAGCGGGAAAGTGAATGAACTGTTGGTGGAGGATGATACGATTATTATATCTTCCGAAAGGATAAATGAATTGCATGAGCTACTGGTCAGGGCCGGATTTGTAAAAACAAGCCAATGTGATGAGCAGGAAATAACCTTAACCCTGGCTGACGAAAAAACACCCGCAGACCTGAATTCTTTTGCTTCTAAAAACGGGTTTACCCTTTCACGGCTTGAAGTAAGGAAAAAGAGTCTTGAATCCCAGTTCCTTGAACTGGTTCGATAGTATTTCATGAGTGGCAATTGAAACTGTTGAGCAATAGATGAAGAAACTTTTTAAAATAGAACTGATTAAGATATGGAATTACGCCTCGTTCAGGGTGATTATGATCCTCCATTTCTTGCTTTTCCTTTTGGTTATCATTGTCTCCTCGCAAATCGATATCTCGGTACCCGGTTTAACGATGAAAAATCTGTTTCAGTTTCCGCATGTCTGGGAATCATTCGCCTGGATAGCAAGTTGGTTCAACCTGCTGCTTGCCGTTATGCTGATACTCCTTGTCGGAAATGAATTTTCTTATAAAACGTTCAGGCAACAGGTGATCACCGGTTTGAGCCGAAATGATCTGATCATTGGAAAAAGCCTTGTTGTTCTTCTTGTGGCTCTCTATGGTGTTTTGCTGGTCTTTTTAACCAGTACGATCTCCGGATTGATCTTTACCAGGGGGCTCTCCATTGCTATGGTCTTTGAGAAGTCATACCTGCTGGTTGTTTATTTTATCCAGGCTATCGGTTACATGACCATTGGTTTTTTGATTGCCGTGCTTTTCAGGAACACTGCATTGTCTATCGTCATGTACCTTCTTTATTTTATCTTAATCGAACCCATCATTCGGCTCATGTTCCCCCGGGAAGCCAGACTCTATTTCCCGGTAAAAATTATCTCTAATCTTACTCCAAGGCCCGAGTTCCTGACCATTGCTTCAGACGAACCCATGCTGGATGCTTCCGGTCATAGCAACCTTGATCTGAATGCCATCGGTATTGTACCGGATCCTTTGCCGTTTTACCTTACCATCCTGCTGGCTCTGGCCTATATTGCAGTTTTCAGTTCCCTCATTTTTATTTTTATTCGTAAGAGAGATATTTAATTGACAAAGCGCGTTTTGACATCGGATTGCCCCGTAAAAAAGATCCCGTATTATTTATACACGCGGCCTTTCCAGGAAAACTTCCCAATAGTACCTGCAACAGGAATGATGCTTACATAGAAAAAGTAAACCACCTGGAGAATCAAGAAATATTTCAGTAGATGTTTCTTCTTAAAAAAACCGGCAACAGAATGGATGAACAGGAGATCTATAGCCGACTTTACCGTAAAAAGACCGATAAAAGCGACGATTCCCTGAGGTATGAAAGCAGCAAGGAAGAGGGAGAGGAGTAATAACAAATTCATTAAATAGACGATAATTGCAGTGGTGATTGAATCAAAATCACGATAGCCCCTGTTTTTGGATGTCCAACGCTTCCTTTGGTTCCAGAAAGATTTCAGATCAGGCTGGCCTTTTGAGATAACCACCGCTTCCCTCGATTTTAAAAACAGGGATTTCAGTCCGGCCGTTTTTTTAACTCCATGAAGCAAGAATATATCATCCCCCGATGCAAAACGTGAATTCATGGTTTCGGAATCCGGAGCGATTGTTTTTCTGTTGAAAGCCAGGTTTGCACCATTGCAGAGAATGGGTTTGCCAATTCCGGATGATCCCCCCGATGTTCCGGTTAAACTCAGAAATTCAAGTGCCTGGAGATCCTGAAAGATCCCCTGTCCCTCATTCAATATAACCGGACCAATGATAAGATCAGGCCTCTCCTTTTCAAAGAAAGAAACGATGTAGGATATCCATTCTTCTCTGAATGTGCAATCGGCATCGGTGGTAATGATAAGATCACCCCTGCTTCTTTTGTATCCATACAGCAAGGCATCCTTCTTCCCAACTCCTGAATTGGGAATGACTGAATAACCGGTTTCATCCTTCATATAGAAATGAATGGCTTCCTTCGTTGTATCCGTCGAGTGATCATCCACAAAAAGGATTTCCAGCAGGTTGCCCGGATAATCCTGGCATTTCAACATCCTGATAAGCTGTGGAATATTTGCTGCCTCATTCCTGAGTGCAATAACAACGGAGACAACTGTCTGCCCGCTGCAGGTGGATCGTTTAACAACGCTTGTTCTTCTCCACCCCCAAAGAAAGAGCATGATCAGGATAACATAACCAATCCCTATGGCAAGCGAAAGAAAATAGAATAATAGCATCCCGGTTTAGCTGGTTTTGTATTCATCCCAACTTTTGATGGCAATATCTTTCAAATCTAATTTACAGAATGCCAGGATGAACGCACTGGCAAGGCGTGCATTGGTAATCAGGGGAATGTTATAGTCTACAGCTGTTCTGCGAATCAGATAGTCATTACTCAACTCACTCTTTGTTAAGTTTTTTGGAATATTGATGACCAGGTCGATCTTTTTCTTTTTCAGGAAATCCAGGGTATTCGGGTGTTTATCTTCGTCAGGCCAGTGGAGGACCGTGGCTTTAATACCGCTATTTGCAAGAAATTGTTGCGTTCCGCGCGTTGCATACAAGGTATACCCTTTTTCCTCCAGTGCTTTTGCACTATTGATCAATTCAACTTTCGAGCGGGCAGGTCCGGTGGAAAGCAGGATGTTCTTTTTGGGGATGGTGTATCCAACCGACAACATGGATTTTAGAATTCCTTCATAAAAATCCTCCCCGATACAACCCACCTCACCGGTGGATGACATATCCACACCAAGGATAGGATCGGCTTTCTGGAGCCTGGCGAATGAGAATTGCGGTGCTTTAACCCCGATATAATCGAGATCAAAGATCGATTTATTGGGTTTCTCCACTTCAATACCCAGCATGACCTTCGTAGCCATCTCGATCAGGTTGGATTTGAGCACTTTGGATACAAACGGCATGCTTCTGGACGCTCTCAGATTGCATTCAATTACTTTAATATCATTGTCTTTTGCAAGAAATTGCATGTTGAACGGACCGGTAATATCCAGCTGTTTCGCGATCTGCCGCGATATACGTTTTATTCTCCTGACCGTCTCAAAGTATATTTTCTGAGGTGGAAATACCATCGTGGCATCACCGGAGTGTACACCCGCAAATTCTACATGTTCGGAAATGGCATAGGCGATGATCTCACCCCTGTCGGCCACAGCATCAATTTCGATCTCCTTTGCATTTTCAATGAACTCCGAAACAACAACGGGGTATTGTTTCGAAACATTGGCGGCAAGCGTCAGGAAATGAGAGAGCTCTTCTCTGTTGGATACCACATTCATTGCTGCACCTGACAATACATAAGAGGGTCTGACCAGTACCGGGAATCCTATTTTGTCAACAAAGCCATAAATCTCTTCAATGCTGGTAAGCTCTTTCCATCGTGGTTGGTCGATTTCCAACTTGTCAAGCATCATCGAAAATTTATGGCGGTTTTCTGCATTGTCGATCGATAATGGTGAGGTTCCAAGAACATTTACATCCTGCTTATAGAGGCGAATGGCGAGATTATTCGGGATTTGTCCGCCGGTTGAAACAATAACACCTTTCGGATTTTCAAGCTCGACAATGTCCAGAACCCGTTCCAGTGAAAGTTCATCAAAATACAAGCGGTCGCAAATGTCATAATCCGTACTCACAGTCTCGGGATTGTAGTTGATCATGATAGACTGGTATCCCTGCTGCTTTATGGTATCCAGGGCATTCACACCACACCAGTCAAACTCCACACTGCTTCCTATGCGGTAAGCTCCGGAACCCAGGACAATCACTGATTCCGTATCGCTACTGAATTCAACATCATGCTCCGATCCACTGTACGAAAGATAGAGGTAATTGGTTAAAGCCGGATATTCGGCTGCCAGGGTATCGATCTGTTTTACGTAAGGAATAATACCCTTTTTTTTCCTGTATTCCCTGACTTTCAGTAAATCTTTATCGATTTCTTTAACACCGGATTTGAGAACAAACCGGGCGAGCTGAAAATCTGAATATCCCTGTATCTTTGCCTCGCGGATCTTCTCTTCAGGAATCCTGGAAAGAGCATCATACTTTACCAGTTCATTTTTCAGGTTGATGATATTCTTCAGTTTGTAAAGAAACCATTTGTCAATTTTTGTAAGGTGATGGATCCGGTCCACATCAAATCCCTTTTCCATGGCTTCGGCGATGACAAATATCCTCATGTCGGTTGGTTCAGCCAGCTCTTTCTCAAGGTTTTTAAAACCGATATTGCGGTTGCCAACAAATCCATGCATTCCCTGGCCGATCATACGCAATCCTTTTTGAATCGCTTCTTCAAATGTACGGCCGATCGACATCACCTCACCCACACTCTTCATGCTGCTTCCGATCAGGTTTGAAACACCGTCGAATTTGTTCATGTCCCACCGTGGGATCTTGCATACAATGTAATCCAATGCAGGCTCAAAAAAAGCGGTGGTAGTCTTGGTTACAGAATTCTTGAGTTCATGTAATCCAAATCCCAACCCCAGTTTTGCAGCAACGAAAGCCAGGGGGTAACCCGTGGCTTTTGATGCCAGTGCACTGGACCGGGACAATCGTGCATTTACCTCAATAACCCTGTATGCTTCTGAAGAGGGATCCAGGGCATACTGTATGTTACACTCTCCAATGATCCCGATGTGCCGGATAACCCGGATAGACAGCTCCCGAAGTTTATGGTATTCGGAGTTTGTCAGGGTTTGGGATGGGGCGACAACAATGCTTTCACCGGTATGGATACCCAGTGGATCAAAATTCTCCATGTTGCACACGGTAATGCAGTTATCATATTGATCCCGTACAACTTCATATTCAACTTCCTTCCATCCTTTCAGGGATTCTTCAACAAGAATCTGGTCACTATAGGAAAACGACTTCGAGGCCAGTGTGCTGAGCTCTTTCTCATTGGTACAGAATCCGCTACCCTGGCCACCAAGAGCAAAAGCGGCCCTGATGATGATCGGATATCCAAGTACCCTTGCTGCTTTCAGGGCATCCATAACATTATGCACTGCAATGCTTTGTGGTGTATCTATCCCGATCTCTGATAGCTTGTTGACAAATTTTTCCCTGTCCTCGGTATCCATGATCGCCTGAATGGGTGTCCCCAACACTTTTACATTGTATTTCCGGAATACCCCGGAATTGAAAAGATCAATTCCACAGTTCAATGCTGTCTGACCGCCAAAGGATAAAAGGACACCATCCGGTTCTTCTTTCTTGATTACTTTTTCAACAAAATAGGGTGTGACCGGAAGAAAATAGATCTTGTCCGCTACCTTTTCAGAGGTTTGAACGGTAGCAATGTTGGGATTGATAAGAATTGTCTGAACCCCTTCTTCCCTGAGGGCCTTCAGTGCCTGTGAACCGGAATAATCAAATTCTCCCGCTTCCCCGATCTTCAATGCACCCGACCCAAGAATAATTACTTTCTTAATCGTTGCTGTCATACGTGAAATTATGCTCCAAAATTAAAATAAATTTTATGAATCTTTTGTGAAAAGAATTTTAAATTGTATAAATTTGCATCATAAATGAATAAATATACATTTATGAAAAACAGATCCCAGCGGTTATATGCCATACAGGAGATTATTAAGAATTCATCCTTATCCACCCAGGAAGAGATCCTGACAAAATTGAGACTGAAGGGCATTCACATCACTCAGGCTACCTTATCCAGGGATCTTAAACTCTTAAAGGTCAGCCGCCTGACAGGTGATTCCGGGAAACTGGTATACGGAATTTCCAGGGCTGATGATGTAGAAAAGGCAAAAAACACCGATGTACTTTCACTCACTGAAAGCATAACATCTCTGGATTTTGCAAATACCCTGGCTTTGTTAAAGACCCTCCCGGGGTATGCAAGCAGTGTTGCCGTCAGGATTGACCAGGCAAATCCACTTGAAATAGTGGGTACAATAGCAGGGGATGACACCATCCTGATTGTTCCCAGGGAGGGGATCCCCCGAACGCAGGTTAAGGATCGCCTTTTCCGGATTTTCCCCGGACTGAAAAGCAGGATCAGGTAGGTGGTATGATGAGGGATTCAGCAATTTATCATGTTCATTACGTAATCAAAAAGAGATGAAAAAAGAGAAAATTATTCTTGCATACAGTGGTGGGTTGGACACTTCGGTAATCCTGAAGTGGCTGATTGAAAAAAAATATGAGGTAGTCGCCTTTATCGCTGATGTGGGTCAGGATGAGGATTTTGATAGTTGCAGGAGAAAAGCACTGGAGATCGGTGCAGCAAACGTGTTGATTGAAGACCTGAGGGAGGAGTTTGTAACCCGTTATATTTTCCCTGCGATCAAGGCAAATGCTATCTATGAAGGAAGGTATTTGCTTGGTACGGCACTGGCAAGACCATTAATAGCAAAGCACCAGATTGAAATAGCGCATCAGGAAAAGGCGGAATATGTATCACATGGATCAACCGGCAAGGGGAATGATCAGGTCCGCTTTGAACTTTCCTACTATGCATTGAATCCGAGGATAAAAATTTTTTCTCCCTGGAAGGATCATCAATTTCTCGGCGAATTCAAGGGCAGGTCAGATATGCTCAACTATGCGGAAAAGAATGAAATTCCCGTGAAAGCCTCATTGAAAAAACCATACAGTGAAGATGACAACCTCATGCACATCAGCCACGAAGCCGGTGTTCTGGAGGACCCCAAATATTCACCGTCAAGCGACCTCTACTGTAAAATCGTTACTCCGCAGCAGGCACCGGATTCAGAAGTCAACATAGAGATACACTTCAAAGATGGCATCCCGGTTAAGGTGGTAAACCAGGTTGATCATACCGTTGTTACTGAACCACTGGAATTATTTATCTATTTAAATAAACTGGGCTCTGAAAATGGGATTGGATTGCTCGATATGGTGGAAAACAGATTCATCGGAATCAAGTCACGTGGCATTTACGAAACACCGGGAGCTACGATTCTGCATATAGCACACATGGATATTGAAGGCATTGCCATGGACAGGGAGGTGATGCGTTTACGCAACATGTTATCACCGAAATTTTCAGAACTCGTATACAACGGATTCTGGTTCAGTCCGGAAATGGATTTTTTAAAAGCTGCCATTAATAAAAGCCAGGAGTTAATTGATGGGGTTGTTTACCTGACATTATACAAGGGGAATGTCCTTATCAACGGGCGAGAATCTCCGAGTTCCCTTTATAATCAGGAGTTAGCCAGCATGGATATTGAAGGAGGATTTGATCAGACAGACAGTCTTGGTTTTATCAAGATCAATGCGTTACGCCTGATGGCACACCATGCCATTGTGAGTAAAGACCATAAGGAGAACATTTATAATTCATTTTAGTCATGAAACTTTGGGGTAAGGGAAGATCTCTCGATGAAAAAGTGGAACAATTCACCATTGGAAAAGATCGGGAAGTGGACTTGAAAATAGCGTGGTTTGATGTTTTGGGGACCATGGCTCATGTGCAAATGCTGGCTTCTATCGGGCTCTTTACTTCTGCTGAACTTGGTTCATTAATGAAAGAGTTGAAGAACGTATTACTGAGCATAGAGAAAGGGACGTATAGAATTGAAGAGGGCGTTGAGGACATCCATTCACAGGTGGAAAAAGATCTTTCGGAGAGGCTGGGTGAGGCGGGGGAAAAAATCCATGCCGGCAGGTCGAGAAATGATCAGGTACTGCTTGACATACGGTTATTCATGCGTCAGGAGATCATGTATTTAGTAAATCGAGTTAAGTCACTCTTTGATGTATTGATCAAACAAAGTGAGCAACATAAGTCATCGTACATGCCGGGATATTCTCATCTGCAGGTTGCGATGCCATCATCGTTTGGCTTGTGGTTCGGGGCATACGCTGAAAGCCTGACCGATGATCTCACGCTACTTCAAAGTGCGTATCATCTCGTGAATCGCAATCCCCTGGGATCAGCAGCCGGATATGGAACCTCCATCCCGGTAAACCGGAAAATGACTTCCCGGCTGCTTGGTTTTGAAGACTTGAATTACAACTCGGTCTATGCACAAATGAGCAGAATTAAAGTTGAAAAAGCCGTCTCGAATGCACTGGCATCTATTGCAGCCACACTGGCAAGGTTTTCAACGGATGCCTGTTTGTTTATGAGTCAGAATTTTGATTTCATACGTCTGCCGGATGAATTCACCACCGGTTCGAGTATCATGCCCCATAAGAAAAATCCGGATCTGTTTGAAACAATTCGTGCCAGTTGTAACAAAATTCAGGGATTCCCCAATGAAATTACACTGATCTCCGGAAATCTTCCTTCCGGTTACTTCAGGGACTATCAGTTATTGAAGGAGAGATCAATCGGGATTTTCGAAGAATTAAGTTCAAGTCTTGAAATGACCCTCCGTGCAGTTGAGAATATGATTATAAATCCCAATATTCTTGACGATGGAAAATACAGGTATTTGTTCAGTGTGGAGGAGGTTAATGAACGGGTAATGGCGGGGGAGTCATTTCGTGATGCCTACAGGAAAGTAGCCGATCTGATTGAATCCGGGGATTTTAAGCCGCACATAGAGATCAATCACATTCATGAAGGGAGCATAGGTAACTTGTGTAATAAAGAAATCCAGGAAAGAATGGAAAGACTCATAACCGGATTCAATTTTCCCGCTGCTTCAGCAGCTATTGAAAGGCTTTTATCTTCTCAATGAATTCATCAAAAAGAAACGCTGTATCGGTAGGTCCACCTGCTGCTTCCGGGTGAAACTGGGTGGAGAAAAAGGGCTTTCTCTTATGGATCATTCCTTCGTTGGTCTGATCATTGACGTTGATGAAGAGCGGTTCCCATTCCTCCGGCAGGGTTTCATTGTTTACGGCAAATCCATGATTCTGTGATGTGATGTATGCCCTGTTGGTCCCCATTTTTAATACCGGCTGGTTATGACTGCGGTGTCCATATTTCAGCTTATAGGTGTCAGCACCGGATGCAAGAGCCATCAGTTGGTTCCCAAGACATATCCCGAATATGGGAATATCCTTTTCAAAAGCCCCGGCGAGATGATCAATGGTAACCTGGCACTGTTTCGGATCTCCGGGCCCGTTGGAAATAAAGAGGCCATCATGGTGCTCATTCAAAAAATCATAATCCCATGGGACCCTTATTACAGTGGTGTCTCTTGCCAGAAGGGAACGGATGATGTTGTATTTTACACCACAATCGACCAGCAATATCTTGTATCTGCCGTTTCCATAGATCTCTTTTTTTGCCACACTCACCCGGGCCACCAGGTTCTCTTTGTTGGGGTCATAGAGATCAACATCCTCGCCACCGTAGATGATTTTACCAAGCATGGTCCCTTTCTCCCGCAATTTCTTGGTTAAGGCACGGGTATCCACTCCGAACATCCCGGGCACGAAATGTTTCTTCAACCAGTTTCCAAGGCTGTCTTCTGCATTCCAGTGACTGTATTCGAATGAGTAGTCGGAAACAATCAGGCCGGAAATGTGAATTGAGCTTGATTCATAGAATTTTAACAGGTTATTCTCTAACTCTTCCCTTGGAGCACCGTAATTGCCTACAAGCGGATAAGTCAAAACCAGGATTTGTCCCTTGTAGGATGGGTCAGTAAGACTCTCAGGATAACCGGTCATGGCGGTATTAAACACAACTTCACCGGAGACAGATCGTTCAGCACCGAATGATTTTCCCATCAGTTCGGTGCCATCTTCGAGGATAAGCTTAATGGCAGGTACGGTGGTCATCTATGCTGATTGTTGTGCCCCAAAATTACTCAATTTGGGAGGTTGCACAAAGTTGCACAAAAAGCGAGGATTTCTACCCATAACCAGGAAAGATTTAAAGGTTTGATGTATTAATTTTTGGACATTACACATTCAGTCTTGACATGAAAGCTAAATCCGGTCCTTATGCGGTAGCCAGTTTTTTAATATCCTCCTCCTTACCAATAACAACTAGCGAATGATCTTCCGTTAATACTATTTTTTCAAAACCCACCGGATCCATTTTAGCAATGTGTTTCTCATCCTCTGACAAAATTTTATGTTTTATTCCAATAATATTTACACCAAACCTGTTTCTGATTTTCAGGTCTGCAATTGTTTTCCCGAGAAATTTCTCCGGAATATCAATTTCACTGATAAAAACATCCAAAGCAAGTTCATCAAGAAATTTAACATCCTTATTCAACAATTGCAGGGCAAATCTTTTCCCTTCCTGTTTCTCCGGGTAAAGGATTTGAGAAATATTCATCCGTTCAAGGATTTTCACCTGGATGTCTTTTGTGGCTCTGGCATAGATCCGTTTCACTCCCAGTTCCTTTAAAATCTCAATGGTCAGAAGGTTTGCCTCAAAGGCTTCTCCCAATGACAATATCACTGTGTCGTCGGGCTGGATAAAGTTTGCCATGGCAATCGGGTCGGTATTGTCAATCTGGACGGTAAATTCAAATCCAGCCTGTTTTAACTGGTTTACAACCGTTGAGTTGGAATCCATTACGATCAATTCAGCTCCATTGTCCTTCAGAACCTGGGCTATTTCCCGGCCGAACGCACCCAATCCTATTACGATAAATCTTTGTTTTGTTGCCATGATGTTAACCTACGATTAAAGTTGTTTCAGGATATTGATATTTTACTTGACTGATCTCTTCTCCGAGTGCAATTGCAACAGTAAATAGCCCGATTCTTCCCAGGAACATCACGATGATGATAATGATTTTTCCCCACAGGGACAAATCAGGGGTTATCCCCCTGGAGAGTCCTACCGTTCCGAAAGCTGATACGGTTTCAAAAAACAGATCGAAGAATGAAAATGGTTCAGTTATAGTCAGTAATAACAAACTGACAAACAGAAGGATGATGGATAAAACAAAAACGATAAAAGCTCTCCTGATGATCAGCATGTTGATGGTATTCCAGCCAATCTCCACGCGGTCTTTACCCCTGACAAAAGCCCAGAAACTTGCCATCAGAGTTATAGCGGTTGTAATTTTTATCCCGCCAGAAGTCGAGTTGGGAGCACCTCCGATATACATTAAAAAGATAACAAACAGCAAAGCCGGAATTAACATCCCATGAATATCAACAATTGAAAAACCAGCTGTACGGGATGTAACACTTGTAAAAACAGCATTCAGTATTTGTTGTTTTACCGGCAGATTGCTCCATTGTGGCATTTCCAATAACCAGATAAAAATGGCGCCAATGATAATAAGACCCAGGGATGAATATACAATTATTTTAGTCTGAAGTGAAAGCCCTTTTTTTCTGGCTAATAAATTTGTTTTCATTCCGAAAAGATCGGTTATGGTATAGAACCCAATACCACCTGCTATAATCAATATCATTACAATAACCAGGATAAGCGTGGATGAAGCGATCATTGAAGATTGAAAACCATCCTGAAGGTTACTGAATCCGGCATTGCAGTAAGCGCTAATTGAATGAAAGGTTGCATTAAACAGACGGTCAAATTCTGACAATTGCGTATTGTCCCAGGCCAGATACAGACCAACCGCCCCCAGAAATTCAAACAGCAACGTTATGAAAATAATGGCTTTTAGAATCGATGTCAATGAATTTAAATTGTTATCCTCAAGGATCTGCTGTACAATAAGTTCATCCTTAAGCCGCAATCCACGATGGAGAAATAACGTAATTATTGATGTTATTGTAAGGATCCCCAAACCGCCAACCTGAATCAGGAATAAGATGATAGCCTGACCCTCAAGTGTAAATTTATCTGCCACATTCAGCGTGGTTAACCCGGTTACACATACAGCTGACACCGATGTAAAAAAAGCATCAATCCATGAAATGCCTTCAAATGTTGCCCTGGGAAGCTTTAAAAGACAGGACCCCAACAAAGTCACCAGGAAATATGAGAATACAATAATCCTGGCGGGTTTCAGGGATACATAAAGCCATCTGTCTCGCGATTTTGTTATCGTAACAATGGCATTTGCCACAATATATACCTGGATCAGGACAAAATATAATTTAATGAAATTATGTGAGGTGGAACGGGTAATTAGATAATGAGGCTCCTCAACGGCAAATATCTCCTCGATCACAATGGAAAGGATAAAGATGGCCAGAAGGATAAATTCCATCGGCGATTCCTTTACATATTGCAGTTTTCGGGT
>Ga0315553_10001482_pt1 | contig 19360 bp, 16 predicted proteins | sample SalMarSW160140MG_FD_203099 | JGI IMG/M metagenome (GOLD analysis project Ga0315553, IMG submission 203099) | Salt marsh sediment microbial communities from the Plum Island Ecosystem LTER, Massachusetts, United States - Salt Marsh Sediment SW1601-40 ... | reverse complement strand
TCGACGGTTTGATCATCATGTCCCTGCCCCTGGCAAACGGGGATGCCGAAAGGATCCGGGACAACCAGCTGCAGACCATCCTGATCGAGTACAGCCATCCCTTCTTTTCGAGCATCGAGATCGACAACGAAAACGGCGGGCGATTGGCCGCAGAGTACCTGCTGGGCAAAGGATACCGGCGCATGGCCTTCATCGGCGAGGCCGGGGAACCGCCCTACTCGCTTCATCCCGCAGCCCACCGGCTCACGGGATTCCAGAAAGCCCTGGCAGAAACCGGAGTTCCCCTGGGCGAACAATACATCGGCCTCAACCCTCTGGACATGTGGAGGGTGAAAGAGCAGACCAAACAATTCCTCGACCTTCCCGAACCGCCGGAGGCCATTTTCGCCTGCTCGGACATACAGGCGGCGGGGGTTCTCAAGGCCGCTCGCGAACGGGGATTGCGCGTCCCGGAGGATCTGGCGGTTCTGGGTTTCGACAACATAGACCTGGCCGACTACATGGAGTTGACGACCATCGATCAGGCCCTGGACGAGTCCGGACGTACCGCCGTGGAGCTGCTGATCGCCCGCATGGCCAATCCCGAGCGCCCGATGCAGAGCATCAAGCTCCAGCTCAGCGTGATTGAGAGGAGTACCGTATAGATCAATGGCGACTTCGAAAACAACCAAATTCATGCCTGAAGGAGGTAAATATGAAAAAAGACGATCCCTTCCCCTAACCAAGGACGATACGTTTTCTGAAGAAATACGTGTTCGTTCAAACCAAGAAAAAAATTTTAGAAAGGAGTACTACATGAAGAAGTACTTAGTGATTGCATTTGCCCTCCTGGTAGTCGCCGGCTTCGCATTCGCCGGCGGAAGCCAGCAGCCAACGACAGAAACGAATGTGGTCAAAGTGTTCGGCGCTTTCGTCGACCAGGAAGAGGTGCGCTTCAATGAAGCGATGAAGCCCTTCGAAGCGAGAACGGGTATCGATGTCCAGTACGAGGCTTCGAAGGAATTCGAAACCCTGATCTTCGTGCGCGTGGAGGGTGGAAATCCGCCGGACGTCGCCGCGCTGCCCCAGCCCGGCCTGATGAACAAGCTGGCCGATAGGGGCGCTCTGGTACCGCTGTGGCCGGGCATCAAGGACATCATCAAAAAGAACTACGCTCCGGTCTGGCTGGAGCTGGGCTCCTACAAGGGAACGGGATACGGGGTGTTCCACCGGGTGAACATGAAGAGCCTGGTCTGGTATCCGAAGAAAGCCTGGCAAGACGCGGGCCTGGCCACCCCCACAACGTGGAGAGAATTGGAAGCCCTGGAGAACAAGGCGATCGGACAGGGCAAGGTGCCCTGGACCGTGGGCTTTGAAAGCGGCGGAGCCACCGGCTGGGTCGGCACCGACTGGGTGGAGGATATCATGCTGCGCACCGCCGGTCCCCAGGTCTACGACCAGTGGGTCAACCACCAGATCCCCTTCAACGATCCGAGAGTGAAAAATGCGGTCCAGATCATGGGCAAGCGCCTGCGGGACCCCAAGTACGTGTACGGCGGACCCCAGTACGTTCTGACCACCAATTTCGGGAATGCGCCGAATATTATGTTCGATAATCCCCCTAAAGCGTGGATGCACAAGCAGGGCAACTTTATCACCGGTTTCTTTCCCGAAAACATACAGGCCAATCTAGACGCGGAGGTGGGGCTGTTCGGCTTTCCCCAGATCGATTCCCAGTGGGGAACCCCGGCTCTCGGCGGCGGTGACCAGTTCACGATGTTCAACGACCGCCCGGAGGTGCGCCAGTTCATGGAGTATCTGGCTACCTGGGAGTCCGGAAAATCTTGGGCAGCCGCGGGAGGGGCTCTGTTCCCCTATAAGAATCAGGACCTGAACGCCTATCCGACGGCGATCGAGAAAAAGCAGGCGGAGCTCCTGCTCAACGCCAAGGTCTTCCGTTTCGATGCTTCGGACCTGATGCCCGCCGAAGTCGGTGCCGGCACCTTCTGGACCGGTATGGTCGACTACGTCAGCGGGGTCAGTGTGGACAAGGTCCTCGACGACATCGAGGCCAGCTGGCCCAAGTAATCCGCCTCGCAGTCAAGTAACATGTGTTGGACGGTTCTCCAATCGAGGAGAACCGTCCGACGTTTTCTTGATCGTCTTTCGAGTTCAAGTCTATGATACACAGAGAAGGAGGCTACAACATCGTGGAAGATTTCGAAAAAACCAAACGACCGGAGGGCTTTTTCCCCAACCTGTGGCTGTTCCTCTGGCGGACGCTGATCGCCATCGTGGTTCCGGGTCTCGGCTTCGTGGTCATGTACGTGGGCTTTCGCTTCCTTAGAGACAGCAACGCTCCGTCGGGGGTCATCGCGGTCGTGGCCATCATCTGGGGCGTGGGTGGGGTGGCAATGCTGTTTTTTCTCACCAACTGGGTGATTACCCAGTTCGGTCCGACCTGGCGCAGGCGCCTGCAGCCCTTCCTCTTCGTGGGTCCAGCCCTGGCCATCCTGGGCTGGTACCTCGTTCTCCCGACTTTGCGCAGCCTGTACCTGAGCTTCTTCGGTCCGGCTTCGAACAAGTTCGTGGGCCTGGCCAACTACGCCTACATGTTCACCGACCGGGTCATGCTGAGCGCCTTCCGCAACAATCTCCTCTGGCTGGTGCTGGGCACCGGCTTGAGCGTGCTGCTGGGACTGATCATCGCCCTCATGGCCGAGCGTTCCCATCTGGAGAAATTCTCCAAGGCGCTGATCTTCCTTCCCCTGGCCATCTCCTTTATCGGGGCCGGCGTGATCTGGAAGTTCGTCTATGCCTATCAACCGCCGGGCGCCGCCCAGATCGGCATCCTGAACGCGATCGTGACCGCCTTTGGCGGACAACCGGTCGGCTGGCTCACCTCCCGTCCCTGGAACACCCTCTTCCTGATCATCATCCTGGTGTGGATGCAAACCGGCTTTGCCATGATCGTGCTGTCCGCGGCCCTGCGCGGCGTTCCCACTTCCCTCAAAGAAGCGGCCCGCATCGACGGCGCCAGGGAGCTGAGGTTAATCACCAGCATCGTGATCCCCTACATTCGGGGCACGATCGTTACCGTTGCCACCACCATCCTGATCATCACCCTGAAGATCTGGGACATCGTCTACTCGATGACCAACGGGCTGTACGGCACCGAAGTGCTGGCCAGCCAGCAGTACAAGCAGATGTTCAAATTCCTCAACTACGGGCGGGGCTCGGCCATCGCCATAATACTCCTGATCGCCGTCATCCCGGTGATGTGGTACAACCTGAAACAATTCATGCAGAGGGAGGTGTTCTGATGGCTGTTAGTGAAGAAAAGGAAAACAAAAGCGTATTGGTCACCGCCATCCTGCTCATCCTGTGTCTGGCCTGGTCGATTCCCACGATCGGGCTGTTGATTACGTCCTTCAGAGACCGGGATGTGGTCAACCGCAGCGGCTGGTGGACCGTGGTACGGGATCCCGAATTCACTGTTGAAAACTACAGGCAGGTCCTGGCGGGGAAGGACATCACCTATGTGGATGCCGGGGGCAGGACGGTCACGATCCGTTCCGAGAACCTGCTCCAGGCCTTTCTAAACAGCGTCACCGTGACCATACCCGCGGTGGTGATCCCGATCCTCATTGCCGCCTTCGCCGCCTACGGTTTTGCCTGGGTAGATTTTCCGGGAAGAAAAATCTTCTTCACGGTCGTAGTCGCCCTGCTGGTCGTTCCCCTCCAGATCTCCCTGATCCCTATACTGAGGGACTACCTCAAGCTCCAGATCAACGGCACCTTCCTGGCAATCTGGCTGGCCCACACCGGATTCGGCCTGCCCCTGGCCATCTACCTGCTGTTCAACTACATCTCGACCATCCCCCGCTCGATCCTGGAATCGGCGTTCATCGACGGCTACACCCACTTCTGGATCTTCATCTACCTGATCCTGCCGCTGTCGGTACCGGCTCTGGCCGCCTTCGCCATCTTTCAGTTCGTGTGGGTGTGGAATGATCTACTGGTAGCCATGGTCTTCCTGGGAACCGAGCCGAAGGTTTCCGTACTGACCCAGCGGCTTCTCAACATGATCGGGACCCGAGGTCAGGATTGGCACCTGCTTACCGCCGGTGCTTTCGTATCGATGATCCTGCCACTTATCATCTTCTTTGCCCTGCAGCGCTTCTTCGTGCGCGGCTTGCTCGCAGGATCGGTTAAGGGATAGAGAAATCGGCCGGGCTCCCGAAGGGCGCCCCATTACCGGGGCGCCCGACCGCCCGGCCGATCCCACCCCAGACCTTAAAACAGGTACAGGGGATAGGAGTCGGGATTCTTGCCGAACAGGGTGATCTGGTCGACCTGACGGATCTTCTCTCCCAGGCACAGGGCGAACAGGCAACGCTCCACCCCCAGTCCGCCCCCGAAGGTCTCCGGGAACAGTGATTTGCCGTCTCTGTCTTTTTGACTAGCCGCCAGGAGGAAGGGCCCGTATCCGCCCAGCTCGTCGATATTCTCGATGTTGTCATTCTGTATCCGCGGGCGGACATCAATGATCTTGTTGTCGATCAGCCGCTCCACAATGGTCTCGAACAACCACTCCCTCAGGCCCCCGGAGAGCACCTCGTAGGCCGGCCCGTACGCTTTGTCCCTGCGCCGCAGACTCTGGGCACAGAGATCGTAGTTGTAGACCTGGTTCGAGTCGAAATCCCCGAGGGGGACCTTGCCTCCGTCCGCTTTCAGATAGGGGTAGATCAGGTCGTAGTTTTCCCGCAGAAGACCGGTGATCCAGAAGAATTGTCCTTGCACCGTTTGTCCCAGGGGCTGTTCGATCGCCCGGGTACCGAGACGCTTCTCCGCTTCATCCTTGCGGAAGCGGGGAAAGGGTGATTTGGGCTCTTCCAGGGCCAGACCCAGAGCCTCGAGGTTCTGCTCATTGGCCTCGAGGACCGCGGTGACCGCGGCGGTGATCAGGCGCTCGAAGAAGGCCAGGGCCTGTTCGTGATCCTCCCGGAGGATCTTCTCAACCCGCCCGGTTTCGTGGAGATAGGAATCAAGATCGATGCCTCTGTTGCGGCGCACCTCGATATCCATCTGGGAAAAATCGATCAGGTACTTGCCCCGCTGCACCCGGTTGGGGCTCTCCATCTCCAGGCGGATGTTCGGGGAATCCACGTATATCCCCTTTATCCTGGGATTGAACAGCGCCAGCAGCTTGGAGTAGATCATCGAGTGGGTGGTCATGTAGGTATGGCCTTTGTAGCGGATCGAGGGGGTGTGCTCTACGTCGTGGGCCAAAGGATCGGTGACCGGGCTCATGGAAACCCGCTCGATGTTGAAAAGCCCCTCTTTGGCCAGCTGCTGCTGCAGGGCGTTGACGAAGGTCGTGCGGATGGCCAGGGCGTTGTACAGATCATCCCCCAGCCACTTATCGATGTAGTCATTGCGGATGAACTCCCCCAGAGAGCTGCCGCTTTGCACCAGGGCCGCCTGGTAGTTGAACAGACTCTGACCGACGTATTCTTCTATGGATTCATGCATGGGCTGTCTCCTTTTTGCTGCCGGGGATGACTATGACAGGCTGCCAGTATAGCGGACAATCCGATTCTACATCCAGGGATCAATCATCATCTTGATTTCTCGATCCTTTGCCTCGGTGAACCGCTGAAAGGCCGACTCGATCTGCTCGAGGCGATAGATTCCGGTTACCAAATCTGCAAGCGCAAGCTTCCCGTGCTCCACCAGCTCGACGGCCCGCTGCATCTCTCGGGGAGGGCGCCTGGAGGTGAGAATCCGAGCCTGGCGATGGTAAAACCAGTTCAGAGAAAGAGAAAGCTGCTCGTCTTCCGGGCAGATACCGAAACTGAGGAAGGTTCCTCCGCGTCCCAGTAGGGGAAGCGCTTGCTCGATGGCCTCGGTAGATCCGGTGGCGTCGATAAGATAATCAACACCCTTTGGACAGATTCGCAGTACCGCCGAACTCAAATCCATCTCCTGCGTGGAGAATACGCTATCAGCTCCAAAACCCTCGGCTTTGTTCCTCCTCATCCGCAGCAGATCCGTCTGGAGGAGCGTGACCGGCAAACTTCTCTTCAGCAACAGATTCCAAATCAGCCCTACGGTACCGGCGCCCAGGATCAGCACGGACCGACCTGTCTCAGGTTGAAGCTTGGACACCCCGGCCAACACCGTGGAGAGGGTTTCTATCAGTATGGCTTCTTTAGCTGCTACGCCGGCATCGATCTTGTACGCGTTGGCAGCCGGCACACACGTGAACTGAGCGAAGCCTCCCTGACGATGATAGCCGATGAAGGTTTCCCGTTCACAAAAGCGAAACTCCCCGCGCTTGCATCGATCACAGGTTCCGCAAAAGATGAACGGATCCACCACCACCGGGTCGCCGACCTTGAATCCATCAACCGTCTCAGCCAGCCCGTCAACCCGGCCATAGATCTCGTGGCCCAACACCACGGGGGGTTCGGCGTTGTGAATTTCTCCCGAATAGATACGGGCATCGGTTCCACACACTCCGCAGCCGAGCACTTTTATCCGCACCTCTCCAGCAGCCGGTTCAGGAATCGGAAGATCCTCAATCGCTATTCTCCCCGGAGATTCGAACACTGCAGCTTTCACCTGTGCTCACTCCTTCTTCGCTGTCTCGCGATTTATTACGATGTTTCTTGGTTGATACAGCTAATACATTCTATTATAACCTAGCGTACCACAGCTATGAGGAAACACGATTTGCAGCAGAACCACAAGTACACCGGGAAGGTCCACCCGGAGGGCTCGGAAAACCGAACAGGACAGCGGGTTGCCCTGAGCGCAGGGATACTGGCCTCGTTCATGACTCCATTTATGATATCTTCTGTCAACATCGCCCTGCCGGTTATCGGAAGCGAGTTTTCACTGAACGCGACAACACTCGGTTGGATCGCCACATCCTACCTGCTGGCTGCGGCCATGATTCTCATGCCGGCGGGCAAGCTGGCGGACATCTTGGGTAGGAAAAAAATCTACCTCGTTGGGTTGGGTCTCTATTCAGGGGCGTCTTTCCTCTGTGCCCTGGCCGCTTCCAGCATCACGCTGATTTTATTTCGCATATTCCAGGGATTCGGGGCCGGTGTGATGTTTGCCACCGGTCTAGCGATCGTGACATCGGTTTTTCCACCTGAAAAACGGGGAATGGCTCTGGGAATCGTAGCGGGATCCACCTACCTGGGATTGTCCCTCGGCCCCGTGGTCGGCGGCATGCTCACCCACTATCTGGGCTGGAACAGCATCTTCTGGAGCACAGCCCCGATTGGATTGCTCGCCCTTGCCCTGGTGCTTTTCGGACTCAAAGGAGAATGGGCTGAAGCCAGGGGAGAGTGTTTTGACCTGGCCGGTTCCCTTATTCTGGCGATCTCTCTGCCCGCAGTAGTCTATGGGTCTTCGATTCTGCCTTCGCTGGCGGGGATCCTGCTGCTGGCCGCAGGCTTGCTCGGCACAGCCGGGTTTTTGCTGCTCGAGTCGCGGGTTGCCTCTCCCATCTTCCCGGTCATGCTCCTGTTCAACAACAGGACCTTTGCCTTCTCATCTCTGGCCGCCCTGATCAACTACAGCTCAACCTTCGCCGTGACCTTCCTGCTGAGTCTCTACCTCCAACATATCCAGGGGCTGCCCCCGCAAAGCGCCGGCACGGTGCTGGTTGCGCAGCCGATAGTGATGGCAGCGGTTTCTCCTCTGGCGGGGAGACTTTCCGACAGGATCGAGGTGCGGGTGCTGGCTTCAATGGGCATGGCCCTTGTCGCTGTTGGACTGGCTGCGCTTGCCTTCCTGCACAGACAAACGCGCCTGCCTTTCGTAGTGATCTCTTTGATCGTCCTGGGTCTGGGATACGGCCTGTTTTCCTCGCCCAACATGAACGCCATCATGAGTTCCGTTGACAACCGCTTGTATGGAGTTGCTTCGGCTACCGTGGGAACGGTTCGCCTGATCGGACAGATGCTGAGCATGTCCATAGCCATCCTGATTTTCACGCTGGTAATCGGGCACGTCCAGATAGAACCTGAGGTTTATGAGCAGCTACTGAAGAGCATCCGCATCGCCTTCGGCGTGTTCGCCCTGCTCTGTTTCGGGGGAATCTTCGCATCGATGGTACGGGGCAAGCTCCACTCCGCCTGAGAGGATCAGGAACTATAGATCTCCTCGATGATCTCCGCCACCCGCAGTCCCGTTTCTCCCGGAACCGGGGGTTCTCTGTTCTCCATGAACGCTTCGGCGACCGCCTGAATGTAGGGAAGGTGCAGGTTCTTATGGGGCGGGTGATCCTCCCGGCGCTCCCCGTCGGGGGTGACAACCGTAATCGATCCGCTGTTGAGCACGGGGACGTGGATCGATCCGGCGCTGCCATAGATGTCCAGAGTATCCTGGGGCTCTTCGACCGCTCTGCTTACCGCAAGCATTCCGCGGGCTTCATTTTGAAACTCCAGGATCGACACCGAAGTATCCTCCACGTCCCAGTCGGTCACCAGACGACCGTTGCTCCCCCATACCCGGGACACAGTTCCCAGGATGTTGAGCAGTACCTCGATGCGGTGACAGCCGAAATCCATCAATGGCCCGCCGCCTCCCTGCTGTTTGCGGGTCATCCAGGAGCGGGGATCATCCGCTTCGGGCCGGAAGTTCTCAAAGGCCCGAATCTCCGCAAGGACCACTTTGCCGATCTCTCCGGCCTCTATAATCCGCTTAATGCGGCCGACCACCGGGTAAAAATGCCTGTAGTAGGCGATACTGAGGCGCACACCCGCCGTTCTGCAGGCGGCGATCATCCGCCGGCACTCCTGAGCATCCAGGGCCATGGGCTTCTCACAGATGACGTGCTTTCCCGCTTCGGCGGCGGCGATCGTCTGTTCGGCGTGCAGGTTCGGAGGTGTGGCTATATACACGACATCGATCTCCTCGTCCCTGAGCAGATCCCGCCAATCCCGGTACCAGCGCTGCGCTGCGAACTGCCGGGCGAACTGTTCGGCAAGATCGTACCGTGCCCTGCTGACGGCAATCAGCCTGCAATTGTCCAGATCACGCAGGGCCGGAGCCACCCTTTTTTCGGCGATATCTCCGCAGCCTAGCAGTCCCCAATGTAAAACAACCACAGCCTCTCTCCTTAGATGAGTTCATCCCAAGTGCAGTTGATCAAATTTCGGGCCGAATCGAGGTCAGCCTAGCCTCTTGCAAGGATGTTGTCAATCAGACTTGGGTATCACAGTCGAGTATCAGCGTGTTCTGTCGGGATAACGGCTTCGACGCCTGCCGCCGAAGTACTGCCGCTAAGCCGGGCTCCTGCGCCGCCACCCCCTGCATCACCGGCTCCGGGCTGCCGGAAACGCACCGGCATCATCTCGAGAACAACGTTCAGCTCTTCCTGGCAAACCATGCCGCAGCGCAGCAGGAGCTGCAGGATCTCAACGGCGCTGTTGGGATGAGTGTTCAACTGACAACCTCCCGATAGAATATACTTATTATTTGTATAGTATTTTGGGGTTTTTGTCAAGAGAGTGGGAGGTCGGGCGTCGACGGTTCAGGGGCGAGCGATAGGGTAGCGGCCGTGCTCATGGGCCGTTTCGACCATGGCCCGGAAGTTCTCCGGCTGAACCGCCGAGGTGATCGAGTTCCCGGAAGAGAGGATGTGGCCGCCGCCGGGTGATACGGCGTAGATCAGTGACTGCGTGCTTTGCCGGACCTGCTCACTGGTTCCGCGGCACAGCAGATCCACGTCCACGTTGCCCACCACGCAGACCCGCCCTCCCGTCGCCCGCTTGACTTCGGCCAGACCCATGCCGGCGCCGGGTTCCAGAGGACCAATCCCGTCAATCCCGGTGTTCACGATGTCATCAAGGATCGCCCAGATATTTCCGTCCGTGTGTTTCACGCAGAACGCTCCGCAGCTCTTGATGTTCTCCACCACTTCCCTCAAGCCCGGCAGGACAAACTCCTGAAACTGAGCGGGGGACATGATCGTACCGGTTTTGTGGGCATAATCATCGCCCAGCACGATCATATCAGCCCCTTCGGCGATAGCCAGACGGTGGAGCTCCCGGTTGTATTCAACCACCATCCGTCCGAGGGCCCGGGCGAACTCCGGTTCCAGGAGGTAGCTTTCCAGCAGCCGCTGCATGCCGCACAGATACCAGGAAGCGGCGAACACGGCCCGCCCCACGAACATGACTGCTCGCCGCCCCTTGAAACGCCGCGCCACCTTGCGCACCGCCTTGAGAATTGGATCCTTTCCAGGATCGGGGATCTGGAAAGCGCGCAGATCCTTCATGGCCTGGATCGGGTGGCTGCAGGGATAGGGCAGCAGCTCCGTGGTGATCCTGCGGCGTACACCCCAGACATCTGTGTAGGTTTTCTTGAAGCGGAACACGAGCGGCTTGAGGCCGAGGAGGTACGCCACCTGATTGACGGACACCGCATCCAGATCGAGCCGCTCGATCAGGTCGAAGTAATCCGAGCAGTTCAGACCACGGATCACCTTCCAGTCGATGGACAGCTCCATCACCGGGACCCGGTCGGGCGTTGGCCGCTCGGCAGCCGCAGGGCGCTCCAGGACGGCGAAGATCCTCTCCCGCGGAGTAATCTCTTCCTCCCCTTCCTAGCCGCCGGTGCTGTAGAAAGCACCGGCCATAAAGCTCACCACTGACCCGCTAGCTTGATCCACCGCCTGTTCGTAGCGCAGCAGCTTGCCCTGCTCGGCCTGGACAACCCGCAGCAGAGTATAGATGGCCGGTACGCCGCAGACATTGCGCCGATCCTGCTCCTCCTGGATCCCCCTGAAGAACTCTTCCTCATCTAACTTGAGAATCGTATTGATCATGCTCCGATCCTCCCGCTCAATCTGTTTCAGAAGCTCCGGTGAAAGGGTGATGTTCTGCCCGAAGCGCCGGCCGATGTGGCTCAGATCCACCGCGGCGATGCAGCAGGCCCGCGAACCGGCCTGCTCCAGCGTATTGCCGAGCGCTTCGACAAACTCCTCGACTTCGGAATGCTCGGAAATGGCTGCTCCCAGATACAACTCAGGGGGCAGGGAGCAGAGAATCGGGACGATGCTGAAGTTCTCCTCGGTTCGATACAGGTACTGCAGGAAAAGAGTCTGAAACTCGATGGAGTGTTCGCTGCGGTGACAGAACTCGTCTTCATAGAAATCGGTGCGGCAGTGTGCCTGCAGGGTCTCCAGAAACTCGCTGTCCGTGGTCACCCTTCCCAAGGGAGTCTGAAAATCCTTGGCGGTCAGCGCGAAGGGATGTTTGGTCGGTACGTGGGCGATCCCCAGGATCACGAAGGTTCTCGCCCGGCATTCCCTGGCCAGCTCCGCGTAACTCCAGGCGAAACAGCGTCCGCCCCAGCGCAGATCTATATGAGGTGCGATCAGAGCCTGCAGCCGGCCCGAGGGATGGGTCTTGTCGGGAAGCCCAGGGCCGTCAGGATCGATGAACATTGACTCCAGCTGCTGCTCCAGTTCCGCCGGCTGAGCTTCGTAGGACAATCCGGCGTGGGTCGGCTCTCGGAGCGCCGCACCCCGGAAATCTTCGACAGCGAGCAATCTGGCCCGCTGAAACCGTTCGGAATCCAGGAACAGAGCGTCGTCCAGCTGACCGATGATCTCCCGCACCTTTTCGTCGAACAGCAGCTCCCCAAAACGGCTGGCATAGGCGGCTTGGATATCCGGAACCGAATGTCTGCCGTCGAACAGAGATACGACGTAGAAGAGAGCGGGAGGGATGAGGAGCAGCTTATCGGAAAACCCCTGCGGATCGCGCAGGCAGACCATGTTTTCCTGGGTAGGCAGCGCCTCTACGGGACGAAGCTTGGGATAGTCCATAGCCGGCTCAAGAACCACCATAAACCCCGAGCAAGCCTTTTGACAAGATCCGCAGAAGCGCGTAGGCTACGCCCAGATCCGGGGAAAAAAACAGGCGTAGCGCCTGAAAACTTAAGTGAATCATGGTAGAAGGTAAAAAACCGGACAGCAAAGCGAACGATACATCAGATTCGCCGGCGGGCAAAGCGGCCGCATGGCACACCATGGAATCCGAAGCAGTGCTGAACCGGCTGCAAGTGGAGGCAGAACGAGGGCTCGACGCCTCCACCGCGGCTCGGCGCCTCCAAGAACAGGGTCCGAACGAGATACTCGACCGGGGGGCAAAATCCGCCCTGCGCATCTTCATCGAGCAGTTCACCTCCCTCATGATTCTCCTCCTTATTGCCGCGGCGGGGGTGTCGGGATTCCTGCTTGGAGAGTGGGAGGACGCCCTGGTCATTCTGGTGATCGTAATTCTCAACGCTCTTCTCGGGTTCTGGCAGGAGTTCCGGGCGGAGAAGGCTCTGGCCGCGCTGAAGAGCATGTCCGCGCCCTTGGTCCGGGTGCTGCGGGAGGCTCAGGTCCGGGAGGTTGCGGCCCGGGAACTGGTTCCCGGGGATGTTGTTCTGATCGAAGCGGGCAACCTGGTACCTGCGGACTGCCGGATCATCGAGGCGGCCAATCTCAAGGTCCAGGAGGCTGCCCTGACCGGGGAGGCCGTGGCGGTGGAGAAGAATCCCTCCCGGCTGCAAGACATTGAGCTGCCTCTCGGTGATCGGAGAAACATGCTCTACATGGGCACGGTGGTCACCTACGGACGCGGCAGGGCCGTGGTTACCGCCACGGGGATGGAGAGCGAGCTGGGAAATATCGCCACCCTGATCCTGGAGACCGCGCCCGAAAAGACGGTTCTCCAGAAAAAACTGGCGTCCCTGAGCGTGGTTTTGGTCTTGTGCGCTCTGGGCCTGATCGCCGTGGTGGCGGTGGAAGGATGGTTCCTTCAGGGTCAGAGCCTCAAAGAGCTGTTCATCACCGCGGTGAGCATGGCCGTGGCCGCGATCCCTGAAGGGTTGCCCGCGGTGGTTACCATCGCCCTGGCATTGGGAGCTCAACGGATGCTCCGCCGACGGGCCCTCATCCGCAAGCTTCCCGCCGTGGAAACCCTAGGTTCGGTTACGGTGATCTGTTCGGACAAAACGGGGACCCTGACCCAGAATCGGATGACGGTCACCATCCTGGATCTGCTGGATCACCAGGTGGAATTATCCTCCGAGGGCGTAGAAACCGGCGGCGTCGCCGAGGCTGCGGCGGACCCGGCTGCGGCGCTGCTGCTGAGCGCGGCCGCTCTGTGCAGCGATGCCGTTCTCAAAGAGGAGGACGGGCAAAACGGACGCTTCGAAACCATCGGGGATCCCACCGAAGGCGCCCTGGTCTCGGCGGCGGCCCGCAGCGGCCTGTTGAAACCCGATCTGGAGGATATGCTTCCCCGCACCGGGGAACTTCCCTTCGACTCTGATCGAAAGCGCATGAGCACGATCCATTCCCTCTCGCGGCTTGCCCCGGAGGCCGGCGCAGATACCGCCCCCGGGAATTCTCCGGAGCAATCCTCCAGCCGATCCTCCCCCAACACCCAACTGAGCGCACGGATAGCAGAAGCCTTCTCGCCCTGGACGGGAAGCGGAAAATTCGATTCGACAGGCTCCGCTGTGGCGGTGTTCACGAAGGGTGCCGTGGACAGCCTGCTGGAGATCTGCTCCTCGGTATGGCACGAAGGTGCCTTGAAACCCCTGACCGAGATCTGGGAGCGGCGGATCCAGGGTGCCAATGAAAACCTTGCGGCTCAAGGCATCCGCGTTCTGGGCGTTGCCGTGAAAGTCACAGACAGCGACCAGGGCAATGAGCAGTGGGAGGGGGATCTGTCCTTCCTGGGCATGATCGGCATGCTCGACCCGCTGCGCGCTGAAGTCAAGGATGCGGTAGATACCTGCCGCCGGGCGGGGATCCGCCCGGTTATGATCACGGGGGATCATCCCCTGATTGCCCGCAACATCGCCTCCCAACTGGGCTTCGAGAACAGCGATAGCGTTCTGACCGGCCGGGATCTAGCCGGCATGGAGGTTTCCGATCTGGTGGAGCAGGTGGAAAGGGTTTCCGTGTATGCCCGGGTTGCCCCGGAGCACAAACTGAAGATCGTCGATGCCCTTCAGGAGCGGGGCCACATCGTGGCCATGACCGGTGACGGGGTCAACGACGCGCCGACCTTGAAATCCGCCGATATCGGAGTGGCCATGGGCATCACCGGGACCGACGTCTCCAAAGAGGCTGCGGCCATGGTGCTCCAGGATGACAACTTCGCCACCATTGTGGAGGCTGTGGAGGAGGGACGGATCATCTTCGACAACATCCTCCGCTTCGTTCGCTATATCCTGGCCAGCAACTGGGCGGAGATCCTGGTCATGCTGATAGCACCGCTGTTCGGGCTTCCCATCCCCCTGTTTCCCGTTCAGATCCTCTGGATGAACCTGGTCACCGACGGACTTCCCGCCCTGGCTCTGGGGGTCGAACCCGGAGAGAAGGACGTGATGAGCCGGCCCCCCAGGGAACCTGCCCGGCCGATCCTCACCCGCAACACGGGCGTGCACATCCTCTGGGTGGGACTGCTGATGGCCGTCCTGGCGTTGTGGGTCGGAGGCAGCCAGTACGGTCTGTTCGGCTCGCCTTTGCTGGAGGCCTTCTCCGCCCGCGGTACCTGGAGAACCATGCTCTTCACCACGCTGGTTTTTTCCCAGATGACCCTCGGAATGGCCGAACGTTCCCGGCACAGCAGCCTGTTCCAGATCGGTCTGCTCTCCAACAGGTACATGTTGTTCGCCGTGCTGTTGACTTTCTGTCTGCAGCTGGCGGTGGTCTACCTGCCCTTCCTGCAGGGTTTCTTCTCCACGGTTCCGCTCTCCCCGGCTCAGATCGGGATCTGCCTGGGCTTGAGCCTCATCATGCTGCTGGCCGTGGAACTGGAAAAGCTCATCATCAGGATCCTTCACTCCGGGAATGCTCCCAGGGATTGATCGCCGCTATCGCCGTTTGGAGTGCGGATTTCCTGTTTTCCGTATTCTCTTCTGGACATTTTTTATATATGTTATTATATAGAATATATCCTATATTACAGAGTAAATCGGGTAATCATGGCACAGATAGCGGTTGATGCAGGGATCTGCGGATTCACCTCCAGGATTCAGACCTCTACGGCGGACATGCAGACTGTAAAGTTTTCCTACGAATCCGACTGCCCCCACGTGAACAAAGCCAAAGCCGAGGTCACCGCGGGGATGGCCTTGCCGAAGAACACTGCCATTTCGATCGAGAAATAACGGAAAACTCCACGGTCCTTGCTGCCCGATCGAAATCCATGTCAAAATAGGTACCATGACCTGGGCGGGCTTTCACAAACGCCTCTTTCTGATTCTGCTGCTCTTCCTCAGCTGCCTCTGCCTCCAGGCACTGACCCTCAAGATCGGCACCGTGGCTCCGGCGGGCTCGCCCTGGGCTGAGTCCCTGCGCCGCCTTTCGGCGGATTGGAATCGGATATCCGGGGGTCGGGTCAAACTGAAGATCTATGCGGGAGGAATCGCCGGGGAAGAGGAGGATATGATCCGCAAGATGCGGATCGGTCAGCTGGACGGCGCAGCCCTGACCCAGTTAGGCTGGGGCTTGCTGGACCCGGGGATCCTGGCTCTCAGCACTCCTTTCCTCATTCAGGAGGAAGAAGAGCTGGAGCGGGTGATGGCAGGCAGTAAAACCTACTTCGAAGACAGGCTCGAAAGCGAAGGGTATCGTTTATTCGCCTTCTCGAAAGCCGGGTGGGTTCATTTCTTCGGCCGAGAACCCCTGATCGTTCCGGAGGACCTGATGCGCCTGAAGCTGGGCGTACCGGCGGGAAACGCTGATTTCGTAGATACCTGGCGCAAGATCGGGTTCAACGCCTTCAGCCTTCCTTTTGGAGATATCCTGGTCGGACTCCAGACCGGGATGATCGATGCCTTCTACGCCCCTCCCCTGGTCGCAGCCACTTTCCAGTGGTTCGGACCGGCCCGTCATATGACAGCCCTGCCCGTTGCTCCGGTAGTGGGTGCGGTAATAATAAGCTCGAAGTCTCTGGAACGCATTCCCGATGAGCTGCGGGAGGAATTACTCGGCACCTTCGATGAGCTTGCCCGATGGCTGAACACGGAGATGGTCGATCTGGAGCAAGAAGCTCTGCGCGCCATGGAGCAGCAGGGTCTGAGGATCCATCCGGTTTCTGCAGAGGCGGGCGAGCGGTGGCGAAGGATCGTAAGTGACAGCATTCACGTGGTCCTGGGGCGCATCATCCCTCAGGAGTCCTACGACCTGATCGCAGACCTGGTCTCCCAGGACAACTCACCGGCTGTCAGGTAAGAGCAGCAGCCACCAAAACGATCCCGGCCACGGCCGTCGCCGAACCGATCGCCTCCAAAGGCCGAACCCGCTCCTTGAACAGCAGGAACGACAGGATAAAAACGCAGAGGATATTGATTACACTACGTAGGGGATAGACGACAGCCCCTCTGAGGAACTTCAGAGCCATCGTGATGAAAACCGTCATAGGAACGCTGGTCACTCCCATACTCACGGCGATCAGCAGTACTCCTCCGGTGTTCCTCCTGGAGCTCTTGTCCCATGACAGCAGCCGGCCGGCCCCTGATAGGAGCAAGAGAGTCAGCCCCTGATAAAAGGCCAGAGAAAAGGCTCCCCCGGCCGGGTTCGAAGCTATGTAAACCCTGGGCACACTCATCGCTATCCCGGAAAACAGAGAGGAGAAAGCCAGGAGCACCCACGTGCGGGCGTCGGGAATGGCCGAAACCTTACCGTGCGAACCCTTGCCCAAAGCGAAGAAGACGATAGAGGAGAAAATCAGTACGACCCCGACGATCGCCTGCAGTTCCAGGGTCTCCCGATAGATCAGGATACTGAGGCCAAAAGGGACGAGCAGGCTGAATTGGATGATCAACCAGCTTATATTCAGCTGCGACCGCCTGGCAACTATAAAGTACAACCGCAAGGCCAGGTACATGCTTATCCCAAAGGGGAGCCCGAGCAGAAGGGCTTCCCGGCTGTAGATCGGTTCGTGAAACAGTATACGAAAAACAGTAGTCACCAGAACGAAGATCACTGAGAAGAACAACATTACCGGATCCGTCGGGTAGGCTCTTTGCTCTTTGAATTTGTAGTTCAAACTGTAAACAGCTCCGGCGGCTCCGGTCAAAAAAGTAAAAATCAGTCCGATCAGCGTAGCGCTCATTGCGATCAGTATAGGACAGCAGGGATTTTCTATCCATGGATAACAGCTTGCAGAGAACCAAAGCCGCCGATATCCGCCCCCGGCGCCTTTTGGATTCTCTTGACTTGCCAAGACCGAGAACTCATACTGAATCGGTCGCAGCGAGAAAGGAACAGGTAAACGAGGTGGCAGAGATTCAGTGGTATTTCCCAAACGAGCTGGAAGAAGTCCCCGATCTTCTTGCCCGGGAAGGGGTCATCCCCCACAGCGGGGGAACGGGCATCCTGTGGGGCGGCATGACGCGGATTCGGGCTTTGATGGACGTGAGCCGCCTGGAGCTGAAGTTCTGCCGGATCCACGGCGGCACGATCGACCTCGGTGCGGCGTTGAGCTACAGCGAAACCGCCGCAGCCCTGGGCGAATCCGGACACCTTCTGGGCCGATCCCTCTGCGCCGCAGCCACAGAGCCGCTTCGAAACCGCATCTCCCTGGGCGGCAGCATCTCGATGTTTCCCTACTGGTCGGATCTGATGGGACCGCTGCTGGCCTACGAGGCGGAGCTCTCTCTTGTGGGAGCGAACGGCGGCGCCCGGGGGCTCGGGGAATATCTGCAAAACCGGGACCTCCGGCAAAACACGCTGATCACCTCGATCCGCCTGCAGGATCGGTCCTGGCAGGGAGCCTACTACCGGCATACCCGTACCCTCACCGACAGGCCTGCCTTCAGCATCACTGTGCTGTTGAGGCAAAGCGCCGGGCGGATCGAGGAGGTACGGATTGTCGTGGTCGGCTGCTCGGGACGCTACAAGCGTCTTTCCGTTGTGGAAAAGCTGCTCGAGGGATCGGAAGTCCCTTCAGATCCGTCAGAGCTTCTCGAACAGGCAGCGCAGCAGCTGGATATCGACTTTTCCGCCCGCATGGGATTCAGCACCGAATATTTGAGGGCCTGTGCGGCCATCGAGCTCAAGCGGACCCTGGCCTCCGCCCTTGGATCATCCTCACCATCAAAGCCCGGGAGCAGATCATGACCGGAACTTTATCCATCAACGGCACGGAGCTGCGGATCTCTCTGCGGGGGGATGAGGTACTCCTGGACCTGCTCCGCGACCTGGGCTACACGGAGGTCAAGGAGGGTTGCCGGGAAGGAGCCTGCGGCTCCTGCCTCGTGCTCCTGGAGGGCGTGCTGGTCAACTCCTGTCAGGTTCTGGCCGCCTCTGCTCTCGGAAGGGAGATCACCACGGTGAAGGGACTTGGCACATTCCACCGGCCTCATCCTGTTCAAGAAGCCTTCGTCGAAGCCGGAGCCGTGCAGTGCGGCTTCTGCACCCCCGGAATGGTCCTGGCCACCTTCGCTCTACTGAAGAAAAACCCCCGGCCCTCGGAAGAACAGATCCGCCATGCCCTGGACGGCAACCTGTGCCGCTGCACCGGCTACGTAAAGATCATCGAATCGGTGAAGCTGGCCGCGGAAAGGATGGCGCCCGATGGCAGGTAAGCAATTGAAGCACTCCTATGTCGGCAAACCACTGCTGAAAAACGACGCGTTGGCGCTGGCCACGGCTCAGGAATGGTTTACCGCCGACTATCCCCTGGAGGGTGCGCTGCACTGCGCCCTTCTGTACTCCCCCCATGCCCACGCCCAGATCCGTTCCATCGATACCGAGGCGGCCCTGGCCGTCGAAGGGGTCGTCGATATCCTCAGCTATCAGAACGTTTCCCCGATCCTTCACACCTCCGCAGGGCAGGGATATCCCGAACCCTCCCCCTACGATTCGGTGCTCTTCGACAGGCACATGCGTTTCGTGGGGGACCGGGTCGCCCTGGTGGCGGCCGAGACCCTCGAGGCGGCCCGGGAGGGGGCGCAGAAAATCGAAGTAGACTACGAGTTCCTCGAACCGCTGCTGGATCGCGGCCGCGCCATGGAGAAACAGGCGCCCAAGCTCCACGGCGGTGAGGATCACGCCAAGATTCCGGTGGCCTACGAACCGGAGAAAAACCTGGCCGCCGAGGTCGAGATCGGCTTCGGCGATTTGAAAGAGGGATTCGCCGAAGCCGAGTTCATCGAAGAGCAGGACTACAGCCTGCCGGCGGCCTCCCACTGCGCCATGGAGCCCCACGCCGCAGCGGCCTACATCGACCAGCGCGGAAGGCTGGTCATCCTCTCGACGACACAGGTACCCTTCCACGCCCGCCGGATCGTGAGCAAGCTGATCGAGCTGCCCCTGCACCGGATCCGGGTGATCAAGCCG
>Ga0315553_10001480_pt1 | contig 19380 bp, 15 predicted proteins | sample SalMarSW160140MG_FD_203099 | JGI IMG/M metagenome (GOLD analysis project Ga0315553, IMG submission 203099) | Salt marsh sediment microbial communities from the Plum Island Ecosystem LTER, Massachusetts, United States - Salt Marsh Sediment SW1601-40 ... | reverse complement strand
ATGTTCCTGGAGAGAGCGATGCTCAGCTCCAGCATCATGAGGATGGGGGCCTCGACGACCAGGATGATGCTGAGAGCAACGCCGAAGGCTGCCAGGGATACCTCGGGGTCCGGGCCTCGAGCCAGGAAGGCGTTGATCAGCGGTGCCTCCGCCAGCATCAACGCCCAGCTCGCGGCAAGCGGGAGATAGAGGAGGGCGATGGCTCTGTAGGTGAGTTTCTGCAAACGTAAGCCTCTCGGTGGCAGACCGCGGTCGCTGTGGCCGCTGTGGAGTGATCGCGTCCATTGTATCACTGTCGCTGGTGGTTCACCACGCCCTGTGTGATCAGAATGGAGGTTCTGTTGTCTGGGCACGGTTTCTGATCACCTTTGACTGTCCTTCAGCGTGGGCGTACAATGGGTGCCAGTAACACGTCGTTGATGTCAGACTCCCTGTTTATCGAGAAAGGCCGAGCCGATGCTGACCAGGAAAGGGAATCTGGGCGCGCTTCTTCGCCCTCGAGGTGTGGCCGTCATCGGCGCTTCGAGGAACCCCGGCAAGCTGGGATACCACGTGATGAAGAGCCTCACCGAGGGCGGCTTTGGGAGTGGGCTGTTCCCCATCAATCCGAAGGAGACGGAACTCTTCGGCATCCAGGCCTACGCCTCTCTTCTGGACGTCCCTCAGGACATCGACCTGGCGGTGGTGGTCTTGCCTGCGCAGGCTGTGCCTGGGATCATCGAGCAGTGCGCCGCCAGAGGCGTAAGAAGCATCGTGCTCATCACCGCTGGGTTCAAGGAGATCGAGGACGAGGAGGGAGCGCGACTTCAGGAGGAGATCTCGGAGTTGGCCAACCACGCCGGCATGCCCATCATTGGCCCCAACACCTTTGGTTTGGTCAACCTCCACGAGGACCTCAACGCTTCCTTCACTCCAGAGTTCTCCCAGGTGAAGAAGGGTGGGATCAGCCTCATCAGCCAGAGTGGGGGCATGGCCCATATCCTGGCCTTCCTGGCTTTGGAGCAGAACGTGGGCTTCAGCAAGGTCATAGGGGTGGGCAACCGGTGCAACGTGGGGTTCGCCGAGTTGCTGGAGTACCTGGTGGAGGATGAAGCCACCAGGGTCATCGCATTCTACATTGAGGGCGTCGACAACCCGCGCCTCCTGATGGCGATCGCCAAGCGAGTGAGAGGCAGGAAGCCCGTGGTGGTTTACAAGGTAGGTAGATCTGAGGTCAGCGACAAGGCCTCCACATCCCACACCGGCTCCATCTCCGGGCAGTACGAGATCTACCAGGAGGCCTTCAAAGAGGCTGGTTGGGTGTCTGTGAGAAGCCTGGAGGAACTCCTGGATGCGGTCAAGGCCCTGGACGCCTGTCCTGTTCCGGAGGGCAACAGGGCCGCGGTGCTGTCCGGTCAAGCAGGACCGGGGATGGCCGCTTGCGACGTGTGCGAGGAAAAGGGGCTAGTCTTGACTACCTTCTCTGAAGAGACGCAGAGCAGGATCGAGAAGGCCCTTCCTCCGTTGGCTCTGAGAAGCAACCCTGTGGACATGGGACCGGCGTGGTACAACCCGGAGGCCATCGCCGAGGTTGCCGACGCGGCACTGGGGGACGCGGAGGTTGATGGCGTCGTACTGTGTATTGCCTATGCCTCGGCCAACGTCGGTGCCGTGGAGAGCCTGTCAAAAGTGCTCACGAGCTGGGCGGGGAAGAAGCCCGTCGTGTCCTGTCTGTCCGCCCCTGGCGAGATATGGCGTGAAGGCATCGGGATCCTGGAGGCGGCCGGTGTCCCCAACTACCCGACGCCGGAGAGGGCGGCCGCAGCGCTGGGGAACCTGTGGAGATACCGCGCGCTCGCGGGACGAGCTTCTGACAGCCAGTAAGTTCCCTCTTGAGTTGTGGCCAGAAAAGGGGAAGACTCAGCCGCTTCTTCGTCTGAGCCAGGCGGACACGACGGTGGCTGTTCCGAGCAGAACCAGGACGGCCAAGGCAACCAGCTCGGCCAGCCGGAGCGCAGAGAAGGGCAGGGCCTCTTCCTCGGGTTGTGCGCCGCGAGCGTATTCAACTTCCCCTTCTCTTTGCGGGACCTCAACCATGGCCAGTACCTGCGGCGTGTGTGTGGGTGATGGAGCAGCTTCGCGCTCTTCCGCTGCTTCCACCGGCGCGGTCTCTGGTGCAGGCTGTGCAGTGGGCTCGCTCGTCTGGCCAACGGTTGAAGCGGGCGTCGGCGTGGCGAGAGCGGCAGGGGGCGTCTCGCCGGCACCTGTTCCCACGCCTTCCTCCTCCAGCAGCGGTTCCTCACCGGATGGGACCGGGGCGACTGGTGTGCCAGCGGGTGTTGTTTCTTCGGCCCTGGCTTCGGCAGTAGGCATCTCCTCCTGAGTCTCGTAGTCATCGGCAGCTTCCAGGGGCGCTGCCGGTTCCTCCTGGTTGGTGGGAGGCGCTGGCGCCTCAGTCTTGTCGTGACCAAGAATCGCTTGCTCTTCTTCAGGGGCAGGGGCCATGCTGGGCTCGAACGCGGGCGCCAGCGCTATCTCTTCTGCTGGAGCTCCCGGTCCCCAGGAGGCCAGGGGGGCGCCGACGAAGTGCATGGCTAGGTCGCCGCCCACCAGCAGCACGAGAAGGAGTACTGCCAGGGCAGTGGCTCCCTTGAGCAGGCCGTAGCCCCAGGCGGGTGGTGCCGCGGCACGTTTGGCCTTGACTGTTACAGGCCTGATGGTAAAGGAGCGCGGCGCACGTTTTGTGGGCAACTCCTTCAAGAGCGACACGGTCTGCCGCAGTGTGGCCAGGTTCTGGGCGCAGGCCTCGCACTCCTGGAGATGCTGCTCTACCCGGGTCTTCTCCGCGGGTGATAGCTCGCCGTCCAGGTAGGCGGACAACGACTCCTCCACCCACTGGTGTTCGGGTTTCCTCCACTTGCCTAGCAAAGACATCTCAGCCCTCACTCCTAAGACGATAGTGAGCGGGCAGAAGTTCCGTCTGGTCCAGCAGATAGTCGCGCAGCCTGGCCCGGGCGCGGCTGAGGCGTGATTTCACCGTCCCCACCGAGGCACCCGTGGCCTGTGCTATCTCGACGTAACTGAGACCCTGAACGTCTGAGAGCACCAGGGTCACGCGCTGCTCAGGGGGAAGGGTGGCTATGCCTCCTTGTATGGTCTCACCCAGTTCGTGGCGCAGGGCAAACTCTTCGGGCGATTCACGTCCATTGACGAAGTGAGACGAGGGGTCACTATCCGTGTAGACTGCTTCCAGGGAACTGGTGGGACGCCGCTTCTGAAGTCGCAACTGGTCGTAGCAGGCGTTGGTGGCTATGCGCAGCAGCCAGGCCTTGAAGGAGCCACCTCTGAACTTGCCGACAGCCTGGTAGGCGGAGAGGAAGGTGTCCTGACTCGCGTCTGCCGCGGCCTGGGAATCCCCCAGAATACGGTAGGCCACGTTGTAGACCATGTCCTGATAGTGCGATACCAACTCATTGAAGGAGTGGGTATGGCCCCGCCTGGCGGCGGCGATCAACGCCTTCTCGTCCACTTGACTTACTGCGCGTCCTACTCTATACTGGCGGCAAAAGAAAGCCGAAGTGGCGGAACAGGCAGACGCGACGGTCTCAAAAACCGTTGAGGGGTAACCCTCATGTGGGTTCGAGTCCCACCTTCGGCATGGTGCATTATAGCAGCTTTGGGATCGTGAAGCTAGGGTTCCAACCTGTGAGCTGCGTATGTTGCGACAACGGAAAGCCGTATCCTTGCGCAGAACCGACGAGTGAATGGGCCGGCAGAGGCTTGAGCGTCGGTTCTCTTCTTAGAGGGGCTACGTTGCGGAGATGAGGATGAGCGTGTGGAGGGCAGTGCTGGCGCTGCTACTGGTGGGAGTGGCCGTTGGTCTGGGCGTGGGATTCCTGATCGGCTGGGGCGTCTGGCCCGTGGAGTACTACGACACAGACCCCGTGGATCTGAGGGCGGAGCATAAGGAGGAGTACATCGTCCTGGTCAGCGCCGCCTACGCCCTCAACGGGGACCTGGACCACGCGAAGGACAGACTGGCCAAGCTGGAAGAGGACGACATCGCGCAGGTGGTGGGTGACCTCGCGGAGAAGTTCTTGGAGCGAGGTGAGGACAACACGACGACCAGGAATCTGGTGATGCTGGCCGACGCCCTGGGCTCCAGCACGGAGGCCATGCTGGCCTACGTGGCCACGCCCACACCGGTCCCTACCTTCACGCCCACGGAAGTGCCCACCTCAACGCCCACCGACACGCCGCTGCCCACGGAAACCCCAACAGAGGTGCCTCCCACGGCCACGTCCACGCCTGTGCTTCCTACCCCGACTTTCACTTCTGTGCCGCCCACGAACACTCCGCAGCCACTTACCAGTACCCCTGTGCCAGCGACAACAACCTCCACATCAGTGCCCCCGACGGAGACGCCTACAGTGGATTCGCCCACCAGCACGCCCACCGCAACCTCGCAGCCCGTGGGAAGCTGTCCCAATCGCCCGGGTGTCACCATCCGGGACATATTCGCCAACGCGAGAGATTGGGGCTGGTTGCAGGAAGTGTTTGGCGGCGTCGGCACACAGGAAGCGGCCAATTGCCCGGGGGGCAGCGTGTATGCTGTGGACACACTGTGGGAATCGCACGACGTGTCACTGCGCGTGACAGTCCTGGATGGCAACGGCAACCGGATGCCCAACGTGCCGGTTGCTTTCTTCGGATTCGAGGATGCAGTTGACACTCCTGGGGCGTGCCGACCCAATGCTCATGTCATGTACACCAACCACGATGGGGAAGCCAATATGGTCATGGGGTGGGGTAGTGCCTACATACCTCCGAATGCTGGTTATCACGCAGTGTGGGTAATGGACTCCTTGCCCAGCGATTGTGTGACAGGGCTGGGCATGGTCGACTACACCGAGCATTGGCATTTGAATGTCACGTTCAGACTGGTTTCACACTGAAAGAATCATGGGGGATGGCCTGGTTTCGCGGACTCGCAGAGGATGGCTGCCTTGGTTGTTGATCGTCGTGGCGTTGGTCGCAGCGGTCGCTGCCGGCCTGTCACTGTCGTGGCATCTATCTCCCGCAGAGGAAGAGGTACCCGGAAACGTCGCGCTGATGGAGTACCTCCGGGAACAGTACCTAGTCAGCGTGAGTGAGTCCTATGCTGCCAATGGCGATCTGGCTCGGGCCCGAGAGCGGGTGATGGTGCTGGAAGAAGGGGACGCTGCCGAGGTCGTTGCCGGGACGGCTGTCCGTTATATGGACCGGGCGGAGGATGTGGAGACTACCAGGTGTTTGATCGATCTGGCCCAGGCGCTCGGGGTAGAGAATCCCACCATGCAGGAATACAAGATCGCCACTGCCCCTAGCCCCACACCGACCCATACTGCTGCACCTACCGCGACGCCCACGCGAAGCCCCACGCCGACGGAGACCGATACGCCGGTGCCCACGGCTACGCGCACACAAGCGCCCGCTGCTCCGCCTACTGCCACTGCTACGGCACCGCCACCCGCGCCAGCTCGTGAATGGGACCGCCGCCTGGACTACTTCTGGCCGACAGTCAGGCTCGAGGAGGTACAAGTCAACACGGGGCAGTGGTACTGGCGGCTGATCCGGACGAAGTGGCAGGAGGAGTCGGGGAACCATCACATATACGTCGAGGTTCTGGACGAGAATGGGAACCGTTCCTTCGGCCAGACGATAGTGATCGAGTATGGGGGCTCGCCTCACTATGAAACCTACCCTATGCCGGACAAACTGGGGGAGGAATACGCCTACAACTTCGTGATGGCTGACCTCCTGGGGTCGTACAATGTCTACATCGGCGGCGACGATGCCAGTGACAAGATCTATGGTCTGGGCCTGGGGACGCGGCAGGAGCCCTACCGCACCCACCATACCTGTTTCTTTCTCACTTTCCAGCGTACTTATCAGCCATAGGAAACGGATGCTATGTTGGCCGGTCTGAAACCTAGACATCTGGTGTTCGTCGTAGTAGGTATCGCCATCGGCCTTGGCCTGGGTCTGTTGATCACCTGGCAGGTATGGCCGGTGGAGTACTACGACACCGACCCCGTCGATCTTCGGAATAAGCACAAGGACGATTACGTAGTCATGATTGCCGCGGCCTACGCCCAGGATCGTGACCTGGGTACAGCCTCGCTCCGGCTGGGGGAACTGGGCCTGGAGGACGCCAAACAGACCGTGTTGGGTCTCTTTCAACGATACGGGGAGGCAGGGTACGGGGAAGAGACGCGCAGCCTGGCACTGCTAGCCTACGATCTGGGTGTGACCGACGTGTCGTTGCTGCCGTACATCGAACAGCCTACCGCCACACTGGAGCCGACGCCCACAGAACAGGTAGAGCCTCCGCCCACGGTCACACCTACAGAAGCTCCTCCGGAACCCTCACCTACGCCCACCGAGCCCCCGGCCGAGCCAACGGCGACCGCCACCACACCTCCTCCCACAGCTACGCCTTCGGCCACAGCCACACCGGAGGACACTCCCACACCACTGCCGGCGGGCGACTTCGAATACCAGTTGGTGGAGCGCAGCGACCTGGGTTGCAGCAGCGAGAGGGACGGAGACTACATCCTGGTCTACGTTCAGGACGAAAACGAGCGGGGTCTGGGAGGCGTGGAGATCCTGGCCACCGGACCAGACGTGGAGGACTCCTTCTTCACCGGTCTGAAGCCGGAGGTGGACTCTGGGTTCGCCGACTTCCTAGTCATTGCCCCCGGGAGCTATTCTGTCGAGGTGGTAGCCGGCAGCAGCCACGTGGCCGAGGGCTTGAGCTTCGGCGATGACTGCGCCGAGGAATCCCCGCACCGTGCGTGGCGCATCGTCTTCCGGCGTGTGAGCGAGTAGTTGAGGGCTACTTCTCCCGGTCCGGATCCCGGCAGGCGATACCGAACTCCCCGGGCGGTGGCCAGCACAGATTGCAGGAGATACAGGTAGATCTCTGCTGTCCTTCGCGGAATCGTCTGGGTAGGTCCGGCTCGCGGATGAGCGGGCGCGACATGGAGATGAAGTCGGCGGCTCCTTCTTCCAAGATGCCCTCCATGATCTGTCGGCTGCGCATTCCCCCCACCAGAATGATGGGTAGGTCGGTAGCTTCTCTCGCCTGCCGGGCAGCGTCCAGGAAGTAGGCTTCATCCTCGGGCCGGAGGACATCCTTGCGCACGCTCGTCCTTCCGATACCTGCGCTGACCTCCAGGGCATCGATCCCCCAGTCTGCCAGGTGGCGAACGATCTCCGCACCATCCTGCAACGTGAGTCCATGACGAGCGAAGTCTTCCATGCCCAGCTTGATGAGCACGGCATACTCATGGCCCACTCGGTCACGGATCGACGCTGCTACCTCCTCTAGGAAGCGCATTCTACGCGCGGCTGTGCTCCCCCAGCGATCTCCACGCCGGTTGGCAGCCGGGGAGTTGAACTGGTTGATCAGATAGCCGTGTGCGGCGTGGATCTGCACTCCGTCGAAGCCCGCCGCCTTCGCCCGCCCCGCAGCGTCACCAAAGGCGGAGATGATCTCCTTGATCCCCTCTTCGCTGAGTTCTGCGGGGCGTTCCTTGCCTTTCGCCACGGGCACTGGTGACGGTGCCACAGGCGACCCGGGGATGGCGTCCGCGGCGCACTGTCTTCCTCCGTGGTTGATCTGCATGACCACCAGGCCGCTCTCGCCGTGGACTGCGCCGGTGAGCTTCTCCAGGTCCGGCATCAAGTCGTCTCTGTGGACTCCCGTCATGTGCAGGTGGCAGCGGCCTCCCTGGTGGACGAAGCAGTGGCCGGTGATGATCAGGCTCACGCCGCCGCGAGCCAGTTCACCGTATAGATCGGCGAGGGGCTGCTCTGGCCTCCCATCGAGATCGCTCATGTACTCCGCGGTGGCTGAGCGGATCAGCCGATTGGGCAACTCCAGACTACCGATGGTGCCTGGCTCGAACAGCATGGACATGGTGGTCTCCTCCGTGCCGCTGGCTATGGACAGGAGTCGTGGTCAGAGGCGTGCGCGAGTATATCACAACGTAGCAGAGCGGACAAGACCTGCCCCTACGACACTGTTTGGTCGGTCGAGCGCACGGGGGGGCCGACCCCTTTCTGTGGAGGCGGATTGGGGAGGTCACCGTCTGGTTGTCTGGAGTGCTGGACTCCGCAGTGTGGTGGGAACGGAGGGAGGAGCCGCTCCATCGTGGAGTGTGGGGCACACTCAGAGCTTGCCCTCTGCGCCGAGGCTTTGACAAGGGCCGCGCGAGTTGGTATACTAGAAAGGGTGGAGGGGGTCGCTTCCGCTGGATGCTGCGGAATCATCCCCTCGTCTTCTCTTGTATGGGAGGAGAGCCCAGGCTAGCAGGGGGATATGTATACGTGATACCGATATTTCCTTTCACGGCCATTGTAGGCCAGGGGCCTATGAAGCGCGGCTTGATCCTCAACGCCATCAACCCTCTGATCGGAGGGGTGCTCATCCGGGGCGAGAGAGGCACGGCGAAATCGACAGCCGCGCGGGCGCTGGCTGCCTTGTTGCCAGACATCGAGGTCGTGGCTGAGTGCCCCTTTGGCTGCGATCCGTACCGCCCCGAAGCGATGTGCGACTCCTGCGCTGAACGATACAACCAGCGAGAGAAGCTGCCCGTGGCGAGCCGTCCCATCAGAATCATAGATCTGCCCGTGAGCGCAACAGAGGACCGGGTCGTGGGCACGCTCGACATTGAGACGGCCATCAAATCGGGGGAGAAGCGGTTCGAGGCAGGAGTGCTGGCTTCCGCCAATCGCGGTATGCTTTATGTGGATGAGGTGAACCTGCTGGATGACCACGTGGTGGATGTCCTGTTGGACTCTGCAGCGATGGGGGTGAATGTTGTGGAGCGGGAGGGCATCTCCTTCAGCCATCCCGCGCAGTTCATCCTTGTGGGCACCATGAACCCCGAGGAAGGTGAGCTACGCCCTCAGCTTCTGGACCGCTTCGGGCTCTGCGTGATGATCACGAGCATCTCGGAACCAGGGGCGCGCAAGCAGATCCTGGTCCGGCGTATCGAGTACGAGCAAGATCCCGTTGCCTTCTATGACGTCTGGCGAGAGGAAGAGCGACGGTTGGCGCGTCAAATCACCCGAGCCCGAGACCTTCTCCACGAGGTATCCTACACGGAAGACGACCTCTCGGACATCACACAACTCACGGCGGACCTGGGCGTGGATGGCCATCGAGGGGACATAGTGATCCTCAAAGCCAGCCTCGCGCACGCTGCCTTCGAGGGTAGGAATAGGATCACCCAGCGGGACATCCTGCTGGCAGCCGAACTGGCCCTGCCGCACCGTCTCAAGAAGCAGCCTCTGCAACGCAGCGAGGCTCGCATGGAGCAGCTCAGGGAGCAACTCCGCGGTGTAGAGGCAGGGGCTGCCGATCCGGATGCATCCATGCTGCAGGAGGTCCCCTCTACCAGTAAAAAAAAAGACCTGACCGGCGATGAAGGGGAGGCGGAGAACGCCCCACCTCTGCAGTCCGCGCCCAAGGGCCAGCAGGACGGCGAAGATGGTGCTGCTTCCTCGACGCGGCGGGGCGTACCGATCCCCGTGGGCGGACCCCTGAGGGTGCCCCGCTTGAGTACTCCGCTGGATCGTCTCTCCAGGCGCACATCTGGTCGCCGTAGCCTCACTCGCACCAACCGGAAGCGCGGCCGTTACGTGTTCAGCAGGCCCATGGATGGGTGGGTTGAAGACATCGCTTTCGATGCCACAGTCCGCCAGGCCGCCCCACAGCAGATCCACCGCGCGGGCTCAGAACTTGCCCTGGTCATAGAGAGGGAGGACCTGCGGCGGAAGGTCCGGGTCACCCGGGCAGCGAACCTCGTGCTCTTCGTGGTGGACGCCAGTTGGTCCATGGCGGCGGCCGAGCGGATGATAGCCACCAAGGGAGCCATACTGTCTCTGCTTCAGGACGCTTACCAACGCCGCGACAGGGTGGGTCTCATCGTCTTCCGGCAGAATGGGGCAGAGTTGCTTCTGCCGCCAACGTCCAGCGTCAAGCTGGCAGAGAGAATGCTGGGGGACATCACGGTTGGTGGCAAGACCCCTCTATCGAGTGGTCTGCACCTGGGCTACCAGGTCTTCATGCGAGAGGTGAACAGGAACCCGCAAGTGATGCCGATCATGATTCTCCTCACAGACGGGGCGGGGAATGTCTCCATGACCGACATGACTCCCCACGAGGAAAGCTGCAAGCTGGCGGAGCTGCTCCACCACAGCAACGTCCGGTCCGTGGTCATCAACACCGAACACAAGTCCTTTGACCGCGGCTTGGCGCAGGAACTGGCCTTCCACCTAGGGGGCGAATGTTATACCTTGGAGGAGCTCGGGGCCGAAGAGCTGTACAAGACGGTGCGAAGCGAACTGCAATGCTGAAGTGGGCCGATGGACGGCGGAGCCGGAGTGGGCTTGCCTGGTCCGGAAACCACCGTTGGGGTGCCTGCCGATGGCGGGTCTAGGGTATTGGTGGAGAGCGGGGTGAGAACGCCCCGCTCTATTGTTTTGTGGACTCATGCGGAGAGGGTAGCGGCTATGGTGGAGAGGCGCAGATCAGGGAGGTTACGTTCGGGGACATAGACGGTGTGCTCGAGTTGTTGCGACAGCTTTGGCCCGAGAAGCATATTGACCCCGGTCGCAGAGCTGCATCCACGCGTGCCGTCCGGCGCCGAGCGTGGCGAGACAGAGAGTCTCATTGTACTACACTTCTCGTGGAATAGGTGAGGAGGAGAAGACGTGAAGGAGTATCGGTTTGTGCAAGTGGACGTATTCACCAACGAGGTCTTCGGGGGCAACCCCCTCGCAGTCTTCCCGGAGGCTGAGGGCTTGACTTCGGGCGAGATGTAGCAGTTGGCCCGGGAGATGAATCTGTCGGAGACGACATTCGTATTGCCCGCCGAGGGCCCCAGTGCCGATTTCAAAGTCCGCATCTTCACGCCGGCTGTGGAGCTGCCCTTCGCGGGGTATCCTGTGGTGGGCACTCACTGGGTACTGGCGCATCTTGGACGCCTGGGATTGAAGGAGCCGGTGAGGCTGGTTCGCTTCGAATTGGGTGTAGGTATGCTACCTGCTGAGCTCGAGGTCGCCGGAGGCAGAGTGGAGCGGGTGGTGATGACGAGCGACCAGCCCACGTTTCTTGACGTACTGCAAGACGTGACGGAGTTGGCCTCGGGCCTCGGTTTCTCTGAGGAGGCGATCACCGAGACACATCTGCCGGTCCAGGTGGTGTCTACTGGAATACGGTCGCTGATGGTGCCCATCCGATCGCTTGCGGAGGTGCAGGCGCTCGATGCGGGCAGGCTGGACGTGGACGCCCTCGCCCGGGCGTGTGAGCCCCTGGCGACGAATACGGTGCTGGTTTTCGCTCTGGAGACAGTGGACCCCGAGGCGACGGCACACGTCCGCATGTTCGCACCTATGGTCGGAGTGCCGGAGGACCCGGCGACCGGGTCCGCCAATGGCACCCTGGGAGCATACCTGGTGTTTCACCGAGCTGTGCCAGTCAGGGAGGGCACCAACCACTTCATGAGCGAGCAGGGTGCGGAAATGGGCAGACCCAGCATCCTGCATATCCTGGTGGATACCTCCGGAGGCGAAATCACCAGGGTGCGGGTGGCGGGCAGTGTGGTGCCGGTCCTCGAGGGCATGGTGCGGTTCTGAGAGGTGCGCTGGCCTTTCTCGCGGATGGCGGGCAGACGTGAGAATGAAGCAGCATGAATCGCTGAGGTTTCTCGGCAAACCAGACGTTCGAAACGCGATCCTGCACAGTGAGATAGGCGTCCTTGTGCACGACCTGGGCAAGGTGAGCGCGGAGTTTGACGCGTGGGAGGGCACCTATCACAGTCACTTGGTGCTTCGGCGCCAGACGAGGGGCCAGGACGCCTACCTCGGATCTGATGCAGGTCCGTGGTCGGCCGTTGTCCACGCGCTGAGGACAGCCAGCCTCGTTCCCCAGGAGAGGGCTGTGGCCGATGCTATCTTGAGCGAGCTCACGGAGAGTCAGTACGGAGATCCTGCCGGTCCGGACTATCGCATGGAGTCCCTGGACGCAAACCTGGACAACGCCAAGTCCGAGCTGCCGACGGATCGTGAGGCGGCCTTGGAGCGAGTTGCTGGGTTGGCGCGCGAGACGTGGCTGGACTTCGTGTGGCAGATGGCGCAGGAGGAGGCTATCGGTGCCATGGAGCCATCCTTCGTCGGGGTAGATGGCTTCTATCAGCAACTGGACCAGTTGCCCTCCGTGGCCGACCTGCTAGAGATGGGGGGCCGGCCGTGGCATCCCGTGGTAAAACAACCGCCGGAGGTAAGGCTCCTCCTAGTGATCCATGGGTGTGAAGAAGCTGCCGGCCGGCCCCGGTCGAGATGCGACCCGCATCGGCTGGCCGGTGTTTGGCACCTGTGGTGCGAGGTGCTGGCTAATCAGTTCCTGGAGATCAACAACATCAGGACGGACGGACCGGGAGATCTGGGGTCCTGGTTCTGGAAAAGCCGGCTTGACGCGGGGCACGAAGCGGTCACTCCTCTCCTGGGCGACTACGGACCGGTAGCAACCCTCGACGGCGAGGAGAGGGAGGCGCTGAAGTGGGTGGGAGTGCGGGTCATCAGTCGATGGGCGTGCAACAAGATCTTGCTGGGCGTTCGGGTTGACGGTAGGCTTGTGAGCCTCTGGGACCACTGCTGGACTCTCGCCGGTCTCCACAAGTCGAGCACCGCCCAGGCGCTCCTCTCCGGGAGCTGGCCTGCGGCTCACGAGCTCTCTTGGCGCAGACTGCGGGTCAGGATTCGACAGGCCAACGCGGCCGAGGTGACCAGGATCAAGGAGTTGATCGAAGTGGAGTACCCTCTGGGAAACGAGCTGATGCGCACGGATGCAGAAGCACACTTCAGCTTCCCGGGTCTGGATGGTCGCCCGGCGGCCAACCTGCTGGAGGAGCTCAGACTCGAACTCGGCTGTCTGCTGGGGAGAAGCGACTCTCCAGAGATGCACCTCTCGCCGCTGTCCAAACAGGAAGCCGATCAACTCGTGGGCAGGAGTGCCTGCTAAACTCGGGTGAGGTATGCTCCCGTTCTGGTGTCCACGCGTATGTTGTCGCCCTCTTCGACGAAGAGGGGCACCTGAACCAGGAGGCCGGTTTCCAGCGTAGCGCGCTTCGTCGCTCCAGTCGCCGTATCCCCCTTGACGCCAGGGTCGGTTTGAGTGACTTCGAGGTCGACGGTGACCGGCAGTTCTATCTCCACGGGTCGACCGTCGTGCATGGAGACGGATAGCATCAGGCCCTCTTTCAGATAGTCCACTTTCTCCTGTAGGGTTTCGGCCGAGAGCGCCGGCTGCTCGTAGGTTTCTGTGTCCATGAAGTAGTAGAGGTCACCGTCCCGGTAGAGATACTGCACCTGTCGCAGCTCCAACCGCACATCCCGGAACTTCTCGCTGGCGCCGAAAGTGCGCTCGATGGTGCGCCCGGTGCGGAGGTTTCGCAGCTTGACTCGCACGTTGGCGCTTCCTCTTCCTATGTATGAGTGCTGGTACTCGAGCACGCGATGCAGGTCGCCGTCCAGCTCGAACGAGACTCCTTTTCTCAAGTCGGTTGACATGATCATGCGCTAGTGTCCTTTCGCGTTTTTGTGCTGCGGACCGAGATGGCGCGAGATGGTGAAGGAGAACGTGCTTCCCTTTCCTACCTCGCTTTCTACCCACACCTGTCCCCCATGGAGTTCGACCAGTTCCTTGACGATGGAGAGGCCCAGGCCGACGCCTGGATGCTCCCTTCTGAGGGAGTCACCCACTTGATAGAACGGGTCGAACAGCCTTCTGAACTCCTCGGTGGCGATGCCAACGCCTGTGTCCTTGACAGACACGCCTAGTTGGTCTTCGGTGACGGTAGCGGCTATCTCGATACTGCCCCCCTGAGGGGTGAACTTGATGGCATTGGACAGCAGATTGGAAAGAATAAGGTGCAGTTTGCCTTCGTCAGCCCAGATGGAAGGCAGGTCTTCTGGGATGCTCAGGGTCAATGACTGCCCCTTCTCGTCTACCAGGAAACCCAAGTCCTGGACCACCTCTTGCACCGTGCTGGCTATCTGCACCGGTTGCAGCTCAAGCTCTATCTCACCTGCCTCCAGATAGCGGAGATTCAGCATGTCGGTCACCAGCTCCTTGAGCCGCAGAGCGCTGTGGATAATCGCCTGAGTGTATTTCTTGCTGGCGTCGGCCGCCTGTTCGTCTAAGAGATGAGCGTAGCCGAGCAGTATGGCCAGGGGTGTGCGCAACTCGTGGGAGGCCACGTTGATGAATTCGCTCTTCAGTTCGTCCAGCTTCTTCAAGTCTTCGTATGCCTGCTGGGTCTCCTCGAATAGACGTGCGTTCTTAATGGCGATGGCGGCTTGGCCAGCGAGCACCGATGCCAGTTCCAGCGATCCTGCGGTGAAGAGAGAGTCGTCGCTTCCCAGCTTGCTCAGATTGAGGACGCCGATCAGTTCTTCCCTCACTGTGAGGGGAACGCAGACTGCAGAGGAGATCTGATCCTGCTTCATCAGCTTGCGCAGTTCAGCCCCTGGTGGCGAGGTGCTGTCGAGGACGAGAGGCTCACGTTGCTCCGCAACCCTGCCGGCGATGCCCTCTCCGATCTCGATCCTCGTGGTCGCGACGACCTCTTCGGGGAGGCCTATCGCAGCCTGGATCGTCAAGCTTTGGGTGCCTTCGTCAAACAACATCAGCGAGGCCCGATCCGCGCCAGTCTCACGACAGCTTACCTCAACGATCTCTACGAGCAACTGTTGAAGGTTGGTCATGCCCATGAAGGCCTTGCTCAGTTCGTACAGCGGAATCAAAGCCCTGAGCCGGATATTCTCCCGTCGGGCGCGCCCCCTGTTGAGGGCAGAGGAGACCACCTCTCGAAGCTCGCGTGCCGAGAAAGGTCTTGGCAACAGGTCGTCTACTCCTTTGCGCAGGGCGTCGAGGGCTGCCGCCACCGCGCTCTGGCCAGTCATGACCACGCCCACGATGCCGGGATCGATGGCCTTGATAGCTTGCATTGTATCCAACCCGTCCTGACTATCCACCGTGAGGTCGGCGAGCACCAAGTCGAATCTCTGCTGACGAGCCATGTCGATGGCCCGCCGGCCACCCGTAACACCAGTGACCTGGTATCCTCCACTCTCGAGCATGCTCACGCAGGATTCGAGCACGTGGGCGTCGCTGTCTATGACCATGATCCGCTCGCCGGGCATCTCACATCGGTTCTTTCTGCTGTACGCTGTCGCTATTTTAGCATAGGGCTGCACCGCAGACAATGGAGCACTCTCCAGGATGGGACCCAGGGCTACGGGCCAGCCACAGCGACTCCAATACTGGTGGATCTGGGCGTCTGAGTCCCTGAGTGCCAGACATCCAAAGCCGCGTGGGTGTCCGAGCGCCGCTGAGTGCAAAGAAAGACTCTCTCGAATCATGGAGTGGGAAGATCACGCGACCGGGGCAGAGGCACTGACGGGTCGTCCGAGCCGCGGCCCTGCCATGGGGACGTCCCCATGGTGCGATCTCAGGCGAGGTCTGAAACAACCCGCTTCGGATACGGAAACATGGCTGTTCTGCACGGTGTCCGAGACCATCGTGGGACACTGGTTGCCATAAGACGGGAAGTTCAGTATAATGTAGTTTGTCCCCCTTACGTCGTTCCGTGCGTCACAACTGGGAGAGAGTCAGATGACACCCCCGCCCCCGAGTGCTGAGGGACCTATCAACGCACATCCCAGACAGGATGCAAACGCTGCAGAGGCGGTCGCCAAGGAGGGGGACGAGGTCCTCTCAAGGATTCTCGTCGTTGACGACGAAGAGGTGGTGTGCAGATTCCTGAAACGGGTGCTCGACGCCCACGGTCACCGGGTTGAAGTGTGTCACGGGGGGCGAGAGGCCATCGCCAGACTGGAGGATGATTCCTTCGACCTGGTCATCACCGATCTCAAGATGCCCAGCGTGGGTGGGATAGATGTTCTGAGGAAGGCAAAAGAGCTGGATCCTCTGTGCGAGGTGGTGGTGATCACCGCGTACGCCTCTGTGGAGTCCGCGGTGGAGGTCATGAAACTCGGTGCCTATGACTACATAAGCAAACCGTTCAATGTGGATCGGATCAGGATCGTCGTAGACAAGGCGCTAGAGAAGCGCAGGCTTCTTCGGGCAGCGGGGGAGAGAGACTTCTACAAGAGACTATCGCAACTGGACGGCCTGACCGAGGTGTACAACAGGCGTACATTCGAGGAACTCCTTTCGGCAGAGATCTCTCGAGCGGATAGGTTCAGACGGCCTTTGTCGCTGCTGATGGTAGATCTGGACCATCTGAAGATGGTGAATGATCGCTTTGGGCATCAAGTCGGCGATGAGGTCCTGAAAGGCGCAGCCTGGCGACTGAAGAGATCTGTGCGCAACTGTGACGCCGTCGCCAGGTATGGCGGGGATGAGTTCGCTATCATCTTGGTGGAAACCGGCAAGTCAGATGCCATGACCACAGCGCAGCGCTTGAATCGCCTCATGAGGCCGTCCACAACTGAGGTGGGCGCCCATCGTGGTGAGGACGATCGGGCGATGACGATCAGCATAGGTGTCGCGAGCTATCCCACAGATGCTAGGGCGCGGGATGAGTTGGTCAGAAGGGCCGACCAGGCCCTGTACGAGGCCAAGGCGCAGGGGGGCGACTGCGTCAGATCCGCCAGTCCCTAGGGAGCAACGGGAGATGAACGAAGTCCAGGCTACGGGGCAGAAGATCATAGACAACGTGGAGAAGGTGATCATCGGAAAGCACGAGGAAGTGCAGCTTGGCCTCGTCGCCTTGCTCTGCCAAGGACACGTGCTGATTGATGATGTGCCCGGAGTGGGGAAGACCATGCTGGCCAAGGCCATGGCCAAGTCTCTCGGTTGCACCTTCAAGCGTATCCAGTTCACGCCGGACATGCTGCCCAGCGACGTAACGGGTGTGTCCGTCTATGATCAGAGTACAGGCCGATTCGAGTTCCGCCCCGGGCCAGTCATGGCCAACATCGTGCTCACGGACGAGATCAACCGTGCAACCCCCAAGACACAGTCGGCGTTGCTAGAGGCTATGGAGGAACACCAGGTGACGGTTGACGGGGTGACGCACCTGTTGGATAAGCCTTTCCTCATCTTGGCCACGCAGAACCCTATCGAATACGAAGGCACCTTTCCCTTGCCCGAAGCTCAGTTGGACCGCTTCTTGATGCGTATAAGTCTTGGCTATCCCAGCCCCACGGACGAGATACGCATCCTGGAGGCTCAGCAATACGTTCACCCTATTGAGACCATAGAACAGGTGGTGAGCACCACTGAACTGCTGGAGATGCAGGAGCGAATCAAGGAGGTCTTCGTCCACGATGGCATCAAGGAATACATCGTGGCCCTGGTAGGGGCCACGCGCAGTCATCCCGATGTGTACCTCGGTAGTAGCCCGCGCGGAGCTCTTGCCCTCTACAGGACGGGTCAGGCCCGGGCTGCGGTGCTGGGACGCGACTATGTGATCCCTGATGATGTGAAGGCTCTAGCCGAGACCACACTGGCCCATCGCCTGATAGTCAACCCTGCTGCCCGGATAGGGGAGGTTGATCCTCGCACCGTGGTCAAGGAGGTGTTGCAGGGTGTGGAAGCTCCCGGATCTCCGGTGAGGGTGGAACAGTAGCGAGATCGCGGTTCCCAGGAAGGGCGCGGACGGTGGGGATTAGTGTCAATCGGGCGATCTTCGTGCTCCTCGCGCTGCTTGTTGTGCCCACCTTCATCACTGGACACGGGCTATTCGTTCGTAGTCTGTACGTGGTTGTGAGCCTCGTCGTCCTCTGCTTTGTCTGGGCTTGGCTGAACATCCGTTGGCTATCCGCGTCGCGCAGTCTGCGCGCCAACCGGGCCCAGGTGGGAGGGCTGATCCAGGAGAGGATGCTCGTTCGAAACGAGGGCCCATTGCCCAAACTCTATGTGGGGTTCCAGGACCTCTCTGGGTTGCAGGGTTATCAGGTAGATCGTGTGCTGAGCGCTCTTCCTTCCCACGGGGAGCGGAGTTGGATGGCGCTGGCGCGATGCAAGCGGAGGGGCAAGTTCAACTTCGGCCCAGTCATCCTGACCAGTGGTGACGCTTTTGGTATCTTCCAGATGAGGCGCGAGGTGCCGCTGTACTCCACACTCGTTGTGTATCCGGCGACTGTTGATTTGCCTCGTTTTCGGCCACCAGTAGGGAGACTCTCGGGGGGCGACGCTCTGCAGCGTCAGACCCAGCACGTAACCACCAATGTCTCCGGGGTCAGAGACTACAGGCCCGAGGACAGTTTCAATCGCATACACTGGCTGTCTACAGCTCGGAGGGGCCGACTGATCTCGAAAGAGTTTGAACTCGACCCGTGGGCGGACATCTGGCTGTTTGTGGACATGGAAGAGGCAGTCCAGGCGGGTTCCTATGCCGATCAACTGGTTTTCGACTCTCTCAATGCTCCGCCTATGCGGTCCAAGGCGCCAGTGCTCCATCCCAGCACAGAGGAGTATGGCGCGACGATTGCTGCTTCGCTGGCGAAGCACCTGCTGGGCCAGAGGAGAGCGCTGGGCATGATCACGTATGGTCAGCGTCGCGAGGTCGTACAGGTAGATAGGGGAGAACGGCAACTGGTCAGACTCCTCGAGTCGCTAGCCGTGGTCAGGGCTGAGGGACGAGTTCCTCTGGCCGAGGTCATCGCCGCTGAGAGCAGTCAACTGGGGGGAGGCTCGACAGCCATAGTCGTCACCCCATCCACTGAGGGATCCTGGGTCGGCTCGGCGAGGGACTTGAAGCGCAAGGGCATAGACATAGTGGCGGTACATGTGGAGCCCAGCGGCTTTGGCGATGCGCCCGATTCCCTGGAGGTGATGGCCAGTCTTGCGGCCAGCGGCATACCAGCCTACCTGGTGAAGAACGAAGTACCGCTTGGCGATTCGTTCTCGCAAAGCGTCGAGCTAGTCAGATGACGATACGCAAGGCCGACCTGAAGGACCTCAACACATGCGTGCTCATCGACACGTCGTATACGACCAGGCGCGTTTGGCAGATTCGCACCGACGAAAGGCCGTACGAGGAAATCGCCATCACGTTCCAGACCATCAAACTGCCACGATCGGTGCGTGCAAGTTCGCCGAGAGATAGCGACCACCTGATCGAGGATTGGCAGCGTGGGGAGTGTTTCCTGGTGGCTGAGGAGGATGAGGAGATCCGAGGGTACCTGAACATGATCGTGCAGCCGCGGGATGCTTCAGGATGGATCAAGGACTTGACGGTGGGCGGGAGATACCGGCGGGGTGGGGTAGGGAGCGAGTTGCTTCGAGCAGCATTTCGCTGGGCCAGAGAACAGGGGCTG
>Ga0315553_10001479_pt1 | contig 19386 bp, 12 predicted proteins | sample SalMarSW160140MG_FD_203099 | JGI IMG/M metagenome (GOLD analysis project Ga0315553, IMG submission 203099) | Salt marsh sediment microbial communities from the Plum Island Ecosystem LTER, Massachusetts, United States - Salt Marsh Sediment SW1601-40 ... | reverse complement strand
CCGACGCGCTCGCGGATCTCGACGTTGGCGCCGTCGAGGGTGCCGATGGTGAGCGCCCCGTTCAGCGCCAGCTTCATGTTGCCCGTGCCGGAGGCTTCCATGCCGGCGGTCGATATCTGTTCGGAGAGATCGGCGGCCGGGATGATCACCTCGGCGAGGCTGACGTTGTAGTTCGGCATGAACACGACCTTGAGAAGGTCGCGGATCGCCGGCTCGTTGTTGACGACGTTGGCGACGTCGTTGGCGAGCCTGATGATGAGCTTCGCCTGCCGATAGGTGGCGGCGGCCTTGCCGCCGAAAATCTTCACGCGCGGCACCCAATCGGCATCGGGGTCGGCGCGGATCGCATCGTAGAGCGCGATCGTCTCCAGGAGGTTCAAGAGCTGGCGCTTGTATTCGTGGATGCGCTTGATCTGCACGTCGAAGAGCGCGCGCGGATCGACGCGGATGTCGTTGGTGGCGCCGATGACGCGCGCGAGTCGCACCTTGTTGGCATGACGGATGGCGGCGACCTCGTCCTGCACGCCGCTGTCTTCGGCATAGGTGGCGAAATGCGCGATGCCTTCCGGGTCGGTCAGGATGCCCTCGCCGCAGGTGTCGACGAGGAGCTCCGTCAGATGCGGATTGGCGAGGTGAAGCCAGCGGCGGAAGGTGATCCCGTTGGTCTTGTTGACGATGCGGTCGGGATAGATGCGATGAAGATCCTTGAAGACCGTCTTGCGCATGAGCTCCGTGTGGAGCGCGGAGACGCCGTTCACGCGGTGCGAGCCGACGAAGGCGAGATGCCCCATGCGTACATGGCGGCCGTGGTGCTCCTCGATCAGCGACACCGCGGCGAGCTCGTCGTCGGTGACCTCGCGCTGGCGAACGGCGTCGAGATGATGCGCGTTGATCTGATAGATGATCTGCATATGCCGCGGCAGCATCCGCTCGAACAGCTGCGCCGACCAGGTCTCGAGCGCCTCCGGCAGAAGCGTGTGGTTGGTGTAGGAGAGCGTGCGGACGGTGATGTTCCACGCTTCGTCCCACTCGAGGCCGCGCACGTCGACCAGGATGCGCATCAGCTCGGCGACGGCGATCGACGGATGCGTGTCGTTGAGCTGGATCGCCGCCCTGTCGGGGAGCGAGCGGATGTCGCCGTAGACGTGCATGTGACGAGCGACCAGATCCTGCAGCGAGGCGGAGACGAAGAAGTATTCCTGCCTGAGGCGCAGCTCCTGGCCGGCCGGCGTCTCGTCGCTCGGATAGAGGATCTTCGAGATCATCTCGGCGCGCGCCTGCTCGGTCAGCGCGCCGACATGGTCGCCGGCGTTGAAGACGTCGAGGCGCAGCGGATCGACGGCACGCGCCGACCAGAGGCGCAGGAGATCGACGTGCTTGGCTTTCCAGCCGACGACCGGCGTGTCGAAGGCGACTGCCTGCACGGTTTCCTCCGGATGCCACACGGAACGCGAACCGCCGCCCGATAGCGTCGTTATCTCCACGAAACCGCCGAAGCCGATGTCGTAGCTGATCTCTGGACGCTCGAACTCCCAGGGATTGCCGAAAGAGAGCCACGTCTCCGGATATTCGTGCTGAACGCCGTCCTTGATCACCTGGCGGAAGAGCCCGTGATCGTAGCGAATGCCGTAGCCAATGGCGGGGATCTCGAGCGTCGCCATGCTCTCCATGAAGCATGCGGCGAGGCGGCCGAGGCCGCCATTTCCGAGCGCCGCATCGGGCTCGGCGGAGAACATGTGCGTGATGTCGACGCCGAGATCTCCGAGCGCGGCCTTGAACGGCTCGGTCAGCCCGAGGTTGTTCAGCGTTTCTCCGAGCAGCCGCCCGATCAGGAACTCGAGGGAGAGGTAGTAGACGCGCTTGCGGTTCTGCTTGCGCATGCGCCGCTTCGATTCCGCCCAATGGTGGACGATGCGGTCGCGCGCGGTGAGCGCCGCCGCGATGAACCAGTCGCGATCGCTCGCCTGCGTCGGGTTCTTGCCGGCGTCGAGCGTCAGCTTGGCGAGAATGGTCTCCTTGATGGCCGCGACCTCCGCGTCGTCCATGCGCCCGCGAAAGGCGAGGACCCGACCATCGTCCGCTGCGCTCCGTGTCTTGCTGATACGCTTTTCCATCGCTCCGCGGCCTAGTCCAAAAACTTTGCCCAAACCAGTGCGCGATATGCCGAAATCTTAGCCAGCACAACGAGACTCCGGTCCAATTTCCTGGGTGTGCGGCGGTCTTGCCGGCTGAATCTATGCAAGGCGCGTGCCGTGGCCGGGCTTCCCTAGGTCTTCCGCCGAGCGTCCTCTTTCTCGATGATGCCGAGAAGCTCCGGCTGGCGTGCCGCAAGATCGCGGAACTCGAGCACGTCGAGCCTGAGGAGGCGCGTCGCAGTCGCGGCGAGGACGGAGGCATTGCGTGGCGCTCCGGATATGAGCGCCGCCTCGCCGAAGAACTGGCCGGGCTTCAGGCGGATTCTCGCCGCCCCGGCATGCACCTCCACCTCTCCCTCGGCGATGAAGAACATGCTGTCCCCCGGCTGCCCCTTCCGCACGATCACCCCGCCGGGATCGTGGCTCTGCGCCTTGAGCAGGCGCGCGATCTCCGACAGCGCCCCTGCGCCGAGATTGCGGAAGAGGGGGAGCCGCACAACGAGATCCCAGCTTTCCAGGAATTCCCGGCGCCGCAACTCGGCGGCGAAGCCGGTCGCCAGGATACCGGCCCAGAGGGCGAAGAGGCCGATGCCGGCGATCATCACGATGCCGCCGAGTACGCGGCCAGCGAAGGTCACGGGAATCTTGTCGCCGTAACCGGTCGTGGTGATCGTCGTGACCGCCCACCAGAGCGCCGCCGGCATGCTGTCGAAGGCGTCCGGCTGCGCCTGGCGCTCCACGACGAAGGCGATGGTCGAGGCGAAGAGCGTCACCACGAGAAATGCGGTGGTGACGCTCATCAGAGATTGCCGCTCGCTCCTGAGCACACGCCAAAGCAGCGTGAGGGCGGGGTTGAGGCGGATCAGCTTCAGTGCCCAGAGGATGCCGATAAGCCGGGCGTCGGCACCGGACATTCCGGCAACGAGCGCAAGCGGAAGCGGAAGAAAGGCAAGAAGGTCGATGATGGCGGTGCCTGAGAGCGGCCGCCGCGGCTGCGCCTTCGAGGGCCAGAAGCGGATCAGGTAAAACGCGCCGAAGGCGAGGGCGACCGCGACGCAGCCGATGGTCAGGAGCCGGTCTTCAACGGCGGTCAAACCAGGGAGCGTGCCGACGAGAACGGCGGCCAGCCCGACAACGACAAGAAGACGCTCGGCCACGGCGGCGGTGCCGAGCCGGGAGAAGATCCTGGAGAGTCCGGTCGCAACCGGACCTCCAGCAGCGGAGTTTCCCGCGCCAACCATCAGCCCGGCGCCCCTTTTTCGCATTATGAGGCCGGCCCTTCGCTCTTGTCACCGGATTTCGCGCGCCGGAGCTGGGCCGATCAGATCGAGCCGCTCGCGCAGGACCCAGCGCCCCGTCATCAAGACGGCGACGACGGCAAGCCCGGTCGCAAGCCCCGTCCAGATACCCGCGGCGCCGAATCCCAAGGGAAAGGCGAGCACGGCGCCGAGGGGGAAGCCGATCCCCCAATAGCCGAGCCCGGCGAAAAGCATCGGGACGCGCGTATCGTGCAGGCCGCGCAGCATGCCGGAGGCGACGGCCTGGGCGCCGTCGACGAGCTGGAAGATGGCGGCGACCGCAAGGAGCGTGACGGCCAGCTCGACAACGGGCAGGTTCGCGGGCCGTGCCGGGTCCAGAAACGCCGCGATCAGAAGGTGCGGCGCGAAGAGCATCAAGCTCGCCGTGAGCGCCATGAAGCCGACGCCGAGCGCATACGCTGTCCAGCCGGCACGGCGGATGCCGTCACGGTCGCCGGCGCCGTAGGCGCGGCCGACGCGCACCGTCACCGCCTGGCCGAAGCCGAGCGGCACCATGAAGGCGACGGAGGCGATCTGGATCGCGATCGAATGAGCGGCGAGCGCCGTCTTGCCGATCAGCCCCATCAGGATGACGGCGGCGTTGAAGATCGAGACCTCGAAGACGAGCGTCGTGGCGATCGGGAGCCCGAGCGCCCAGAGCTGGCGGAAACGCGGCCAATCGGGCCGCCAGAAGCGGCCGAAGATGTAATAGCGGCGGAATCTTCGGTCGAAGATCGCGACGGCTGCGAGCACGCCGAACATCGTCGTCGAGGAGAACGTCGTGGCGATTCCGGCGCCATAGAGCTCGAGGCGCGGAAAGCCGAGTTCGCCGAAAATCAGGCACCAGGCGAAGAAGGCATTGACGACGAAGCCGATCAGCCCCGCCCACAGACCCCAGATAGGCTTCTCGACGGCGGCTACGAAATTGCGCAGCGTGATGTAGCCGACGAAGGGCAGATAGGACCATTGCAGCGTCGCCATATAGCGGGCGGCGTGTGCGGAGACATCCGGCTCCTGGCCAAGCAGGTGATAGATCGGCCCGGCGAACCAGAGGATGACCCAGACGGGAACGGCGATGGCGATGGCGGCCCACAGGCCCTGGCGCACCGTGCGGCGGACCTCACGCACGGCGTAGCTCTTGACGCCGCGCTCGCGCGCCACCATCGGCGCGACAGCAGAGACGACGCCGATCCCGAAGATCACGAAGAAGAAGAGGAGGGTGGCGCCGAGCACGCCGGCGGCGAGCGCCTCCGGCCCGAGCCGCCCCATCATCAGAACGTCGGTGGTGGTGAGCGCGATCTGCAGGAGGTTGGTCAGGATGATCGGCCACGACAGCGCGAGCGTGGCGCGGACCTCGTCCAGCCACGCCCGTCGCCTGAAGGCGGTCGCAAGGGCGAGATCGCTCATGGTGCGCTTCTAGAGGGGAGGCATCGAGTCCGCCATGGGGCGCAGCCCTGGCGAGGGTGAAAATCGGGTGGGGTGAAAATTCCGCGCTTCTCGCCTATGTCTTAAGGCCTGGAGGACAACAATGCTCGGCGCTCTGCGCGATCTTTTCCGCCGGCTCGGCGCCGACGATGCGGGGGACCACTACCGTCCGAGCGACGAGCGGCTGGCGCTGGCGGCGCTCCTCGTCCGCGCGGCAGCGATCGACGGCGTCTCGAGCGAGGAGGAGCGCGCGAAGCTGCGCGATCTCCTGGCCAGGACGTTCAATCTCTCGGGCGACGAGCTTGACGTCCTGATCGAGGACGCGATTGCCGCAGAAGCCGAGGCCGTCGACCTTTACCGTTTCACCAGCGTCTTGAAGAACAGCATGAGCGAGGACGAGCGCATCCGCGTGATCGAGAGCCTCTGGGAGATTGTCTACGCGGACGGGAAGAGCGACGAGTTCGAGGAGAATCTCGTCTGGCGGGTGGCGGAACTCCTCGCCGTCAACCGCAGGGACCGCATTGCGGCAAAGCGGCTGGTGGCGGAAAAGAATTCGGCACGTGGCGGCGACGGGGCTTGATTCGTCTGTTGCGCCGCAGCAATCGACCGGCCATTCTTGTGTGATGACTGCCAGTTCGGACCAGCCAGCGAAGATCCTGATCGTGCTGCATCAGGAGCTGTCGAGCCCCGGAAAGCTCGGCCAGATGCTGACAGCGAAGGGATTTGCCCTCGACATTCGTCGTCCGCGCTTCGGCGATCCGTTGCCGGAGACGATGGCCGAGCACGCCGGCGCCATCATCTTCGGCGGGCCGATGAGCGCCAACGACACCGATGATTTCGTCCGCAGCGAGATCGACTGGATCGGCGTGCCGCTCAAGGAGGGCGCGCCGTTTCTCGGCATCTGCCTCGGAGCGCAAATGCTGGTGAAGAAGCTCGGCGGGACGGTCAGCGGCCACTGCGAAGGTTGCGCCGAGGTGGGCTTCTATCGGCTCGAGGCGACCGACGCAGGCCGGCAGCTCGGCGCGTGGCCCGACATGGTCTACCAGTGGCACCGCGAGGGCTTCGACCTGCCGAGCGGGGCGACGCTGCTGGCGCGTGGCGACATCTTCGAAAACCAGGCGTTCTCGGTCGAAGACACGGCGTTCGCTGTGCAGTTCCACAGCGAGCTCACCTACGCGATGGCATGCCGCTGGACGGTGCGCGGCGCGGCGCGCTTCGACCTGCCCAAGGCGCAGGGCCGGGCGGAGCACATGGCCGGCTGGTTCCGTTACGACCCGCCGGTGCGCGCCTGGCTCTGGGACTTCCTCGACACCTGGCTCGCGCAGGACAAGCGCAGGCTCAAGGAACGGCGCGCGGCCTGAGCCTTCCTATTTGCGTGTCCTGCGGCGCGTGGGCGCGAGGCGGATGCGCAAGCCGCCTTCCGCCTTCTCGACGTCGAAGGCCTTCGTTCCCCGCACGAGGTCGCTCAGCTTGTTGAAGCCATAAGTCCGCGGGTCGAAATCCGGCGCGAGATTGTCGAGCCGGCGCCCGAAGGCGGAGAGCCGCACCCAGCCGTCCTCGCTGTCCATCTGATCGATCACGCGGCGAAGGATGGGCGTTGCGCCGGCAGGCTTCTGCAGCGGACGGGCGGCGGATATCTCTGCGTCCTGAGACCCGCCCGGCATCAGGTTCTCCGTGTAGATGAAGCGGCGGCAGGCCTGGCGGAAGCTCTCCGGCGTCTTCTGCGCGCCGAAGCCGTAGACGTCGACGCCCTGCTCACGAATGCGCGCCGCGAGCCGCGTGAAATCGCTGTCCGACGAGACAAGGCAGAAGCCGTCGAAGCGACCGCTGTGCAAGAGGTCCATGGCATCGATGACAAGCGCGATGTCGGAAGCGTTCTTGCCAGTGACGTAGGCGAACTGCTGCTGCGGGATGATGGCATGGCGCGACAGCACGCTGTTCCAGCCTTTCATGCGCTGGCCGGAGAAATCGCCATAGATGCGGCGCACGCTCGCCTCGCCGATCTTGGCGATCTCTTCGAACAGGCCGTCGGCGATCTGCGAGGAGGCGTTGTCCGCATCGATCAGAACGGCGAGCCGGTCGGCGCGATCTTCGGGCATTGCGATCTACTTTCGTCTGATGCCAGCTCAGCGTTCATCGCACGAACGGTACGAGAAATCAGCCGTGGAACAGCGTTGATTCCAGCCACGCGATCACGGCGTCGACGCTTTCCACCGTCGTTCCCTTTGGTGGCGCGGGTCGCTCGACGAGCACGACAGGGAGCTTGAGCCTCCGCGCGGCTTCGATCTTGGCGCCGGCGCGACCGCCGGAATCCTTCGATACGATCCACTCGATCTTGTGCTCCTTGAAGAGCGCGATCTCCGCGTCCGGGTCGGTCGGCGGGCGGCCGAGGATCAGCTCGCCTTTCGGCAAAGCCTCGTCTGCCGCCGGCGGCTCGATCATGCGCACGAGGCACCAAAGGTCGGATCGCGCCGCGAAGGGCGCCAGCTCGCGGCGCCCGGCAGCGAGAAAGACGCGGGCGTTTTGCGGCAGCGCTTTTGCCGCTGATTCGATGTCGGCGACCGGCACGAAGCGGTCGGCAGGCGTGCGCGCGAAAGCCGGGCGAACCAGCTTCACCCGCGGCGTCCCGGACATCTCCACCGCCTCGGCTGCGTGGCGGGCGATCTGCGCGGCGAAGGGATGCGTCGCGTCGACAAGCGCGTCGTAGCCGCCGTTCTTGAGGAATGCGGCCAGGCCATCCGGTCCACCGAAACCGCCGCGGCGAACCTGGCCCGACCCGACGTTCGGCAGGCGCGTCAGGCCGGCGAGCGAGGTCACCGTCTCAAGCCGGTCGTCACCGGCGAGCCGCGCCGTCAGCTCCGCCGCCTCCGCCGTGCCGCCGAGGATCAGAAGCTTAGCCATGGCCGGTCTCCGCTAGGATCTTTCCGTCGCGGCCGACGACAATGACATTCACCGCGACGGGCGCGGAGCCGAGCGTCTCCTTCGCTCTCGCTCGCGCGCGTGCGGCCACGAGTGCGGCAAGGGGAACGCCGCTCGCGGCGGCAAGCTTCAGCGCCTCCGTGGCGGTGTTCGCTGTTGCGATCGCATCTGTGACGGCTTCGCTCGCGCCGGCGCCTCGCGCAAGGCTGGCGAGGAAGTCGCGGTCGACTTCCGAACGCGACGAATGAAGATCGAGCGCGCCTTGCGCCAGCTTCGTCAGTTTGGCGAAGCCGCCGGCGATGGTGAGCCTCTCGATCGGATGGCCGCGGAGATACTTGAGCAGCCCGCCGGCGAAATCGCCCATGTCGAGCAGCGCGATATCGGGAAGATCGTGGCGCGCCTTGATCGCTTGCTCCGATGTGCTGCCGGTCGAGCCGGCGACATGCGTCAGCCCGGCGGCGCGGGCAACGTCGATGCCGCGATGGATCGAATGAATCCAGGCGGCGCAAGAGAACGGCACCACGATCCCCGTCGTGCCGAGGATCGAAAGTCCGCCGATAATGCCGAGCCGCGGGTTCCAGGTCTTCTGCGCAAGCGCCTCGCCGCCGGGAATCGATATTTCGATCTCGGCGTCAGGTTTCGCACCATGCGCCTTCGCCACCTCTTCGATCGCCTCTTCCATCATCCTGCGCGGCACCGGATTGATCGCCGGTTCGCCGGGCGGAATCGGCAAGCCGGCGCGCGTGATTGTTCCGACGCCGTCGCCTGCCTTGAATCCGACTCCTGCGCCGGGCGGAAGACGGCGGACGGTCGCAACGATCTCGGCCTGGTGAGTGACGTCGGGGTCGTCGCCGCCGTCCTTGACGACGCTCGCTTGCGCGACGCCATTGCCCACCGTCGTTCGCGCAAGCGTGAAGGCCGGCGTCTCGCCACGCGGCAGGCGGATTGTCACCGGGTCGGGAAAATCGCCGGTCAGAAGCGCCTGGAATGCCGCCTTGGCCGCGGCGGTCGCGCAGGCACCCGTGGTCCAGCCGCGGCGGAGCGGGCGGTCCGGACGACGCGGCGGCTGACCCTCCGACATGCCGCTCCTATAGCGGTCGCGGCCTTCGCCAGAAAGAAGAAGCGGATAGCCCGCGCTTTCGCCAGAAACCGCAAAAGGATAGAAGCCGGGCATGGCGGAACGCCACGAAATCCTCGACGGGCTGCCCGTCTTCGAGCCGGGCTGGGTTTGGCTGGTCGGCGCGGGGCCGGGCGATCCGGGACTCGTCACGCTGCATGCGCTGAACGCGCTTAGCCAAGCCGACGTAGTGGTCTACGACGCGCTGGTCGACAAACGGGTGCTCGGACATGCACGAGAAGGCGCAGCGGTCGAATATGCCGGCAAGCGTGGCGGCAAACCGTCGCCCAGTCAGCGTGACATCTCGCTAAAGCTGATCGCGCTGGCGCGGGCGGGGAAGCGCGTCTGTCGCTTGAAGGGCGGCGACCCTTTCGTCTTCGGGCGCGGCGGCGAGGAAGCGCTGGCCCTGGTCGAGGCGGGCATTCCCTTCCGTATCGTGCCGGGCATCTCCGCCGGGATCGGCGGGCTCGCGTATGCCGGCATCCCGGTCACGCATCGCGACGTGAATCATGCGGTGACGTTCCTGACCGGCCACGACCAAAGTGGGCTCACGCCGTCTTCCATCGACTGGGCCGGCGTGGCGCGCGGAGCGCCGGTCATCGTGATGTACATGGCGCTGAAGCATCTCGGCCAGATCGCGGCGTCGCTGATCGAAGCCGGCCGCCTGGCGAGCGAACCGGTCGCGGTGATCTCCGAGGCGACGACTACGACGCAGCGCGTGCTCGAGACGACGCTCGGCACCGCCGCGGCCGAAGTCGAGCAAGGCGGGCTTCAGCCGCCGGCGATCGTCGTGGTCGGCGAGGTCGTGAGGATGCGCTCGGGCCTCGACTGGCTCGGCGCGATGTCCGGCCGCGTGCTCGTCGCCGATCCGCTCGGGCGCAGCGTCAGGACCGACAAGACCGGAACCGAATGACATCCCCGAAACTGCCGAGGGGCCTCATTGTCGCCGCGGCGGCGAGCCACTCCGGCAAGACGACGATTTCGCTCGGGCTGATCGTCGCGCTGCGCAAGCGCGGTCTTCGTGTCGCCGCGGCGAAATGCGGGCCCGACTACATCGATCCGAGATTCCTGGAGGCGGCAAGCGGCAGGCGGGCGATCAATCTTGATCCGTGGGCGATGGCGCCGAGCATGATCCACACGCGACTGGCGCAGCACGCGGCGGACGCCGACATCGTCGTCGTCGAAGGCGTGATGGGTCTCTTCGACGGCGGCTCGGGCGGCGCTGGATCGACAGCAGAGTTGGCGCAACTCACGGGACTGCCGGTCGTGCTCGTCGTCGGAACGCAGGGCACGGCGCAAAGCGCCGCCACGGTGGCGGAGGGCTGTGCGCGGCTCGCCGACGGCTTTCATGTCGTCGGTGCGATCGCCAACCAGATAGCGTCGGAGCGCCACGCCGAGTTGGTGCGCGAGGGCTTTGCTCGTGCGAGCGTGCCGTTGCTCGGACTGGTGAGACGCGAGCCGGCGATTGCGATTGCGTCGCGGCATCTGGGATTGGTTCAGGCGGAGGAGCAGGCGGACCTGGAGAGGAAGATCGCGCGGGCCGGGGAGCTGGTGGCGCAGGGGTGCGACGTAGAGCGGATTGTAAGCGCGGCATGCTCTCTCCCCCCTTGCGGGGGAGAGTTGGAGAGGGGGAAAGGGCGCGGTGCGCTACATGTTTCCCCCCTCTCTAGCCCTCCCCCGCAAGGGGGGAGGGGACTCGCGGCCCCCGGTCAGCGGATCGCGGTTGCGCGCGACGTCGCGTTCGCTTTCGCTTATCCGCATCTGCTCAACGAATGGCGCTACAAGGGCGCCGAGCTCTCGTCCTTCTCGCCGCTCGCCGACGAGGCACCCGCGGAGGATGCCGATGCCGTCTTTCTCCCCGGTGGATATCCCGAGCTCCATGCCGGCCAGCTCGCAGCGGCGAGAAATTTCCGTGCTGCCATGCACTTGGCGGGTGAGCGTGGCGCGCTGATCTACGGTGAGTGCGGCGGCTACATGGTGCTCGGCGAGAGTCTGACCGATGCGGAGGGCGTCGACCATCCGATGCTCGGGCTTCTTTCGCTCAGGACCAGCTTCCTGCACAGGCAGCTGCATCTCGGCTACCGGCTGCTGCGGCCGATCGGCACGCTGCCGTGGGAGGCGCCGCTCACAGCGCACGAGTTTCACTTTGCGCGGGTCGTCAGTGAAGGCGACGGCGATCCGCTGTTCGAAGCGGAAGGCGTCGACGGAACGCCGCTCGGACCGATCGGGCTCCGACGCGGCAGGATTATGGGCTCCTTCGCCCATGTGATCGACGTTGCGCCGAATTTCCTGACGCGGCGCTGAGCGAAGCTCTCAGTATTCCTTCTCGAAGAAGATGCCGAGGCTCGATTCGCCCTCGGCTGAATAGCCGGCTCGCGCTTTCAGGTGCTTGGTGACGTCGAGATCGATGGTGACGCGCGAGGATTCCGTCGTCGTCCCCTGCTGCACGCCGATATAGACATTATCCGTCACGTAGCGGCCGGCCGCGACGGCGGTCCGGCCCTCTTCGTCGGTGATGATGTCGAGGTCGTCGAGGCCGGTCGTCGCGCGAAGCTGCGAGAGGAGACCGCCGGAGCCGCCCGAAAGCTCCGACGCCGCCGCCGCGAGCCGCGCCACCTGCAGCGGCGACAGCTCGCCGATCCCCTTTTGGAAGATGAGGCGCGCCAGGATCTCGTCCTGCGGCAGCTCGGGGGACGAGGAGAATGTCACCTGCGGGTTGGAGGCGCGCCCGGAGACCGTGACGGTGATCGTCACGTCGCCGGAGCTGGTCGACCCGGTGAAGTCGAGGATCGGATCGAGGTCGCCGGCGAAGGTGATGACGCCGCGGTCGAAGGTGATCCGCTTGGTCAGGATATCGAGGCGGCCGCGCACCATCTGGAAGCCGCCGGACGCAGTGAGCGCGGAGATCGGCCCGACGAGCTTCAAAGTGCCGCCGAGCTGGGTGTCGAGCCCGCGTCCACGCACGAAGATGCGCGGCGCGGAGACCCTCACGTCGAGCCTGATGTCGGAGCTCTGGCCGCCGGCGCCACGATTCGTGCCGTCACGAGAGCGCACGATCGAAAGCGTCTCTTCGACCTTCGGCGGCGGCGCGACATGCGCTACGTCGACGGCGACGGAGCCTTGCGGGAGACTTTCCGGAACCGTGATCTCGGTGCGGTCGAGGCGAACCGTGCCTTTCACCAGCGGTCCCTCGACGAGGCTGCCGCTCACGGTCAGATCGGCGTCGAATCGCGCGGCGACCAGCGTTCCGTCGACGTAGCGTGCCTGATGGACCTGGAGAGTCAGGTCTATCGGAAAGCCGCTTTTCGGGTTGAGACCGACGCTGCCGGTCGCCGACACCGTGCCTTCGCCGCTTTCCGCATTGAGCCGGTCGATGGTGATGCGGTCGCCCGAGACGCTGGCAGAAAGCACGAGATTCCTGAGCACGATCCCTGTTTGGGGATCGATGAAGCCGCCGCCCTCGCTGCTGACCCGGCCGGAGAAGGTGGGTGCGGCGGCGGTGCCAGCGACCGCGACGTCGATCTTGAGCGCGCCTTGAAGCGCCGCGCCGCGCGAAGCGAGCTGGCGGTTGCCGAGCGCCAGCGGCACTTGGCCTTTGACCTTGAGATCGAGCGGCGCACCGGATGCGGTGCCGACCGCGCCGGAGACCTGCACGGACATGCCTTCCGGCCCGAACACCTCACCTGTCAGATCGAGCGTCTCCTTCACGAATGTTCCGCGTGTGGAGACGCCGAGCGCCCCAAGCCCGGCGTTGCGCGAGGCGGCGACCGAAGCGCCGGCGAGCGTGATCTCGAAGTTCGCTTCAGGTGCCGAGGCGCTGCCCTTCGCCGAGACGACACCGGAGATCGTGCCCTCTGCGCCAAGCCCCGGCGAGAGGGCGTTGGCGAGCGCCGCGGGGATCGACGCGAGCGTCGCCTCAAGGTCGAGCGTCGACCCGGCGCTGCCGGTGACGACGACGCTTCCGCGACCGGCCGTAAGAGTCGCGCGGTCGAAGAGCGCCGTGCCGTCGCGAAGGGTAACCTCGGTCGGCTGCGCCAGCGCCAGGTCGATGCCCGGACGCTTGTAGGCGAGACTTTGAAGACCGATCACCAGACCGCCGTCGCGCGGCGCGAGGCTGCCCTTGAGATCGGCGCGACCGTCGGCGAGCGCGGCTTCGACGGAGAATGCCGTCGCGTCGCCGGAGCGCTGCGCCGTGCCCGTCGCCGTAACGATCGTGAGCCCGCCGGCAACAAGCTCGCGCACCGAGAAATTCCCGTCGATCCGGGGCGCGCGAAAGAGGTCGCTCGCCTGTCCCTTGATCTCGGCGGATTTCAGCGAGGCGTTGGCGTAGGCGAGGTCGGTCGCGGTCCCCGAGAAGGTCGCGGACTGCGCGCCGCCCTCCGCGTCGAGCGCGACTTTAGCGCGGAGCATGCCGCCCGCCTCGACGAGGAAGAGAGGAGCGACCTTGGAGAGGTCGGGCGAGACGACGCTGAGATCGCCCTTGAGCAATCCGTTTCCGCCGATGGCGAGATTGCCGGTGACCGCGCTCTCGCCCACCGTGAAGTTCAGATCGTCGAGCAGGCGCGCACCGTCGGCGCCGGCCGAGAGCTTCGCCTCGCCATGCACAGCCGCGTCGCCGAGCATGCCCGTCACGCTCGCCTCGCCTGAGGTATCGGGCCCCGCGACAATCCCGGAGAAGCTCGCCTCGGCTTTGGTGAGCGGGCGCCCCATCAGCACGACGCTGTCACCCGACGCCGACGCCTCGACCTTCGGCGCCTCGCGCGAGCCAGAGAGATGCGCCGTCACCTTCGCCGCGCCCTCGGCGCGGTCGGTGATGAGCGAGAGGTCGGCGACGCTTGCGGTCACGTTCATATCGATCGCCGGATCGGCGAGTGTGCCGTTCAGCTCAGCCGAGGCGCGGTCGTTGGCGAGCGTCAGCCGGTTGAAGCTGAAGCCCGACTCGTTTCGCGCGAGACCGCCGGAAAGCTTCGTGGCGCCGACAAGAAGCGGGTCGAGTGCCGCGACCCCGAGCTTGAGATCGCTGGTCATGCCGTCGAGATTGAGGTCGAGCGTCCCGCCGGTCGCCGCGCTGCCTGACGCCTTCAGGTTGGTGCTGCCGCCGAGGCTCCGCCCGGCGAGCGTGGAGAAGCGCGCAAGGTCGATCACGCTTGCGGCGAAGTCTCCGTCGAGCCCTTGCGTCGTTGCCGTGCCGGAGAAGCTCGCGGTCGCGCCGGTCAGAACGAGGTTGAGGCTGTCGATCCCGACCGGCCGGCCTGCCGACCAGGAGCCAGCGCCGTTGGCCTTGAAAGTCGGGCCGAGCGCGTCGCGAAGCCCGAGGTCGTTCGGCACGACGCCCTCCGCCGAAGCGTCGAAGCTGAAGCTCGTGGCGCGTGCGCCGGGCCGCGCCAAGTCCCTCGCCTGCCCCGAAGCGTCGAGGGCGATGGTGTCGATACGGCCGAACGCAGCTTCCACGCCTGCCGCCTGGATCGTCGCCTTCCACGGCGCCGCCTCGCCGGCATCGAGCCCGATGTCGGCCGTCAACGAAGCTACCGAGATGTCGCCCGGGGCGAAGGGGAGCGCGACGCGGCCGGCCTGGCCGAGCTTCAGCGAGAGGTCGGCGCTTTGCGGCACCATGTCGGGGCCGAGCTCGCCCTTCGCCGAGAGGTCCATGCCCTCCGAGCGAAGCGTCGCGGAGCGCACGGTGATCGCGCCGTTGTCGGCGCGCGAGAAGTCGAAGACGAGGCGGCTCTGGCCGGCGACGAGCATCGCATAATCGCGCGGCACGACGCTTTGCAGCGCGGCGGCGAACTCCGCCGCGATGCGATAGGCCTCGTCGGCGCGCGTGACCGCCATGCCGCCTGCAAGGATGCGGTTTCCGCCGGCTTCGAACTCGAACGTTCCGCGCCATGCCTCGAGCGGACCGGTGCCATTCAGCGTGACGGCAACCGAAGGCCGATCGCGCAAGCCCAGGAACTCGGCGACGAGGCCGCCCGCGGGCTCTTCGATCTTGACGTCGGCGGTCAGGACGTTGGCTTGCGGCTCGAGGCGAAGGTCCGCCGTGAGCGTCCCGGCCCTGTCCTGCCGATCAACGGAGAGCTTGACCGCCAGCGCGTCCGGCGTGAGGCGCGCCGAACCCGTTGCCGTCAGCTCAGCCTTGCCGCCGGCGACAGGTGCCTCGAGCACGATTTGCGGCAGCGAGATGGAATCGATCTCGATCGCGAGCGGCGGTGGCGAGACGCCCCCCGACGTTTCGTCCTTCGTCGCAGCGTGCGGGCGCCTCAGCATTGCGATCCGCGCCGCCCGGATGCTGTCGATCTCGATCTTGCGGTCGAAGAGCGCCGCCCGGTTCCACGAGAGCGCGACGTCGTCGAGCTCCAGCCAGACACCGTCGCGGTCGGCGACCGTGACACGCTCAATCGTGGGATTGGCAGAGAGAACGCCGTCCAGCCCGATGAGCCTGACCTGCCGGTCGGGCGTGGAGACGAGCGATTCCAGAAAATCCGAGAACCAGGAGCCGCGCGCAGCGTCTTGCGCGAGCGCCGCGCTCGCTGCGAGGCTGGTGACCAGGATCAGTGCGAGTAAAAGTCTGACGAATCGCTGTCGCATCGTCAGAAAGATTGCCCCAATCCGACGTAAAAGGCGAAGTGCGGGTCGCCGCTCTGGCGATTGAGGGGAACCGCCACGTCGAATCTGAGGGGGCCGAGCGGAGTGTGGTAGCGAAGGCCGACGCCGGCGCCGACGCGGAACTCCTCGGAGAAGTCGGGAATCGGATCCTTGTAGGCGGCGCCGACATCGACGAACGGAACGATGCCGATCGTGTCGGTCACGCGGTAGCGAAGCTCGAGCGAACCTTCGAGGAAGGAGCGACCGCCAATGACCTCGTCGACGATTTTCGGTCCGACGGTCCGGTATTCGTAGCCGCGGATCGAGCCGCCGCCGCCGAGGTAGAAGCGCCGCGTCGCCGGAATGTCCTCGGTATCGGCCCCGACGATGGTGCCGGCCGAGCCGCGAGCGGCGAGCACGATCCGGTCGTCGCCGCCGACGGCGTAATAGCCGGAGATGCCGCCTTTGGCGATGACGGCAACCGTGCCGCTGAGAAGATCGGCGAAGGGCTCGGTGTCGAAGGTGCCGCGCAGACCCGAGGTCGGATCGAGCTTGTCGTCGCGGGCGTCGTAGTCGAGGGACGTCGGTAAGCTGATCAGCAGGTAGCGGTTCTTGCCGAAAGCATCTTCGATCCTGTCCCACTCCGCGTTGACCGCAGCGCTCATGGTGAGCTGCTTGTTGAAGCGGTGCTCGAGGCCGCCGCGGCCGGCGAACGTCCGGCTCTCGTAAGTATCGACGAACTCACGCTCGGCATTGAGCAACAGCGTGGCGTCGGTATCGGGAGTGAACACGCCGGGCCGGCGGAAGGTCGTCGCCAGGGTGTAAGAGAAGTCCTTGAGATCGTTGGCGCCGATCCGGCTCAGCACCGCGTCGAAGCGCAACGTCTCCGCGTGGCCGAAGAGGTTGCGGTGCAGCCAGTATCCCTGGAGCGTCGCGCCGTCGACGGTCGCATAAGAGACGCCGCCGCCGATCAGGTGGCGCCTGCGCTCGGTGAGATTGAAGGTGATGGGCAGAAGTCCATCCGGGCCGACAGTGTCGCCTTCGATCACCGCGACGCTGGCGAAAGCGCCGGTGTCCTGGAGGCGCTTCCTGGCGCGGTCGACGACGTCGGGATCATAGGGCGTGCCGGGTTCGATCCCGGTCATGAAGCGGGCGTATTGCGGATCGACGCGCTTGATCCCGGTAACCTCGACCGCGCCGAACCGCGCCATTGGCCCAGGCGTCACGATCAGGGTCACGTCGACGAGATTGGTGCGATGGTCGGCGACGACCTCGCGCTTGGTCACCGCCGCCTTCGGATGCCCGCGCTGCCGCCAGGCATCGACGAGGCGGCTCTCGGCGAAAAGGATGGCGCCGGAGCGCGCAACCGCGCCCTGCTTGAGCTCCCACTTGTCGAGGGCGAGCGCCTTCGCCTCGTCCTTCGTGGGCGTTGCCGGCATGCCCTCGATATGGATCACGCCGAACTTGAAGAGCGGGCCGGGATCGACGGTGACGGTGACGGGCGCCGGATCGGGGAGGGTCGTGTCCGGCTGCATATTCTCCACCGGCACGCCCTGGATGGCGATGGTGATCGAGCCGCCGTAGTAACCGCGTCCGTAAAGCGCGGCGACGATGCGTCCGTAGTCACCGCGGGCGCGAGCAACGAGACCGGCGGTCCCTGGCGGCGGGTTCTTGATGTCGCGCGAAAGCGAGGACGCGTTGCGGACGGCCTTTTCGAGCTCGCGGTCGTCGCCAGCCACCGTGATTTCAAGCGTGTAGGGTTGCGCGTCCGGAACGAGCGCCGTCTCGTTGTTCCCCTCGAAGAACTTTCGACCGAAGAGCTCGAATGCGAGCGCCGGAAAACCCGCGCTCACCGTGAAAAGCGCGCTCGCCGCGAACAGGGCTATTAAGCGCCGACCGGGGACGCAACGAAACAACAGACCGGCCCCCGCGATCTTCACGCCCCTCGCTCCCCGATTCCGGGGGCGACCGCGCCCGAACCTGGAACGCACGCCACCCACGCCACGCCTGAGACTGAAACGCACGCCACCCACGCAGCGCCCGCGCACAGCGGACGCGTCAGCCACCATCCTGGTCGCCGGAAATGGCGACAATCGGACGAATTCGCTCCTGCGTTCACACCTCATTAACCATGATCTCAGGGCCCCTGGAAGGCCGCGATTTGCCCATTTTGCCAGCCAGAGCGCGGCTGGGGCGTGGCGGCAACACTTCGCGCGGCCGCGCAGACCCACGGTTGCACAGGGAATTTGCGCTGCCCGCCGCCGTAGCCGGCTGAAACTATTCCCTCCGCGTCGATAAACTGAGCAAGCCGTTTCTGTCCGCGCAAGTGCCTGCCTTCCATATTGAAAAGCCACTCTTCGGATAGCGGACCCATGACGATGGAACGGCTTGCCGTCTTTCCCGCCTTCCACAAGGTCACCGAGCGTATCGCGCTCGTCGTCGGTAACGGTGCGGAGGCGGCGGCGAAGGTGCGCCTGCTGCTTGAGACCGAGGCGCTGATTCGGCTCGTCTCTGCAAATCCGTCGGAGGAGCTTGCAGCGCTCGTCACCGTGCACGGTTTCGAGCTGCGCCGCCGGGGATTTCGAACGGACGACCTCGACGGGGCCGTGCTTGCCTTCGCCGCGAGCGGCGAGCGTGAGGCCGACGCCGCCGTCGTGGCTGCGGCGCGGGCGCGCAACGTTCCGGCGAACGCGGTCGATCTTCCCGACCTTTGCGACTTCTACACGCCGGCGATCGTGAATCGCGCGCCGGTCGCAATCGCGATCACGTCGACCGGCGCCGGCCCGGTGCTGGCGCAGAAGCTTCGCGCCCGGATCGAGGCGATGCTTCCCCCGCGGCTCGGCGCCTTGGCGCGGCTCGGCGATTCTTTCCGCGCCGCCGCGGACAAGGTGCTGCCCAAGGGCCAGCCGCGGCGGCGCTTCTGGTCGGCCTTCTTCGAGGGCCGCGTCGCCGACGCAGCGCTTTCCGGCCGCACCGGCGAAGCGCGCCGCCTCGCTTCGCGGCTTCTGACCGAGGCTGACGCGGAGAAGTACGGCTTTGTCTGGCTGGTCGGCGCCGGGCCGGGCGCCGCCGATCTGCTGACGCTTCGGGCGCAGCGCATCCTGCAGGAAGCGGACGTGATCGTGTACGACGCGCTGGTGCCGGAGGCGGTGGTGGCGATGGGCCGTCGCGATGCGGAGCGCATCCACGTCGGCAAACGCCGCGGGCGGCATTCCGTCAGCCAGGACGAGATCAACGCGCTCCTCGTGCGCGAAGCATCCGCCGGCCGCCGGGTCGTCAGGCTGAAAAGCGGCGATCCGCTCGTCTTCGGCCGCGCCGGGGAGGAGATGGCGGCGCTCCGCGCGGCCGAGATTCCGTTCGAGATCGTGCCGGGCGTCACCGCGGCGTTGGCCGCGGCGGCCGAGGCGGAGATCCCGCTGACGCTTCGCGGCACCGCCTCGAGCCTCGTCTTCGCCACAGGTCAGGACGCGGCGGGTGACGTGCTTCCCGATTGGGCGGGGCTGGCGCTCGCAGGCACGACGGTCGCCGTCTATATGGGCCGCGCCGTCGCGGCTCGCGTCGCCAGGCGGCTGATCGAAGCCGGGCTTTCCGGCTCCACGCCGGTCGCCGTGATCGAGAACGCAACGCTGCCGGAGCGCCGGCTCTTTGCCGGCGTGCTCGCCGATCTCTCCGAAATCGAGACACGATCCGACGTCGACGGCCCGACGCTGATCGTGATCGGCCAATCCGCGGCCGAAGGCGCCCTTACCGCCGCCGAGCCGCTCGCGGCCGATTCATCCCATTCGGTGCAGATCAGGGCGGCGTAAGGCAAACATGAACGTGATCATCGCCAACGATCTCGCCAACGGCCTCGTGGTCTTCCGGACGCGCGACGGCTGGACGCTTGACATCGACCACGCCGAGATTTCGG
>Ga0315553_10001478_pt1 | contig 19388 bp, 19 predicted proteins | sample SalMarSW160140MG_FD_203099 | JGI IMG/M metagenome (GOLD analysis project Ga0315553, IMG submission 203099) | Salt marsh sediment microbial communities from the Plum Island Ecosystem LTER, Massachusetts, United States - Salt Marsh Sediment SW1601-40 ... | reverse complement strand
ATGAAGCGCAGATAGGTGGGATTGACCTTGGTGACCTTCGCAATCTCCTCGATCTCCACGCCCTGGCGCAGGCGCGCGCGGCGCAGGCGCGCCCCGCTCCATTCGCCGTCGTCTTCGTCGACGTCATCGAGCTCGTCGAGCGCGTCCAGCGGCTCGAGCACCGCCGGCACCTCCGCCGTCCGGAACTCGTGGACGGGCTGGGCCACTGCGTGTGCCAGCGGCGCGACCTCCTCGGCCTCCAGGGAGCGATCGTAGACGTCTCGCGCCTCGGGGTCCGCCAGCACGCGGTAGGCGATCTCGATCCGTTCCCGCAGCAGTGCGACGTCTCCCTCTTCGAACACGGGGTAGCCCGCCAGCGAGTCCTCGCAGTAGGTGGAGCAGGCGAGGCGATAGGCCCGTTCGATCGCCTCGAGAGTGGCGCCCCGGGGCAGGTCGAGGGTTTCGTAGTGATCCTGCTCGACGAGGGGCTTCACGCGGGGACTCCCGCCTCGTCGCCGCGCTGGGCGACCAGCTTGCGCGCGATGCGCGACAGGTACACGGCGGCGTCGCAGCGCGGGTCGGAGTCGACCAGGGGCCGGCGCGCCCGCACCGACGCCCGCGCCGCGGGCTCGTGGTTGACGTAGCCCAGGTACTCGGCGTCGATGGCGAAATACTTCCGGCACACGCTGCGCACCGCGAAGCCGAGCCGGATGTCCTCGGCGCTGCGCACGTCGTTCACCAGGATCCGCGGCCGGAAGGCCCGCATCACCGCGAGGAAGCGCTGGGCCTCCTCGGTGTCGATCGCCTTCACCTCGCGCATCAGTTCGAGCGGCGTCCGGATGCCGCGCTCGTTGCGCTCGTCCATCGCCACCGACACGACCTTGCGCACCTCCTGGGACACCATCGCGAGCTTCAATCGGCGATAGAAGGCAGCGCGCATGAAGGCGTAGGCGTTCTCCACGGAGGTGGGCTCGGGCGCGATCACGACGACACCGTCGTCGCAGACCATGAAGTAGTCCATCACCGTGGAGTCGGCACCGGCGCCGAGATCGAGAAACACGAAATCGGCGTCGAGGGTGCGCAGGGCTCGGACGAACCGGACGCGCAGTGCGTGGGAGGGCTGCGGGCTGGCCAGGTTCGGGCGGGTCGCGGCAATCAACCGCAGGTTCGGGAAGGGTGTCTCCTCGATCAGCTTGCGCACGTCCTCTTCGCGCTCGGCAGCGTACTCCGCGATGCTCGTGCGCGGGCGCGGAACACCGAGGGCCGTGTGCAGGTTGGCGCCCTCCAGGTCCCCGTCCACGGCGATGACGCGGTGCCCGGCCTTGGCCAGGGTGGTGGCGAGATTGGCGGTCACGAAGGTCTTGCCGACGCCGCCCTTGCCGCCGCCGAAGGGAATGAGCCGCGGACCGCCGCGCGCGGGCGGTCCATCGCGAGTTGCGCTGATCACCTCTCACCCCCCCCACGGCCTTCGGCCGCGCGCTCTATCCCCCGGCTGCGACGCCCTGCTCTACGACCGCGATGTGCAGGAACGGCCGCCACTCTTCGTAGCGAACCCTCGCGCCGATGTGCGTGAGCATCGGCGTCCAGGTGGGTTTCGTCGGGGACCGGTGCAGGCGGAGCCGGGCCTGCGTCGGAGTCCGACCGCCCTTGCGCCGATTGCAGTCGATACAGCTGCACACCACATTCTCCCAGGTGGTGCGTCCACCCAGCGATCTCGGAATCACGTGATCCAGGTTCAGCTTCGAGCGATGGGGACGGGTTCCGCAGTACTGACAGGTGAAGTTGTCGCGCGCGAAGATGTTCACCCGGCTGTAACGCACGTGACGTCGCGGCACCCGGTCGTAGCACCGCAGCACGATCACTCTTGGCACCCGGATCGATCCGTCGGGAATACCGACCCCCTGCTCGCCGTCCACCTCGACCCGCCGCCAGGACTCGAAATCGAAGGTTTCGTAGCTCCCGTTCACCGCCAGCGCGGTCCCCTGGTAGATCATCGTGAAGGCGCGACGGACCGTCGTGATGTGGATCGGCAGGAAGGACCGATTGAGGACGAGAACGTTCGAGTCCAGCATACGCCTTGTCGTCGGTCGGATCGTACGCAAAGGGCTGCGGGCCATCAACGCACCGCGCTCAGGAGGGCGCTCACGAGGGCGTCCTCGTCGCCGTCGAGCAGGGTTCGCACGTCCAGCACCAGGCCGTCATCGCGGATGCGCGCCAGAACCGCCGGGTGCGCGGCGCGCAGACCGGCAGCCAGCCGATCGGCGCCGAGGGGTGCCTCGATGCGCACGACCCAGCTCTCGAACTCGCGATCGGGGAGCGAGCCCCCGCCCGCGTAGCCCCGGCCGGGCTCGGCGCTCGCCTTGCCTGGGAATCCCTCGCAGCGGCCGATCCGCTCGGCCAGGGCCTCGGCGCGGGCGCGCAGGGTCGCAGGTGTGGCCAGCAGCTGGCGCAGGGCGGGCACCTCGCGCTCGGCGCGGCCTTCCAGGTAGGCGGTCAGGGTCCAGTCCAGCGCGGCGAGGGCCAGCTTGTCCACGCGCAGGGCCCGCGCCATCGGATGTCGCCGCAGCCGGTCGGCGTGGGCGGCGTCGCGGGTGAGGATGATTCCGGCCTGGGGTCCCCCCAGCAGCTTGTCCCCGGAGAAGCACACCAGCCCGGCTCCCCGGGCGAGACGCCCGGGAGCCCAGACCTCCTCGGGGAAGCCCCGGTCGCGGAGGTCGAGCAGGGTCCCACTGCCCAGGTCCTCCACCAGCGGGAGGCCGCGGGCCTCGGCCAGCTCCGCCAGCAGCGGCAGATCCACCTCGGCGACGAAGCCCCGCAAGGCGAAGTTGCTGCGGTGCACCTTGAGGAGCAGAGCCGTGTCCGGACCGATGGCGTCCTCGTAGTCGCGCAGGTGGGTGCGATTGGTCGTGCCGACCTCGATCAGGCGGACACCCGCCGACGCCATGATGTCGGGGACCCGGAAGGAGCCGCCGATCTCCACCAGCTCGCCGCGCGACACCACGGCCGCGCGGCCCCGGGCGAGAGCAGCGAGAACCAGGAGCACGGCCGCCGCGTTGTTGTTGACGACGAGCGCTCCCCCGGCACCCGAGAGCCAGCGGAGCTTCTCTTCCACCGCACCGGCCCGCGCCCCGCGCCGGCCGCTGGCGAGGTCGAGCTCGAGGTCCCCGTAGGTGCGCGCGGCAAGGGCCACGGCCCGGGCCGCCCCTTCCGAGAGCGGCGCGCGGCCGAGGTTGGTGTGAAGGACGATCCCCGTCGCGTTGATGACGCGCTCGGGGTGCGGTCGGGCGAAGTGCCTCGCTCGCGCGGCGACGCGCCCGACGAGCTCCGCCTGGTCGACGGTCGCGGCCGCCACTCCGTCTCTCGCGAGGCGCTCGCGCTCCTCGGCGAGAACCTGTCTCACCGCCTCGTTACGGGCCCAGTCGGGGAGCTCGGTGGCAACCTGCCCCACGGCCCGCGCGAGGCGATCTACCGAGGGCAGTGCGCGGCGAGGATCACTCTTGACCCGGGGGCGGTGATTCATCACTCTGTGATCCTCAGTTTTTGCACGGACCCTAGAGGAAAGCCCCGCGGGAACAACCACTGCCGGAGTCGCACGCCGAGTGCGGACCGAAGGGTCCGCGGACGACCCGTCGCCGATTCAGGGAGACGGGTCGAGGGAGAAAGGCACGGCGGCGGAGCCGAGCGTTCCCGAGCACGTGGTGAATCCTCGAGTGGGACCGGGGCGAGCCGGACGGGCGGCGGGGCGCTGCCGGGGCTCGAGTCGGTCACAGGGCCGCACCGTAATAGAGACTTCCTGTGCGAGTCAACGTTTTCAATAGCGATTTCGGGATATTAGAGAGAGTTCCCGTCCACCGGGCGCGGTCCTGGACCGCACTCGACGCCAGCTAGGCCCCGCCGGGCGCCGGCCACCTCCGGCGCCTTCACGACTCGAATCTGGGACCCGAACGGCTCGCCAACGCCGGAGACCAAGGCGTGGCGTTCAATGGACAGCGTTCGGGCGGGGGCCGCTCCGCGCCGTCGAACGAGATCATCATCAATATCGGCGCCGGGGAGACCCGCGTCGCACTGCTCGAAGGCGGCCACTTCACCGAGCTCCACATCGAACGCGAACGCGATCGCAATGTGGCGGGGATGGTGGCCAAGGGCAGAGTGACCCGAGTGCTCCCGGGGATGCAGGCCGGGTTCGTCGAGATCGGTCTCGAGAAGGCCGCCTTCCTCTACGTGGGAGACTACCTCGACTCCGAGGGCCTGCTCGACGGCGAGGACGACGACAAGCGCCGCCGCGGGCGCCGCGGCCAGCGCTCGCTGCCCCGAATCGAGACGGTTCTCGAGGAAGGGCAGGAGATCGTGGTCCAGGTCGCCAAGGAGCCGATCGGCACCAAGGGCGCCCGGATCACCAGCCACGTCTCGATCGCGGGACGCCACCTGGTGCTGACGCCCTGGTCGAAGCGGGTCGGCGTCTCTCGCCGGATCGGCTCCGACCGCGAGCGGCGGCGCCTGCGGGACATCGTCAATCGCGCGCGGCCCAAGGATCTCGGCTTCATCATCCGTACGGCCGGAGAGGGCACCCGCGATGCCGACCTCGAGGCGGACGTCGCCTACCTGGCGGCCGTCTGGAAGGAGATCTGCGAGGCCCAGACGGGCGCCCGTGCGCCCGCGATCCTGTACGAGGAGCTGTCGCTCCCGCTGCGCTCGATTCGTGACTTCGCCAGCGGCAAGACCCGCCGGATCGTGGTCGACGACCCCGCCACCCACGAGAAGATGCAGCGCTTCCTGTCGCGCTTCGTCGCCGAGCCGACGCCGAAGCTCGAGCTGTACCAGGGGGATCTGCCGCTCTTCGACCGCGAGGGTCTCGAGGCGCAGATCGACGAGAACCTGGGCAAGAAGGTCTGGCTCAAGTCGGGCGGCTACCTGATCGTCGACCAGAGCGAGGCGCTGACGGCGATCGACGTCAACACCGGCCGCTACGTCGGAAAGCGCGACCTCGAGGAGACCGTCCTCAAGACCAACCTCGAAGCCGTCCAGGAGGTGGTGCACCAGCTGCGCTTCCGCAATCTCGGTGGCCTCATCATCATCGACCTGATCGACATGGAGAGCGCCGAGAACCGCGACAAGGTGTACCGCGCCCTCCAGGAGGCCCTCCGAGGCGACAAGGCCCGCACCAACATCCTGAAGATCTCCGAGCTGGGCCTGGTCGAGATGACGCGCAAGCGCACGCGCGAGAATCTGGTTCAGCAGCTGTGCGAGCCGTGCAGCTTCTGCGAGGGCCGCGGATACGTGCTGTCGGCGGAGACGGTCGCCTACAAGCTGCTCCGGGAGGTCCGCAAGGATCTCCCGCGCTTCTCCGGCCGCCGCATCGCCGTCTCCGTGAGCCCGCACGTCGGCGAGATGCTCAATGGCCCCGCACGCCGGGCGCTCTCGGCCCTGAGCGCGCAGCTCGGCCGCGACATCGAGGTGCGCACGCGCCAGGGTCTGCACCAGGAGCAGTTCGAGGTGGAGGCCCTCGACCAGGGACCGCCGGTGGCGATTCCGATCGCCTGGCTGGAGAGCCGGGAGGAGCGGGCCGCCGCCGAGGCCGCGCGCAAGGCCGTCGAGGCGGCAGCCGCCGAGGCGGCCGAGCAGGAGCGAGTGGCCCGGGCCCGAGCCGTCGAGGCGGCGGCCCAGGAAGAGGAGGCGAAGGAGGAGGAGGCGGCCTCGGCCTTCGCCGAGGACGCAGAGGCCTCTGCGGTCGCGGAGGATCTCCCGCGGGAGGCCGCGGACACGGCGGCCTCCTCGGAGGACGAGGAGCCGGGCAGCGAGGCCCAGCCGCTGCCCCGTGAGGGATCCGACGGGGACGGCGCCGAAACCGCGCTGATCACCGCGGCGGCCTCGGATCCGCCCCAGAGCCCTGCCGAGGCCGTTGACGGCGAGGACGAAGCCTCCATACTCCCCCGGCTCCAGAACAGCGAGGATTCGTGATGTACGCGGTGATCCGCACCGGCGGGAAGCAGCACCGGATCGAGCCGGGCCAGTCGATCCGGGTCGAGAAGCTCTCGGGCGCCGTCGGAGACAGCGTCGAGCTCTCCGAGGTGCTGATGCTGGGCGGCGACGGAGATGCTCGCGTGGGCACGCCGCTGGTCGCCGGCGCCAAGGCCGTCGCCACCATCACGGCCCAGGGACGCGGGCCGAAGATCAAGGTGTTCAAGATGAAGCGGCGCAAGAACTACCGGCGCCGCCACGGGCACCGGCAGGACTTCACCGAGATCCGCGTCGAGAAGATCGAGGGCTAGCGCAAGCGGCGTCAGGCCGCGCGCAGCGAGGCGCAGCCGAGCGAAGATCGGAAGGGATTCATGGCTCACAAGAAGGGACAGGGCAGCTCCCGCAACGGTCGCGACAGCAACGCGCAGCGGCGCGGAATCAAGGCCTTCGCGGGAGAGCAGGTCAGCGCCGGCTCGATCCTGGTCCGGCAGGTCGGCACGCGCGTGCATCCGGGCCGGGGCGTGGGGATCGGCCGCGACTACACCCTCTTCGCCCTCTCCGACGGCGTCGTTCGGTACGACCGCTCGCGCGGCAAGCTGGTCGCCAGCATCCGCTAGGGGCCGGCCCCGAGGGTCGGCCGGACGCTTCGAGGCGGAGTCGATCGCGACGCGGCCGGTGGCGTCGCTCGCGCCTCCGCCGCGCGCCGCCCGGGCTTCCCCGGTACGCTTGGCGGGCCCATTTGGCGTCGCCCGGAGCGGCGCAGCGAGCCATGAACCCCGACGACAAGACCTTCATCGACGAGGCCACGATCACCGTTCGCTCCGGTGCCGGAGGCAACGGAAGCCGCAGCTTCCGCCGCGAGAAGTACGTGCCCTTCGGCGGACCCGACGGCGGTGACGGAGGACGCGGCGGCGACGTCGTGCTGCGCGCCGACCGCAATCTCGCGACGCTCGTCGACGTGCGCATGCGACGTGAGAATCGCGCCGAGCCCGGGGCACCGGGGGGTGGCGGCAACAAGACCGGCCGCGGTGGACAGGACCTGGTGATCCGCGTTCCCGTGGGCACGGTCGTCCGCGAGCGCGGTGGCGACCCGGAGGACGAGCCCGTCGCCGACTTCACCGGTGACGGCGATTCCTGCGTCGTTGCCCGGGGCGGACGCGGCGGGCGCGGCAATGCACGCTTTGCCACTCCGACCCGCCAGGCACCCGACTTCGCCGAGCCCGGTCGGCCGGGCGAGGAGCGGGTGCTCGAGCTGTCGCTGAAGCTGATCGCCGACGTGGGTCTGGTCGGCTTCCCGAACGCGGGCAAGAGCACGCTGTTGCACCGGATCTCGGCGGCTCGACCGCGCGTCGCGGCCTATCCCTTCACCACCCTGGTTCCGAACCTGGGCGTGGCCGAGGTCGGCGATCGCCGCTTCGTGGTGGCCGACATACCGGGCCTCGTCGAGGGGGCGAGCAGCGGCGCCGGTCTGGGTGACCGATTCCTGCGTCACGTCGAGCGCACGCGCGTGCTCGTGCACCTCGTCGACGTCGGCACGACCCTGCTCGAGGACGGCGATCCGCTCGATCTCTACGACAAGATCCGCCACGAGCTGGCGCTCTACGGTGGCGATCTCGCCGCGCGGCGCGAGATCGTCGCGCTCAACAAGATCGACCTGCTCGCCGACCGCGATCGGCTGCGCCCGCTGGAGCAGGCTCTGTGCGGCCGGGGTCGCGAGGTGTTCCGCGTATCCGGGGTGACCGGGGAAGGGGTGCCCGAGCTATTCGCGCGCGCCGCGAACCTGCTCGACGAGGGCGGCGGCGAGGCCGCCGCGTGAGTCCCGGCGCCGAGCTGCGCGAGGAGGCACGCCGCGCGCGGCGGATCGTGGTGAAGGTCGGGAGCGGCTTTCTCACCGATGAGGGAGCCCTGCGGACCGCCGCCTTCGGCCAGGTCGCCCGGCAGGTCGCGCGGCTGGTCGCCGACCGACGCGAGGTCGTGCTCGTCTCCTCGGGCGCGATCGCCCTCGGGAGCCGCGTGCTGGGCTGGTCGCATCCGGGGCGATCGATCCCCGAGAAGCAGGCGGCGGCGGCGGTCGGCCAGATCGGGCTGGTCGAGACCTATCGCAAGCGCTTCGCGCGCCACGACCTGGAAGTGGCCCAGATCCTGCTCACACGCTCGGGGCTCGAGCACCGCGAGCGCTTCCTCAACGCCCGGCACACGCTGCAGACGCTGCTCGGCCTGGGCGTGGTGCCGATCGTGAACGAGAACGACACGGTGGCGACCGAGGAGATCCGCTTCGGCGACAACGACAACTTGTCGGCCACCGTGGTGAACCTCGTGGGGGCCGATCTGCTGATCATCGTGAGCGACGTGGACGGCCTCTACCGGGAGCCCCCGCAGGCCGGCCGGCCCCTGCCCCCGCTGTTCGGCGTCGTCGAGAGCACGGATCCCGCCGTGGCCCGCGCCGCCGGAGGATCCGAGCGCGCCTTCGGACGCGGGGGCATGGTCACGAAGATCGAGGCGGCGAAGGCGGCCGCGCGCTGCGGAGCCTCGACGGTGGTGTGCAACGGACGGCGCCGGGACGCGATCCTGCGCGTGGCCGCCGGAGAGCCCGTCGGGACGCTGTTCCTCGCCTCCGACCGGCTCGCCAGCCGCAAGCACTGGCTCGCCTTCACCACCCGTACCCGCGGCGCGCTGATCGTCGACGACGGAGCCGTCCGGGCGCTGGTGGAGCGCGGCAAGAGCCTGCTCCCGGCCGGGATCTCCTCGGTGCGCGGCGAGTTCGGCATCGGCGACCCCGTGTCGTGTCTCGACGCTCGCGGCGTCGAGATCGCCCGGGGTCTGGCCGCCTACTCCTCGGAGGCGACGCGCCGCATCGCCGGACTACCCACGCGGCGAATCGACTCGGTGCTAGGATATTCGAACGGCGGCGCGGTGATACACCGGGACGACCTGGTCCTGTCGAGCGTCGCCGACTCCGCCGATTCGCCAACGCAGGGCTCGCACTCTGCCTCCGATCTGACCGAGGCCTCCTCGCGCGAGTGATCCATGAACCTCCAAGAGCTCGTCCACGACATCGCCCTCCGGGCGCGCGCCGCAGCCGAACGAACCGCCGAGCTCCCCGCGGCGCGCAAGAACGCCTGGCTCGTGCGTGCGGCGGAGCGGCTGGAGGCCGCGCGGGACCGGATCCGCGCCGCGAACGCCGAGGATCTGGCGGAGGCGCGGGAGAAGGGTGTCGCGGCGCCGCTGGTCGCCCGCCTGGAGCTCTCCGACGAGAAGTGGCGCGACATGCTGGCCGGGCTGCGCGACGTCGCCGCGCTCCCCGACCCGATCGGCCGCGTCGAGCAGAGCTCGGTGCGGCCCAACGGCCTCGAGGTGGCGCGCATGCGCATCCCCCTCGGCGTGATCGGGATCATCTACGAGTCGCGTCCCAACGTCACGGTCGACGCCGCCGCGCTGTGCGTGAAGGCGGGCAACGCGGTGATCCTGCGCGGCGGCTCCGAGGCCCTGCGCTCGAATCTGGCGCTGGGCGAGGAGCTGCGCGCCGCGGCGCGCGACACCGGCGTTCCCGAGGACGCGATCGCGGTGATCCCGAACAGCGACCGCGAGGCGATCGACCACCTGCTCCGCGAGGACCGCCTCGTCGACCTGATCATTCCGCGCGGCGGGCCGGGCTTGATCCGCAAGGTCACCGCGACCTCGCGCATCCCGGTGATCAAGCACGACGCCGGCGTGTGTCATGTCTTCCTCGATGCGAGCGCAGACCCGGAGATGGCGCGCGCGATCGTGCTGGACTCGAAGCTGCGCCAGATGGCGGTCTGCAACGGTCTGGAGACGCTGCTGGTTCACGCGGACGCCGCGACGCGCGTGCTGCCCGGCGTGCTCAAGGCTCTCCACGAGGCGGGCGTCGAGATCCGCGGCGACGGCCGGACCCGCGAGGTGTTCGGGGACGCAGTGCCCGCGACCGAGGCCGACTGGAGCGAGGAGTACCTGGCGCCGATCGTCGCCGTTCGCATCGTGGACGACCTCGACGCCGCGATCGACCACGTCCGTCGCTACGGATCGGAACACACCGAGGTGATCGTCACCGAGAGCTACGCGAACTCGCAGGCGTGGCTGCGCCGGGTGAACTCCTCGACGGTGGGCGTGAACTGTTCGACGGCGTTCGCGGACGGTTTCCGCCTCGGACTCGGCGCGGAGATCGGCATCTCCACCTCGAAGCTGCACGCGTTCGGCCCGATGGGTCTGGAGGGACTCACCACCTTGAAGTTCGTCCTGCGGGGGGATGGCCAGCTTCGCGAATGACGCGAATCGGGATCCTCGGCGGCACCTTCAATCCGATCCATGTCGGTCACCTGCGGGCGGCCGAAGAGGTGGGCGAAGCGCTCGGGCTCGAGCTCGTGCTGTTGGTCCCCTCGGCGCACCCACCCCACAAATCGAGCTGCGATGACGATCCCCTCGCCCCGGCACCCCGGCGACTCGCCTGGGTCGAGACGGCCTGCGCGGACAACCCGCGCCTGGCCGCCTGCGACGTGGAGATCGAGCGCGGCGGCGCGTCCTACACCGTCGACACGCTGCGCGCGCTGGCGGAGCGCGCCGCCCCGGATCGCCCGGTCTTCGTGATCGGCGCTGACGCCTTCGCGGAGGTCGGCACCTGGCGCGAGCCGAAGCAGCTGTTCGCGCTCGCCGACTTCGCAGTGATGACGCGGCCGGGAACGCCGGGAAGGCTCGCCGACTGGATTCCCGAAACCCTGCGGGCGGAGTTCACGCTCGATGCGGAGGGCCGGGCCGCTCGCCACCGCGCCACCGGAGCGCGCCTGGTCGTGGTGGCGATCTCGGCCCTGGACGTGTCCTCGTCGCAGATCCGGGCGCGCGTGCGCAGCGGGCGCTCGATCCGCTACCTGGTGCCCGAGGCCGTTCGCCGCGACATCGAGGAGAGCGGCGTGTACGCCGGGGAAGGCCGAGCGGGCGCCTAGCGGCGCGAAGCGGAGGACGGAGAACAGGATGACGACCAAGGCGGAGCGGCTCGCGCGGGCGAACTGGGTGGCAGAGGCGGCGCTCGACAAGAAGGCGGTGGACCTCGTCGCGCTCGACGTGAGCGAGCTCACCTCCTACGCGGACACGCTCGTGCTCGCGACCGGAACCTCCGACCGCCACGCGCGATCGATCGCCGACGCGATCCGCGAGGCCGCGTCCGAGCGCGGCGAGAAGCCGCTCGGCGTGGAGGGCTACGACGAGGGGCGCTGGGTCCTGATCGACCTCGGCGACGTCGTGGTGCACGTCTTCCAGGCCGAGGTGCGTGCCGCCTACGACCTCGAGCGCCTGTGGAGCGACGCCGAGACCCTCGACCTCGCCGCGCTCGCGGAGACCGCGTAGCGGGCTCCGCTACCCTGCCGACACCTCGGTCCCGGCGAGCTGCGCTTGGCGGAATCGACCGACCTGCCTTGGTGGACGGGGCTGCTCGACGCGCTGCTGCCCGGCGCCTGTGCCGGCTGCGGCGCAATGGCGGCGGGGCGCGTGTGGTGCTTGCGCTGTGAGGCGTGTCTTCCGCGCATCGCCGCCGACGCCTGTCCACACTGCCAGCTCCACGCGCGCACCGCGACCGGAGCGTGCGCGATCCGCCCGCGCGGCGACCCCCTCTCAGCCGCGGTGGCCGCGTGCTGGCTGGAGCCGCTCGTCTCGCGCTGGATCCACGCCTTCAAGTACCCCGAACGCGGCCTGCGCGGGCTTGCTCCCGCGGCCCCTGCGGCGATCGCCGAGCTCGCCGCACGCGCGGCGCGTCTGGCGCCGGGAGGGCCACCCGATCTCGTCGTGCCCGTCGCGCTCCACCCGCGACGCCTGCGCACGCGGGGCTTCCATCCCGCGCGGCTCCTGGCGCGCTCTGTCGCGCGAGCCGCGGGGGCGCCGCTGTCTGCTGCCGCCCTGGTGCGCGTGCGCGATACGCCGAGCCAGACCGGCCTCGACGCGGCGGCGCGGCAGCGCAACCTGCGTGGCGCCATGCGCGCCCGGCGGGCGGTGCCGGCCTGCATGTGGGTGGTGGACGACGTGATCACCACCGGTGCCACCGTGCGCGAGGCCGCGCGGGCTCTGCGAGCGGCCGGCGCGCGCCGCGTGGTGGCCGTGTGCGCCGCGCGCACCCCGCTATAGCGCGATCGAGGCGGTCGCGGCGAGGGCGCCGGCGAGAGAGAGGCTCCGACCCGCGGCGGGCGAGCGCGACTCCCGCCCGAGCTAGGACGCCGGTTGGTGCGACCTCACCGTCTCGAAGATCACCTCGATCAGGCGACCGGGGTCGACCGGCTTCTTGAAGATCACGCCCTCCAGTCCTTCGAGGCGGCTGCGCTTGATCACGTGATCCCGGTCGTAGTGGAAGCCGGTCATCATCAGGACGGGCAGGTGCGGATGCGTCTTGCGCACCGTGGTGTAGAGCTCGTAGCCGTCCATCTCGGGCATGACCACGTCGGAGAGGACGACGTCGAGAGGCCTGGACTCGACGCAGCGCAGGCCCTCCGCGCCGTCGTGGGCCGTGCAGACGTCGCAACCCGCCGCCTCGAGGATCTCCTTGACGCTTTGGCAGATGCCGAGGTCGTCGTCGACGACGAGCACACGCACGCCCTCGAGCCTGCGCTCGGTCGCCGACCGCTTCTCGCGCAGGTCGACCATCCGCGAGGGGCCGACGTAGTCGATCGTCTCGTAGGTCTCGCCCTCGGCCTTCTCGCCCAGGCGCGAGAGTACGCCGGAGATCCGGCCCACCTCCCGGCGCATCGCGTCGATCCGCTCGCATTCCACCGACACGTCCTTGTCGTCCGCGAGGGAGATCACGTCGCGCTCGAGCAGCTCGAGCTGATTCACGATCACGCCGAGCGGATTGTTGATCTCGTGGGAGAGACCGACCGCGACCTCGCCGAGCGTCGCCAGCTGGTCCTTGAGCAGGATCTCGCGCAGGTCCTTGGCGAAGCCGATCGTGCCGTCCTCGGCGCCGTTCGCGTCGTAGAGCAGGGTCCCCGAGATCGCCACCGGGATCTTCTCACCCGTGTTGGAGACGAACGTGGTCTGGATCGTCTCCACGATCCCGGCTCCGCCGTGCCCCTGGTCGCGCATGGCCGTCATCACGCGCCGCGCCTCGTCGAGGTCCGGGTACAGGGTCACCACGTAGGCGCCCAGGATCTCCTCGGGCCGATAGCCCAGCGTGCGCAAGGCGCCGTCGTTGTAGTAGGAGACATGGCCGCTGCGATCGGTCGCCACGACGATGTCCGTGGACCGCGCGATCAGTCGCTCGAGATCCTCTTTCGAGAGGCTCATTCTGCGATCAGTCTAGCTGCTCCGGCGCGCGCCCGGAGTCAGGCGACGCCCTGCTCCGCGAGCCAGCGCTCGGCGTCGATCGCCGCCATACAACCGGTGCCCGCGGCGGTGACGGCCTGGCGGTAGGTGGGGTCCATGGCGTCGCCGCAGGCGAACACCCCCTCCACGGAGGTACGCGTGCCCCGGCTCACCCGGATGTAGCCGGTCTCGTCCAGGTCGATCTGATCGCGGAAGAGCCCCGTGTTCGGCTCGTGGCCGATCGCGACGAACAGGGCCTCGACCGGCAGCTCCCGCTTCTCGCCGCTCACGCGGTCCAGCACCCGGACCCCGGTGACGAATTCCTCGCCGAGCACCCCCTCCACCTCGGAGTTCCAGGCGAAGGCGATCTTCGGATTCCCGCGCGCTCTCTCCTGCATGATCTTCGAGGCGCGCAGCGCGTCGCGGCGGTGGATCACGGTCACCTTGGTGGCGAAGCGGGTGAGGAAGAGCGCCTCCTCGATCGCGGTGTCACCGCCTCCGACGACCGCCATCGGCTTTCCCCGGTACAGCGCTCCGTCGCAGGTGGCGCAGGCCGAGACTCCGCGATTGGTCAGGCGCTGCTCGGAAGGGAGGCCGAGCCACTTCGCCGAGGCGCCGGTGGCGATGATCACCGCGTCCGCGGTGAAGCCCCGGTCGGCCGTGGCGACCTGGAAGGGCCGCTCGCCGAGCCGGACCTCCGTCGCGTCCTCGAGCAGCACCTCGGCCCCGAAGCGCTCGGCCTGCTTCTGGAACAGCTCCATCATCTCGGGGCCGCTGATCCCCTGCGGAAAGCCGGGGTAGTTCTCCACGTCGGTGGTCAACATCAGCTGGCCGCCGAACTGGAGCCCCGCCACCACGAGCGGCTCCAGCTCCGCCCGCGCCGCGTAGATCGCCGCGGTGTAGCCCGCCGGCCCGCTCCCGACGATCACCAGCCTCCGATGTTCCGCCTTCGCCATGGCCTCCCCGCCGGATTCCGTCTACCGCGCCAGCAGCGCGTCGAGCTCGCCCGCCGCCTCGAGGGCCGAGAGCTCGTCGAAACCGCCCACGTGGCGCTCGCCGATGAAGATCTGCGGCACGCTGGTGCGGCCGCCGCTGCGCTCCACCATCTCCCGGCGGCGCCCCGGCTCCTCCTCGAGGTCCACCTCCCGCCACACCTCTCCCTTTGCCCGGAGCAGGCGCTTGGCCATCTGGCAGTAGGGACACCAGCTCTTGGAGTAGATCTCGATCTCGGCCACGGGTCTCTCGGACGCGGAAGAGTAGGGGTTCGATGCCCGCGTCACCAAGACGGTACGTCCGGACCGGCGCGGGCCGGGTGGACTCGCCGGAGCCGGGGCCACCTCTTCGCCTTCGCTCGTCTCCGCCTCGCCGCACGCGTCTCGCTAGAGCGGCTCGGTGATCGGCAGGTCCTCCCACATCAGCTGGAGGAAGGTGCCGATGAAGAAGGACATGAAGGCCATCATGAAGACCGCCGAGGGATAGGCGTAGAAGGGCTCGATGCCGAGCACCACAGGCAGGTGCCCGATGAAGGGCTCCGCCGCGGCGCGCAGATCCTCGACCGCGACGTCCGCACCGCCCCCGGGCCAGTTCCGGGCCGCCATGAAGCGCCCGACCATCCCGGTAAGCAGCACGCCGATGCCGGCCGCCTGGAGCACCCCCAGCAGGAAGATCTGACGCGCCCGGGCGAAGGCCACCTCGGTGTCGCCGAGACGGCGCTGCACCTCGATGTAGAGGTAGAGCAGCGTCGTCGACCCCAGCATGACCACGATCATCACGAGCGTGATCCAGCTGCGGCCCGCGAGGCTCCACACCTCGTCGATGAAGAAGATCGGCAGGTAGCCGACGATGATCCCCGCCATGATGCGCGGAACGGCAGAGTGGAAGAAGACCAGGTCGCGCTTCCAGAGGAAGCGGTAGAGCAGGAACCAGGCCACGATCACGTCGGCGCACATCACCTCGATCGCACAGATCGCGTCGAACAGCCGGGGCGCCGCGTCGTAGAAGAAGGCCGCGGCCACGAAGGGCGCCGCGATCACGGCGAGCGACGCGGCGTAGGTGGGCGTGTTGTGGCGCGACAGCACCCGGTCGGCATCGTCCACGCTATGGGCGACGTTGTCGGCGTGCTGGATCATCACCGCTGCGTGATGGATGTCGTACTGGCGCAGGAACCACGCCTCGAGCTTCTCGAGCAGGCGAAGGACGTCCCGGTTGCCCGGCCGCCGCAGATAGGGAACCAGATCGCGGCCGCGCTCGACGGGGCCCGCGCGCTCCCGGCTGATCGCCGCCCGCACCTCGGCCTCTCGGCTGCCGAAGGGCGACGTCTCCGCCTCGAAGGCGCGGTTCTCCTCGTCGAGGCACACCTCCTCGAGCCAGCGATGGAAGGCGCGCTCGGCGAGGCGCAGCAGCAGGCGGTCGACCGTCCCCGGATCGCCGTGGTCGAGAGCGTGGAAGAAGCCCGCCTCGGAGAGGTCGTCGGCGGGATCGACGGGATCGACGCCACTCACGGTGTAGGCGGCGAGGTACTCGGGCGTGACGCGGCGCTGCACCAGGCGGTCGAGCGTGCAGTACAGGAGCTTGCGCAGGTGGAAGACGGCGATGCGCAGCCCCGGATGGTCCTCGGTGTCGCGCCCGCTCGTATAGCGGAGCATCACCTCGGCGAGCAGCGTGAGATCGGCGTGGATCCGCTCCAGCCGCTCGGGATCCAGACGCGGGTCGGCCTCCAGGTGCTCGAGCACGCCCTCCAGGTAGCGCGGCGCCGACAGGATCAGCCGTGAGACCAGTAGCTCCGAGTCGCGCCGCCGCGCGTCGGGCGAGAGCAGCTGGGGCTTCTCGGCGAGGTCGGCGATCTGGAGGAAGAGCTCGGTGGGATCGTGGCGGTCGACGTGGAAGGAGAAGGTCTCCGGAAACACCCGCTCCCACCCTGCACCCCGATCGCACTCGAAGCGCACCTCGCGCGCGTGGAAGGCGTAGCTGAAGCGGAAGGTGAGCCGCAGGCGCTCCACGCGCAGCTCGAGCCGGTCGAGGGTCGCAGCCGATGCGTTGGAATCCATCACGGGAGGTTCAGAGGATCGCTTCGCGTGTCTGCTCGCCCGACTCGTAGTAATCCGCGACCCGGCGAGAGAGATCCACGACCCGCGGCGGCAGCTCCTCGCCCAGCGGCCAGCGGGCGTTCGCGATCCGCAGCCGGTCCTGGAGCATCTGGGCGTCCGGGAAGGACTCGTTGGCCATGGCGTCGTCCACCGCCAGCCAGTTCTCCACCGAGGTGCGCGCGCGAGAGATGCGCTCGGCGAGCTCGGCCATGCCGCGAGACTGGATCGCCGACCGCCGCACCTGCTCCTCCAGCTCAGCGAGCTGCTCGCGTCCCGACTCGAGCTCCTCGCGCAGCGGGCCCTGGTTCGACACCCAGCCGCCGAGCAGGTCGTCGAAGCGGCGTCGGAGCGGCTCGTGGGAGATCTCGCGGAACAGCACGACGCGCCCCAGCGGCTCGCCCTTCGCCTCGAGCTTGCGCGTGGTGATGCGGAAGCGGTGGTTCTCGACGTCGAGGTCGTAGTAGGTCACGTCGCCTCCTTCGACCGCCACCGCCACCGTCGCCTCGCCCACCTTGGAGAGCCCCTTGTCCGCCAGCAGCTCGTCGAAGCGGCGCCCGCGCGGGTCGTGGGTCAACGCGAAGTACTCGCGCACCGGTCGGTTCGCCGCCTGGATCACGCCGTCCTGGTCCAGCGCGATGGCGCCGTAGTCGAGCTCGTCGATCACCGCCTCGAGGAATCGGTTGGCGCGCTGGAGGTCGCCCAGCAGGCGCTCGTTCTCGACGATCAGCTTGTGGTGGTCCACTGCCTGCTTCATCACCTGCTTGAGCTGGTCCGGCTCCCAGGGCTTGGTGATGTAGGCGTAGACGTGGCCGGCGTTGATCGCCTGGATGATCGCCTCCATGTCGGAGAAGCCGGTCAGGATCATGCGCACGGTGTTAGGGTGCCGCTTGCACACCTCGGCCACGAACTCGACGCCGCTCATATCGGGCATGCGCTGGTCGGTCAGCACCACGGCGAAGGGTCCCTTGGCGTCGAGCACGTCGAGGGCGCGCCGGGGATCTCTCGCCGTGTAGACCTCATAGTCGTCCTCGAAGGTGAAGGCCATCGTCTCGAGGATGGCCTCTTCATCGTCGACGACCAGGATGCGGGGCCGGGGCTCTTCCATGCTCGCTCAGTATCGCGCGTACTCGATCAGGCGATCCACCGAGCGCTGCCATTCGCCTTCCCAGCGCTCCGCGACCGTCTGGCCCGGGCTGCGGCCCAGTGCGATCTGCTCGTCGACGGGATCCAGGAAGCCGGTCTCGTCGGGATCGCGCCGCCCGCCGTGTCGCAGCCGGCGCAGTCCGTCGCGGGCCAGGCGCGCCAGGTCGCGCGCGACCTCGATGATCGGCTCGTCGCCATAGCGCGCGGCCAGACCCCGCCGCGACACGTCCGCGCGCGACGCCTCGCGCTCGGCGAGAGAGTGGACCGCGAGTCGATCCCAGGCCGCGGCGCGCGCCTCGGAGTCGTAGAGCAGCCCCTTCCACAGGGCCGGCAACGAGCAGGTCAGACCCGGCGGCACCGCGTCGGCGCCGCGCATCTCCAGGATCCGCTTCAGCCGAACCTCGGGGAAGACGGTGGTCAGGTGGCGGTCCCAGTCCTCGAGCGTGGCGCGCGTTCCCGCGAAGCCCGACTCCATGAACCGCCGGAAGGTGATCCCCCCCGCCGGTCGGTACTCGCCGTCGCGCACCACGAAGAACATCGGCACGTCGAGTGCCCACTCCGCGTAGCTGCGGTATCCGAAGTCGTCATCGTAGGCCATCGGGAGCATGCCGGTGCGGTCGGGATCCGTGTGGGTCCAGATGTGCATCCGGCGCGATGCGAACCCATTCGCCTTTCCCTCGGAGAGGCTCGAGTTGGCGAAGATCGCCGATACCACCGGCGAGGCCGCGAGCGCGAGGCGCATCTTCGCCACCATGTCGGCCTCGTCGGAGAAGTCGAAGTTGGCCTGGACGGTCGCCGTGGTGAACATCATCTCGAGGGCGAGCGAGCCGCGGCTGGGCAGGTACTCGCGCATGATCCGGTAGCGCGCCTTCGGCATCCGCGGCACGTCGATCACGCCGTAGAGCGGGTTGATCCCGAGGCCCAGCCACGCGATCCCGAAGCCCTCGTCGGCCCGCTTGATCAGCGCGAGATGCCGGTGGAACTCGTCGCAGGTCTCGTGGATGGTGCGCAGCGGGACGCCCGAGAGCTCCAGCTGGCCGCCCGGCTCGAGCGTGATGCTGGCGCCGTCGCGGACGAGCGCGATCGTATTGCCGGCCTCGGAGATCGGCTCCCAGTCCTCGCGCTCTGCGATCCGGTCGAGCAGCGCTCCGATCCCGCGCTCGCCCTCGTAGGGCACCGGAGCCCAGGAGGTCTCGTAGAGCCCGATCTTCTCGTGTTCGGTGCCGACCTTCCATTGCTCCGGCGGCTTCTCACCCGAGCGCAGGAAGTCGACCAGCTGTTCCACCGATTCGACGAAAACGGGGGCGTCGCTCAAGCGGGGTCCGTCCGACGGGCGCTCAAGGGGTGGCGGCCTCTTCGAGGAAGCTCTCCAGGAAGGTGGCCAGGGCGTCCTGGATCTCGTCCCGGGCGTCGATGGGAAAGCTCTTGCAGGGTCCCTCGGTCTTGCCTTCGCGAAAGGGTCCCACCAGGGTCAGGTCGCCGCGGCTCTTCGCCGTGACGATCGCCCGGTAGCGGCCGCGCGCCAGGTCGAACTCGATCGACCGGAGGTGCTTGTCGTCGATCCGCACAGGGGAGAGACGAACGCGCAGGTGGGGAGCTCCCGCGTCCTCGACGGCGCGGTGGAAGTCCTCGAGCGCCTCGGCGACCACACCGTGGAGCGATTCGGCACACGCGCGCGCCCGGGCCAGGTCGTCCACGTGGGCCGCCTCCCGCTCGCCGAGCGTCCGGCCCAGGGCCGACAGTCGCGCGCCCAGCGTGGAGCCGTCGCCGGCCGACCGGTCGGCAGCGTCCGTAGCAGTTCGCGAGGGCGGCGGCATGGGCGAATGCTCGCACAGATGCCGGCGGCCAGAAACGGTTACCGCGCGCCGAGATCGGCGGGTCCCCTCGATCAGCGGCGGCCGGCCACCCGTCGCTCTCCCTCGAGCT
>Ga0315553_10001477_pt1 | contig 19391 bp, 16 predicted proteins | sample SalMarSW160140MG_FD_203099 | JGI IMG/M metagenome (GOLD analysis project Ga0315553, IMG submission 203099) | Salt marsh sediment microbial communities from the Plum Island Ecosystem LTER, Massachusetts, United States - Salt Marsh Sediment SW1601-40 ... | reverse complement strand
TCTTCGTGACACGATCAGTGTTCCTGCAAGACGCGTGGATCAAGGCACACCCGGAGGACAACGGCGCGCGCGTGACGGTCCACATCACCGTAGACTCAGATACCTCCCAGGAGGTCCTTGCGCGGCTGGATGTCCGGGGCCGCGAAGGCACAGTCTCCCAGACCTGGCACCAGGAATTTCAGCTACACCTGAACAGCGGCCAACAGACCACCCACGTGGAATTCACCCTGCCGGAAGCTCACCTCTGGCAGCCGTGGGACCGGGGAGAACCCTGTCTTTACGATCTGATTCTCCAGATCGAGCGTGACGGTGAGGTGCTGGACTCCCTCACCCAGAACTTTGGCGTTCGCAGCGTGGAGATGGCACGTAATCCGGGCACGCCCAAGGGAAACGAAGACTGGACGGTGGTCATCAACGGTGCGCCGGAATTCCTTCGTGGGGCCAACTGGGTGCCCCTCGATGCCCTGCCAGGGCGGTTGTCCCGGGCGGACTACGAAGGCACTATCACCATGGCCAGAGAAGCAGGGATCAACCTGCTTCGGGTGTGGGGAGGAGGGCTGCGCGAGAAGAAGGCCTTCTACGACCTGTGCGACGAACGGGGCATCTTGGTCTGGCAGGAGTTCCCGCTGGCCTGCCTGTTCCTGGGGCACCTGCCGCGCTCTGCCCGGTTCCGCGACCTGCTCGCCCAGGAAGGGAGAAGCATAGTCCGCCAACTGCGCAACCATCCCTCGATTTTCCTGTGGTGCGGAGGGAACGAACTCAGCTACCGCCGCAACCGCAGACTCGTGGACTCATTGGAGGATATCGTCCACACTGAGGATGGAACACGCGCCTTCCGCAAGACCTCCCCTCGGGGTGGAGCCATCCACAACTGGCTGGTGTGGCATGGCAAGGCCCCCGCGCGCGAGTACCTCAGAGACCATCCCCAGTTCATCACCGAATTCGGGCTCCAGGCGGTCCCTGATCTGTCCTCCCTTTCCCGATTCCTCCCCGCCGCTGAGCTCTACCCACCAGGCGCTGGCTGGCGCCACCACTGCGCTCAGTTAGAGAAGATGCAGCGATACGTCGATCCCCTCTCCCCTCACAGCCTCCAGGAACGGATAGAGGCCTCGCAGAGGGCGCAGGCCCATGCCCTACAAATCGCTATCGAGCACTTCCGCCGCCGCAAGTATCGCACCAGCGGCACCGTGGTCTGGCAGCTCAACGACGCCTGGCCTGCCATCTCCTGGAGTCTCATCGACTACTACCGTCGGCCCAAACTGGCGTATCGGCGGCTCAAGTCACTGTACCATCCCATCCTCATTTGCCTCGAGTTTCCCGTACGCGAGTACGGGCGTGGGAACCTCTTCCGCGCTCGCGTGTGGGCCATCAACGACCTGCAAACGGACATGCCTGATTGTATGCTCGACGTGCAATTGGATGGAGCGTCTCTCTTCTCAGGGACGGTTTCGCTCCCGCCCGACTCCTGCCAGCCCGCGACATGGGTGGAACACCTGCTGACACAAGACCCGGAGAAGGTCGAGGTCACCCTGCGCCACGGGGAGAGAGTTGTCTGCACCAACACGTACGACCTGCGGTACTATGACCCAAGAAGCACGGGGATACTGGACAGGCTGTTCTGGAAAGCAACGCAGTGGTTGCTGAAGTAGCTCGAGGGTGCGGAGAAGCGACCTGAGGGCCCCTGCCAGACAGAGCCTTCCGCCGGCCTACTCAGAAGCCGTAGGCTGACGAGAGCAGCGGGGATCCCATCGTGTGCATCTCAGCAGACATGCATGAGCGCCCTCTGGCATCGAGCTTGAGCAACAGGCGAACAGAGGCTATAATACGTCCGGAAGTGGGCAATGAGCATTCTGGTCACGGGTGGCGCGGGCTACATCGGAAGCGTAGCTACCGAAGCACTGATCGAAGCTGGCCATGAGGTGGTCGTCTACGATAGCCTCCTGTACGGGCATCGTGAGGCCGTCCACCCGAGAGCGGTCTTCGAGAAAGGCGACCTGGCGGACAAAGATCGGCTGAATCACGTCTTCGAAGCACATCCCATCGATGCGGTGATGCACTTCGCGGCTCACAGCGTCGTCCTGTTCTCGATGCGCGATCCTCTGCCCTTCGTCAGGGACAACGTCAGCAACGCGATCAATCTACTGGAAGTCATGGCTGCCCACGACGTGAAGAGGTTCATCCTCTCTTCCACAGCCAATGTGTACGGCGATCCGGAACGAGTCCCCATCGCGGAGAGCGCCAAACTCGCTCCCAGCAGCCCCTACGGCGAGTCGAAACTGATGATCGAGAGGATGCTCCACTGGTGTGAAGTGCGGTACGGGCTGCGGTATGCGAGCCTGCGCTACTTCAACGCAGCCGGGGCATCGGAGAACTGCGGAGAGGACCACAGCCCCGAGACCCATCTCATCCCTCTCGTCTTCAAGGTGGCCCTCGGTCAGAAGGATCATCTGGAGATCTACGGTGACGACTATCCCACGAGGGACGGGACCTGCGTGCGCGACTACATCCACGTGGTGGACCTGGCCCAGGCACACGTCCTGTCCCTGGAGGCTTTGGACGAAGGAAGCTGCGTGTACAACCTCGGCAACGGTCAAGGCTTCACCGTGCAGGAGGTGATGGCCACAGCACGAGGGGTCACCGGGCATCCCATCCCAGCGGTGATCGCTCCTCGCCGCCCAGGGGACCCAGCAACTCTGGTAGCTAGCTCCGATAGGATTCGGCGTGACCTCGACTGGCAACCGCATTTTCCGCATCTGAAAGACATCGTGGAGAGCGCCTGGCGCTGGCATCAAGCCCACCCAGACGGATACAACCAGTGACCACACCGCACAGGCGAGAGCGGACCACGGGACCGGGGATCGCACTAGGCGCCTCCTAGGGGAAATGATGGCCGAGATCGTGAACTACCCCTTGCTGGCCCTGGTAGGCCAGGAAGAGATGAAGACCGCACTGATCCTGGCAGCCATAAACCCACGACTCCGTGGTGTACTCCTGCTGGGACCGAGGGGCACGGGCAAGACAACGGCAGCTCGAGGCCTCGTCGACCTGCTCCCGCCCGTACAGCAGAGTAGCTGCCCCCACGGGTGTGACCCTCGGCTCGCCGCCATCTCCATGGAGTACATCTGCCCAGACTGTGCCGAGAAGCTGGAGAAGGGCGAAGACATCACCTATCTTGCTCCCATGCAGTTGGTCGAGCTGCCCCTCAACGCCACCATGGACGACGTGATCGGCGGACCCAACCCCAGAGTGGCCCTGGAGCAGAGTCGCTGGCAGCTACAGCAAGGCATACTTCACTACGCCCACCACAACGTCTTGTACGTGGACGAGGTGAACCTGCTGGACGAGGAGATCGTGAACTGCATCCTGGACGCAGCGTCGAGAGGCTACTACGTGGTGCGACGAGGCAGGTTGATCGGGACTTTTCCCTCCGAGTTCCTACTCATCGGCTCCATGAACCCCGAGGAGGGCAGCCTTCGTCCACAGCTCATGGATCGCCTGGGATTGCGGGTCGTCGTTGCCCCAGTGCAGGATGCCCAGCAGCGCCTGGATGTCTACGAGCGGAACCGGCGCTTTGCCGACGATTCCGTGTCCTTTGCCGCCAGCTACGCGGATGAGACAATGACTCTCGCGGACGAGATCGCCAGCGCCAAAGACCTTCTGCCCAAGGTGACCATTCCGCCACGAATAGCCGAGTCCGCTATCAGGCTCATCAACTCCCTGCACATCCAGTCGCACCGGGCGGAGATCGTGCTCTTGGAGGCTGCCCGGGCGCGGGCTGCGGCCGACGGACGAGAGGAAGTTGCGGAGGAGGACGTCGCCGTGGTCGCGCCCCCGGCTCTGCGCCAGCGCCGAAGCGACTATATGGAGCGCTTCGTGAAGGACAGTCGCAAGGAAGACGAGAGAATCGCCAATGGGGTCAAGAGAATCCTTGGGATCGAGAAACGGTAGATGCGGTTGGGGATCAACGGGTTCTTCTGGAATAGGGAGAACACTGGCAGCGGACAATACACCCGCCAGCTGGCCCATGGGTTGCTCGATCTGGAGGCCAGACCCGAATGCCTTCTCTTCAGACCGAGCGGCGGCAATGGCGAGAAAAGCGCGCTTCCACAACCAGTGCAGATCAGGGAGCGCCTGCTGGGCACTCCCCTCCCGCTAGGTGAGAACGTCGCCAAGCTCTGGTTCGAGCAAGTCTCCTTTCCTCAGGCCTGCCTCCACGAGGACGTAGATGTCATTCACGTGCCCTACTTCGCGCCGCCGTTGCTCGGCGCTCGCAAGACGTTGGTCACCGTCCACGACCTGATCCCCCTCATCCTTCCCGCCTACCGCGGTTCCCCTCTGGTGCGCACTTACACTGGACTTGCAGCCATCGCCGCCAGACGAGCCGCCGCCATCCTCACAGACTCCCACTCCTCCAAGAAGGACATCGTTAGACTTCTGCGCGTACCCGCGGAGCGAGTGCTGGTGGTCCACCTCGCAGCGAACGAGGCATTCAAGCCTGTGCTGGAAAGGGCTACGCTGCGTGATGTCCGACGCAAGTACGGCCTGCCAGAGGAGTATGTCTTGTATCTCGGTGGGTTCGACCAGCGCAAGAACCTCGAGACCCTGATCGCCGCCTACGCCGACATGGGTGCCGATGTGACCAACAAGACCGGTCTCGTTGTCGCCGGCCGCCTGCCAACGCGTGACTCAGACTTCTTTCCCGACCCACGTCCCGTGGTGGAGAGGTGGGGCTTGCAAGAGAAGGTCGTCTTCACAGGCTGGGTGCAGGAGGAGGACAAGCCAGCCCTGTACAGCGGTGCCACCCTGTTCGTCTTCCCGTCCCTCTACGAGGGGTTTGGCCTCCCTGTCCTGGAAGCCATGTCGTGTGGCACGGCCGTCATCGCCTCCAACTCCACGTCCCTGCCCGAGATCACGGGAGATGCAGCCCTGTTGGTTGACCCCGGCGACGCGGAGGGCCTGGCCGCAGCCATGACCCGTCTACTCGAGAGTGCGACCCGCAGGGAGGAACTGGCCTTGAGGGGACTCCAGCGGGCCAGACTGTTCTCCTGGCAAGAAACCGTCGCGCAAACGCTGGACGCGTACAGGTCGGTGGCAGCCCATCAATCGCCAGTCTCGGACAGCACATGAAGGTATTGATGATCTCCAAAGCCTGCGTCAGGGGCAGCTACCAGAAGAAGCTGGAGGAACTGGCCAAGTTCGAAGACATCCAGCTCACGGCCATCGTGCCGCCATACTGGCGAGAGAAAGGTCACACGATCACACTGGAACGCAGTCATAACACGGGCTACGACCTCACAGTGGAGAAGATGGCCTTCAACGGCCACTTCCATCTCCACTTCTATCCTGGACTCGGCGAGCACGTACGGCGCCTGCGACCCCAGATCGTGCACATCGACGAAGAGCCCTACAACTTCGCCACTTTCCACGCCGTCCGTCTGGCGCAAAGTGCAGACGCGAAGCCTCTGTTCTTCACCTGGCAGAACCTGCTGCGCCGCTATCCGTTCCCTTTCAACTGGATGGAGCAATACAACTACAGCCACTCCGCCCACGCCATTGCCGGCAATCGCGACGGGGTAGACGTGCTCCGCAGAAAGGGTTACCAGGGACCGGTGACTCTCATCCCCCAGTTCGGCGTCGATCCCGACCAGTACAGGCCATCTATCGACCAGGCAGGTGTGGACTCCCCGTGCTTCCGCATCGGTTACGCCGGTCGGCTGGTTGAGGAGAAAGGAGTGGACTTGCTGCTGAAGGCGGTGGCAGGTCTGCGGGGCAACTGGCGCCTGTCCATCCTGGGAGACGGACCAGACAAGACCCGCTTGATCGAGCTGTCAGGAGGACTGGGTGTGGAGGACCGGGTCACGTTCCAGGATCCGGTGCCTACGTCAGAGATGCCAACCTACTATCGAGAGTTGCAGGCCCTGGTTCTACCGTCCAGATCGCGCCCCAACTGGAAGGAGCAGTTCGGGCGTGTGCTCATCGAGGCCATGTCCTGTGGCATTCCTGTGGTCGGTTCCGACTCCGGGGAGATAGCGCACGTCATCGGCGACGCAGGCCTGATCTTCCCTGAGAACGATGAGGAGCAGCTCAGGACTTCTCTCGATCGCCTGATGCGGGATCGAGAACTGCGCACCTCACTAGCGATCAAGGGACGCGAGCGCGTGATGCAGCACTACACACAGCGGATCATCGCCGAGGCAACGTACCGCGTCTATGCCACCATTGCTGAGTCGGCGCAGCGATGATTCCGTCACCCTCATCTCAGTGATTGCGACGGAGGGCTCTTGACCACTTGTACTCATATGAATATAATAGCGTCGTAGTATGCACATCGGCCTGAACGCCCACCTGCTATCTTCTTCGAAGAGCTACCGTGCCGCAGGCATAAACTGGTACATCTACAACCTGCTGCAGCATCTGCCCGACGCAGTTGACAAACACAGCCTGACCGTGTTTCTGGGCGACAAGGAGGCAAGTCGGTCCTTCCCGAGAATGCGGACCAGGGTGACGGCGCTGCCCACAAGGAATCCTGCAATCAGGATACTGTGGGAGCAACTCTGGCAACCTGTGCAACTCCGACGCGAGGGCATAGATCTGCTACATTCCCTGGCTTTCGTCCAGCCAGTGGCCCTGGGTTGTGCTGGAGTAGTGACCATCTATGATCTCAGCTTCATTCTCTTCCCACAGCGGCTCCCACCCTGGAGGCGCACGTACCTTAGGTTGGGCACGTCCTTGTCGGCCCGAAGAGCCAGGCGTATCATTGCCATTTCATCCAGCACCAAACACGACATCGTTAGGTTACTAGGCGTGTCAGAGAGCAGGGTGGACGTGGTAGCCTGCGGGGTAGACGAGGATTTTCGCCCCATCGAGAACGAGGAGCAGTTGGACGCGTTGCGTACGAGGTGGCACCTCCCACCAGAGATGCTGCTGTTCGTGGGTACCTTGGAACCTCGCAAGAACCTCACGACCCTGCTCCGCAGCTATGCCCTGCTGAGACAACGATTCGATCCTCCTCCGCTGGTCGTCGGGGGGCCAAAGGGATGGCACCACGAAGAGGTCTTCTCCCTGGCGGAGGAGCTGGGTTTGCAGGAGCAAGTGCTCTTCCCCGGCTACATCCCGCGCGAAGAACTGCCCCTATGGTACAACGCAGCGTCGCTCTTCGTATACCCCTCGCTGTATGAGGGCTTCGGACTGCCCGCCCTGGAGGCTATGGCTTGTGGCACCCCCGTGGTCACTTCGAACACATCTGCCCTGCCCGAGGTGGTAGGCGATGCAGGTCTACTCGTGGAACCGACCGACGCCGAAGAGATGGCCGACGCGATGCACCGTGTCCTGGCCGATTTGGAGTTGAGAGACACCCTGCGGGGGAAGGGATTGGAGAGAGCGAAAGCCTTCTCGTGGCAGCGAGCAGCTCAGGAGACCGCAAAGACGTATGACCGGGCCATGAGTGGTTCCACGACCTAGGAGTCAACGTGTTCGGGACTTACAAGCGCTGGTCAAACCTGATTCTGGTAGTCTCCGACGTTTTCCTGATCAACGTCTCCTTCGTGCTCTCGTACCACATGCGGTATGAGTTGCAGTGGATTCGAGCTGTGGCCGAAGCATACTACGTACCCTTCAGGTCCTACATCCCGGTGTCTATCCTCCTCACCGTGATCCTGCTCATCGTGTTCAAGGCAGAGGGTCTCTACGACCGGCGGCGCGGCTCCTCCTGGCTGGACGACATCTACATCATATCCACTAGCACCCTCGTGGGCATAGCCATCATGATCTGTATTTTCTTCCTCTACCGCGCCTACTTCTATTCGCGGCTCATCTTCTTCTATGGCGTGCTTCTCATCGTGGTTTCCCTGAGCCTCAGCCGCCTTATCGAGCGACAGGTCGCGGCGTACCTCAGGCGCCGAGGCACCGGCGTGGATCGGGTGCTCATCGTCGGGGCCGGCACAATGGGTCGCGCCATCATGCGCAGCATCCTTGCCCAACCAGAACTGGGATATCGCCCCGTTGGCTTCGTCGACGATGATCCCAAGAAACAGGAGAACGACATCGGTCCCTTCAAGGCCATGGGAAGCACGGCCGAACTGGCGGCGATCCTGAGGAACGAGGCTATAGACCAAGTCATCATCACTCTTCCCTGGATGTCGCACCGTAAGGTGCTGGGAATCATCACGGACAGTGAGAGACAGGGCGTGCGAGCGCGCTTCGTTCCCGACCTGCTCCAGATGAGTCTGAGTGAGGTGGACACGGATGTCATGGACGGCATCCCCCTTATCGGCATAAGGCAACCCACCCTCAAGGGGTGGAAGATCGCCTTGAAGCGCTTCATAGACATCGCCCTTTCCTCTACTGCGCTGTTGCTGCTCTCCCCTCTGCTCTTGCTGATAGCGGTGCTGATCGAACTCGATTCACCTGGCTCCGTGTTCTTCAGACAGACCCGTCTTGGTCGTGGAGCGAGGCCTTTCACGTGCTACAAGTTCCGGTCTATGAGAGAGGACGCCGAGCAGGTGAAGCCACATCTCAGCAAACTGAACGAGGCCGAGGGACCCATCTTCAAGATCAAGGATGATCCACGCATTACACGAGTGGGCAGAGTCTTGCGCCGCTTCAGCCTGGACGAGCTGCCTCAGCTCATAAATGTCTTCCGTGGTGACATGAGCATGGTCGGTCCGAGACCGCCGCTCCCCCGTGAGGTGGAGGAGTATGAAGACTGGCATCACGACCGACTGAGGATCCCTTCAGGCATCACAGGTCTGTGGCAGGTCATGGGCCGAAGCGACCTGACCTTCGATGAAATGGTCATGCTCGACCTCTACTACGCCGAGAATTGGTCGCTGTGGCTGGATTTCAAGATCCTGCTGAGAACGATGCCCACTGTCCTGTTTGGTCGTGGTGCCTACTGACCACACCCTGCCCCTTCGCACCGCCTGGCGGGATCACACGGATCGGGACACAGAAGAATAACCCCTTCGGGCCGAGCTGGGAGGATGAGAACACTCAGGCTGCCAGGAGCGATCGACATCCACGTACACCTCAGGGAGCCCGGCGGCACCCAGAAAGAGGACTTCTCTTCAGGCACCGCTGCGGCCCTCGCCGGAGGTGTCATCGCAGTCCTCGACATGCCCAACAACACCCCTCCGGTGGTTGACGGGCCAACCCTCAGTCAAAAGGTGGAGCTCGCCAAACGAAAGGCCCGGTGCGACTATGCCTTCTATGTAGGGGCCTCGACGGAGAACGCTACCACTCCCCTGATAGACCCCCACGTGGCGGGACTCAAGATGTACCTCAACGCTACGTACGGCCCGCTTCGCGTGGCCTCTCTACCTGCACTGTTGGGGCACTTCGAGTCTTGGCCGAGGAACAAGCCCATAGCGGCGCACGCCGAAGGGCTGTCCACAGCGGTGATCATCGGATTAGCCCAACTGTATGATCGACCGGCCCACATCTGCCACGTGAGTCGGAGGTCGGAGATAGAGCTCGTGAGGAAAGCTAAGGAGAGGGGCGTCCGCATCACGTGCGAAGTGACCCCACATCACCTCCTCCTCACTGAGGACGACGCACCCTCGCTGGGGAACCTCGCTTACATGAAACCCGAGCTGGGTACACAGGAAGACTGCAATGCCCTGTGGGACAATCTAGGCATCGTCGATGCTGTCGCGTCCGATCACGCCCCACACACCCTGGAGGAGAAAGAGAGCGATTCTCCGCCCCCCGGGGTTCCCGGCCTGGAGACAACACTGCCCCTGCTGCTGAACGCAGTCCACGAGGGCCGGCTGTCGCTGGAGCGGGTCGTGGAGTTGTGCCACGGCGGGCCAACTCGTATCATGGGCTTGCGCTCTCCGGACGACTCCTACGTGGAGGTGGATCTGGACAGCAGGTGGTTCATCAGAGGAGCGGACCTGCTCACCAGATGCGGGTGGACCCCCTTCGAGGGTATGGCAGTCCAGGGCCGCGTACGGAGTGTCTATCTGCGGAGCACCAGAGTCTACGAGCCCGGCACAGTGCTCGCTGCCCCTGGGTCGGGTCGCCCCCTCTTGTTGGCTTGAAGGAGCCTACTGCTTCCACGCCATGGCCGGAACCGTGGCCGGCTGAGCATAAGGCCCGTTGCGAAACTCATCCCAATAGCCCCTCTGCTCGACCACCGAGTACGCAAAGATGGCCTGCCCTTGACACCCTGCGTTTCTCGCCATGTTGATCCGGGCCTCGATCTCCGCGAATGACGAGTAGTCGGCGTGGATGCCCGCATACACGTGGCGTCCGTAGGATTCCGAGCTGAAATCGGCGACCAGAGTCTTGAAGCGGCTTCGGCTGTCCTTGACGGCGGTCCCGTACAGCATCGGTGCTATGAAGTCCATCTTGCCCATTTCGAGCCAGCCACGGGAGTCCTGGGAGTACCCACCGTATCCCTCATAGGTGGTGCTCCCGTACGTCACCCACTGCCACTTGTCCTTGTAGATGGGCCACACCGCCCCGGACAACGCCATCCCCGGTCTCAAGGGCAACACCTCTTCGTAGATGCGGCTCACCAGCTCGGTGATCTGGGCACGCTGCCAGTCGCCACGATCGCTCGTGCCCTGTTCCTTCCGCAGTCGCTCGCCCACCGGATCGTAGGAGTAGTACGGTCCCGCATACCTCACGTAGTCGAGATGCAGCCCGTCCACGTCGTAGTTCAGGACGATGTCCCGGCATACCGCCACCATGTGTTCCGTGACCGCCGGATGGCCTGGATTCGCAGCCAGGTAGCTTGCGTTCAACCCCATAGGGTTGCGATTGCTGTCCCACTGCACCCACTCGTTCCCATACAGGCTGTTGAACGTCTTGTACATCTGGCGCGGAGTGCTGCCTGTGGGCGGAGTCTCGCCTAGCCACGAAGGATAGACGTTGACGTAGGCGTGCAACTGGAGTCCAGCGGCATGTGCCTCATCGATAGCCAACTGGAGGGGATCCCACCCAGGGTACCGGCCCAGAGTACCCGTCAGCCGGTCGGCCCAGGGCTCGTACACGGAGGAGTAATAGGCATCCCCGTTCCCCCTGACCTGAAACAGGAGGATGTTGAAGTTGGCTGAGGCAGCCTTTTTCACAATGGTCCGGACATCGGACGAGGTCTTGTACGACCAGCGAGGGACCCAAAGCGCTCGTCCCTCGCTTGATGGTATCGCCGCTTGCTCTATTGAGGGCCAGGTTCCCTCAGCGAGCGGTTCGTCCGTGGGCAACTGGCTGGGTTCACCCGCCTGCTCACCAGGCAAGGGAAGATACTCAGGATCGGAGTCCGCAGCAACGACGAACTCCTGACCGGCGGGCGTCCTGCTCGAGGTTGCAGCCAGAAAACCCAGCACTGCAACGAGCAACACCAACACGGCGCCCAGGACGGACTTCGCCGTTCTTCCCATACTATGGCCCTCCTTCCCTCCGTTGGAGCGGTCGTCCCCTCATGGTACATGCCTCAGAGCAGAGCCAGCCCCCCAGTGGGTGCAACGTGCTAGTTCAGAAAGGGCTTGAGGTTTCGGCTGCGGCTGGGATGGCGAAGGCGACGCAGCGCCTGAGACTGGATCTGCCGGATCCTTTCCCTAGTCAAGCCCAGCTTCTCCCCCACCTGCTCGAGAGTGTAGTCCTCCCCGTCTTCCAGGCCATACCTCAGACGGAGCACGCGCGCCTCGCGCTCGGACAGGGAGTCCAGAGCATCCTCCACCCGCTCCCCCATCAGGCTGCGCGAAGCCACGGACGAAGGCGTCGGCGCATCCTCATCCTCGATGAACTCGGCCAGAGTGCTCTCCTCCTCCTCGCCTACTGGCGTCTCCAGGGAAAGAGGTTGACCCGCCACGTGCAGCAGCTCGCCGACTCGCTCTGCCGGCACTTCCAGTTCTTCGGCCAGTTCTTCGTTAGTGGGCTCTCGTCCGAACTCCTGTGCCAGTTGCTTTGCGGTCCGACGAACCCTATTCAGCTCATCCACGATGTGCGCCGGCAACCGTATCGTGCGCCCCTGGTCGGCCACAGCCCTGAGAACCGCCTGGCGAATCCACCAGGTTGCGTACGTGCTGAAGCGGTGGCCCCTATCAGGGTCGAAGCGCTCAACAGCCTTGATCAGGCCCAGGTTGCCCTCTTGCATGAGGTCCGAAAGGGGCAACCCTCTCCCCAGATACTTGCGGGCGATGCTGATCACGAGGCGAGAATTGGCCTCTATGAAGTGACTGCGGGCTTCTTGCCCCTCCCTTGCCTTCTCCTCGAGCCGCTCCCTCTGCTCCGGGCTCAGGTCATCCTTGGTGAGCAGTACCTCGGCGGTCCTCCCTTCACGCAGCTTCAGAGCAAGCTGCTTCTCATCCTCGGCGCTGAGTAGCGGAACGGTCCCAACTTCCCTCATGTACATCGAGATCACATCATCGCTCTCTATCCCTTTGAGCGAACCACGACCTGCTCTTTCCTGCGTTTCGCCGTCAAGCTCGCCGGCGCCAAGTTCGCGCTCTTCCAATAGTTCTAGTTCGTTCACTCTCATTTCTCTCCTCCTGTTACAGCCGTCCTACCAGACAACTGTTAACCGCATGAGGAGCGCAGAGGATTCCTTCACACCTTCTGCCAGTTCCTATTCAGCCCTCTGGTCCTCGCTCTGGCAATGTGCCTCAGAGAACCGTGGGACGAATCTGTCCAGTTGCCTCTTCTCCAGCCTGTAGTAGACACGAAGACCGTCCTTCCTGTTGGCCACCAAGCCGGCGTTTTCCAGAACCCGATAGTGGTGAGACATGGCCGGCTTGCTTTTCCCGCAGACACAATCGAAGTCCTCGCAACCGAGTTCTTCGCTGACTATCAGCATCCTGATGATCTGGTAGCGTGTCGGATCTGCCAGGGCCTTGAACACCTTGATCGCTTGCTGTGAGAAGTCGGAATCCATACGCACACCATGCGACTATTTCCACGTTTTTAGAAGTGCTTAACAATAATACCACCAATCAGCACGCGTGTCAAGGCGCAGGAGTCAGGCACAGCACTGCACTCACACGCATGGGCGCTCTCTACCTCCTCCTTTCTTTCCATTCCTCATCTCTGCTCGTCTTTCCATCCAAGAGCAAACAAAAACGACGTCGGTGGGCACCCACGCCGTTGTCCGTCCTCATCGGCGGCATGCTCAGTGCACGTACTTCCTCCAAACCTCATGACCATGCATCTTGCCCAGCAGCACCACCGCCGCGTAGCGCGGCGCTGCGGGTCGTGCCAGCAACCTCATGCCCGCCTCCTCTGGCAGACGGCCTCCCTTTCTCTGGTTGCAGGGTATACAGGCGGCCACCACATTGTCCCAGGTATGACCCCCACCACGCGAGCGAGGCACCACGTGATCCAGCGTGAGCTTTCCCTTCGTTGGTTGTGCCCCACAGTACTGACAGGTGTATTGGTCGCGTGCCAGAATCGTGCGTCTCGTCACCGGTATCAGCAATCGATGCGGGACGCGCACATAGTAGACCAACCGGATCACCAGAGGCATCTCCAGAGCCAAGTTTTCGGAACGGATCTTAGCTCGAGCAGCCTCTACGACCTCGGCCTTCTCCTTGAGAAGCAGGACGATGGCCCTGCGCACCGAGACGATGTGGAGGGGCTCCAAGCTGGCGTTGAGCACCAGCACGCCCCCCGATAGCCTAGCCTGCGCGCCTACGAAAGCCGTACTTCTCTCCATGCGAACACGGACGAGACCAGTCCCCGTCCCTTCGAATCAGATACAGGGGAGGCAGGATTCGAACCCGCAACCTACGGTTTTGGAGACCGTTGCTCTGCCGGCTTGAGCTACTCCCCTTCGTCTCCGAGATGTCTCCACTACCTGACGCCAATAATACCACAACTGGCCAGGACCTGTCAAGGACAGGTGCTAACCGCCAGAGCGGGATGGACGGCATCGCTGCCCATGCGTCGGCTTTGTGGCGCATTACACCGCTGTGTATAATACGAAACGGGATCCCTCTAATGTACAGTCTCGACGACACCATCACTGCCATATCCAGCCCCATTGGAGAGGGCGGCATAGGAATCGTGAAGATGAGCGGCCCCGATGTGCTGCCCATCCTTCGGGCCATCTTCGCGCCGGCTGCCGCTCAGACCCCGGCCGACCCTGCCTGGGAACCTGTCTCACACCACCTCTATCACGGACACATCGTAGACCCGGAGACCCAGCACATGGTGGACGAAGTGCTCGTTTCGTACATGAAGGCACCCCACACCTACACCCGCCAGGACGTGGGAGAGATCAACTGCCACGGGGGTATTGTGCCGTTGCGCCGGGTGCTGGAGCTAACCCTGCGTTTGGGCGCACGCCCGGCCAGTCCGGGCGAGATGACCCTTCGCGCCTTCCTCCTTGGTCGGCTGGATCTGGCCCAGGCGGAGGCGGTCCTGGACGTTGTGCGAGCCAAGACCGAGGCCGGGCTGCGAGTGGCTGTCGAACAGTTGAATGGTCATCTCTCGCGCCAAATACACGCCGCGAGAGTCGGGCTGGTCGAGGTATTGGCCTATCTGGAGGCGGCCATCGACTTCCCCGAAGATGAGATCCCCGAACTCGACGTGGGGCAGGCGCTGAGCCGAGCCACCGAGGCCCTGGAAGCGCTCATCGCCGGTGCCGACCAGGGCTTGATCTACCGGCAGGGGATCAGGGGAGCCATCGTGGGCCGCCCCAATGTCGGCAAGTCGAGCCTCTTGAACCGGCTGCTCCGTACTTCCAGGGCCATCGTCACCCCCTTCCCTGGGACCACCCGCGACACACTGGAGGAAACGATCAACCTTCAGGGCATTCCACTGATCCTCGTGGACACGGCAGGTATTGCCGACAGCACGGACCTGGTGGAGAGACTGGGTGTGGAGCGCAGCAGGCAGGCCCTGGCCAGCGCGGACTTGGCGCTGCTGGTCATCGATGCCAGCGAACGACTTTTCGATTCCGACCTGCAAATCGCCAGTCTGGTGAGCAACAAGCGCGCAGTCGTTGTGCTCAACAAGACAGATCTGCCAGAACTGGCGAAGACAGACGACCTCCTACCGGGAGTGCAGCAGGTCAGGATCTCAGCCCTCACCGGTGAGGGCTTGGCCGACCTAGAGCGTAGCATCGTCGAACTAATCTTCTCAGGTGGCGTGGTCGCCTCCGACACGCCTCTGGTCGCCAACCCACGCCACAAGCAGGCCTTGCTGGAGGCCCTCGGCCACGTGAAGGGGGCCAAACACGCAGCCGATGCGGGTTCGCCCATCGATCTGTTAGCCATAGATGTCACCGCAGCGGTCGATGCCCTGGGGGAGATCACCGGCGAGACGGCCACGGAAGACCTGCTGGAGGTCATCTTCAGCGAGTTCTGCGTCGGCAAGTGACAGCGGTTTGGGCCGGCGGCGTGTGATGTGCTATAATCGCTCTGCACCGCACATGACCGAAGACGAAGTGTACATGCGTGAGGCCCTGGCGGAGGCCCGGGTTGCATTCGAGCGAGGGGAGATCCCTGTGGGTGCCGTTGCCGTCCACAAGGGCTATGTCGTGGGCCGGGCGCACAACCGCAGGGAAGAATTGGCCGATCCCACGGCCCACGCGGAGATCATAGCTCTGCGCGAAGCCGCCCAGATGCTGGGTCGCTGGCGGCTGTCAGGGGTCACGCTGTACTGTACGCTGGAGCCGTGCCCCATGTGCGCCGGAGCCATGGTCTTGGCTCGTCTACCCCGCCTGGTCTATGCGGCGGACGACCCCAAGTCCGGAGCGGTGACCTCGGTGTTTGACATTGTGCGCTCACCCAGGCTCAGTCATCAGGTCAAGGTGACGAGGGGCCTCCTGGCCGACGAGGCCAAGGAGTTGCTGAACTCTTTCTTCGAGGAGCTCCGGGGTCGCCAACCATAGGGAGACCCGCTCGTTCTTGGCCGCGGAGGGGTGCCAGAGTGGACGATTGGGGCGGTCTCGAAAACCGTTGTGAGGGCAACCTCACCGTGGGTTCGAATCCCACCCCCTCCGCCACCCTCGGTCCCTAGCACACCGGGATCTCCGAGCGCCCTCGGGACAGGCGGTTCGTCCTGCTGACCCGCCAGGCGATGCTCCTGGGCTCCCATTCCCTGAGAGGCGGCTTTCCACAATGCTGCCCGGTTTGAACACCAAGGACATCGACATCGAGAGTCTGGCCCGCCAGGCCCTAGAGAACCCACAGGTCCGGTCCGAGCTATTCAGGGGCCTGTCGGACAAGCAGGAGAGAGTGGGCTACAACTGCGTGAGGGCCCTCTTGCTCCTGGGTGAGGAGCACCCACAGCTACTGTACCCCCACTGGGACCTCTTCGTCGAGCTGCTGCGCAGCGAGAACACCTACTTCAAGTTGCGCGGTGCCAATCTGATTGCCACCTGCGCGGCCGCTGACACGGAGCACAGATTCGAGGGCCTCTTCGATGAGTACTTCGGCTTGCTGAATGGGAGCGGCGTGATCGCGGCGTCGTACATCGCCAGGAACTCAGGAAAGATCGCCCGCGCCAAGCCGGACTTACAGGACAGGATCACCAGCAGACTCCTGGCCATCGACGAGACCCACCACCCGGCCGAACGCAAAGATCTGATCAAGGGTCACGCTCTGGAGGCCTTCGCGGAGTACTTCGAGACGTCGGAGCGCAAGGCAGAGATCATGGAGTTCGCCAGGGCTCAGCTCGACAGCAAGAGCCCGAAGACCCGCAAGATCGCCAAGGAGTTCCTCAAGACCTGGGGCGACGTCCCGTAGAGGCAGAGGCGGTCTCTGGCAGTGCAGCCCACGCGATCAGAGCGTGGTGTCTCCCAGGCCCTCCACCTCTCCTGGCGAATCGGCAGCGATCCTCGCGGTCACCACCGCCAACCCCGTGTAGAACCAGAAGAGGGACACGGAGTGAGGGAAATCCAGATTGAAGAAGTAATGATCGACGATCCCCCCCATCATCGCTCCGAACAGAGCCACCGACAACCCCAGTAGCAGGGCTTCGCCTTGCGAATAGGCCTCCAAACGCCGCCAGGTGAACCACACGTAGGCGAAGAACACCCCCATGATCAACAGGAAGGCACCTAGCCCGATGAGACCCATCTCCTCGGCGATGAGGAGATACACGCAGGACACACCGATGTAGATGTCGATGGATGGTGTGCCTCCGAAACCCACCCCAAACCACGGATAGCGCGAGATGAGCCTGAAAGCATCCTTGTACTCCCCCATGCGCATCTCGGTGGCCCTGTCCTGAATCAAGAAGCCTTCCTGGAGGTGCAGTACGTATTCCCTGGTCTGAGGCAAGATGAGAACCAAGGCCACAGCGAGGGCAATCACAGGCAGCAAGCGACGATATCTGAGCACCGCCATCAGCAGCATCGCGGCCCCGATGGCCACGAAGGCACCCCTGGAGAAGGTCAGCAGCAGACAGACCAGCATCACTGCCAGCATGGGGGCCACGAACTCCTTCCTGATCAACGGCCTTCGGATGAAGAGCTGTGGCATGGTCAGAGAGACGACGAGGATCAGTAATCCTCCCAGCACGTTGGGGTTCGCCGACGTGGATGTGGCTCGCATGGGAAGGTCAGGATTGTCTTCGATGAACTGGAGCACGCCCCACCCGGACGGATAATGGACCACCCGCAGGAGAGACAAGAGGCGCACCGTGAGCGCTCTGGGCAGGGAGTACAGAACCACACCCATCAATGACGCGAGGAAGCCCGCAAGGATGATCACCACCACGATCTGCCTAAGCTGTCGGTAGTCGCGCACCGAGTTGGTGACCACGTAGAACAGCGAAACGGCGATGATGATCTCCACGAAATGGCGGAGCGTGTCCTTGGTGATGCCGGCATTGGCACTCCCGGCGATGAAGACAGCAAAAGCCAGAAAGATGAAGACGAAGATCGGTAGATCTAGGGGAGAGGTGACGAAACCTCCCTGGGCGCGTGTGAGAACCCGCGCCACCCACACCCCGAACACGGCCAGCAGCGCGACGTCGAGAAACGTAGGGTAGAATCCGATACTGAAGGGAATGGCACCAAAAGGCAACAGGCAGATCACAGCTACAAGGGCGAAAAGGCCAAGCTGGGTGCTCCTCAGCATCGCCAGGCCCACTGCCGCTGCTCCCAGCATGGCCAGGACGATGAGCGGGTGCCCGAGCACCAACAGCAGACCGCCCACCACTCCGAGAACAACGCACGCGCCCGCCACCACTAGGCGCATGGGCCATCCACCGCGCAGCAGGATACCCTGCACGGTGAGCGTCAAGCCGTCAAGCCTTCGGCCAGCGATCATTTGCGCGCCACACAGATGACTGAGAGTCCAAAGGGGAGATCGACCTTCCGGAGCAGTGCCCGTTCCAAGAACAGGACCCGGGCCAGCCAGCGGTTGAGGACGTCAGGCAACTTCCGCAGATCCGACCTGGCCTCGCTGGCGGACTTGTCCGGTAACTTCTTGGCGATGCGTACGGCGGCCGCGACGGGGAACAGCAGCGTATTGGCATGGGCGATGCGTTCCACCGTCAGGCCCACCTTCTCTGTCTCGAAGGCGATATCCGAGCGTGTGTAGCGCCTCTTGATGTGGACCGCCAGGTCGTGTTCGCTGCGCAAGGGGTTGTAGGCAGGGAGATTGACGATGACCCGCCCGCCAGGCTTGAGAACCCTGCCCAATTCGCCGAAGGCCAGCTCCTCATTCTCGATGCAGCATATCACGTCGAAAGAGGTGATCAGATCGAAAGCTCCGTCTGCGAAGGGCAGATCGGTGAGCGATGACTGGACCAAGTCGCACCCCTCCACGTCGCGAGTGGCCGCCAACCGGATCGCCTCCGACGACACGTCCACCCCCACGACCTCCCCGTATGGTCTGAGGTGGCTGAGCATGGCCCCCGTACCGCAGCCAGCATCCAGGATGTTCAAGTCTGTTCTGGTCTTGTAGTGACCATCGAGGAGCGACAAGAAGATGCTCCTCATGCCCACGTACCACCAGTAGGTGTCCTCCACCTCGTACATGACCTGGTACTCTTCGAGTTTCATTCCACCAGGTCCTTCTCGGACTCGAACTCGCGGATCACACCGCACACCCGGCGTATCTGATCCTCGTTCAGTTCTGGGGCCACCGGCAGGGTCAGGACCTCCTCCGCGCACCTCTCGGTCACCGGCAGCGCCCCCAGGACCACGCCGAGGTCCGCGTATGCATCCTGAAGATGAACAGGCACCGGATAGTGCACCAGAGCCCCCACGCCCCTCTCACGCAGGTACGCCTTCAACTCGTCCCGACGCTTGGACCTGACGGCGTAAATGTGATAGCAGTGCTTGCCGTACTCCATGTGCGGTGGCGTGACTACCGTGGCGTCCCGCAGCAACTCGTCGTATAGCGCGGCGTGCCTCCTGCGCTTCGCATTCCACTCTTCCAGGTGATGGAGCTTGACCCGCAGAATGGCCGCCTGCAACTCATCGAGACGGCTGT
>Ga0315553_10001476_pt1 | contig 19394 bp, 18 predicted proteins | sample SalMarSW160140MG_FD_203099 | JGI IMG/M metagenome (GOLD analysis project Ga0315553, IMG submission 203099) | Salt marsh sediment microbial communities from the Plum Island Ecosystem LTER, Massachusetts, United States - Salt Marsh Sediment SW1601-40 ... | reverse complement strand
GCTGCCCCTCACCCCAGCCCTCTCCCCGTAAACGGGGAGAGGGAGAAGTCCTGCGGAACGGAATGATGTCGGTGGCGTGAAGCGCCTCTACCTCGGCAGGTGCGGCGTGGCCTTCCCGCCAATCCCAATCATCAGGCGCGAGCGCGATGAAGATCTGGCCCTCGGCGTGTTGGGCTACATCGTCGAGAAAGAGGGTGCATTGGCCCTTCTTGGCGCGCATCTGGCCAAGGGAGAGCAAGCGCGACAGACGGCCGTAGGCGGCGCGGTCGCGCGGCAGGCACAAAAGGCTCGGAGCATCCTCTAGGTCGAGACGCGCGCCGACGATGAGCCTCAAGCCCACCTCCCTGGCCGCGGTGTGCGCGCGCACGACGCCTGCAAGCGTGTTGCGGTCGGTGACGGCGAGTGCGGACAAGCCCAGCGCCTTCGCCTGGGCGACGAGCTCCTCGCCGTGGGAGGCCCCGCGCAGAAAGGAGAAGTTGGTGGTGACCTGCAGCTCGGCGTAACGCGGTACGCTTGCCATCTTTCAAACCGCCGAAGGGAAAGGACGCCGGCCTTAGAGGACCCTGCCGAGGGTTGCGACCGCGCCGACCGCGATCGCCACCATGCATGCCCGGCGCACCGTCAGCTTCGAGACCATGGCGTCGATGTCTTTGCGCAGAAGGCTCTCATTGCGCGACTCATCCTTGATGGCCAAGCGAGCATTCACGTCTTTTCGAAAGGAGACGATTTCCTGCCGAGCCTCTTGAACCTCGTCGCGCAGATCCTGGATCTCCTCGCGCAGCTCGCGAACGTCGACCTTGGTGGCGATGGTCTCCATCACGAATTCTTTCAGCGCCATGGCGTGCGCCTCGGCGACCTCGGGCTTCTCGCCGGCCTCGGTGAGCCGCTTGGCAAACGACAAGGTATCAAAACTCGCAGCCATCCTTACCTCCCCTCACCCGAACAGCCCGTGCAGGAACCAGGACGGCGCCTCCTCACGCCCGTAAAGGCCTTCGCGAAACACCCAGTAGCCCGCGCCCCCCTCGTCCTCGATGCGGTAGTAGTCGCGCGTGCGGCTCGTCTTGCCCCCGATCTCGCGCCACCACTCGGGCGCGATGCGTTGCGGCCCCTGCGCGCGCGCAACGCGGCGCTCCACCCGGCGCCAAGTGAAGCGGGCGGGCGGACCCTCGGGCACCTCGGCGATCACGCCGATGGGCTCGGGCGCCGCCAGCAGGAAAGAGGGCCGCGGCGGCCCCGAGGCCGGCGGCCAGGGCACCTCTTTGCGCCGGGGCGCCGCGGAATCGCAAAGCGCAGGGACACGCGCTTGCGCGCGCTCAGGAATATGGCTCGCGCGCGGCTCCAGGCGGCTCACGCGTGAGGTGCCCAGGCGGTTTGCCAGCCGATCGACGAGCCGGGCGGGATCGCCGGCTGCGTCTCCGCCAAGCCGGGGGCCGAGGGGCTCCTGCTGCGCGGCGCAAGCCTCCACCTGCAAAGCCGCAAGGACGAGCGCATCGACCCCGAAGCCGGCATCGAGATCCTGCAGCTTCTCTTGCAGAAGGCCAATCAGATGCCCGGGCACGCGGCAGGGAAAGCTCATGCCGATGCGCGCTTCCCCAACCGTGCCGTCGGCGCGATAGAGCGAGAGCGCGGCGCGGCGCGCCCCTAAGTTTCGCGCATCGAGCACCGCGCACAGCTCGTCTGCCAGCCGCGCCATCTCCGCTTCCAGACCTGCGGATGAAACGAGCGGGTCGGCGAAAGCGCGCTGCACGAACAGGGCTGGCGGCGCGGCGAGCGGGCGGCGCGGCTCGGGACGCACGCCCAAGGCCTGATCGAGACGGCAAAGCACGGCCTCGGCGGTGGCGGAGGAGCGGAAGCGGCGCTCAAGGGCCGCGCGCGGCAGGCAATAGAGCTGGCCGATGCGCCTGAGGCCCAACCGCTTCAAGAGCAGCACGGTTTCGGGTGCCAAGCGCAAGGCCTCGATGGGGAGCGCGGCAAGCCGCGCCTCGGTCTCGCCTGCCGGCGCGATGGCGGGCGCCGGCGCGAAGCGGGCGAGCGCGTGGGCAGCACCCAGCGTGTCGGCGAGACCGGCCCGAACCGTCAGCCCGAAGCGGGAAAGGCTTGCGCACAGATCCGCAATGAGGCGCTCCTCTCCCCCGTAGAGATGGGCAACGCCCGTTACGTCGATCCACAACCCGTCCGCACCGTCGGCATTGCGGTTGGGACCGTAACGGCCGCACCAGCGCGCAAGCTGCAAAAGCGCGGCGCGGTCGCGTCGGGGCTCGGCAGGCCGCGAAAGGAGCGTAGGCAGGCCTGCGCGCGCGTCGGCGAGCGCTTGACCGATGCGCACGCCCTCGGCCGCCGCACGCGCGTTGACGGCGGTGATGTGGATGCCGTGGCTGCCCGTTTCAACGAGCGCGAGGCAAGCCTCACCCGGCACCGCGGCCGGCTCTGCGCGGGCCAGCCGCTCGATGGGCCAAAGCGGGAGCCACACGGAAACGATGCGTTTCATCGGACCACTCCAGAAGAAGCGACAAAGCCTGCGCCGTGAGCGCGCCGTCACGGCAGCGCTCCAGGCAGACGGCATAGCGGGAAGCCCCGGGGGCAGCCGCCTCACAAGGATGGAGAGCGCTTGCCCGCGCACCGACCCGCCAGCGGGTCGCAGTGGACCCGGCGGCGGGCGCACGCGGATCGGTGACGATGAGGCACGGCGTGCGATGCCCGGCGGCGGCGAGGCTCAAGCGGCGCGCGGGCGTCAGCGCCACGTCCTCGAGCACGCCGAGGACGAGCGCCAGGCTCGCCGATTTCAAACCCTCCTCCATGGCCCAAAGCACATCTGTGGCGCGCGCCGTCTCGACGAAGAGGCAAGAGGCCGGATCAAGACCAAAATGAGAAAAGCCCGGCCCGTAGGGCGGCCCCAGCTCGCGGGCGAGCACCGACGGCCAGCACCAGAGGACCTGCGGGCGTGCGTTCGCGGAAGAAGGGCTGAGCGCATGGAGACGTCGCACTGCGAGCCGCACCGCGAAGCCGAGGGCGGCCGCCCAGTCGCCGGCAGCGGCACCGGCAGGGCGCCGCTCGGGCTTCACCTCGTGCAGGGCGGCGGCATCGAGACCGCCGGCGAGGCGATGGTCGATCGCAGGCGCGCCGAGAGTCCATCGCGAGGCGGCGGGCGCCGCAGGCCGGTCCGCGTCCGCGGCAAGCTCAAGGGGCGTGTCTATGAAAGAGCGGCGTTCGAGCGCGGCAATGTGCGCGCGCAAACCTGCCAGCAGAGGCGCCTTGCTCCCCTCCAGATTGGCCCCCTCCGGAACGGCGAGGAGGGACTCGCCGTTCCGGTTCGGGCAAGAAGGCCAAAGCCCGACGCGACGCACACGCAAACATGGGCTCGGCTCTGGCCGCGAGATCCGCTGGAGACGGGCGGACGGTGGGGTGGGGGATGGGGCCGCCTGGTCCACGGAGACGCTCTCGCAACTAGGGGAGACAGCGGGGCTCGGGTGCCGCTGTGTTCTTTCTTTGTTCTAGACAGCTTCGCCCCTGGGGTCAAGCCCAAAAACAGAACGATTGATCATCAAATGTTCTTGCGCACGGTCCCGAAATTCATATCTGCAACCTAGGGGCGAGACCCAATTGACACGACCACCGAAGCGGCCAACGTGTGGACCATGCTTATCGCTACGCAGGAAGGTCGATGGCGATCCTTCAATCCACGATTACGTGTCCTCAGTGCGGGCACAAGGAAACGCTCGCTATGCCTGTCGATGCGTGCGTGTATTTCCATGAGTGCAAGGGATGCGGGGCTCGCCTGAAGCCGCTTCAGGGTGACTGCTGCGTCTTTTGCTCCTACGGGGATGTTCCCTGCCCGCCCAAGCAAGAGGAAGGGCATGCCGAAAAGGCCTAGAGGCGCGAAGCGCCCTTCTGAATCAACCCATTGACCCCCCAAGGCAGGGCGCTCGGCCACCGGCAATTCTCGGAAACGACATCGCGGATACGTTCCTGTCTCAAGTGTGTCCCCCGTGCTCTGCCGTAAAAAAATGGGACTGCTATATACGCTCCATTCACCATAATGCGGCAGGCTCGTCCGCGAGCTTAAAGACCGGAGTCACGCACGTATGTCCCCTCGCAGCCTCCTGAGTTCCATCATCCTCGCAGGTGTGGCCGCAACCTTCTTCACCGCCCCGAACACCGCCCGAGCCCAGGGTCTGATTGACTTCCTGTGGGGCGGCAGCACGGAGTGGGGCGGCGAACGGCAGATCGTCAGCTTCGATCCGAAATACACCCCCGGCCAGCTCATCGTCAGCTTCGGCGACCGGCGCCTTTATCTCATCACCCACAGGGGACGGGCGATCAGCTACCCGATCGCGGTGCCGCGCGAGAAGAGCCGCTGGCAGGGCCGTACCACCATCTCCAACAAAAGGGTGAACCCCTCCTGGCGTCCGACAGCGGAGATGCTGGAAGAAAATCCGAAGCTGCCGAGCTGGGTGCCCGGCGGCCATCCCATGAACCCCCTCGGCGTGCGCGCGCTCTATCTCGGCGCAAGCGCCTACCGCATTCACGGCACCGATGCCCCGTGGACCATCGGCCAGGCCGTCTCCCAGGGCTGCATCCGCATGTACAACAAGGATGTGCTCGATCTTTATCCGCGCGTTCCGGTCGGAACGCGGGTGACCGTCACCTGGGCGCGCTTCGCCGCCCAGTCGGTCGCCGAAAGCTATGAAGATCAACGGTATGGTCTCGACGCACCCGATGAGCGCCACACCATCCGCAATCTGCCTCCGCTGCCGAGAAAGTCGCATCAGGATACCGAGACAGCGGGCCTACCGCGGGACTTCATCTCCCAGGACGACGAACCGGCGGCCAAAAAGACCGCTGCGAAGAAGAAGAAAGTGACCACCGAGACCGAGGACTCCAAGCCGGCCAAGACGTCGAAGAAGGCTAAGAAGCCTGAGACGGCTGATGAGGCCGAAACGGACACTGCCCACGTTGCGGCGGCGCCGGACGGTGCCACCAGTGCCGTGGAGGTCGCCCAGAGGGCCGCAGCTGCGGCGGCGAAGGCTGCCAAGGCCGCACGCGAGGCCGCCGACGCCGCCAAGAAGGCCGCAGCGGACGCAAAGAAGGCCACCGCCAAAAGCGCGGCGCTGTAAGACCAGCAGCCGAAGGCGCATCATTTCCTTGCGCCCAAGGCGCGTCATTTCCTTGCAACGACCGCCCGAGGGGCGCGCTGCTCACGCGCAGCAGCGCTCACACCGACCGCTGCGCCTTAAGACGGCGGCTCGAGACACGATTTAAACCCCGTCGCGAGATTGTGCATCAGCGCGAAATAAAGATCAGGTCCGGGCGCCAGGGTCGTGCCGGCCGGGTCCAACGTGCCCGAGCGCGCATCCGTGCCTTCGGTCACGGCGGCAATGAGATTGGGTTGGTACAGCGGCTCTGCAAACACGCACACGGCTTTCAGCGCCCGGAGCTTGCGGCGCAGCTCGGTCAGGCGCTTGGCACTGGGCTGAATCTCGGGGCTCGCTGTGATCGATCCCAGCGCATCGAGACCGAATCTGGTCTCGAAATATTGGTAGGCGTCGTGAAAGACCACGAACGGCTTGCCTTTGAGCGGTTTGGTCGCGGCCGCGATGTCGGCCGTCAGCGCATCGATCTCTGAATTGAGACGACGCGCGTTGGCCTTGAGCTTGTCTGCGTGCGCCGGGTCACGCGCGCTCAGCACCTGCGCAAGATAGCTCACGATCGCCTTGGCGTTGTCGGGGTCGAGCCAAATGTGGCCGTCCACGTCGTGGGTTTCGCCGGCGCTGACGCCTTCCTCGCCGCCTTTATGAACATGGCCCTCGAACATTCCGCTCCGACGCCGTTTGAGGAGCCTGACACCAGGCGCATTTGCAAGCGTCACCACGCGCACGCGATCGGGCAATGCCGTCACGATCTTGCGCGTAAACGGCTCCAAATCCCCCGAAACGCGGATGAAGACGTCGGCGGCGTTGATGGCGCGCACGCCCGACGGCTTCAAGGCGAAGGTATGCGGGGAGGCAGCCCCCTCAACGAGCAGCGTCGGCGTGCCAATGCCGTCCATCAGCTTGGCGACAAGGGAATGGATCGGCTTGATCGTGGCGACGACGTTGAGTTTTGCCTCCGCAGCGCCCGCCGTCACGACCACCGTTGCGCTAAGCACCGCAGCGGCAATCGGACCCCTTACCCCTCTCATTCTGCCCTCGCTCCTTCGCGCGCCTTCCTCATCGCAACTTACGACGGGGGGTGCGGACGCTAGTGCGTCCGCGGGAGCGCCGCAACCCGCACCCATGCGCCCGTGCCGCGTAGCGCCTCTGTCTCGGCGCGGCGATTAACCACCGCCGCATTCCGCCGCCTAAGCGCCTCTTTCGCCGCCTAGGTTGTCACATCCGCCTTTGTGAGTTTCTCTTCCTGCAAATGCCCAGCCGTCGCCGACTTGCGCTCGTCCTCTCAGGTCTCATCACCCTTGCGCCCGCCGCCCGCGCGGCGATCGAGACGTCGGCGCTTCCCGCCCCGTCCTTGCAGCTCATCGTTATCGAGGTGCCGGGCTGCTTCTATTGCCGTCTGTTTCGCCGCGATGTGCTCCCCGCCTACGCGGCCACGCCCAACGCCCGCCGGATCCCCATGCGCGTGATCGACCTTAAGGCGGCGAAGGCCCGCAAGCTCTCCCTCGCGCGCCCCATCGACGTGGTCCCCACCGTCGTGCTGTTGCGGGGCGGCAAGGAGATCGGCCGCATTCCCGGCTATCTGGCACGCGAAAATTTCCTCCGTTCCATCAATTACTTGCTCTCGCACGCCGAATAGGCGCCGCTTCCCGCGCCCCATCACCGGCGTTGTCAAGGGCGCGCCGTTGGGGTTTGATGGTTCCAATCATGCGCAAGGGGGATGCCTTCATGGACCGGCGCGAGTTCTTGAAAACGACGGGCGCCGCTGCCGCGGCCGCCACCACGACGACGGCCGCCGCAGCCGAAACAGCGGCGGCAAAGGCGACGTCGCAGCAGAGCCCGGTCGCGGCTCCGGCCGTTGCAAAGGGATTGAAAGAGCTGCGGCTCGTCATGCCCTGGCCCGACTCGGTCTCGGGTCCGGCCGACCAGGCGCGGCGGCTCGGGCAGCGCATCGCGGCCTTGAGTTCAGGGCGCTATCGCATCAGCTTCGTTGCCAACGTCGGCAACGGACTTGCGGCCGTGCGAGGGGGCGAGGCCGAACTCTATTATGCAACCGAGCACGATCACCTCGATGCGCACCGGGCGCTCGCCTATTTTGCCGGGTTGCCCGGCGACCGCGGTATTGCGCCACGCCACCTGGTGGCTTGGATGCTCGTCGGCGGTGGGCAGGCGCTGTGGGACGACCTTGCCGGGGATTTTGGCGTCAAGGCGATGCTCGCCGGCCATATGGGAGATCGCGCCTGCTTTTTGGCAACGCGCGCCATCACGGCGATGCGCGAGCTGGCGGGCGAGAAAGCCTCCATGATGGGCTTGGCGCGTGATGTGGTGCGCGGCTTCGGTCTAGAGCCGGTTACGGTCGGCGCCTTGCACCTTGCCGACGCCCTGGCGCGCGGCGACGTTCTGGCTGCGGAATGGGGCGGCGCGATTTCCAGCCACGCTCTCGGACTGGCGGCCGTTGCACCCTATTCGGTTGGCACGAGCGTCAACAGGCACGGGTCGGCGCTTTCGCTCGGCATGCGCCGCGCGCTGTGGGACGGGCTCAGCGCGGCCGACCAGGCGATGTTCACGACGGCCGCGGCCGCTGAAGTGCAGCTGGCACTGGCGGAAGATGAAGCCCATCGCCGTCTTCTTTATCCTGAGCCGCCCGCGGATATGACGTGGCCGCTCAAGCGAGAGCTGGCCCGCGCGATCGGCCGCGTCGCCGACGCGGTTGTTGCGCAGGTTGCCGCCTCTGACCCGCAGGCCCAGCGCGTCAACGCCGGCTTTGTGGCATTCCGGCGCGTAGCGCTCGGCGACGACCCCGCGCAGGCACATCCGCGGAGCGCCTGAGCGACGCGAAAGCCTGGCCAGTGTTCAGAACATGGCGGCCACGCCGTCGGCAAAGCAAATTGCCCGTTGAGCACTGTTTATTGCTTGGAGCAGTTTTCTCACCGGCAAAGTGGCTCTACCGTAGGCCTCCTCTGCAAACCTTTGGACAAACACAATGGCGTCGGCATTCAGCAAGTGCGGAGGGGCCCACCTGGCGAGAAGAAGCGAGCTCGTCGGCGCGCGGGCGAAGCTCGCAATGCTTCGCGATATCCTGGTGATCGACGACGAGCATCTGGACGCCGAGCGGCTGACCGCGACGCTGCGCGTCGTGTTCGGATACGATGCGGAGATCCGTTGGGCCTCCACGCTCGGCGATGCGGTGGACAGCGTCATGAGCAACGCCCCCTCGCTCGTGTTTCTCGACGATATCCTGAAGCCCCCAACCGACGCCTTGCAGGCCATTCCTCTGTTGCGGGGCGCCGGATTCGCCGGTCCCATCATCATTGTCAGCGGGCAGGTCACGCATTCGCGCTGCTCCTGCCTGCTGAACTGCGGTGCCAGCGACGTCATCCATAAGGACGACATCGACAGCGTCCGCGTCGCCGAGGCGCTTTCGCGCTTGCCCGTCATGGCTCCAAGCGGCCGATCCGCCGGCTGATCTTCGGGCTCATCGTACCGAGAACGGCTGAGGCCCTCGCCGCGGCCTCTGTGACATCTTCGCACTATGCCCGACCCCGCTGGGCCCTTAGCATTGCCGGAATAATTGCCGGAATACGTTCGGGGGAACCCGCGTTGAAGCGTAGGGCGTGGCGTCGTTTCGGGGCTGTGTGTGCGTTGGCGGGCCTGGCAATCAGGCTGCTCATCGCCGCTGTGCACGTTCCGCCCGCCGTCGCCGGCGTTGCTCCCGGAGCCGCGGCGTTTCTTTCGCAGATCGTCTTGTGCACCGCCTCGGGCCTGCGCATCGTGCAGCTCGACAAGGACGGCAAGCCGATCGAACCGGGCAAGTCCCGTCCTCCGCAAAGCTGCCCCATCTGCACCGCGCTCTCGGGTGCGCCGCTGGCGCTGGCGCCGAGCGCAGCCGTTTTGCCTGCACCAAAGTGGGTAGCAGCGTTTGCCCCAGAGCGCCGGGCGGCGCTCGTCATCGGGCACAAGCCCCTCGTCGTCAGAGGGCGCGACCCTCCCTTCCAAGCCTGAAGCGTGACGTAACGACCGGCCGCCGCGGCGCCTGACGAAGCCATGACTTCGCGGCCGCGGCCCTCATCACAACACTCTTGTCTTGGAGTAGGTAAGATGACAACCGCGACCGTCGCGTTTAGCGCGCGTCTTTGCAGACCTGCCGTGCGGCGGGCTGCCCTCATCGCCCTCCTTGCAGCGCCACTCCCCACCACAGCTGTTGCCGACGACGTGTCGCTGCCGGGCTCCGGCTTTGCCGTTTCCGGCGGGCATGACGGCCCCGTCCGCGCCGATGGACACGCGCCCATCGGCGTGATGGGCGAGCACATGCACCATAAAGGCGAGTGGATGCTCTCCTACCGCTATATGTACATGGGCATGGAGGGCAACCGCATCGGCACCGAGAACGTTTCGCCCGACACGATCGTGACCACGGTGCCAAACCGCTTTTTCGGTCTGCCCATGCAGCCGCCGACGCTGCGCATCGTGCCGCTCAGGATGACAATGGAGATGCACATGCTTGGGGCCATGTACGCACCCACCGACAAACTGACGCTGATGGTCATGGCCAACTACATGGACAAGGAGATGCGCCACGTCACCTACCAGGGCGCGATGGGCACGACCGTGCGCGGCCATTTCACCACACAGTCGGAGGGCTTGGGCGACACCAGGCTCACCGCTCTCTACAGGCTGTATGAGGACGCCCGCCACAACCACGTGCACTTGAACCTCGGGCTCAGTCTGCCGACGGGCAGCGTCACCGAGCGGGGCACCGTGCTGACGCCCATGAACACCCGGAGCTCCGTGCGCCTTCCCTACGCGATGCAGCTGGGAACCGGCACGTTTGATCTCTTGCCGGGGCTCACTTACACCGGCCGCACCGGCGCCTTGTCGTGGGGTGCGCAGTACTGCGCCGAGATCCGCCTGCAGGACGAGAACGATGAAGGTTACGCCTGGGGCGACAAGCACACGGTGACTGGCTGGCTCGCCTATGAGTGGGCACCGTGGATTTCCACCTCGCTCCGCCTCGATGCCATGACCCAGGCGCGCATCGACGGCATCGACCCGAGCATCATGGGCCCGGTTCAGACGGCCAACCCGGACTTCTACGGCGGTGAGCGCGTCGCGGCCTACTTCGGCGTTAACCTTGCCGGACAGCGCGGCGCTGTGCGCGGCCACCGTCTCGCGCTAGAGGTCGGCGCCCCCATCTTTCAGAACCTCAACGGTCCGCAGCTCGAGACCGACTGGACGCTCACCGTCGGCTGGCAGAAAGCCTTTTGAAAAAAGGAACCTTGAGATGAAGACAAGCACGCTCGCTGCGGCCGCGCTCCTCGCCGCCGCTCTCGCAACCGCCTCCCTATCCGCGGCGGCGCAGGAGTATCAGGCCGGCCCGCTCACCATCATTCAGCCTTGGGCGCGCCCGTCGATGGGCAGCGTCAAGAATTCCGCCGCCTATATGAAGCTAACAAACAGCGGGGATGCACCCGACAGGCTGATGGCGGTGAAGTCCGACATCGCCGAGCACGTCATGCTGCATGAGAGCCGCATGGACGGCAACGTCATGAAGATGGTGCACGTCGATGGCGGAGTCGAGGTGCCGGCACACGGCGCGGCCGAGCTGAAGCCGCTCGGCTTGCACGTGATGCTGATGGGGCTCCAGCGGCCGCTCATCGCCGGCGAGACGTTTCCGGCGACGCTCGTATTCGAAAAGAAGGGCGAGGTGGGAATCGACGTCAAGGTCGGAATGCCCGCCGCCGGGAGCGGAGCACACGAGCAGTGACCGACGAGACCAAATCCGGACCGGCGGCGGCAGAGCCGCCGCCGGCCCTTCGCGTCAGCCCGCCTGCCGAATCATCTCGACCATGACGAGGAGCTCCGTCGCCGCGAGGGCGACGAACAATGCGAGCAGCATGGTTCGTTTTTGCAGCTTCGCCTCCAGATCGATCTCGCGCTGTGATCCAGCCGGCGCCGTGGCGCGGGATGGTTCGACGTCCATGTTCATCTGTGTAGTCCTTGCAAAGGACGACAGGCGCACGCGCGCGCCGCCGTCCAACGATGTTGGATTGGCCCGATTGCCGGGCCCGCTAAGCGGCAAACATCGCCGGGGGCGGAGGCGCGCGCGGACCCCGCGTGCGCAGCGCCAGGAAGCTTGAGGTGCGCACCTGCATGCAACGCCGCGGCACACGGCGTGCCGGGGCCGCCACCGGCCGCGGGCTCGCAATTGCGGCGGGCGCCTGCGCCTTGTGCCTGGGAGCAACCTTTCCCCTGTGCCCGACGTGCGGGCGTGCGGCAGCTCTGACGAACGGCGCGGGCGGCTGCTGGCCGGTCAGCAAGGCATCGACGGGCGGGCGCACAGAAGCCGCCGGCGCAGTAGCGGCGGCCGCAACGAGGCCGCTCGCCGCGGCGGGAGTCGCAGCCGGCAGCGCAAGCATCAACAGCCACGCGCCTAACGTCAGCAAACGCACTCGGCCCGGCCGCATCGCTCGATACCTTGGAGGTTGCAGACGGCCATCCTAGCACCGGCGCAAGCATTGCGCAGCAGGCGCAGGAGCGCACCCCGCGCGCGCGTTCTTGATGCCCGGAAATGCTGAAGGGCGGGCGCCGGTCCGCCTAACTTTCCGTGTGTGGCGGTCAATCCACCGCCGGCCACGGCGCCCAGGGAAACGGCTTGTCCTCACTGGCGCAGGAGACGTAGCGCGCGGTCTCGCCAAGCCAAAGCGACAGCGACGTGCCGAAGCGCACGAGGAAGCCGTTGGGCTCCCCCGCAAAGAACAGCCACAGAAACTGCACGATGGCGAGCAGCCACAGCAGGCCCTGAGCGATGCCGAAGGCGATCATCAACAGCAGCATGAACAGCCCGCGCATCCAAATGTGACGCTTGCCCGGCCGCTCGGCGTCCGGATCGGTCCACTTCTCGGCTGGGTCCATTGTCGGGGCCTCCCATCAACGGCACGGGCAAAAGGGCACGCCCGCCTGACGTGCCGCCGCGCCGACGCTGCGCAATGGAAGCAAGACCCGTGCACGTCAGGTGTCAAGCGCAGGCATGGGCGTGCCCACAACAATAGGCCGTCACAGGCCCCAATCGTGAGACGCTCGCGCTCTGCCGCTCAGTTCAGCTTGAACGGCAACTCCTTGCCGGCAAAGAACGCATCGATGTTGTCGAGCGCCTCATAGCCCATCTGATTGCGCGCCTCGATCGCCGCGGACCCCAGATGCGGGAACAGAAACGTGTTGGGCAGATCGTAGTAGCCCTCGTTGATGTTTGGCTCCCCGGCGAAGACATCGAGACCCGCATAGGCAAGGTGCCCGGACTTCAAGGCCGCGATCATGTCCTCGTCCTTGACGAGGTCGCCGCGCGCCGAGTTCACGACGATTGCGCCTTTGGGAAGCTTCGCGATCACGTCCTTGTTGAAGAAGTGGCGGGTTTCCGGCGTCAGCGGCGCGTTGATGGAGAAGAACTGCGAAACGCCGAGCAGGCTGTCGAGACTGTCGTGATACGTCGCACCCAGCTCCTTCTCCTTCTCCGGCGGCTGGCGATAGATGTCGTAATAGTGGATGTCCATGTCGAAGCCGCGGGCGCGCTTGGCGAGCGCCTGGCCGATCTTGCCGAAGCCGTAGATGCCGAGCTTCTTGCCGTCGAGGCGCTGGCCGACGAGCTGCAAGGGCTGCCAGCCGGGCCAGGAGCGCGTCCGGATCATGCGCTCGCCTTCGGAAGCGCGCCGCGCCGAGCCGAGCAGGAGCAGCATGGCGATCTCGGCGGTCGCCACCGTCACGCCGTGCGGCGCATTGCCGACCTTGATGCCGCGCTTCGTGCACGCGTCGATGTCGATGTGGTCGAAGCCGATGGAGAAGGTCGAGATGCACTTAATGTTGTCCGGCATGCGCTCGATCACGTCGGCGCGGCACTTCTCGTTGAGTGTGATGAGGAGTGCATCGACGGTCTTTGCCGTCTTAAGCAACTCGTCGATGGTAATCTTGGGATCGTCGCCATGGGCGGTGACGTCGTAGGCGGCCCGGGCGCGGGTCATCACGGCCTCAGGCAGCGGCCAGGTGATCAGGATTTTCTTCTTCATGTGGGCTATCCCCCTCCCGGGTCGTCCGTTTTCCTCATCGGGTCCGCCGCTTGTGCCGCATGATGCCGCCCCTGACAAGCCGCCGCGGCACGGCGTGCAACCATTTCTTCACCAAGCTTGCGCAGACTTGAGGCCGCACCCAAGGGGCCTCGCACGGCGACCGCCGCCGGGGTGATGGCCGTCGTTTCCGCGAAAGCTTGCTCGTCATGATGAGAGCCCTCGTCCTCGTGCTCGCCGTGCTGGCAGGCGTGAAGGTCTGGACCCAGGAGCGTCTTTATCGGGACGGCGCGGAAGAGGCACTCCTGCGCGCCTACCGCGATCGCGCCATCGCCGCGTGCCAGAGCCAGCAGCCCGCCCGCGTCGCCGCGGCCGATGCGCCCGCGCCGCTGTGGACGCGGCCCGCCTCCGTTGCACTCGCAATCGGCCGCTCAAGCGCCCATGTGAACATCTGGCAGTACGACAACGCGCTGTGGCCGGTGCGCTTCAGGCACCCGCATGTGGTGTTGACGACGCCCCCGCACGCCGTGTGCGAATACGACGTGATCGAGGACCGCGCATATCTGACGCAGCTCTAGAGCGCCTCAGGAGACCCTTCAGTACTTGACCCTGACGCCCCCGTAGGCCGCCAAGGGTGCTGCCGGCGTGATCGTGCGCGGATCGGTGAAAAAGTTTGGACCGAGCCCGTCCGGGATCGCTGCCTGGTTGGCCGTGGCCAAATCAAAATAGGTGCCGAACAGGCCGTAGTGCGAATCGAACAGGTTGTTGATCAGAGCGTAGAGCTGCACGTTCTCCGTCACGTCATAGGAGGTATGAAGGTCGACCTTGGCGTAGCCGGGCAGCGGGCCCGCATCATTGCCTTCATCGCCGAAAAAGATCTGATTGCTGGCGGCGACGAGATCGGCGCCGAACTTCCACTTGCGTGTGACCCAATACTCGAACCCGGTCTTGAACCTGTGCTCGGGAACGCCCGGCAGCCGGTCGCCCTTCGTCACGTTGACGCACGTCACAGTCGGATCGCCTGAGCAGGGCACGGCGGCCGGATTGAAGGGAGAGGCAAGCTCCAGCGGGCTTTGGAAGGTGGCGCCGACGAAAGCGTAGTTGGCATAGATCATCACCTGGCGCGCGGTGTATCTGAGCCCCGCCTCGAGGCCCTGGCGCAATGTGTTGCCGGCATTCTGAAAATAGCCGCGGCCCGAGGTCGGCGAAGCGACCGCAATGATGTCGTTGATGTTGAGCGCGTGAAAGGCGCCCAGGCTCCACTGCAGATTTTCCTCGTGGCTCCACGAGGCGAGCTTGCCGCGCAAGCCGAGCTCGTAGGTCTGCGACACGACCTGCTCGAGCGGCGGGTCGGAGGTGAGGAAGCTCTCGATCAGACACGGGTTGACGGGGTCGGCGCAAGCGAGCTCGGCGGGCGTCGGGGCCCGGTTGGCTTCTGCATAGCTGCCGTAGAGCGTGACCTCGGGGCCGATCTGGTAGGTGGCACCCGCCATCGGGTTGAAGCGGTAGTACCTGTGGTCGCCATTCACCTCCGGATTGGCCCCCCCATTGTCCTCGATCTTGATGCGCGCGACGTTGTAGCGTCCGCCCACAGTCACCGCGAGGTCGGACGTCACATCGAGCGTGTCGGAGAAGTAGGCGCCGAGGTAGGTGTTCTGCGTCGTGAGGTTACGCGCTGCGAAGTCGTCAGGCTCTGCAAGAATGAAGGGCGGGTTGAATCCGTAGACGACGAACTGCTGCCCGACATAGCCGAGCTCGCTGCCGCTTTCATAGGGGACGTTGCCGTGGTCGTAGCTGGCGCCCAGAAGGAACTGGTTGGGCAGGCCGGCGACGGGCGCCTTCTCCACGCCCTGCAGAGCGACGCCATAGCTGCCGGCGTTCTGCTTGGTGCGGTCGAGGGAGCCGTAGCTGATGCTCGGGTCGAAGGCAATGTTGTTGCCGTTGGTGTCGAGGGCAAGCGCGTCGTCCTCCTCGATGCACAAGAGGCCGGCATCGGGCGGGGCGCAATCCAACGCATCAATGAGGTTGCCGTCGAGGTGCTGCTGGCGGAACCAGCGGTAGTAGGTGACGCCGGAGAACGTCAGTGTCGGCGTCGCCTTCACGGAGCCGTTGCCTGAGACCATCGTCATCGCGTTCTTGGTGGTCTGCGGCGAGGTGAAGGTGCGGTTCCAGCCAAGATCCAACAGCTGGACGGGTGCCGCCGCGGTCGCGCCGATAAAGTTGTCGGCGCCGGTAAAGTTCACATGGAACTCGCTCCCCTCGCCCTTGGCGCCGACGTCGGCGTACATGCGGCGAACGCGCGCGGGCGAGAAATCCCGGTAGCCGCTGTCGTGAATGCCCTCCAGCGTCATGAACGCACCCCAGGCTCCATCGTTGGCGCCGACGGTGAGCGCGCCCTGGTAGCGCCCGAAGGAACCGCCGCGCACGTCGAGCTCGGCGCCCTGGTAGGTGAACCCGTCGCGCATGAGGATCGTCACCGCGCCGCCGATCGCATTGAGGCCGAATACGGGGTTGGCGCCGATGATGGTGATGCCGCCGATGGCGTTGTCGGGCAGGAAGTCCCAGTTGACGATGTCACCGAAGGACTCGTTGATGCGCACCCCGTTCTGGTAGACGGCGAGGCCCTGCGGGACGCCGTTGACGGGCGAGGAGTCGAAGCCGCGGTACTGCAGGTTCTTCTGGAACACGTTGCCTTGCGCGTCCTCGAGGATGACACCGGGCACCGTCTGCTGCAGAACGTCGGGAACGTAGGTGTCGCCGCTGCGCTGGATATCGGAGGAATCTGCCCGCCCGACCCCGCCGGGGAATTTGCCGATGGGAATGGCGCTGCCGCTGACCGGCGACATGAGCACGCTGCCGCTGTCGATGCCGCCCGTGCCGGGTTCGGCGGTCTCCGTCGCCTCGGCCGCAGGAGGCTGTGGCGCGGGGGCGGCCGTTGCCTTTTTCTTGGGGGACGCTTTTTTCTGCGCCGCCTTGGGCGCGGGCTGCACCTGCTTCTGAATTACCTCAACCGGCGGCAGTTCGCTGGCGGCCGGCGGCGCCGGCTTGGGGGCTACGGTTTCGCTCGGTGTCGCGCCGGCGTTGTCGGATGGGGGCGCAGGGTCTTGGGCGTGCACCGGAAGGGAAAAAAAGAGCAACGCTCCGGCTGCAGCCACCAGCTTCCAGCTCGACCTATCCATGCCCCCCCGCAGAGCCTCATAGCGTTTTGCCCTCTACGCCCGACGCTTCCCAAGCCGATACGCTCAAGCGCGGAGCCCCGATGGGCCCCCGGCGCACGACGCATGACTTGGGGAAAGAGACTCGACTGATGCCGGCAAGCAGTGAGAACTGCGCCGGGCTGCAGCGTCAATATTAGCGGCGGATTGCCAAAACATAACGTCGTCGACTGTGTCGGCTCGGCACCGCTTTAAGCGCGTTTTCGGGAAAAATTCCCGCCGAAAACTGGACCCCCGAAGCTCTCCCGGCACCGAAGAAAAGAGCGGCAGGCCTGCGCGCGCAGGCCCGCCTTCGACTGCCAAAGCCAATTTGTTTCGGCTCTCAGTACTTCACCTTCATCCCGGCGTAGAACGTGATGGGCGGCGCCGGCGTGATGGTGCGTGGGTTGGTAAAGTAGCCGTCCGGAATCGAAGGATCGGGCTGGGCTGCGTCGTTGGCCGCATCTAGGTTGAAGAAGTTGCCGAACAGGCCGTAGCGGGAGTCGAACACGTTATCGATGAGGCCGTAGAGCTGCACGTGCTCGGTCACGTTATACGACGTGCGGATGTCGACCTTCGCGTATCCCGGCAGCGGCGCATTGTCGTTGCCTTCATCGCCGAAGAAGATCTGGTCGCTGACGGCCACCAAGTCGGCGCCGAACTTCCACTTGGACGTCAGCCAATAGTCGAAGCCCGCCTTGAACCGGTGGCGCGGGATGCCCGGCAGACGGTCGCCGGGGTTGACCTGGATGCACAGCGCTTCTTCGTCCTCTTCTTCCTCCTCCTCGCCGGTGAGCGGGCAGTCGAACGCCGCCGGGTTGTCGGGCGAGGAGAAAATATTGCTCGTCCGGAACGTCGCATCGATGAACGCGTAGTTTGCGTACGCCAGCAGCCGCTTGTCCTGATAGCGCACGCCGGCCTCCACGCCTTGGCGCAGCGTGTCGCCGCCATTGGCGAAGTAGCCGCGGCCGTTCGATGTCGACGCGATGGCGATGATGTCGTCCTGGTTCTCGGTGCGGAAGACCCCGGCGGTCCATTCGAGCCGCTCGTTGCCCCAGGATGCGAGCTTGCCTCTGAGACCCAGCTCGAAGGTGCGCGAGACCACCTGCTTGAGCGGCGGGTCGGCGGTGAGGAAGCTCTCGATCAGGCAGGGATTGACCGGATCGGCACAGGCGAGCTCGGCCGCCGTCGGGGCGCGGTTGGCTTCCGCGTAGCTGCCGTAAAGGGTCAGCCCCGGCAGCAGCTTGTAGGTCGCGCCCGCCGTCGGATTGAAGCGATCGTACTCGTGCGTTCCCGTGAGCGGGTCGACCTCGTCGGGGTCCTCCGGCGGGTTGAGATTGAGAATGTCGATGTGGGCGTAGTTGTAGCGCCCGCCCACCGTCAGCGCGAGGCGATTGGTCAGGTCGAGGGTGTTGGAGAAATAAAGACCGACGTAGTCGTTCTCCGTGATGAGCGAACGCGGCCGGACGTCATCGGGGTCGGTCATGTGAATGGGATCGTCGAAGCTGTTGACCACGAACCGGGGCCCGAAAAAGCCGAGCTCGCTGTTGGCGCGGTAACTGACGCGCCCGTGATCGTAGCTCGCCCCGATCAGGAATTGGTTGGGCAGGCCGAACAGCGGCGTCTTTTCCACCGCCTGCAGCGCAGCGCCGTAGCTCTTGGCGTCCTGGCTGGTGCGGTCGATGGAGCCGAGGGTGTCGATCTCGTGCCCGAAAACCTCGCCGCCGACCACGGGGACCTCATCTCCGTTTTGATCCTCAACCTGGTTCTCGTCTTCGTCATCATCCTCCCAGCACAGCGTGCCGGTCGGCATATCGTTCTCATCCACGCATTCGGTCGCCTCGGCGATGTTGCCGTCGTCGTGCTTCTGCTTGAACCACCGGTAGTAGGTGACGCCCGAGATCGTCATCGTGGACGTCGCTTTGACCGACCCGTTGAAGGAGAGCATCTTCATCTCGTTGTCGGTCGTCTGCGGCGAGCTGAACGTGCGCTCCAAACCGAGATCGAGGAGCTGCTCCGGCGCCGCCGCGGTCACCCCGACGAAGTTGTTGGCGCCCGAGAAGTTGAGGTGGAACTCCGACCCATCCCCTTTGACGCCCATGTCGGCGTACATGCGCTTGATTTCCGCTTCGGAAAAGTCGCGGAAGCCGTCGTCCTTGATCCCCTCGACGGCGAGGAACACGCCCCAGGGGCCGCTGTTTCCACCAACGGCGAGCGATCCTTGCGCGCGCCCGAACGAGCCGAAGCGGGTATCGAACTCCGCGCCCTGGAAATTGAAGCCGTCGCGCATCACGATAACGGCCGCTCCGCCGATCGCGTTGAGGCCGAACACCGGGTTGCCGCCGATGATGGTGATGCCGTCGATGGCGTTGTCGGGAAGGAAGTCCCAGTTGACGATGTCGCCGAAGGACTCGTTGATGCGCACCCCGTTCTGATAGACGGCGATCCCTTGCGCGACGCCGTTGACGGGGGAAGCCTCAAAGCCGCGATACTGGAGATTGCGCTGGAAGACGTTTCCCTGCGCATCGCCGATAATGGCGCTCGGCACCGTGTTCTGCACTTGCTCGGGCACCGACACATCGCCCGTGCGCTGTATGTCGGCCGACGACGCGCGGCCGACGGCACCGGGGAACTTGCCGATCGGGATCTCGCTGCCGGCAACCGGCGACATCATCACCGACCCGCTGGCAATTCCCCCGGTGCCTGGAGCTTCAGCCGTCACCGGCGCGACAGCCTCAGGCGGCGGCGGTTGCGGAGCCGGTGCGACGGCTTTCTTCTTTTTCGGCGCGGCCTTTTTCTGCGCGGCCTTGGGTGCGGGTTGGGCCTGTTTCTGAATCACCTCAACGGGAGGAAGCTCAGAGGCGGACGGCGGAGCCGGCGGTGGCGGAGCCGCGCCGCTATCGGCGGGTTCCTGCGCGAAGGACTTTACGGAAACTAGACAGCATAGACAGACTGCGGACGCACACTTGAACCCCCAACGCATCACATTCCCCCAGACT
>Ga0315553_10001475_pt1 | contig 19401 bp, 19 predicted proteins | sample SalMarSW160140MG_FD_203099 | JGI IMG/M metagenome (GOLD analysis project Ga0315553, IMG submission 203099) | Salt marsh sediment microbial communities from the Plum Island Ecosystem LTER, Massachusetts, United States - Salt Marsh Sediment SW1601-40 ... | reverse complement strand
ACATGACGCGTCAGGAAATTCGGGCCAAGCTCGGGATTATCAAGATTGGCTTCGACGACGCGGCGCAAAGTCCGTAGCGAGGCCATTGCCAAGGCTTGTGCCGCGGCATCATGCCCATCGGTGCTCGGGCCGACGAACGCAGCGATCAGCGCCGTCGTTCCGCGCGCAGCTGCGCGCCCTTCCTCGAGCGTAAGCCCCGGAGCCTGGGCAAGCAGGGTCTGCAGATGCGAGACCAGAATCGCGTTGAGCGGTGCGCCGCGCGGCAACAGGAGCCCGTGGAGGACATCGACGTCCGGAATCAAGAGCTCCATGACGCTGCGCGGGAGCACGACGCAAATCTGGTTGAAGGGCGTCGTCTGCATCCGGCTGGTCCGCGCCAAGTCGATGATACACACATCGCCGGTCCCGACCTCGATCTCGCGACCGTCGGCCTGCAACAGATAGCCGCCGCTTAGATAGGCTTGAACCAGAAGGTGGTCGATGCCGCTCCGCGCCATGACCTGCGGGCTGCGGTCGAACACGCTGGGCGACGACGTCGAGGAAGAGATCGACAGGTTGCCGAAAGAATACGCCGTGGAGTCAAACGCAAAGGACAACCGGTCCGCGGGGTCAGGGACATCGATTGTAAACATGGGCGAGAGGGCCCAGTTCCAAAGCTCGAAGTCGCGGGTGCTGCCGGCCTCGACGTGAAGCTGACGCGTCACTGGCGCAGGCGACTTGACGGTCAACTCGGCCACGGCCATCCCCCCGAAAGCCTATCGCCCGAGTTTACATACGCCCGTCGCCCCTGTGGGGGAAATTGTGCAATTGATTTGCAGGACGTATCAATTTCTTTGCCAGGTGTCTCAATCTGTTGACACCCAGCCGGCGTGCGATGGACGAGGGCCGGGTGGCAGCGCTACGAATCCAAAAAAGAGCGACGGGTTGGGACCTTGCATGGTGTCCGTTTCCGTTGCGTACCAGGGTCCGGCTGGGCTGCTCGCCAGAGGGCCCAGCCGGATGCCGACCCAGTAGGACTGTCGATGCGGCGCCGGCCGCTCTAGAAGGACGCGCTCTCTTGCAGTGGGTCGTGGGTGATCAGCCCCAGCACCTCGTTGGAGGCGAAGCTCAGCGACATGCCGCGCATGACGCCGGGCACCACGGCGACGTCGTAAAGCTCGCCGATGGCGCCGTCGATGCGGAACCAGTGCACGCACGCGCCCGTATCGAGGTCGATGACCTGCACCCCGCACCACGGTTCGGAATCCGCCTCGGCGAGCTTCTTGTCGAGCGCCAGCCCCTCGAAGCGCTCGTAGCGAGGCTTGGAGAGGCCGACCAGCGCGAACTTGCCGTGGAAGCCGAGCCCGCGCACGAAGCCCGGACAGAAGGCGACGGAATGGAACTTGGCATCGGCCGCCTTCTTTGCCGGCTCGACCCAGCCGAGCTCGCCGGTGCCCGAGTTCAGCACGTACAGTTTGCCATTATACATGCGCGGCGAGTGCGGCATGGAAAGGCCGCCGATGACGATCTCGCCGGTCGCCACGTCGATGACGATGCCGCCGTCGAAGCGGCGGTCGCGCCAGCCGTCGATGGTGTCGGACTTGCTCACCGCCGTGACGTAGCGCGGCACGCCATCCTCCATGGCGAGCCCGTTCAGATGGCAGCGGTCCTCCTTGACGATCTTGGAGACGAAAGGCGGCTTCCACAACGGCGTGAAGCTGTGGCGCGGCGACGGCGTGGCGAGGCAGTTGTAGAGCGTGTTGACGAACACGATGCGCCCGTCCTTGAGCAGGCCGACATCGTGGGCGTCGAGCTCGCCGGTGACGTAAAGCTCGCGCGGCACAAAGCACTTGTCGAAGACGTTGTTGACCTCCTGGTCCGGCTCCAAAACGTTCTTGAACTTGACGATCTGGAACAGGGTGGCGAGCAGCAGCGTCTCCTGGTCGGGCACGCAGATGCCCATGGCCTTGCGGAAGAAGCGCTCGTCCACCAGCAAGCCGCCATCCTTGTTCTGACCGAGCAGGTAGAACTTGCCGGACTGGTAAGAGGAGATGGCTAGGCCGATCTTGTTGGCGCCGAGAAAACCGGAAAGCCCCGGCGACATCGAATACTTGACCTGCTGCTCGGGCGGCACATCGGCTGCGCCACCGGCTGCCTCTTGCGCCGGCGCGGCGCCGCCCTCCTGGGCCGCAGCCACATCCGGCTTTTCCTCGCTCAAGGCCTGCGACGACTCCTCGCTGTGACCGGCCATCCCGCCCCTCAAAATTGATCCGGGAGCACCTTAACAGCCTATGCGCTCTTCACCAGTGCCGTGAAGGGCCGCTTCACCTGGCTGCTTTAGCAGGTGTAGGCGCGGGCAATGCCGTGCTGGGCGACCGTCGGGACCGCGCGGAGATCGGGCGACGCGCCGACCACGCGATTGCGGCCGCCTGCCTTGGCGCTGTAGAGCGCCGCATCCGCGCGCGCGAGAAGTTGATCGACCGTATCGTCCGGCTTGGCTTCACCGACGCCGACGCTCCAGGTGAGCCTGATCTGCCCCTTACCGGTTTCGAACGGCCGCGACGCCAGGCGACGCCGCAAGTCCTCGGCAATCTCGACGGCCTCGCGCAATGAGCGTTGCTCGAGCAAGAGTGCGAATTCATCCCCGCCGAGCCGTCCGGTGACGGCCGCATCGAGACGCGCGGCCTGGGCACAGGCGCGGATCGCCTCGTCACCCGCTTCGTGGCCGTAGGAGTCGTTGATCTGCTTGAAATTGTCGATGTCGAGGAGAATGGCGGACAGGCTGCCATCGGGGACCGTCCGCGCGCGCGCCTCGATTGCCTGCTCGAAGAAGCCGCGCCGATTGCACAGTCCGGTCAGAGGATCGGTGGTGGCGAGACGAAGCAGCTCCCGCTGCATCGAGGCAATGCGCTCGGCGGCACGCAAGCGCGCAAACAGCTCCTCGGCCATTGGCGGCTTGCCGATGAAATCGTCGGCTCCGGAATCCAGCGCCTCGACCAGGTTCCGCTGGTCGTATTGGGACGACATCATCAGCACGTAAATCGGACGCTTGCAGCTCGCGAGCAACCTGGTCTCCCAGCAAAGCTCGAGACCGGTCATATGGGTGAGCTCGGCGGATGTGATCAGCGCATCGATGCGGAGGTCGCGCGCGATCTCTCCGAGAGCTTCACGCTCGTCGGCGAAGGGGACCACCTCGTGGCCGCGCGCTTCAAGCATGCGGGTGACGATCAAGCGCGTGGTGCGGCTCGGATCGACTAGCGCAATACGCATTCGTTGGATTCTCCCCCGTCTACTCAACCAACGCCGTAGTAAAATCCCCTTAAAGTTGCATTAAGCGCGCATCACGGGCATCTGATGATTGTCAGCGGCAGCAAGCAGAACCGTTCGCTGGACTTCCGCTCGCGCCGATAATCTTGCATCGTGTCGACATCGCTAAGTGTCGGAGCCAAGGCGACAATTTTCCCGCGCAAGTTTGCGATCGTGGCGGCGAGCGCGTCTTCCGTCGACCACGGAACGGACGCAAACGGGACAAGTCGTCGCGGCGATCTTTTCAAACCGACGAGCCAATAGCCGCCGTCGGTTGCAGGCCCGAACACCGCGTCGGCCCGCCCGAGCAGCGCGAAGGCGCATGCGATATGGGAGGCGCGGATCGCGGGGATATCGCTGCCGACGATGACGGCAGGGCCCGGCGGCAGACGATCAAACAGGCTTTGCATGCGCCGGCCCAGATCGCCTTCCCCTTGGGGGATGCGCGCGAGGTTTCGCGACATAGGCCAACACGTGGCTGTCATCGCCAGGTCCGGCGTCACTGCAAGATAGGTTCGCCAGCGCGGGTCGGCGCCGAGACGCTGAACGGTGTGGGCAAGCGTTGTGCGGTAGAAGCGGATCGCCGCGACGTCGCCGATCTCGCGCGCAAGACGCCGCTTCACCCGGCCCATGACCGGAAGCTTCGCCATGATGATGAGATGCTGAGCCAAAGAGGGGCGGCGCGGACCGTGTCTGCGCGGCCTAGCCATAGAGGCGCGCGAGCACGCGCGGCGGGACGCGAAGGAAATAGAGCAGCATGAGGCCAAGATTGCGGAAGCCCCGCGAGAGATAGCCTTCGCTCTGATAGCGCTTGGCGCTCGTCACGGCGCGCGACTTGAGGCCGACGAGCTCGCGCCGCTTGAGACGGCGGACGAGATCGACATCCTCCATGAGCGGGATCGAACGGAATCCGCCAAGCCGGTCATAAAGGCTGCGCGAAATGAGCAGGCCCTGATCGCCGTAGGGGAGCGCAAAGAGAAGACAGCGCAAGGCCACCAGCCCTTCCACCAGGCGCGGCATGAACCCGTCATCGTCGAGCACGAAGCGGAAATAGGCGGCGGCCGGCCGGCGGCGCCCGCTCTCCACGCGCTCTATGAAGCTGTCCGCCTCCTCGGCCCAGCCGGGCTCGAGCACCGTGTCCGCGTGAAGGAATAAAAGCCAATCCCCGCGCGCCAACTCAGCGCCGGCATCGAGCTGGGTGCCCCGGCCCCGCGGCGCCACGACCAGATGCGTGCCGGCGGCGTCGGCGATGGCGCAGGTGTCGTCGGTCGACCCGCCGTCGGCGATGATGGCCTCCTGGACCACGCCGTCCACCACGGCCGGGACGAGGGCCGCCAGCGTGTGGACCAATCCGGGCCCAGCATTAAAGGTGGGGATAACCACGGAAATCATGGGCGGACTATAGCGTTTACCTCCCGAGCGGCAATCGCCACATTCCGGTAACGCTGCCTTTGTTCTTGCTTTGTTCTATATCGGACCCTATATAGAACTCATGACCGTGAGCCTTCGAAAGTCCCGCGATCCGGATAGCTTCCCGCACGAGGCGGGCGGCGTCGCCTTCGGCCGGCGCCACGGCCGCGGCGCGCAGACCAATCGCTCCGGGCGCTTCGAGCCGATCGCCTATGAGCCGGTCGACGACGGCTGGGAGTCGCTCGGCGAGCTCGATGCGCTCGCCACCGAAGTCCAGGAGGTGCCGGCGCGGCGCATCATCACCAAGAACCAATCGCCCGATATCGGCTTCGACCGTTCGATCAACCCGTATCGGGGCTGCGAGCATGGCTGCATCTACTGCTTCGCGCGCCCGACCCACGCCTTTCTCGGATTGTCGCCCGGCCTCGACTTCGAGACGAAGCTGTTCGCCAAGACCAATGCCGCCCAGGCGCTGGAGCGCGAGCTCGCCGAGCCGAATTATCGGCCGCGCATGATCGCCATCGGCACGAACACCGATCCCTATCAGCCGATCGAGCGGCGCTACCGCATCATGCGGCGCATCCTCGAAGTGTTGAACGCCACCAATCATCCGGTGGGCATCGTCACCAAGTCGGCGCTGGTATTGCGGGATCTCGACATCTTGCAGTCGATGGCCGAACGCGGGTTGGTCAAAGTGGCGCTGTCGGTGACCACGCTCGACCGCAAGCTCGCCCGCGCCATGGAGCCGCGCGCAAGCACGCCCGAGAAGCGGCTCGAGACGCTGGAGAGGCTGAGTGCCGCCGGCGTGCCGACATCGGTCATGGTGGCGCCGGTGGTGCCCGGGCTGACCGACTCGGAGATGGAGCGCATCCTGGAGCGCGGCGCCACGGCCGGCGCGCGCGAAGCGGGCTATGTGCTGCTCAGACTGCCGCTCGAGATCGGCGATCTATTCGTGGAGTGGCTCAGGGCCAACTGCCCGGACCGCGCCGACCGCGTGCTCTCGCTGATGCGCCAGACGCGGGGCGGCAAGCTCTACGAGGCCAAATGGGGCGAGCGCATGGAAGGCGACGGGCCCTATGCCTGGATGATCGGGCGCCGGTTCGAGATGGCGGCCGGGCGGCTCGGCCTCAACGACGGCAAGGTGGCACTACGCACGGACCTGTTCACGCCCCCTGCCCGTCCGGGCCAGCAGCTCCGCCTGTTCTAGCCGTTTTTCCACACCCCTGCGGCCTAAAGGCCCGAGAGCGTTGCCAAGGGCGCGGCGTTTGGTGGAAAGTCCCGGGTCATGGGACTCCCTGCCGAAGCCATCAAAGGCCCAAGCCTGCCCAGCTTCGACTTCGAGGCGGAGATGATGGACCTGCACGGGCTGCCGGTGGCCGGCATCGACGAGGCGGGCCGGGGCCCGTGGGCCGGGCCGGTGGTGGTCGCCGCCGTGATCCTCAATCCGGACCGCATTCCCGAGGGCATCAACGATTCCAAGATGCTGACGCCCGAGGTCCGGGAGGCGCTCTACGCCGAGATCGTCGCCACCTCGTGCGTCTCGGTCTCCATCGGCCAGGTGAAGCGCATCGACCGCATCAACATCCTGCAAGCGAGCCTATGGGGCATGCGCGCCGCGTTCCGCGGCCTCGAAGTGCCGCAGGCCGCGGCGCTGATCGACGGCAATCTCGTGCCGAAGCGCTTCCCCGGCAAAGCCCGCGCCATCGTCAGCGGCGATGCACTGTCACTGTCGGTGGCGGCCGCCTCCATCATCGCCAAGGTCACCCGCGACCGCATCATGGTGCAGCTCGCGCGGCGCTACCGCCGCTACGGCTGGGAGAGCAACAAGGGCTACGGCACGCCGGAGCATGCGCGCGCGGTGAAGAAGCACGGCGTGTGCACCCACCACCGCAAGTCCTTCGCGCCGGTGGAACGGGCGCTCCGCATCCTCGCGAGCCGCGCCGAGCGCATGGAGATTGCAGAGGACTAGCGGACGTTCTCGAGCCAATCGGCGATGCGTGCGGCGATCTTGTCGGCGCCGGGCTCAATCAAAAGCATATGTGCGTGGTTCTTAAGCTCCCAGAATTCAGCCTGGGGGTAGGCGCGTGCCGTCTCGCGCGCAGTCTTGAGCGACACGATGTGGTCTTCAGCGCCCGACAGGCACAGGACCGGGCAGCGCACCGCGTCGGTAGCGACTTCGGTCGCGCCCGTCTGGTCGAACATCCAGAAGAACGTCTCGAACAGGGCGCGCCCCGATTCGGGCCCGAATTTTTCGAACACGCGGTGCTGCTCGTCCTTGGGCAGGAGGTTGAGGGTGTAGAGGCAGGCTAGGTCGAAATTGGGGTCGAGCGCGCGGGTCCAGAAATCGCCGAGCGTCATCAGGTCCCGGCAAAGCTGCTTCTCCGCATCCGTCGGAGGCACGATGCCGGCGCGGGGCGCCGGGCTCGCCAAGACCAGCTTCTCGGCAAGCCCGTCCGCTGCGAGCTGCTGCGCGATGATCGCGCCCATGGAATGGCCGAGCAGGATGGGGGACTGCGGCAGCTTCTTAACAAAGGAGGCCATTTGCGCGCGATAGTCGGCCATGCCCACGGCGGCCAAGGTGCCCTCCGCGGTCTCCTTGTCGGCGCCGTGGCCGATCCAGTCTGGCGCATGGCAGGTGAAGCCCCTGCCCTCGAACACCGCACGGAACCGGTCGAAACACCAGCCGCCGCAATTGGCCCCGTGCACCATGACGATGTCTTTGCCCATGGGCGCCCCTTTCCTTCGAAGCCTTACCTACCCCCTGCCCGCCCGCGGGTTAAGCCCACCTTTACCGTCGTCCGCCAGCATGAGCCGTCCCGCCCCTCTCAAGAGGCGGGCGCGTTCAGTATTGCGTACATAAAGAGTGGTGGCATGGGTGTGGGGGACACCGGGGAAGCGCGCCTTCCCCGTAACAAGATTATTGTCGGCGATTGCATCGAGGCGCTGTCCCGCCTTCCGCAAGAATGCGTCGATCTCGTCTTTGCCGACCCGCCTTACAATCTTCAGCTCGCGGGAGAGCTCTTCCGCCCGGACAATAGCCGCGTCGACGCGGTCGACGACGACTGGGACAAGTTCGGCAGCTTCGCCGCTTATGACGTCTTCACCCGCGACTGGCTCGCCGCGATCCGCCGCGTGCTGAAGCCGAATGGCAGCCTGTGGGTGATCGGCAGCTACCACAACATCTTCCGCGTCGGTACGATCTTGCAGGACCTGGGCTTCTGGGTGCTGAACGACGTGATCTGGCGCAAGACGAACCCGATGCCGAATTTCCGAGGGCGCCGCTTCACCAACGCGCACGAGACCATGATCTGGGCGTCGATGGGCCCGAAGGCGCGCTACACGTTCAACTACGAGTCCATGAAGGCGCTGAACGAGGATCTGCAGATGCGCTCCGATTGGCTGTTTCCCATCTGCTCCGGCGCGGAGCGGCTGAAGCAGGACGGGCGCAAGACGCATCCCACACAGAAACCGGAAGCGCTGCTCCACCGCGTGATCCTGGCGTCGAGCCATGTGGGCGACGTGGTGCTCGACCCATTCATGGGCTCAGGCACCACGGCCGTCGCCGCCAAACGCTTGGGCCGCACATTCATCGGCATCGAGCGCGAGGAGACATATGCCGAGGCCGCGCGCGAACGGCTGAAAGGTCTCAAAGCCCTCGATCCGGCCGCGCTGCAAGTCGCCAAGGGCAAGCGCGCCGAGACGCGGGTTCCGTTCGGCGCGCTGGTCGAGCTCGGACTGCTGTCGCCGGGCACGGCGCTTTACGATCCCGCGGCGCGCCACGAGGCGAAGGTCCGCGCCGACGGCTCGATCGCCTGCGCCGGCGCGCAAGGCTCGATCCATAAGATCGGCGCGCATGTGCAAGGGGCCATGGCCTGCAACGGCTGGACGTTCTGGCACTACGAGGCGGACGGCGCGCTCAAGCCGATCGACGATTTGCGCGCGGCCGCGCGGGCGAAGCTCTCGCTCCAGTCGTAATCCGCTATGGCTAGCTCCCTCTCCCCCTGTGGGGAGAGGGTTGGGGTGAGGGGCTAGAGCCGCTCGTGTTCCCCCTCACCCGGCCGTTTTACGGCCGACCTCTCCCCCGCGGGGAGAGGTGAACGCCCGAGCTTGCAGCGCGTGCGCGATGACCTTGCGCATGAGGGACGGCAGCGCCGCGCCGGCTAGGTCGCGGGCGTGAAGCCAGAGGCATCGGTCCGGCTCGGCGGTGTCCAAGATGGCGGCGTCCGCGCCGACCTCGGCGCGGTAGACGGAAAGCTCGAGATGGAAATGGGTGAAGGTGTGCTCGACGAGCCCGGGCACCTCGTCCCATGCCGCTTCGACCGGCGCGTAGCCGGCGACCGCATCGCCGTTGGGGGCTCGCTCTTCCCACGGTGTCGACGGCGTCTCCAGCATGCCGCCGAGCAGGCCCTTCAGCGGGCGCGTCCGTAACAGCACCGCGCCATCTTCACGATGTGCGACGAAGGCCGCGCCGCGCCGGGTGGGCCGCGTCCCTTTCTCTTCTTTATAGGGAAGCTGCTCGGCGATGCCGCGCGCATAGCCCAAGCAGTCGGGCCGCACGGGGCAAAGCCCGCAAGCCGGGCGGCGCGGCGTGCAGATCGTGGCGCCGAGGTCCATCATGGCTTGCGCGTAATCGCCGGCGCGAGACTTTGGCGTCAGACTTTCGGCGAGCGCCTTGATCTCCGCCTTGGCGGCCGGGAGCGGCGTCTCCACCGCGAAAAGCCGCGCGATCACGCGCTCGATATTGCCGTCGACCGGCGTGGCGCGCCGGCCGAAGGCGATGGAAGCGATGGCCGCCGCCGTATAGCCGCCGACGCCGGGGAGATTGCGCAAGTCCGCTTCGGTCTCGGGGAAGTGTCCGCCATGCGCCTCAGCCACGACGCGGGCGCAGGCGTGGAGATTGCGGGCGCGGGCGTAGTAGCCGAGCCCCGCCCAGGCGGCGAGCACCGCGCCGAGCTCGGCACGGGCCAGCGCCTCCACATTGGGCCAGCGGCGCAGGAAATCCGCATAGCGGGGCAGAACCGCCTTGACGGTGGTCTGCTGGAGCATGATCTCGCTGAGCCATACTTTATATGGGTCCTGCCGCACGCCCGGGGGCGCCCGCCAGGGCAAAGTGCGCGCCTCGCGGCCGTACCAGGCGAGCAGGCTCTCGGCGATCGATCCTCGGTCACCTTCCGCGGTGTGCGTTCTCTGCATAAATCCCATTCCGGGCGCCCGACCCTCGGACCATGGTGTAGACTCAGGCTGGGTGAAGGCAAGGGGAGCAGGAGCGCTCTCCACGGCGTTAAAGGGGTCATGGACCAGCGAAGGCCAAAATACGGCGCCCGCGCCATCGGCAGTTATGTGGCCAAGGCGCTCGATCCGGCTGCGCGAGCCCGCGGCTTCGCCACCACGGCCCTTCTCAGCGACTGGCCGGCCATCGTCGGCCGCGACCTCGCCCAGTTCACCATGCCCGACCGGGTGGTGTGGCCGCGGCGCCGGGACGAGACCGAGTCCGAGACCAAGCAACGGAGCCACCGCGCCGGGGGTGCCACGCTGGTGCTCAGGATCGAGGGCCCGCGGGCCATCGAGGTCCAGCACCGGTCAGGCCAGATCCTGGAGCGCGTGAACGCCTATTTCGGCTACCGGGCGGTGACCGAAATGCGCTTCCTGCAAGCGCCCATCGCCCGCGCGGGCACGCGGGCACGCCCCAAAAAAGCGCCGCTCCTGGCCTATTCCCTGCCGAAGGAGGCGGGCATCGAGGACGAAGGCTTGGCCCGGGCGCTGTCTCGCCTCGGCGCTTGCGCAAAGGTCCCGGTCACGAGGGGTTGAGGACTTGCGGCCTTCTCGCTCTTGCCCGATGCGGGTCTATCAACGATTGTAGGCCCGCCAAGGCCCAAGGGGCACGATCCGACAGCAGCAGGTGGAGTAGCGACCGTGGCGAAGACTGAGAAAAAGACGACGGAAACACCCGACGAGGGCGGGAAGAGCAACAAGACAGGGCTCTATATCATCGGCGCGGTCGTGATCGCCGTGCTCGTCGCCGGTGGTGTCTATCTCCGGAGCGGCAGTGCACCCGACCCGAATGCGCCGAAACCCGACCCCGGCGTCGCCGAGCTAATGAAGCCCGGACCGCTACCGGACATCCCACTTGGCAATGCGGATGCGCCGTTCACCGTGATCGAATACGCCTCGATGACCTGCCCCCACTGCGCGCATTTCCAAACCGACGTGTATCCGGAGTTCAAGAAGAAATACATCGACACCGGAAAGGTCCGCTTCATCTTCCGTGAGTTCCCGCTCGACGGGCTCGCGGTCGCAGCCTCGATGCTGGCCCGGTGCTCCGGCCCGGACCGCTTCTACCCGATGATCCACGGCCTGTTCGAAACGCAGAAGACCTGGGCCGTGCCCGGCGAGGACGGCAAGGAAAAGCTGGCGTTGATCGCCAAGCAGGCCGGCTTCTCGCAAGAGGCCTTCGACAAATGCCTGGCCGACAAGTCGCTGTTCGACAAGATCGTGGAGGTGCGCCGCAGGGCCAACGAGGATTTCGGCGTCGACTCCACGCCGAGCTTCTTCGTCAACGGCAAGCGCATGACGGCAGGCCATGAGATCAGCGATTTCGACGCCGTGCTCGGAGGCGGAAAGACCGAGGATACGCCGCCGCCGAGCGGCTAGGACGCGGGATGATCCCTGCCAGAGGACTTGCTGCAGCCGTTCTGATCGCCGCGGCCCTTGGCCTGTCGGCTTGCGGCGGCGCGGCCAGCACCGCCCCCGACCCGGCCGCGCAAGCGCTTGCCTTGAGGCAAGAATTGCTTCAGCCGGGGCCGCTCGGGGAGCGTGACTACGGCAACCCCAACGCGCCGGTGACGATCATCGAATATGCCTCGCTGACCTGCCCCCATTGCCGGAACTACCACGCCAACGTGTTTCCCAAGGTGAAGCGGGCGTATGTCGATACGGGCAAGGTCCACTACATCATCCGGGAGTTCCCCATCGGGCACACGGCGGGGACGGCCGCGATCGTCACGCGGTGCGTGCCCAAGAACAAATATCTCCCCCTGGTCACGGCCTTCCTCGCCCGGCAGCCCGAATGGGTAAGCCAGGAGGTCCGCCCGGACGCCATCTACAAGGTGGCCAAATCGAGCGGAATCAGCCGGGCGGAATTTGACAAATGCCTAACGAATCAAGCCATTATCGATGGATTGACGGAGGTGAAGCAGCGGGGGCGCAAATATGGCGTGATCGGCACGCCCACTCTGTTCATCAACGGCAAGAAGATCCAAGGCGAGGTCACCTTCGAAGAAGTGAAAGGCCTTATTGAACCTCGGGCGTCTTGACCCCGGGCCGGTTGCGAACCAAGTCGAATCGCTGCCAAGTTCCGTTAAGTTCGCGTGGACCCTTTCGCGTCGCACCTTCCAGTTGAGGATCGCCAGCCCGTGCAGATCACCAAGCTTCGCCTTCTCGGATTCAAGTCGTTCGTGGAGCCTACCGAGCTCCTGATCGAGCGCGGCCTCACGGGGGTCGTCGGCCCGAACGGGTGCGGCAAGTCCAACCTGCTCGAAGCGCTGCGCTGGGCCATGGGCGAGACCTCCTACAAGAGCATGCGCGGCACGGCCATGGAGGACGTGATCTTCGCCGGCTCCCAGGACCGGCCGGCCCGCAACCTGGCCGAGGTCACGTTGTTTATCGACAACAGCGCCCGGAAAGCCCCCGCCGAATTCAACGACACGGACATCCTGGAAGTGACGCGGCGCATCGAGCGCGAGGCGGGGTCCGCCTACAAGGTCAACGGCAAGGATGCGCGCGCCCGCGACATCCGCCTCCTGTTCGAGGACGCCTCGACCGGTGCCCGGTCGCCGGCGCTGGTGCGCCAAGGCCGCATCGGCGAGATCGTCAACGCGCCGCCGCAGGAGCGCCGCCGCGTGCTCGAGGACGCCGCCGGTATCGCCGGCCTGCATAGCCGCCGTCACGAGGCGGAGCTCAGGCTCAAGGCGACGGAAGCCAATCTTGCGCGGCTTGCCGATCTGATCGGCCAGATCGCCTCGCAACTCCAGGCGATCCGCCGACAAGCGCGCCAGGCGCAGCGCTACCGCGAGATCTCCAAAAAGCTCCACGAGTTGGAGGCCTTGCAGCATCACCTGCAATGGACCGCCGCGTGCGCGCAAGTCGAGCACGACGAAGCGGCCTTCCAGGAAGCGCTGGCCACCGTCGCGCAAGAGACCAAGGCCGAGGGCGAGGCGCTCCGTGAGCAGGCGCAGGCCGCCGAGAAGCTTCAGCCGTTGCGCGACGCGGAGGCCCAGCGCGCCGCGGTGCTGCACCGCTTGAGCGTAGAACGCGATGCGCTGGAGCGCGAAGAGGCGCGCGCCAAAGCACGCCAGGCCGAGCTTGAGACGCGGCTGGCGCAAACCTCGCGCGACCTCGCCCGTGAGGAAGAACACATCGCCGAGGCCGAAGGCATGCTGCGCGGGCTTCTAGAGGAAAGCCGCAAGCTCGAAGCGGCCAGCTCCCGCGACCAGGAGGAGCCGGCACTGCGCGAGGCCGCGGCCAAGGCGGGCGCCGCGCTCGCCGCGGCCGAGACCGTGCTCCGCCAGGCCACCACCGATCTTGCCGAGGCGAAAGCCGAGCGCGGCCGCCTCGACGGCGAGAAGACGAAGATTGCGGCACGCATGGCGCAGTTAGAAACCCAAGCGGGCGAGATCGAGCAGGAGCTTGCCAAGCTCGAAGCCGAGAGCGGGCAGAGCGATTTGGCCCGGCTGAACACGGAGCTCGCGGCGCTCGTTGGAAAGGTCCAGCAGGGGGAGCGCGAGCTTGCATCGGCCGAGGCCGAGGAAGCGCAGGCGCGTGCTCTCGAAGCCAACAAGCGCGATCTGGCCGCCGCCGCCAAGCTCAAGTCGCAAGAGCTCGAGACCAAGCTCGCGACGCTGACGAAGCTGCTCAAGGCCGATAACGGAGACAAATGGCCTCCGATCGTCGAGCAGGTCCGCATCACCGGCGGATACGAGCAGGCGGTCGGCGCGGCACTCGGTGACGATCTCGACGCCGCAAGCGATGAGGCTGCGCCCGCGCATTGGCGATTTACGACAAGCGAAGCTGCCGATCCGGCGCTGCCGGACGGGTCGACGCCGCTGAGCCAGTTTGTCGATGCGCCGCAGGCGCTCGCCCGACGGTTGGCGCAGATCGGTCTGGTCGAGGCAAAGCAAGGCGACGCCATGCAGGCGGCGCTTAAGCCCGGTCAGCGTCTCGTCTCCAAGGACGGCGATCTCTGGCGCTGGGACGGCTACAGCATGCGGGCCGGCACCGCGACCGCGGCGGCCGCGCGTCTGATCGAGCGGAGCCGCCTCGCGGCGTTGCACGCCGAAGCCGCCGAGGCCGAGATTCGACTGACCTCTGCCGAGACCGCGCTTGCCGAAGCGAGCCGCCAGGCGATGGTCAGCGGCGAGGCGCTAAAGGCCACCCGTCAGATCGTCAAGGAGAGGCATGCTGAGCTCGACCACGCGCGCGAGGCGATCGCCGCCCAAGAGCACGAGGCGCAAGCCACCAGCAAGCAGCTGGGCGCGCTGGCCGAGGCGCTGAAGCGGATCAGAGCGGCGCTCGACGAAGCGAAGGAGCAGGCCGAGCGTACCGCGGAGGCGCAGCTTGCGCTCGCCTCGCTCACCGGGCTCGAGACCGCGCTCGAAGCGGCCCAGGCCGGGGCCGGCACGGCCCGCTCCAGCGCGGCCCGGGCCGAAGCCAATCTCGAGGGATTCGAGCGCGAGGTCCGCTTGCGCCAAGAGCGCATCGAAGCAATCCACGCCGAGGAGGACCTCTGGCAGAAGCGCATCGCCAATGCGCGCGAGCAGATCGAGACGCTACGCGCCCGCAAAGGGGAGACGAGCGCAGATCTCGAAGCGCTGGCCAACCTCCCGGCCGAGATCGAGGTGCGGCGCGGCAAGCTGATGGACGCCATCGCCGAGGCCGAGCGCGAGCGGGCCAAGGCGGGCGATGATCTCGCCGTGGCCGAGACGGCGCTGAAAGCACAGGAGAAGGCGCTGCGGGCGGTGCAGGAGAAGCTCGCCGAAGCGCGCGAAGGAAAAGCCCGCGGCGAGGCGCGGCTCGAGGCCGCCCGCGAGCGCCGCGGCGAGCTGGCGCATTCGATCCGCGAGCAGCTCGACTGCGCGCCGGAGGCGTGCCTGGCGAAGGCCAATCTGAAGGAAGGCGCCGACCTCCCCGCTCTCGAAGAGGTCGAGGCGCGCCTTGCCAAGCACAAGGCCGACCGCGAGCGGCTCGGCGGCGTCAATCTCCGGGCCGAGGAAGAGGAAGCCGAGCTCTCAACCCAGCTCGAAGACATGGAGCGCGAGAAGGCCGACGTGGAGCAGGCCATCGCCCGGCTCCGTCAGGGAATCTCCAATCTGAACCGCGAGGGCCGCAAGCGGCTGCTCGAGGCCTTCGAGGAGGTCAACGGCCATTTCGGGCATCTGTTCAAGACGCTGTTTGGCGGCGGCTCGGCCGAGCTCAAGCTCGTCGATTCCGACGATCCGCTGGAATCGGGGCTCGAGATCTTCGCCTGCCCGCCGGGCAAGCGCCCGCAATCGCTGACGCTGCTCTCGGGCGGCGAGAAGGCGCTGACCGCCATGGCGCTGATCTTCGCCGTGTTCCTCACCAACCCCTCGCCGATCTGCGTGCTCGACGAGGTGGACGCGCCGCTCGACGACGCCAATGTCGAGCGCTTCTGCCGGCTGATGGAGGAGATGTCCAAGGAGACCGATACGCGGTTCCTGATCATCACCCACCATCCGCTGACCATGGCGCGCATGGGACGGCTGTTCGGCGTCACCATGTCGGAGCGGGGCGTGAGCCAGCTCGTCTCGGTCGATCTGGAGACGGCAGAGCAGCTCCGCGACGCCGGCTAGCCTTTACGGGGCCGACAACGCATGGATGCGGCAACTCTTCTCCAAGTCCTCTTCGTCGTCGCGTTCTTGGCTGTCGTCGGACTGGGACTCCAGTATCTCATCCCCATTCTGATGGAGCATTTCCGGGGCAGCTTCAGCCTCGCCGGCGGCTGGAAGACGCTCTCGGGTATCTACGCCACATCGCGCGAGCCTCAGGGAGAGATCCTAAAAAGGCAGTCGCTCGTGGCGGGCGCGGTCGTCTACCGCTACCTCGTCACGGTCGGCATGGGGGAAGCTGGACTATACCTTGCCGTGGGCGGACCGCTGCCCCGCCCGCCGATATTGATACCCTGGCGCGACTTCACCAACGCGGCGCCGGCTCGGCTTTTCTGGCAAAAGGCCGCGCTCGTTTCCATCGGAGCGCCGGAGGTGAGCAGCCTCACGGTGCCTCTCACTCTCTACGACAAGATGCGCCCCCACCTCCCCGCGGCGCTCGCGTCGTTCGACGCGGCCACGAAGCCCGCTTAAAAGCTCTCTTTTCTCCGGTCTTTTTCGGCCCGCAGGAGGCTCGTCGACTTCCTTGACAGGGCCAAATCCCCAACTAAAGTGCGCGCCAAGCTTGGGGACCAGCCGGTCCCCGGGGCTCTCCCGGAAATTGAGCAGTGCCAATGGCCGGAGCCGAAAATAAGTCCGGACGCCCGCAAAGCGGCCGCGACGCTCAGACTATTCGGCAGCGGCTCGACGCTCTCGAGGGGAAGCTCGCTACGGCGCAAGGCCGGCGCGTGACTCCGTCGCCGGAGGAGCCCGAAGGCCGCGGCCAGGCGATGGGTCAGGCGCTCAAGCTGTCGACCGAACTGATCGCCGGGGTCGCTGTTGGGGGGTTTATCGGCTGGGCGCTCGACCGGCTATTCGGCACCGCGCCGATCCTGATGGTGGCGTTCCTGTTCTTGGGCGCCGCCGCGGGAATTATGAATGTGGTGCGGACAGCCAAATCCATGCAGGGCGAACCGCTTCCAGGCGAGCACCTGCGCCGCAACGTGAGCGACGATGACGATGATGACGATTAGGGGCGTTCGAAAGTGATCGGGGTAGGATACGCCGTAGCGGAGGTGGCAGCCGGAGCCGTCCCTGGGGCCGGCGAAGAAGGCCCGCACTTGCCCGATCCGATGCATCAGTTCGTGATCGAGCGAATCATTCCGTTCAAGCTGTTCGGATTCGACGCCTCCTTCACCAATTCCGCCCTGTTCATGGTGATTGCAGCGACGATCATCACGCTGTTCACGCTGATCGCCATGCGCCGCGGGGCGCTCGTTCCCGGGCGCCTGCAATCCATGGCCGAGATGTCCTACGAGTTCGTCGCCAACATGGTGCGCGACAACGTCGGCACCGAGGGAATGAAATATTTCCCCTTCGTCTTCACCCTGTTTATGTTCGTGCTCGCACTGAACATGCTCGGTCTGGTCCCCTACTCCTTCACGGTGACGAGCCATATCATCGTCACCTTCGCGCTCGCCGCCTTCATCTTCATCGGCGTGACGCTGATCGGTTTCTGGAAGCACGGCGTGAAGTTTCTGAAGTTCTTCGTGCCGTCCGGCGTGCCCTTCGTCCTCTTACCGCTGCTTGTGGTGATCGAGGTGATCTCCTATCTCACGCGGCCGATCAGCCTGTCGGTTCGTCTGTTCGCCAACATGATGGCCGGGCACACCATGCTGAAGGTGTTCGGCGCCTTCGTCGTGGCGCTCGGCCTGCTCGGCGGCTGGGCGGCGCTGGCCTTCATGGTCGCGTTCACCGGGCTCGAGCTCCTGGTGGCGTTCCTTCAGGCCTATGTGTTCGCCATCCTGACCTGCATCTATCTCAACGACGCGCTCCATATGCACTGAGCCGTAACTTAATCCTTCGCACTTGAATTTCAGCCTCACGGGAGAAGATCCATGGAACCAGAAGCAGCAAAACTGATCGGCGCAGGCCTTGCCTCGATCGCTCTCGTCGGTGCCGGTGTCGGCATCGGCATCATCTTCGGCAACTATCTGCAAGGGGCGCTTCGCAACCCCTCGGCGGCGCCCACGCAGTTCGCCAATCTGCTCTTGGGCTTCGCCCTTGCCGAGGCGACCGGACTGTTCGGCCTGGTGGTGGCGCTGATCATCCTGTTCGTGTTCTAGGCTTGAGCCGTTAGGCTCTGCTCTCAAGGAGCGCGACCATGCCGCAACTCAATCCGCTCGATTGGGCCCCTCAGATCATCTGGCTCGTCCTCACCTTCGGCGTTCTCTATTTGCTGATGGTGTGGGTGGCGCTGCCGCGCATCGGCGGCGTGATCGAGAGGCGCGCGGCCCATATCACCGGCGACCTCCAGTCCGCCGACAGGTTCCGGCGCGAGACCGAGGAGGCGATCGCCGCCTACGAGCAGGCGTTGGCCGAGGCGAAGCAGAAGGCGCATGCCATCATCGACGAGGGCCGCGCCAAGCTGAAGGCCGAAAGCGATGCCGAGCGGGCGAAGCTCGATAAGGAGCTCGCGGCGCGAAGCGAGGAAGCGGAAGCGCGCATCGGGGCGGCGAAAGCCTCGGCCATGAAAGAGGTGAACGCCGTTGCGGTGGACGTCGCCTCCGACATCGTGCGCCAGCTGATCGGCGCGGCGCCCGCCAAAAGCGACATCGAGAAGGCCGTGCAAGCGGCCCGGAAGGCGTAGCGATCATGGAAGTCCTTTCTTCGCCGGAATTCTGGGTCGCCGTCTCCTTCTTCCTGTTCCTTGGGGTCGTCTTCTATTTCGGCGTGCACAAGAAAATCGCGGCGGCGCTCGATGCGCGGGCCGCGGCCATCGCCAAGGAGATCGAGGAGGCGCGGCATCTGCGCGAGGAGGCGGAGAAAGTCCTCGCCGACTACCGCAAGAAAGAGGGCAATGTCGCCAAGGAGGCGGAAGCCATCGTCGCGCTTGCCGCCAAGGAGGCCGAGGCGCTCGCCGCGGAAACCTCCCGCTCCATGAAAGAGCATTTCGAGCGCCGCATGAAGCTCGCCGAGGAAAAGATCTCCCGCGCCGAAGCCGACGCCCTGCAGGAGGTGCGCGCGGCCGCCGCCGACGCCGCCGTCACCGCGGCGCAGATGGTGATCGCCGAGAAGCTCACGCCCGAGACGGCGGACAAGCTCGTCAAACAGGGCATCGACGCTCTGAAGTCCAAGCTGAACTAGCGTTCTACTCTGCTCAAGGGACCGCAGGACTGCCGAGAGGCGTCTTGCGCGTCGGCGAGGTTGAGCGCGGCCAGAAGCGTGAGCGCAGCCGCGGCGCCCACGCCGAGAAGATGATGCAGCCTCACCTCAGAGCCTCGCGCAGGTCCTTGAAGGCCACGACGCGCTTCGCGCCCGGCGCCTCTTTCCATGTCCCGCCGCCCGCCAGGATGAGGCCAATGCCGGCCTCGGCGGCGACCTGCATCAGCTCTGCCTGATAGCGCGCGACGGCTGCTTTTGAGCTCACCGGCGATGCGGACACTACGAGCAGGGCCGGCTTGAGCTTGGTCACGAGGGCGTGGAGCTCGTCCGCGGGCGGTCCCTCGCCAATCCAGAGCGGCCGCCGTCCGGCCTCGGCGAGCACGAGCTCGGCCAGCGTCAGTCCCAAGGTATGGCGCTCGTCCTCGATCGTGAGCAGCGCCGCACCCGGCGCGCCATCGGCAACCCGCATCTTGCTCACGCAAGCCGCAACAGCGCGGCGCAAGCCTTCCGTCGCGGCGTGCTCTTCGAAAATCTGGCAGTCACCGGCTTCCCAGCGCCGGCCGATCTCGGCGATGGCCGCGGCGATCTCGTCGGCCGTGTCGGCCCAATTGCCGGTCTTCTGCCGGGACGCGACCAGGGCCGGCTCGATCCTCGCGGGATCGCC
>Ga0315553_10001473_pt1 | contig 19425 bp, 16 predicted proteins | sample SalMarSW160140MG_FD_203099 | JGI IMG/M metagenome (GOLD analysis project Ga0315553, IMG submission 203099) | Salt marsh sediment microbial communities from the Plum Island Ecosystem LTER, Massachusetts, United States - Salt Marsh Sediment SW1601-40 ... | reverse complement strand
CGCACGGCGTTCCGGTCTTTGGCATTTGTGGCAGCGCTGTCCCTGACGGCTGTTTCCACCGCGCACGGTGCGCGCCAGAACGACTATCCGACAGAGGCAATCGCCGATTATGTTTTCGGCTGCATGGTGGCCAACGGGCAGACGCATCAGATGATGGAGAAGTGTTCCTGCAGCATCGATCTCATCGCGTCGATCCTGCCCTATGACCGCTATGTCGAGGCCGAAACGGTCCTGAGAATGCGGCAGATCAGCGGTGAGAAGAGTGCCATCTTCAAGACCGAGCCCCATTTACGGGCAGCTGTCGCCGATCTCAAGCGGGCCCAGGCGGAATCGGAAATCCGCTGTTTCTGATTGGCGGACATATCAGCGAATGTGCGGGGTCATGGCGTGAACTGTGCCGGCTTGCGGTCATTCGAGGCCGCCGCACCGCCTGATGACCGAAGCGCGCTGCAATCCCGCCGGATAGGCGGCGCCGGTGGCTCTGGCGCCGTACTCGGCCATTGCCTCGATGGCTGCTTCGAGCCCCGCCCGATCCTGATGCGACGCCAGTTGCTTCGCCGCGCAGCAGTCGGCATCCAGCTCGATCTTGCGATGCGAGATCGAGTCCGCCCAAAAGGTGAGCGCCGTTTGCGGGACGGCGCGCGCGCGCCCTGGCCTCGACCGCACCGCCAACTCGCGCTTTTTCTGCTGCTTCTGGAGCCAGGCGAGATGCCCTCTTGTGTGATGACAGCATTCATGCGCCAGGAGAAAGCGCGCATAGGCCGGCCGTTGCGCGGCGCTGTTGTCGATGAGAATAAGCGGATCTTCTCCAAATTCGAGCAGCGCGCGCGCCTGACCGCTCAGCCGCAAGACGGCGAAGGTTGGCACGGCGCAGTAAGCGTTCGTGACGGGGCGGCGAAGCTTGGTAACGAGAGTTCCCGGATCGTAAACCTCTCCGGCGGCACCGTTCGTCGGATTGCCGCAGATCAGGATCAAAAGCGCCAAGGATCCGAGAAAAGCCGTCCGAAGCCGGAAAAGTCCCGCACCTAGCGCAACGCGCGTCCAAATGGACGTGGACAGTTGCGCTAACCTATTGGGACAGATCAACTTAACCTCGTTCAATTGGAGCCAATTGAACGAGGGTTGATCTAGCGGCGGGTTCCGCTTCGTCCGCGCGTTAGCCGTGCCCTTCAGGGCCGGCGCGGCGCCTTGCATTGCCATGTCGTCCTGTCCTTTCGGCCCAACACAGCATTTCCACCCTGTTATTTTCTCATTAATTATGCCTCAATGCGCTCTCGCGCTGCAAGTGCGGCGCAAATGGCCAGGATTGGGCGAACACATTGCCTTCGGTGTCCTCCGCCCGCACGCTGATTTCCGCATCTCCCTGAGGCACATAGTCGAAGCGAACCGACGGATTTTCGCTCAGCGAGATCCCGCCTTCGACCGAGAGGATCGGCTTGGCGCCCTGCCGGATGCTGATGCTTTGCACGAAATGGGCGGGGATGAAAAAGCCCTGCAATGGGTCCTTCTGAAAGCCGGAATGGTTCGGGTGCCGCAGCTGAAGCACCAATGCCCTGCTGGTTGATTGGCGCGCCGGGTCGGCGGAGCCGGCCTGGAGCGCGTGCTGTCTCAGACGCATTTCGCCGAGCTTGGCGACAGTCTCTTCGCCGCCGCTGACGGCGGGCGCCGAGCAGCCACCGGTCGCCTTGACGTAGCGGCTGACCATGTAGAGCTTGCCGCCGCTGGCCTCGGCGACGACGCGCAAATCACTGTACTGGTCGATGCGGATACGGGTCGCGATCTGGCTGATCCCGGCATCACCGGCGAGTTTGAACGTGGCGGCAACCGGAACGGGGTTGCGATCGACGATGAGGGAAAGCATCTTGACGTGCCAGCCGGCGGATTGCGGGCGCAGCATCTTGATTCCGACCGGGACCAGTCCGGCGTCCTGAGGGCGGGCGGGAACCTCCAGCTGCAACACGGCGTCGCCAGCTTCGATCGCCCGGCCCTCGAACAGGTCTCGCTTAAGGTCTTGCCAGGCGGTATTGGTTTCCGCCCCCGCCGTCATCGGTGCGATCAGCAGGATTAGCCCGCAAAGGCCAAACCAGCCTCTTGGACGGATGGATATCCTCATCGGCGTTTCATCCCTTTCAGATGGGCAGCGGGTCTGCTCACTCCCATTCCAGCTCGGCAAAGCCCTTGTTGACATTGCGCTGGTGGTAATCGCTATGCAGTTTCCAGTGCCGGGCCTCTTCGGTGGCCACATGCTTCGACGCTTCGATCATGCTCCCGCCTGACGCAATATATCGGCGCAGGTCCGCCGCCAGCTTCAGGAAATAGCGGCGCTGAGGTTCGAGCGCATCGGGCCAAGCCGCCGTGACCGGCCCGTGACCGGGCACAACGCGCGCCGCCGGAATCTTGGCCAGCGCATCCATGACCGCAAGCCACCCTTTCAGTTTACCATCAATGACGGGAATGTGGTCGAGAAAGACCAGGTCGCCCGCCAGGAGCGTCCGTGTTTGCTCGTCATAGACGGCGAGGTCGGCGCCCGTATGGGCCGGCGGATAGGCCTTCAGAACCAGCCTGCGCCCGCCGAGATCGAGGGTTGCCTCGCCTTTCACAGTCTTGTCCGGCGGAATGATTTTTGTTCCTTTGATCGCGGACGCGCCCATGATTTCGGTGAAGGCGCGAAGGTAATAGTCGCCGCGCGTGGCCATGTCGTGTTTGAGACCGGCGTGACCGACGAATGTCGCGCCTTCGTCCGCGAAGGCGGCGTTGCCGAAGATGTGGTCGGGGTGAACGTGGGTATTGATGACATAGGCGATCGGCAGCTCGGTGCGTGCGCGGATCGCAAGGCGCAGCCGCTCGCCGTCGCAGAAGCTGCCGCCGGTGTCGATCACCGCGACCGATTTCTCGCCGACGACAAAGCTGATATTGGCGATCGCGCCCAGATTTTCCGCCGTCATCAAGGCGTGGACGCCCTGGCGCACGAAGATGCCGGGTGCGACTTCCTCGACCTCGGCAGGTGTAGACTTAACCCGGGCGCATAGGGGGGCGGCGCTCGGTCCTGCGGAAAGCTGCTTTGAGTGGACCGTCGCCGCAATGGCGGCCGCCAGAAGCGCAAATCCGATCGCTGGCGCAACGCGCGTCCAAATGGACGCGGACAGTTGCACTAACTTATTGATATAAATCAACTTAACCTCGTTCAGGTGATTCCACTTGAACGAGGGTTGATCTAGTGCACTGACGCATTCACATAGTTCATGCGTCCGCGCCCTAGCTCTTTGCTTATGCGTCAATTTTGCCAAACTCCGGCTGTTGCCTCCGTTTGGATCGATGCACTGGCGGATGGATCGCCCCGCCATTTGCGCGAAACCCCGCACGGCGCATCAACGCAGAGCCTTCTTCAGATTTTCCGCCTCCTCGATATTGGCGTTCCCGGCGCCCCTGAGATTGATCAGTCTGGCGGAATCAACATCGGCGCCGGAGAAATCGGCGCCATCGACTTTCGCGCCCGTCAGGTCGGCGCCGCCAAGCTTTGCGCGGCTCAGATTCGCGTCCGACAGATCGGCGTCCCTGAGCGAGGCGAACTCCAGATCGGCGCGGGACAGATTGGCGCCCGACAGATCGGCGCCTTCAAGATCGGCCGAGCGCAGCACACCGCCGATCAGCCCCATTGACTGGTTGCGCATATCCGCCGACAGATCCGCGCCGCGCAGGCGCGCGCCCTTCAACGACGCGTCGGTCAGATTGGCCGGCAGCCGCGCGCCCGACAGATCCGCATTGTCGAGAATGGCGCCGATGAGCTGCGCCTGGAACAGGCTGGCCTCCCGCAGGTCGGCGTCCGCGAGCCGCGCCTCCCTCAGCCAGGCTTGATCGAGCGAAGCGCCTCTCAGCTTCGCCCCGGAAAGATCGGTCTTGTTGAGACGCGCGCTGCGGAGGATCGCCCCGGAGAAATCCAGCTTGGACAAATCAAGGCCGTTCAGACGCTTCCCGGTGAAGTCGGCGGGCACGGATGGCGTGGCGGCGGCGAGGATGTCGGCGACCTGGTCGCGGGTGAGCTCGGCCTCGGTCATCTCCGGTGAGGAGAAGTCGAGATGCTGCATCATGTTCTGCGCGGGCGCAGGGGCGGGGGAGACGGCCAACGTCAGTGCAACCCCGATCAATGTTCCCGCAGACAGCCTGCCACCGTTCTTGGCCCATCTCCGGCGTGTGACGACATGCCTGTCGGTCGGTGCCGTTTTCATTGCATCTCCTGCGCGCTCTGTTCAATAAACGAGTGGCCCGACGGTCCGCATAATCGGTAAACTTCGCGGCCTCACCGATCGCGCCGGCAAGGCACATCGATGCCGACCCCAAAAAGACTTTCGCCGTTATTCGCTGAACGCTCAAGTTTTGAGCAACCGCGGGCCTTACAGCACTCATATTTTTCCTACTTTCGTACGCAACTTTGCCTATGGGCTGATTTCTCCTACTTTTCTCCTACTTTCGGCACCTTGCTCGGAATCCGGTCACGGCTACGATTGAGAACAGGGGCTGCCATAAGGCGCTTCAACTGTGCAGTTGGTGGCGGGCGGAACCTGAAATCTAATAAGGATGTGGAGGAGACATATGAGGAGGTTGATGCTGTTTGCTGGCGGCTTGGCTCTTACGGCCGCCCTAGCAATGTCGGCGCAGGCCAGTGACGAACTCCTGAAAATGGAGAAGAACTCGGCCGATTGGGTGTCGCCGACGGGCAATTACGCCAACTGGCGCTATAGCGAACTCGATCAGATCAACAAGGACAACGTCGGCGACCTGCAAGTTGCGTGGACGTTCTCGACCGGCGTGCTTCGCGGCCACGAGGGTAATCCCCTCAAGATCGGCAATATGCTCTATCTGCATACGCCGTTCCCGAACAAGGTGATTGCGCTCGATCTGGACCAGGACGGCAAGATCGTCTGGCAGTATGAGCCGAAGCAGGATCCGGACGTCATTCCGGTGATGTGCTGTGACACGGTCAATCGCGGCGTCGCTTACGGCGACGGCAAGATCTTTCTGCATCAGGCCGACACGACGCTGGTTGCTCTCGATGCCAAGACTGGCGAAGTGGTCTGGAAAGCCGTCAACGGCGAACCGAAGAAAGGCGAGACCGGCACATCGGCGCCGATGGTCGTCAAGGACAAGGTCTTCGTCGGCATTTCCGGCGGCGAGTTTGGCGTGCAGTGCCACGTCACGGCATACGACATAAACACCGGCAAGCGCGTCTGGCGCGGTTATTCGGTTGGTCCGGACGATCAGCTCCTGGTCGACCCGGAGAAGACGACGAGTCTCGGAAAGCCGATCGGCAAAGACTCCAGCCTGAAGACCTGGGAAGGCGATCAGTGGAAGATCGGCGGCGGGTGCACATGGGGCTGGCTGGCTTATGATCCCGATCTCGACCTGATGTATTACGGCTCGGGCAATCCCTCGACCTGGAATCCGAAACAGCGCCCAGGCGACAATAAATGGTCGATGACCATCTGGGCCCGTAACCCGGATACCGGCGTGGCGAAGTGGGTCTATCAGATGACGCCCCATGACGAATGGGACTATGACGGCATCAATGAAATGATCCTTGCCGATCTGAAGATCGACGGTAAGGACGTTCCCACCCTGGTGCATTTCGACCGTAACGGTCTGGGTTACACCCTGAACCGCGATACGGGCGCATTGCTGGTCGCCAACAAGTATGACCCGGCAGTCAACTGGACGACCGGTGTCGATATGGACCCGAAGAGCAAGACTTACGGGCGTCCCGCTGTCGTAACGGCGAAGTCCACCGAAGCTGGCGGCGAAGACACCAATACGACGGACATCTGCCCGGCAGCTCTTGGCTCCAAGGACCAGCAGCCGGCGGCCTATTCGCCGAAGACGGGTATCTTCTACGTCCCGACCAACCACGTCTGCATGGACTACGAACCGTTCCGGGTTTCCTACACGGCCGGTCAACCTTATGTGGGCGCAACGCTCTCCATGTACCCGCCAAAGGGTGAGGAGAACATGGGCAACTTCATCGCGTGGGATGCCACGAAGGGTGAAATTGTCTGGTCGAAGCCGGAGCAGTTCTCCGTGTGGTCAGGCGCTTTGGCCACAGCGGGCGACGTGGTCTTCTACGGCACGCTGGAAGGTTATCTGAAGGCCGTCGATCCTGAGACTGGCGATGAGCTGTACAAGTTCAAGACCCCGTCCGGCATCATCGGCAACGTGATGACCTACGAGCACAATGGCAAGCAGTACGTTGCCGTTTACTCCGGCATCGGCGGCTGGGCCGGCATCGGCCTCGCTGCAGGCCTGACCGATCCTCAGGCAGGTCTGGGCGCCGTCGGCGGATATGCCGGACTGCGTCAGTACACCAATCTCGGCGGTCAGTTGACGGTATTCGCATTGCCGAGCAACTAAGACCACCGCTGACCAGGCTCTCTTTGCCTAGGTAACAGGTTCCGGTCCTGCGGTGATCCTCTCGGATCATCGCCGGGCCGGCGCCATGAAGAACAGGCCGTGCGGAACTCGGCATGGCTCGTCACAGTACGAGATAGGCAATTCACTCGCTATGAAGCAGACATCTTTCAGGGCGACCGCCCTCGCGGCGCCCGCAGCCGTGGTTCTCGCTCTCGGAACCGTCCTGCTCGGTACATCCGTGGTTTCGGCCAAGGGGCCTGCGGTTCAAGAGGAAGACGGGAAGTATTACGACAAGAACGGCGATCCGACATATAATATCCAGGACGACGGCACCGTCGACTGGTACACCTATAGCGGTTTTCGCCGCTATCACTCGGAGTGTCACGTCTGCCATGGTCCCGACGGGCTGGGCAGCACCTATGCGCCGGCCCTTGCCGACTCGCTCAAGACCATGGACTACGCAGGTTTTCTGAATGTCGTGGTCAATGGGCGCAAGATCGATCGAACCGATAAGGAAAGCGTCATGCCGTCCTTCGCCGACAATAAGAACGTCATGTGCTTTATCGATGATATCTATATTTATCTGAAGGCGCGCGCGGATGGCGCCATACCGAGGGGACGCCCCCGGAAACGCGCCGACAAGCCACAGGACGCAAGGGAATATGAGAAATCCTGTTTCGGCAACCAGTAGAGGCTTCGCCCTGCTCGTCGCCGCGTTGCTGTCGTATGGAGATCTGGCGCACGCTCAATCGACGTCGGATCTCGTTCAGCGTTCCGCCCTGCGCGTTTGCGCCGATCCGGCGAACATGCCGTTTTCGAACAAGGAACGCGAAGGCTTCGAGAACAAGCTGGCGGATCTTCTGGCCAAGACGCTCGGCGTGCCAGTGGCCTATACATGGTTTCCGCAGGCCATCGGGTTTGTCCGCAGGACGCTGCGCGAGCGCAGATGCGATATCATCATGGGCTACGCGCAGGGCCATGAGCTCGTTCAGAACACCAACGCTTACTATCGTTCCGCCTATACGCTGCTCTATCTGGCGGGCTCCGATCTCGAAGGCGTGGACAATCTCAGCGATCCGCGTTTGAAGGGGAAGCATATCGGCGTGACCGCCGGAACGCCGCCGGCCAGCATTCTGGCGCGCAACGGCATGATCCGGGACGCAAAGCCCTATCGTCTGATGGTGGATCGGCGCTTCGAAAATCCGGCGGACCAGATGGTGACCGAGCTTGCCGAGAAGAAGATCGATGCCGGGCTGTTATGGGGACCCATTGCCGGCTATTACGCCAAGCAGCACAAGGAGGACATCCGTGTCGTGCCGCTGCTCAAGGAGAAGCGCGGCCCGCGCATGACCTATCGGATTACGATGGGTATTCGTCCCGGCGAGACCGACTGGAAGCATCAGCTCAACGATTTCATCAAAGAGCATCAGAAAGAGATCAACGCCATTCTCCTCGAATATGATGTGCCGCTCCTGGATGAGAACAAGGACGAGCTGATTACGCGGCCCTGACGGCGCTTCGACGGCGCTCGCGTCAATCCAGATGCTGCTGGATGGCGCGCGCCAGCTCGAACAGGCGCTGCTCGAGAATGCGCGGGGACTCGCAGACATAGGTCAGCGATTGCGACCGTTCATCATAGATCCGCGTATCCCAGTTGAGCCGTTCCTCGAGCTGATCGCGCTTGGCCTTTTCCTCGTCCGACAAAGTCTCTTTTGCCGCCAGGGCGACGAGCTTGTCGCGCGTCTCTTTAATCCCCTCCGCGCGTGCCGCCTGCTGGTGCGCATAGCGCGAAATACCGCGCATGATCGCATCGCGCTCCTTGTTGATCGTCTGCAGCAGGCCGGTGAACAATAGGGTGAGGTGCCGTTTCTTATCGTCCGAATGGCGCTCGGCGTAGGCGTTGATGAGCGATTTCGCCTCCTCCATCGACGTCCGCCTGAGGGCCAGTTTCTCGACCAGGGACGACAGCGCCTCATCCTTCTTCCAGGATCGATCCTCCTCATCCACGGGCGGCCCGGCCCAGACCATGCCTGCCGAAAGATGGGGAACCTTCCTCTGGACGCATGGCCAATCGGGATCCGTGCCCGTCGCAGCGCGGACGCTCGAAGGCTGCGCCGCGGACAATGCCGCCAATGAGAGTCCTGCAAAAGTCCATCGCAAAATACGTATCATCTGTCGTTCCTGCGAACCGGATTGGCTGACCACAGCCTATTGAACAGAAGCCGGATCGGTCCGGCTTATTCGGGAGACACGACGACTCCCCACGGGAACCGGCCGACCTGAATTGATTTGATGACCTTGTTGCCTTCCGTGTCGATCACCGAGACGTCGCCGCTTGCGCCATTCGTCGAGAAAAGAAGCTTCTCATCCGGTGTCAATCCGAGCTGCCAGACTCTCTGGCCCACCAGAAGATATTTCTCTACCTCGTAGGTCTGGCCATTGATGACCGCGACGCGGTTCGCGGGGCCAAGGGCCACGAACACCTTCGACCTGTCCTTCAAGATCGATATGCCGACCGGCTGGATGGCCTCGGGCTGCACGCCGGGAATCTCGAAGGAGATCTTTTTCTTGATCTGGTGTGCCTTGGGGTCGATGACGCTCACGGTCCCGCCGATCTCCGACGACACCCACAGCTCGGCGCCATCGCTGGTGAAGATGGCGAAACGCGGGCGGCTGTCAACCAGGACATTCCCGACCACCTCATAGGACGAAGTGTCGATGAAATGCGCCATATTGGTGGTTTCCGAGGTGTTGATCAGCGTCTTGCCGTCGGGGCTCACGGCCATGCCCTCGGGCTCCACGCCCACCGGGACCTCGGCAAGAACCTTGTTCTGTTCGAGATCGATGACCGTAACCAGATTGTCATCCTCATTGGCGACATAGAGAGGATTGCCGCTCGGATGGAGAACGAAAAGCTCCGGATCGGGGCCGGATGGCAAGGTTGTGATGATCCGTTTCGTTGCGACGTCGACCACCTGCACCGTGTCGCTGTCGCTGGCGCAGACGAGGAGATGTTTCCCGTCTTTGGTCATCGTGATGCCGCGCGGCCGCTGGCCGACATCGATCGTGTCCGTCACCTTCAGACTTTCGCTGTCGATGACGCTGACCGTATTATCCTTCTCGTTGGACACATAGACAGTATAGGCGTGGCCGGCATCCGAGAAGGCCATGCTGGCCATCGGCACCAGCATAAGCGCAAGCCGCCGAAAATGTGTCGATCTCGCATTCCGCCACGTCATGCGTTTTCCTCCCAATTCATGATTGCCCTTGCGGCAGGCACGCATAGCATATTCTCTCGGATTATTCCTTAGCTGTACGGTCAGATTTGCATGTCCGGCGACCCGGATGAGTCAGACTTTCTGCGGAAAAATCAACTGGCGCGGGGAGACGAGCGTGCGGGCAAAACCGGCGATCTTGATGGCGATGACGGCGCAGCCGGCCCTTGTGCTGCTCTGTCTGCTTGTCGCCGGCATCGTCCCGATCGAGGCGGACGAGCCCCAGAATGCGGCTGTCTTCAACTTCGAACTGCTCGACACCAGCCTGGAAGGCGAAAAGCGCGGGGTTGATCCGGCCGAAACAGCCCGCCTCAGGAAAATCAGCGATCTGCTGCGCGACAAGCTTGCGGAATCCGGAAAATATAAGATCGTATCGACGACCCCGGCCGCGCAGGAGATCGAGGATGCCGGATATCTGCGTAGCTGCAATGGGTGCGATGCACGCATTGCCAAGAAACTCGGCGCGGATCTGGCCATTACCGGCTATGTCGATAAGGTCAGCACGCTCATACTCAATATCAAAATCTTCGTCCGTGACGCTGAGACGGGGACGCTGCTCAGGGCGGTCAACGCCGATATCCGCGGCAACACCGACGAGTCCTGGGCGCACGGCGTTCGTTGGCTCGTTCGCAACCGGCTGCTGGTGGATTAGGCAGGCGGCGCACCCCAAATGGGGCTGAATCGGTACTTTTTGACCTCTGGCCATCGCGCCTTGCGGCGTGAGACCAATATTCAATCAGCGGCATCGCCGCCAAAAGCTCCCAAGCCGAGAACGATGGGGGCGTTAAGGGAGAGAAAGATGATGCGTGTGACCCGCTGGGCCGCGCTCGCGCTGTTCTGCCTGTCCATCTATTCTCCGGCCCGCGCCGCCGACCCTATTCGCATCGGCCTGCTCAAATTCGGCACGGTGAACTGGGAAATCGATGTCGTAAAACACCATAAGCTGGACGAGAAGAATGACGTTCGGCTCGACATTACGGAGCTCGCGAGTACACAGGCCATCAAAGTCGCGTTGCAGGCCGGTTCGGTGGATATGATCGTCACCGATTGGCTCTGGGTGTCGCGCCAGCGCGGCACCGGCGCGGATTTCACGATGTTGCCCTATTCCTCCGCCCTCGGAGCGATCATGGTGGCTCCCGACTCTGGCATCCAATCGATTGCCGACCTCAAAGGCAAGCGCGTCGGCATTGCCGGCGGCCCGCTCGACAAGAGCTGGCTGATGATGCGCGCCTATAGCCGGAAGACGCTCGGCTCCGATCTCGAAGAAGCGATCGAGCCGGCCTTTGGCGCGCCGCCATTGCTTGCGGAAAAACTCGTGCAGGGCGAGCTCGATGCGGTGCTGAATTTTTGGCATTACGCCGCCCGGCTCGAGGCGAGAGGATTCCGCCGGTTGATCGGCATGCACGAAGTCGTGAAGGCGCTTGGCGGCAGTGGTTCGCTCGCCATGATCGGCTATACGTTCAGCGAGACCTGGGCCGCGAAGAACCGTGAGACCGTGAAAGGCTTTGAGCGCGCGGTTCGCGCGGCGCGCGAGATCCTGGGCAGCTCGGATGCGGAATGGGAACGGATTGCTCCGTTGACCAGGGCGAAAGACGCCGCGACCTTGCGGCTGCTTCGCGAACGCTACCGGGAAGGCATTCCCGAGGATACGGGAGCGATCGCGCGCGACGCACGGCTCATCTTCGGCATATTAGCCGAAATTGGCGGCGCAAAGCTGACTGGCGGCCAGCAAGCTTTGGCGCCCGGGACGTTCTGGACGGATGACAGCCAGTGAGCTTTGAGCGCGCAATCCTTCAGGACGCAAGCCCGCCGCGGGCGCGAAGGGCCTCGGCCATTCGTCCGCTGCTCGTCCGCCTGCTCTCGCTGATCGCGGTTCTCCTGCTCTGGGCCGTTGCCTCGGCATGGGCGGACAGCCGCCTCTTTCCGGGTCCGCAAGAGGTCCTGACATTCGCCGCGCGGGACATCGCCTCTGGCGAGATGCTTGGGCAGCTTGGGATTACGCTGGCGCGCGTTGCCGCATCCTTCTTTATCGCCTTCGTGATCGGCAGTGCGATCGGCCTCGTCATGGGCCGGGTCAGGCTCGCGGACCATGTTCTCGATCCCTGGCTCATCCTGCTGCTCAACATCCCGGCGCTGGTCGTCATCATTCTCGCCTATGTCTGGATGGGTCTGACGGAAGCCGCCGCCATCACGGCCGTCGCATTGAACAAGATCCCGAATGTTGCGGTGACGCTGCGCGAAGGCGCTCGCGCCCTCAATCCCGGCCTGGACGACATGGCTGCCGCCTTCCGTATGCCCGCATCCGACCGGCTGCTTCACGTCGTGCTGCCGCAGCTCCAGCCCTATTTCGCCGCCGCTGCCCGTTCGGGGATAGCGCTGATCTGGAAGATCGTCCTGGTCGTGGAGCTTCTCGGCCGGCCGAACGGCGTCGGCTTCCAACTCAACCTTTATTTCCAACTCTTCGATGTCACCGGAATTCTGGCCTATACGCTGGCATTCGTCCTGGTGATGCTGTGCATCGAACTCTTCCTGGTGCAGCCTCTTGAGAAACGCGCAACACGGTGGCGGGGCAAGCCTGCTTGATATCCGCATCGACAGCAAGATCTACGCAGGTGCCAATGGCGAGCCGGTGGAAGCGGTGCGCGGCTTCCGGCTGCGCCTCGAAGAGCAAAGCTTCACCGCGCTGCTCGGCCCCTCCGGCTGCGGCAAGACGACGATCCTGCGGACCATCGCGGGATTGGACCCTTCCTATCAGGGCCATCTGCACTGGCACGCCCCGCCGCGCATCGGCTTCGTCTTTCAGGAGCCGAACCTCCTGCCCTGGCGTACCGTCCGGCAGAATATCGAGCTGACGAAGGCGGAAGAATTCGGCGCCGCCGATGTCGACGAACTTGCCGACCGGCTCGGCCTCTCCGAACTCATGAACCGCTTTCCGCGCGAATTGTCCCTGGGCCTGGCGCGACGGGTTTCGCTGGCGAGAGCCTTTGCATCGGCGCCGAGCGTGCTCCTGCTGGATGAGCCCTTCGCCTCGCTGGATGAGGGCACCGCCGGCCGGCTGCGCGCGCTCTTGCGGGATGTCCGGGCGCGATGGCGGGTCAGCACATTGCTCGTAACCCATAATCTGCGAGAGGCGATCGAATTGGCCGACCGGCTGGTGCTCCTGACGCCCCGCCCGGCGCGGGTACTTGCGGACCTGCCGATCGCGCTGCCGCCTTCGACCCGCGGTCCGGCCCAGATCGAGACGCTTCGCACAAAGCTGATCGGGGACTATGCCGCGCTCTTTGCCGAGGCGGGACTGGGTGTTCAGCCGTCGCAGTAGTGCATCGCCGCGGGCGGTTCGCGAGGCTCGTTAATTGGTGTGAAATCAGAGGTCGGCGCCTGGACGCCAGCTTGACGGCCTGCCGAAAACCTTCGACAAATTTATCTGGAAAGATCCGGGCGTGACCGGTTGCGGAGCTATGCGCAGATGCGGCGCGGCACTACGCCGGAATTGCTGCTTATCGGAAGCGCGGAGCTGACAGGGAGGAAGAACCAATGGAAACACGTGCCGCAGTCGCGTTCAAGGCGGGCGAGCCTTTAAAAATCGAAACGGTTCAGCTCGATGGCCCCCGGGAAGGCGAGGTACTTGTTGAAATCAAGGCGACGGGCATCTGCCACACGGACGAGTTCACCCTGTCCGGCGCCGATCCGGAGGGGCTGTTTCCGGCGATCCTCGGACATGAAGGCGCGGGCATCGTCCGCGATGTCGGGCCGGGCGTGAAAAGCATCAAGCCCGGGGACCACGTCATTCCGCTCTACACGCCGGAATGCCGCGAATGCGAATATTGCCTGCATCCGAAGACCAACCTTTGTCAGGCCATTCGCGCCACGCAGGGGCAGGGGCTGATGCCCGACGGGACGAGCCGTTTCTCGCTCGGCGGCGAAAGGCTTTACCATTATATGGGCTGCTCGACCTTCTCCAATTTCTCCGTCATGCCGGAAATCGCCGTGGCGAAAATCCGTGAGGACGCGCCTTTCGATAAGGTCTGCTATATCGGTTGCGGCGTCACGACAGGCATCGGCGCAGTGATCTTCGAGGCCAAGGTCGAGATCGGCTCCAAAGTCGTTGTCTTCGGTCTTGGCGGCATCGGCCTGAATGTGATCCAGGGCGCCAGGCTTGCTGGCGCGGATATGATCGTCGGCGTCGACCTCAATGAAAGCAAAAAGGCGCTCGCCGAGAAATTCGGCATGACGCATTTCGTCAACCCGAAGGACATGCAGCCGAACGAAGTCGCGCCCTATCTGGTCAATCTGACCGGCGGCGGCGCGGATTACAGCTTCGAGTGCATCGGCAATGTCACGACCATGCGCCAGGCGCTCGAATGCGCCCATAAGGGCTGGGGCGAAAGCGTCATCATCGGCGTTGCCGGTGCCGGACAGGAAATCTCGACGCGTCCGTTCCAGCTCGTCACCGGGCGCGTCTGGCGCGGCACGGCCTTCGGCGGCGCGCGCGGGCGGACCGACGTCCCAAAGATCGTCGAGTGGTATATGGACAAGAAGATCAATATCGACGATCTGATCACGCACACCATGCCGCTCGAGCGGATCAACGAAGCGTTCGACCTTATGCATGAAGGCAAGTCGATCCGCAGCGTCGTGATCTACTGATCGCGCCGCATCGACTTTTTCGTCATCCCTGCCTCTGCGGGGATGACGATCAATAAGCAGTAAAGGACAAAGGAAAGAGGCTTCATGTCATTGGAAAAAGTTGCGGAGAACAAATGCTTCGGCGGGCGGCAGCTGCGCTACCAGCACGAGTCCAAGTCCTGCAACTGTACGATGACCTTTGCCATTTTCCTGCCGCCCCAAGCGGAAAACGGCTCCGTGCCGCTCCTGACCTGGCTGTCCGGCCTCACCTGCACGGACGAGAATTTCGTCACCAAGGCGGGCGCGCAGCAATTTGCGGCATCCCACGGCGTCGCCGTGCTCGCTCCCGATACGAGCCCGCGCGGCGAAGGCGTGCCGGACGATCCGCAAGGCGCTTACGATTTCGGCTTGGGCGCCGGGTTCTACGTCAATGCGACTGAGGCGCCCTGGTCCACCCATTATCATATGTACGACTATGTGACGGCCGAGCTGCCGCAGCTCGTGGCGGAGACCTTCCCCGTCGATATGACGCGCCAGGGCATCTTCGGTCACTCCATGGGCGGACATGGCGCGCTGACGATCGCGCTCAAAAATCCCGGCCGGTTCAAATCGGCCTCGGCCTTCGCGCCGATCGTGGCGCCCTCACAAGTGCCATGGGGCCAAAAAGCCTTGGCAGGCTATTTGGGCGAGGACCGGTCCGCCTGGGCCGCCCACGACACGTGCGCGCTCATTCCGAACGCTTCGGAGCGCCTGCCGCTACTGGTCGATCAAGGGAGCGATGACCCGTTCCTCGCCAAGGAGCTGCGGCCGGAGCTGTTGGAGGAGACCTGCAAGGCGCATGGTCATCCGCTGACCTTGCGGATGCAGCCGGGCTACGACCATAGCTACTTCTTCATCGCGACCTTCATGGCCGACCATATCCGTCACCACGCCGAGGCCTGCCAGCGCTGAGTGCGACGCGGGTCTCGCGGCCGGAGAATTTGAGGGCGCCCTCGGGCTTTCCTAAGGAAGAGCCGGGCGCGCGGTCCAAACGCTTCCTATATACAGATTTGCCGGAACTGGCCCGCATTGGCGTTCGGCTGGACGCGCCGCAGGCCGGGAAGGTATAGGATAATGGCCGTGCCGTTGTTTGGAGCAGCGCGTCATGAGTGACATCACGACAAAACCGCGCACCAAGGTTCGACCGCAAACCCAGCGCCCGCGTCTTCACAAGGTCATCCTCGTGAATGACGACTACACCCCGCGAGAGTTCGTCGTTACGGTCCTCAAAGGGGAATTTCACATGAACGAGGATCAGGCCTATCGGGTGATGATCACCGCGCACCGTCGCGGCTCATGTGTGGTCGCCGTCTACACGAAGGACGTCGCCGAGACGAAGGCGACGCGAGCGACCGAGGCGGGCCGCCGCAAGGGATACCCGCTGCAATTCTCCACCGAGCCGGAGGAATAGCGCGGCGTCGTTTAAGGCGGGACGATGGAAACAACTCAGCCCACGGATGCGCTAGAATGTGTTTACCCGAAGCGGGAGCATTCGCTCTACCCCCTCTCCCGCCGGGAGGGGGTATAGTTATCTCCCGCGTTAATTAGTTCTATGTCAAAAGGTCTAAGGTATTTTCACCTATTCAGTGATACCAGATTGCGTTGAGTCCAGCGGCATTTGGGGTTGCGGCTGGGCTAAGCTTCTCTTTATGTTACGCCGCGATGCGAGCTTTCGGAGGGGCTTGCCACAAGAATTTGGGGCTGGACGACGCGCAAACTTACCACCCCAGACGCCCGCAAGCGAGCGTCGGCTTCAAACTTGGCAATGCATTTCACACTGCCTCGCTGGCGCCTTTGGACGCCGGGCAATCAAGACAGCGCGTCAATTCATGCACTCAGACTTTGAGCGGCATCAGCATAGAGGCGATGGACGGCCCTCGAACTGGCAACGGACTCCATGAAGCCGCCCTCTGCGTGGCTCCCGATAGCAACGCAGCCGTCTGTTTTGGGCGCAATCCCACCGGCCGGAATAATTCAAGCCACGGCATATCCTGTTGACGTTGCGTTCCCAAGCCGCATACGCCCGGCGGGTCGCAATCCGACGCGCCCTCCAAGGAAAACGAGTGTAAGCCTTACCAACGCCGAAAACGTACTCTGTGCAAAATCCTCTAGCTTCGGCTGGCGCCGAGAAATGTGTCGTGCCCACCGAGACCAGCGAGGCAAGACCGACAACGCTGGCGCACAGTACCAAACTCCCCTTCAATGTCCTTGCAACTCGTGAACTTCCACCAGAAATCATCACATCCTCCAATTTAATCGCGAGTAAGGCTCGCCAGAGATGGGGGCACATACCGAATATTCTTTGGATACCCTCCAGCCGGCTCGAAGCGGTTATCGACAGCGGTTGAGACCACGGTCATAGACCCGCCCCGGCGGACAATGACACGATCCCTCTGCGCCCAATGTCATGCCCGGCGGGCATCGTGGTGTGCACGTTCCGAGATCGGCACGATAGTACCAGTCTGAATTAGAGCATCGGCACGTTCCATTGCCAGCGTCGTACATAGCGGGCGGGCAGTTGGAGGCAGGAGGTGCGCAGCGTCCCAGTTCGCTTCGATAGGTCCAGCCCGCCTGAGAACAGCGGCAACTGCCATCACCGCTGTTATACATTCCTGGCGGACAGCCACACTGGGGACGGTAATCGCTTGGCTGACACTGACAGATACCGCTCTCAAGCCAGCTTCCTTGCGGACAGCTCTGCGCCGTCACGTCAGTGCTGAACATGACGCAAAAAACCAGAAGAAAAGGAACGGACAGACCAGCGCGTCCGAAACTATAGAGTAGACGACTGCGTGCTTGTTCTCCCATTTCGTAAACTCATGCGTTTTATTTTTTCAGATTAGATTATCTTCGAGCCAATAGTCAGGCCAATATGCACGCCATATAATTAATATTACCATGATTGGGAAAGAATGGTAGCAAAAAAAGGTCACCACCAGGTTACGGTGACTTCAAGAGAGAAACGTTTATTTCACATTAACCCGCTCTAAATGACCTCTCTCTTGAGGAGACTTCTGCGAAACAACATACTCCGCGTCGCCCCGGCCAAGGTGAGCGCTTGTCGCGATGTCTTGCTGATCGCGACCAGACAAGCGTCGCTCACCGTAAAGGTTCGCGAGCCGGGGCCTACTTGCTTCTCTGTCCGGCCTGGTGCTTGCCGAACTGCGAATAGGTCCGGATAGCCCTTTGGGCTTCCGGGACGACGAAGAAAAGGGGCCTACATTTCGCAGAGGTCTCCACAGGGAGAGGGAGGCATCAGGCAAGCCGCGCATCCCCGATAGACTGCGCTTCGATACGAAGGAGGCGGGACCGAATCCCGCCTCCTCGAATTCGTCTTCCCGTCACGCAAGCTGATCGCCGATCGGCAATTGCCGGATGCGTTTCCCTGTCGCTGCGAAGATGGCGTTGCACAATGCGGGCGCGAAGGGCGGCATGCCCGGTTCGCCGACGCCGGCAGCCGGCACATCGATCGGGTTCTCGACGATATGCGTGTTGGTCTGCGCCGGCGACTCGGTGATGCGCAAGAGCGGGAAATCATGGAAATTGCTCTGCTCCACCGCACCATTCTTCAGCGTGATCTCACCATATTTGGCGAGCGTCAGCCCCATGATCGCCGCCCCCTCGATCTGCGAGCGCACCCGCTCGGGATTGACGCAGAAGCCGCAATCAATCGCCGTATCGACGCGCGGCACGGTGATCTCTCCCTTGTCGTCCACTTTCACATGCACGACCGTGGCGATATAGCTGACGAATGAGCGATGTGCGGCAATGCCAAGCCCTTCGCCCTTGGGCAGCGTCTTGCCCCATCCGGCCTTCTCGGCGGCCAGCTCCGCAACGCGGCGCAGGCGGCCCGTCTCGATCGGATAGGTTTCGAACGGCTCGCCATAGTCCCAGAACCCCGTCGTCGTCTGTTCGCGCGGGTCCACGACGCGATCCGGCCCGATCATTTCCAGGAGGAACTCCTTCTGGTCCTGGCCAAGTTCATTGGCCAGCTCCGCAATGAAGGACTGGATCGACCAGGCGTGCACCACATTGTTCACCGAGCGGAACCAGCCGATCCGCACATGGCTCTGCGCCTCGCCGCTCTCCATACGGATATTCGGCACGTTGAACGGCGCATCGACCCAGCCCATGCCCAGTTCGATGCCGCTTGGATGCTTCGGATCGGGTATGAAGTTGGACATGAAGGTCGGCGCGGCGCTGCGGTGACGCCATGCGATCACCTTATTATTCTCGTCAAGACCCGCATCGAACCGTTCAGCCGTCACGGTGTGGTAATAGTCGTGGCGAATGTCGTCCTCACGCGTCCAGACGACTTTGACCGGCGCGCCGTCCATCGCCTTGGAGATGAGCGCCGCCTCGATAGCGAAATCGCATTTGGACTTGCGGCCGAAAGCGCCGCCGAGCAGCGTGTTGTGCACGGTTAGATCCGCGGATTCCACGCCGAGCGCCTTGGCGATGTCTTCGCGTGCCCCGCCCGGGCTCTGCAAGGGCGCCCAGACCTCCCACTTGCCGTTTTGGCTGCGAGCCGTTGCAGCAGGCGGCTCCATCGCGGCATGGGCGAGATGCGGTGCGTAATACCGCCTGGTGATGACCTTTGCCGCCGATTTCAGTGCGGCGTCGGCATCGCCCTGATTGCGCTCCAGCTTACCGGGCTTCTCGACCGCTGCTTCCAAGGTCTTTCGGAAATCTGCCGAATTATGCCCCTTATTCGGCCCGTCATCCCAGGTGATCTTGAGCGCTTCACGCCCTTTCAGCGCCGCCCAGGTGCTCTTGCCGACAACGGCAACGCCGCCGAGAGGCGCGAATTTCGCCGGCGCCGGCGTCGGGTCCAGCATGACGATCTTCTCCACGCCGGGCACCTTCTCCGCCTCGCTCGTATCGACGCTGGCGACCTTGCCGCCCACCACCGGCGGTCTTGCGACAACGGCGAATTTCATGCCGGGCAGCATGAGGTCATGTCCGTAAACCGCCTTGCCCGTGGTGATATCGACGAGATCGGTGAAGCGGATCTTCTCCTTGCCCATATAGCGGAATGCGCTTTGCTCCTTCAGCTTGACATTTTCAGCTTCGGGGACCGGCAGGG
>Ga0315553_10001472_pt1 | contig 19451 bp, 14 predicted proteins | sample SalMarSW160140MG_FD_203099 | JGI IMG/M metagenome (GOLD analysis project Ga0315553, IMG submission 203099) | Salt marsh sediment microbial communities from the Plum Island Ecosystem LTER, Massachusetts, United States - Salt Marsh Sediment SW1601-40 ... | reverse complement strand
CCTCCGCCCCCGCCTCCGCCTTCCGTCTCGTACGCGGGCTCGTACCGCAGGTCCCAGATCACCTCGTGGAGCCCCACCTCGCCCTCCCCGTCCAGCTCGCGGATCACCTCGCCGTCCCCGTCCACGATCGTGATGGTGGGCATCGCCGATCCGGACTCCTGTCGGGGCTGGCGCCCCTCGTCGGCCATCGGGCCGGACGCTCCGCCACCGCCGCCCGCCGCCGCGTCGGCCCCTTGATCCGTCACGGTCGCGGCCGACACGGCCCGGGCGAGGCTGTACCGGATGCGCGCCCCCTGGGGCGGGTTGTCCGCCTGCCAGATTCCGGGGGTCCACTCCTGCGGGTCGTACTCGTTGTACGACGCCGCGGGTCGCACCGGGAACAGGTGCGCCGCCTCGGCCATCACCTGGGGCGTGAGACGTTCGATCGGGGTGATGTCCTCCATGATCCAGATGCCGCGGCCGTGCGTGCCGATCACCAGGTCGTTGGTGCGCGGGTGGACGAGGATGTCGTCCACCGGCACGGTCGGCAGGTTGTTGCGCAGCGGCTGCCACGACGCGCCGGAATCGATGGAGTAGTAGGTGCCGATCTCGTTCCCCACGAACAGCACGTTCGCGGTGCGCGGGTGCTGCTCGAGCGCGTTCACCGACCACCCGTCCGGAAGCCCGGTCGTGATCCGCCTCCACGTGGCCCCGTAGTCGTTCGACACGTACACGTACGGTGCGTAGTCGTCGTTCCGATGGTTGTCGCCCGCAGCGTACACGGTCCCGGCCGCCCCGTGCGAGGCCACGATCCGTGTGATGTAGGTCTGCTCGGGCAGGCCCGGCATGTTGGGCGCCACGTTGGTCCACGTCGCGCCGCCGTCGCGCGTCACGTTGAGGTTGCCGTCATCGCTCCCGGCGTACAGCACGTCGGCGTCCACCGGCGACTCGGCCAGCGAGACCAGGTTGCCGAACGTCGACGTCCCGTCGTGGGGGGACATCATCGGCTCGGTGCCGGGGACGCCCATGATCTCGAGCGTCGAGCGGTCGATGTCCTTCGTCAGGTCCCCGCTCAGGGTCTGCCACGACATCCCGCGATCGGTCGACTTGAACACGTGGTTCCCGGCGAAGTAGATCGTGTTCGGATCGTGGGACGAGATGACGACGGGCGAGTCCCAGTTGAACCGGTACTCCTCCTCTTCCTCCGCACCGCCCTCGCCGGTCGTGGGGCGCTCCACGGGGCGCAGCCGGACGCTCTCCATGGTGCGGAGATCGACCCGCCGCAGGTTCCCGTCCTGCGATTCGGCGAGCACGATGGGCTCGCCGGGGTACATGGCGGTGAAGAACCCGTCTCCACCACCGACGTTGTACCAATGACGGGGCCGGATCCCGCTGCTCGACCACGTGTCGGACGGCGCGCACCACGACCCGTTGTCCTGGAGCCCGCCACACACGTGGTAGGGCTCGCGATTGTCGACGCCCACCTCGTAGAACTGGGCCACCGGGAGGTTGCGGAGCTGGCGCCACGAGTCCGTGCGGTCCCAGCTCACCGACAGGCCGCCGTCGCCACCCAGGATGAGGTGGTCGGAGTCGTTCGGGTCGATCCACAGGGCGTGGTGATCGGAGTGCACGCCGGACGCCGCGTCGGGCGTGAAGTTCCGTCCACCGTCGGAGGAGCGGTACAGGCTCGAGCCGCCCAGGTAGATCCGCCCGGGGTCGTTGGGGTCGATACGGATCTGGCTGTAGTACATGGGACGGTTGTTGGTCGTGCTCACCTGCTCCCACGTCTCGCCCCGATCCGCCGACCGATACACGCCGGTCTCGCTGTCGGCGTTGCCGGCGCCGAAGCCGCCGAACCCCTGATCCGCCCGGCGCGCCTCCGCCTCGATGACAGCGTACACCAGGTTTCCGTCGCCAAGATAGATGTCGAGCCCGATGCGACCCTTGTCACCCGCGGGGAGCCCCTCGGTGAGCTCGGTCCACGAGTCGCCGCCGTCGGTGGTGCGCCAGATCCCGCTCCCGGGCCCACCGCCGTTGAAGCCCCACAGCGTCCGGCGGCGCTGGTACGTGGCCGCGAACAGGGTACGCGGATCTGCGGGATCCATCGCCAGGTCGATGGCGCCCGTGTCCTCGTCGATGTACAGCACCTTCTCCCATGTGCGCCCGCCGTCGGTCGTCCGGTAGACGCCCCGCTCCGGGTTGGGCCCCCACAGGTGCCCGACGGCCGCCACGTAGGCGACGTCGGGATCGCGCGGGTGGACGACGATGCGCGCGATGTGGTGCGTCTCATCCAGACCGAGGTGCGTCCACGTGCGACCCGCGTCGGTCGATCGGAAGACTCCCATCCCCCACGGCGAGCTCTGCCGGTTCTGCGGCTCGCCCGTCCCCACCCACACGACGTTCGGGTTGGACGGGGCCACGGTGACGTCCCCGATCGAGGACGTGGGCTGGTCCTCGAACACGGGCTCGAAGCTCGTCCCGCCGTTCCGCGTCTTCCACACGCCGCCGGTGGCGGTCCCCACGTAGAAGGTCGACGGATTCGATTCCACGGCCGCGATATCGGAGATCCGCCCCCCCATGATCGTGGGCCCGATCTGACGCCACTCGAGCGCCGCCGTGGCGGCTCCGGGATCGGCCTGCTGGGCACGCGTGTGCGCCGCCGTGCCGAGGAGGAGGAGGAGGGTCAGCGTGAGGGCGACCGGCATGCGAGCCGGTCGCGGGGCGCGAGCTTGCGATCGCGAGCGCATCTTCGAACCTCGTGGCAGGAGTCCCTGGAAGGCCCGTCGATACGGGCCTCGGGCGGGAGATCGGGGCGGGATCCGAGCACCACCGACCACCCCGCCCATCCTCTCTACAGTATGGGAACAGAAACGGCCCTGAAACCGTTTGATCACCACCCGAAGGCGTACACGGTGCGCGAGCGGTACTCCTCGCCGGACCGCAGGATGGTGCTCGGGAAGGCGGCCTGGTTGGGCGAGTCGGGGAAGTGCTGCGTCTCCAGACAGAAGCCCCCACGGTAGGGGTACGTGCGCCCGTCCTTCCCGCGGATCGATCCGTCGAGGAAGTTCCCGGAGTAGAACTGAATGCCCGGCTCGGTGGTGGAGATGTCGAGCCAGCGCCCGCTGTCGGGATCCTCGACCCGGGCCGCGTGCGTCGCGGCCCCCGGGGGGCCCTCGCCGGCGCGGAGGACGAAGTTGTGGTCGTATCCGCCCCCGTTGGAGAGCTGCGGATCGTCGGCGTCGATGCGGACGCCGATCGGGGTGGGCCGCCGGAAGTCGAACGGGGTCCCCGCCACGGGCGCGATGTCGCCCGTCGGGATGAGGGTCGTGTCGACGGGCGTGTAGGTGTCCGCGTCGATCGTCAGCAGCTGGTCGAGGATGTCGCCGTTCCCGGCCCCGGCCAGGTTGAAGTAGGTGTGCTGAGACAGGTTCACGGGGGTGGGCGCGTCGGTGCGCGCCCGGTAGTCGACCACGAGTCGGTTCGCATCGGTGAGTACGTAGGCGACCCGCACGTCGAGCTTTCCCGGATAGCCCTCCTCGCCGGCCGGACTCGTGTAGCGGAGCTCGACGCCCTCCCCCTCGTCGGTGTCCAGCGGTCGGGCGTCCCACACGACCTTGTCGAAGCCGCGCTCGCCCCCGTGCAGGTGGTTGGGGCCGTTGTTGCGCGCCAGCTCGTACGTCTCGCCCTCGAGGCGGAAGCGGCCCGCGGCGATGCGGTTCGCGTAGCGGCCGACCACGGCGCCGAAGTAGGGGGAGTCGGCCAGGTAGCCGTCCAGCGAGTCGAACCCGAGCGCGATGTCCACGTGGCCACCCTCCCCGTCCGGGAGGCGGATGGCCTGGATGATCGCGCCGTAGGTGATCACGGCGATCTCCAGTCCGTTCGAGTTCGTGAGCGTGAACATCTCCACCTCGCGCCCATCCGGGGCGCGGCCGAAGGGCACTCCGATCAGCCGCTCCGTGTCCTCCGGGGAGCCGCAGGCGAGCCATGTCAGGGCGAGCGCCGCGCACGCGAGCGCCGCCGGCCGACAGGTGTGGCGCCTCCCGCGGGACGCGCGGCGTCTCCCGTCCGCCCGCGCCGTGGTTCGCTCCCGGCTCATCCCTCGTCTCCGAACATCTCGATCTCGGTGACCCCGCTCACGGCGGGGCGGTCGTGCGCGAGCACCACGCGCACGCGCGCGGTCTCGACCGGCCGGATGCGGATCACGTTGCGTGCCGATGTGCGCGGGAGCGCCGGCACCCGGGAGGTCACCTCGGCGGGAACCCAGCTCCCGCCGTTCCACACCTCGACGGTCATGGAGCGTGGGGCCGCGACCGCGGAGCGCTCCCCGCGGTACTCGTCGCCCCACAAGTACACCGCGATCTCGCGCACCGTGCGTGGGGTTCCGAGATCGACCTCCACCCAATCGCTCGCGTTCGGAGACCCGACCGCGGTCCAGCGGTTCCGCGCATAGTACGAGAACGCGACCCGGCCGTCGTTCACGTCCTCCACCCGATCGCCCTCGAACGTATACGACGCGGATACCCGTGGCGCCCCCCCGGTGCCGTCGTCGAGGGCGAGGTTCGGGGACGGCACGCCCTCCACGGGGGCCGGGGGGCCGGCGGCCGACCACGCCTCGAGCTCGGTGAGCCCGCTCGCCGACCCCGGCCGGTGCTCGAGCGTGATCCGGAACCGGCGGGTCTCGACGGGCGGGAACACGACCCGGTTCGCGCGGCGCCCGGCGGGGTCGCCCGGCCGCCGCGACTCGCCGGGGATGGGGGTCCACCCGCTCCCGTCCCACATGGCGACCGTGTACGCCGCCGGAGGCCGTACCTCCTCGCCCGCGCGATCGCCGCGCCTCGACCCCTCGCCATCCGCAGTGGAGGCCCGCGCCTCGATGGGTGGAGCGGTCGAGTCATCGAGGAAGTACAGCGACAGCGAATCGACCCGTCGGGTGGCGCCGAGGTCGAGCTCCAGCCAGTCGGTCGCGGTCCCCGATCCGGCCGAGCTCCACCCGTCCGGAGGCGAGCGGTGGTACCACCGGCTCCCATCGATCAGGTAGAAAGGCGGCGCGCCGGGCGCGCTGTAGGAGGCCGTCACGCGCGGATACGGCGCCCCGTCGTTGTTCACCGCCACGTTGACGGCCGTGTCGCGGGGGGCCGGCACCGCCGTAGCGAGCGGCACCGACAGCGTCCGGAGCGTGGCCGAGCGGCCCGCGAGCCGGCCATCCACGAGGATCGCGAGGCCGGGGCCGCGCCCGTACCGCGTCCCGTCGCGATCCCAGACCACCGACACCCGGTGCCCCCGGTAGGCGACCCCGTCGAGCGCGAACCACGGCCACTGCACGGGCGCCAGCGGCGCGATCGTCAGCGTGTCGTCCGGGCGCGGCCTCAGCCCCACGAGACCCGTGATCACGAGATCGATGTAGTGCGAGTGGAAGTAGTGCTCGCTGTGGTAGTAGGTGTCGTGTCCAGCGAACGAACCGTCGTCGGGGTCGGCCGCCTCGGCGACGTACGGACGGCCGTCCTTGCGGTGGGTGGCCGCGAACGCGTGCAGCAGCCGCACGTAGTCGTCCCGGGTCACGAAGTCCTGCTCGTAGTCGTCGAGCAGGTTGGCCATCGCCTGGAGCGTCTGGCTGGTGGCGTAGGGCCACGAGTTGCCGCTCCACTCGCAGCAGCGGGGCGAGATCCGGAACAGCGGGTCGTGGCGCTCCGTGGTGGTCGGCCCGTACGGCGCCTCGAAGTAGTCGGGGTCCACGAGGAACCGCCACGCCGCCTCGTAGCCCGGATCGGGGAGACCGAACTGCCACGGGACGTAGCCGATCTCCTCTCGGCCGTGCGGGCTGCCGGCGTACGGCCCGGTCTCGTAGGTGAGGCTCTTCCCCTCGATGCCGCCCTGCTCGTCGTGCGCGAACTGGTGGAAGAAGAACTGCCGCTCCGGGTCCCACAGCTCCTCCTGGACGCGGCGCTTGAGCGCGTCGGCGCGCTCCCGGTAGCGACGGACCTTCACCGGATCGCCGAGGAGCGCCGCGGCGCGGGCGATCGCCATCTCATCGGCCCACACGTAGCTGTTGAGCGTGGGGCGATATCCCTCCGCACCGTCGAACGGACGCGCGGTCTGGCGGCTGTCGATGTTGAACTCCATCCCGTCGTGCATTCCGTCCCAGCGGAACATCGCGTGCTCGGGGTCCCAGCGTTCGGCGGTCCAGCCGGCGACCTGGGTCTCCATGTGCGGCAGCACCGTGCGCAGGAAGCTCGTGTCGCCGAGGACCAGGTACGTCGCCCACATCGCGTCGCCGTACCAGTTGCTGTAGCTGCGCGGCTCGGCCCCCGGGGTCTCGAACCAGTAGCGCGCGAAGTCCTCGACGATGCGGCGGTCGTCGAGCCAGCGCAGCTCGTAGGCCTGGTGGCCGAGCGGACAGCTGATCGCACCGTAGGCGCCCGACCAGAATGGCCGGTCGATGAACTCCGTCAGCGTGTATCCGTGCTCCGGCGAGCCGTACGTCAGGTGCTTGGTGAGGAGCTCCCAGCGGTAGTAGTACGTCGCGTCGATCACCGAGTCGGGGGATTCGAAGAACGGGATGTGCGCCGCGAACCACTCCCGGTCGCGGTTGTCCCACCAGTCGTAGCGCGCCATGACGCCGTCCGGATCGAGCACGCGCGAGGAGACGGACGGGCCGCAGCCCCCGCCGAGGACCACGGCCACGGCGAGCGCGCATCCGCGTCGCCTTCGCTGTGCTCGAATCAACGCTGCCTCTCCCGGTGCGTCTCTCCCGGCGTGTGGAAGACGTGCGAAATGTGGTCCGGACGGGCGGGCCCACAAGGGCGACCCGGTTGCGGGCCCCCGGGCCGCCGTCATCTTGCAGACCGGCGTCGGCCCCGGTCCGGCGCGACCCGAGCCCCGGCGCCCCGCGGTGGGGGAGAAAGGCGACCGACGGGCCGTGAGCTTCTCGAGCGTCGACATTCTCGTCTTCGTCGGGTACTTCGTCGTCGTCGCCGCGATCGCGGTGCTCGTGTCGCGACGCGAGCGCGAGGCGGCCGACTACTTCCTCGCCGGACGGAGCCTGTCGTGGTGGCTCATCGGCATGAGCCTCATCGCGAGCAACATCTCCACGGAGCACTTCGTGGGCATGGCCGGCTCGGGCGTCGACTTCGGGCTCGCGATCGCCTCGTACGAATGGATGGCCGCGGTCACCCTGGTCATCGTGGCGCGCTGGTTCCTCCCGCGGCTCCTCGAGCTCGGGGTCACCACGATGCCCGAGTACCTGGAGCGGCGCTTCGACGCGCGCGCCCGCGGCTGGCTCGCCGTGTACATGCTGCTGGCATACGTGTTCGTGGCCATGGCCACCGTGCTGTATGCCGGCGGGCTCGCGCTCCAGACGCTGTTCGGGCTCCGGCTGGGGTGGGGGATCCTCATCCTCGCCGGGTTCGCGGGCGCCTATACCGCCTACGGCGGGCTCAAGGCGGTCGTGTGGACCGATCTCCTCCAGGGCTCCATGCTGCTCGTCGGCGGGGCCATCACCACGTTCTTCGCGCTGCGTGCCGTGGGTGGCTGGGGTCGACTCGTGGAGCGGGCCGGCGACAAATTCCACATGGTCCTGCCCCTCGATCACCCGGAGCTTCCCTGGTTCGCGATCTTCTTCGGGGGGCTGTGGATCGCGAACCTGTTCTACTGGGGGTGCAACCAGTTCATCACCCAGCGCGCGCTGGGCGCGCGCGACATCCGGCAGGGCCGTTTCGGGGTCCTGTTCGCGGCGTACCTCAAGCTCGCCATCCCGTTCATCATCGTGATCCCCGGGATCGCCGCATCGGTGCTGTTCGCGGGCGAGCTGGAGCGCTCGGACATGGCCTATCCGCTTCTGATCGAACGCCTCCTGCCCGCCGGGCTCACCGGGCTCATGTTCGCGGCGTTGCTCGCGGCGATCATGTCGAGCCTCGATTCGATGGCCAACGCCGCGGCCACCATCTTCACGGTGGACCTGTACCAGCGGCACCTGCGCCCCGGGGCCGGGGAGCGGCGGCTGATCGGCGTGGGACGGGCCAGCACCGCCGCGTTCCTCGGGCTGGCCGCGTGCTGGGCGCCGTTCCTGGCGTCGTTCGAGCGGGTATTCAGCTACATCCAGGAGTTCTGGGGGCTGATCACGCCCGGCGTGGCCGTCGTGTTCCTGGCGGGCCTGTTCTGGCGCGGAGCGACCGCCCCGGCCGCGGCGTGGGTGCTGGCCGCCACGCTGCCGGTGACGATCGGCGTGAAGGCCGTGCTCTCCGAGCGCGCCTTCCTCGACCAGATGTGGGTCGCGGGGCTCCTCCTCACCGGGCTCCTGATGGCGTTGTCGCGCCCGGGGGCCGGCACCGCGCCGCCACCGGAGGGCGCGGGCGATCGCGAACGGCGACAGGACGGACGGTGGCTCGTGCCGGCGCGCGACCCGTTGTTCGATGCGCTGTGCGCCGGGCTGGTGCTGGCCGTCGGCGCGCTGTACGTCGTCTTCTTCTGACGCCCGCACGGATCGCGGACACCGGATCGGGGACGCATGGGATTCCGTCGAGAGCTGGGTCGCTTCGACGCGACGATGGTGGTGGTGGGCGGCATTATCGGCGCGGGCATCTTCATCAATCCCTACATCGTGGCGCAGCGGCTCGACTCGGGTCCGCTCGTGCTGGCCGCGTGGCTGGCCGGAGGCGCGATCGCGATCGCCGGCGCGTTCACGTTCGCCGAGCTGGGCGCGCTGTTCCCCCAGGCGGGGGGACATTACGCCTATCTGCGCCGGGCCTATCACCCGCTGGTGGGGTTTCTGTACGGCTGGGGGCTCCTCCTCATGATCGAGTGCGGCGCGATCGCGGCGGTGGGCATCACGTTCGCCGAGTACTTCCTGCGCGCGCTCGGCCGGCCCACCGGAGGGGCCACGACGATCGCCGTTCTGGCGATCGCGGTCGTCGCCCTGATCAACTACCTCGGCGTCAAGCCGGGAAGCCGCGTGCTCAACACCTTCGTGATCCTCAAGGTGGCCGCCATCGCGGCCCTCGTGGTGGCGGGGCTCGCGCTCCCCCCGCGGCCGGCGTCGGCAGCCGTCGCAACGGCGTCGGCGACCGGGCGCTTCGAACTATTCCTCGCCTTCGGCGGAGCCCTCATCCCGGTGATGTTCTCGTATGGGGGCTGGCAGAACGCGAACTACGTGGCCGAGGAGATGCGCGACCCCCTGCGCGACCTCCCCCGCAGCCTGATCGCCGGGACGCTGATCGTGGTGCTCGTGTACGGGTTCATCAACTACGTGTACCTGAGGACGCTCGGGCACGCCGGGCTCGCCGCCACGCTCACGCCGGCGTCGGACACCGCGCGCGCCGCGTTCGGCCCCGCCGGCGACCGGCTCATTGCGGCCACCATCGCCGTGTCGACATTCGGGTTTCTGAACCTCACCATGCTCGCCCCCACCCGGGTGTACTTCGCGATGGCGCGTGACGGGGTGTTCATGCCTCAGGTCGCGCGACTGCACCCGCGCTTCGGCACGCCATCGGTGGCCATCGTGATCCAGACGCTGTGGGCCGTCGTACTCACCCTCACCGGGACCTACGCACAGCTCGTCGACTACGTCGTGTTCGCGGACTGGATCTTCTTCGGGCTGGCCGGGCTCAGCCTGTTCGTGTTCCGCCGCCGGCTCCCGGTGTCGGGGCGGGGCGCCGGGGTGTTCCGGACTCCGGGGTACCCCATCGTCCCGGCCCTCTTCGTGGGCGTGGCGATCCTCATCGTGGGGAGCGTCCTGCGCTCCAACCCGGTCGGGTCGCTGATCGGCGTGGGGCTCCTGGCGCTGGGCGTCCCCGCGTTCGCCTACTGGCGCACGGACGAGGACGAGGGAAACGGGGCCGACCCGGAGGGAGCGGCGTGAGCGACGGGGACCGCACGACCGCCTCGACGGACACGCCCCGGGTCATCGAGTGGGCCCCATACATGCACTGGTCCAAGCTCCACCAGCGGGCCACGCACGACCTGACCGGGAGCAACCTCCAGCCGCTCGGGCTCGAGGAGCTGCCCGGCGCGGCCGCGGCCCTCGAGCTCCACGGACCCAACGACGAGGGCTACCGGCCGCTGGTGGAGTCCATCGCGAACCGCTACGGCGTGTCGGCCGACCGGGTGTGCACCGCGACCGGCACGTCGGGGGCCAACTTTCTCGCCATGGCCGCGCTCGTCCGGCCCGGTGATGGCGTGCTCGTCGAGCGCCCGGCCTACGACTGCCTGTTGGGCGCGGCGCGGCTCCTGGGGGCGGGAGTCCGGCGTTTCGAGCGCCCGTTCGAGGACGGCTACGTTCCCGACCCCGACCACATCGCGAGCCGGCTCGGAGCCGACACCCGGCTGGTGGTCCTCTCCAACCTCCACAATCCCTCGGGGGTCCGCATCCCGGACGCGACGCTCGACGAGATCGGGCGACGCGCCGAGCGCGTGGGAGCCCGCGTGCTGGTCGACGAGGTGTACCTGGAGGCCGCGTTCTCCGCCGCGCCCCGCCCCGCCGCCACGCGCTCACCCGTATTCGTCTCGACCAACAGCCTCACGAAGACGTGGGGACTGGCGGGGCTCCGCACGGGGTGGGCGATCGCGGCACCCGCGGTGGCGGAGGCCATGCGCCGGGTGCGCGACGTGGTCGATGCGGTCGGGTCGTTTCCCTCGGACGCGCTCGCCACCGTGGCCTTCGGCCGTCTCGACGGCCTTCTGGAGCGGGCGCGGTCCATCCTGGAGCCGAACGCGGCCCGCCTGCGCGAGGTGCTGGACGCCTCCCCCGCGGTCGAGTGGGTGAGGCCCGAGGGCGGGCCGGTCGCCTTCCCGCGTCTGACGGACACCCCCGACGCCGGACGATTCGTCAACGGCGCGCTGGCGGAGTACGGTCTCGGCGTGGTGCCCGGGCGCTTCTTCGAGGCGCCGGCGCACTTCCGGGTGGCAATCGGGGGGGATCCGCGCCGGGTGCGACCCGCGCTCGACCGGCTGGCGGATGCGCTGGCGGCGTGGAGCGGGCGCCGGAGTCCCGCCTGAGCCGGCCGGGCAGGGTAGATTGCGCTCGACCGACGACGGGCAGGCAACGCGAATCGACTCCGGGCCGAGCGGCTCGAGCACCGGGGCGGACGGCGAAAGGGCTCCACGTGGACTCGACGACGGACGGTGGGCGCGAGCTCCGACTCGAACGGCTGACATCCCCCGATGTCGCCCGCGCCCTCGAGGAAGGCTTCACGACCGCGGTCGTCGCGTGCGGAGCGGTCGAGCAGCACGGTCCCCACCTCCCCCTGTTCATGGATGCCGAGCACGGCGACCGGCTGGCGCTCGAGGTCGCCCGCCGGCTGGGGGACGCGCTGGTGGCGCCCACGATCCGCGTCGGGTGCTCCGAGCACCACATGGCGTTCCGGGGCACCATCTCCCTCGAGCGCGACACGTTCCTGTCGGTCTGCCGGGACTACTGTGCGAGCCTCGGACGTCACGGGTTCCGCCACATCCACTTCGTCCCGACGCACGGCGGGAACTTCGGGCCGCTGGCGGAAGGCCTCGACATGCTTGACCGTGCCGCCGGCGAGACATGCTCGGTGACGGCGTATACCGATCTCATGGGCGTGATCGGCGCGTGGCGGGAGGTCGCCGAGCGCGAGACCGGCCGCGGGGACCGCGTCGGCGGTCACGCCGACTACGCCGAGACCTCGATCATGCTGTCGCTCCACCCCGAGCTCGTGCGCCGCGAGCGGGCCGCGCGCGGATACGTGCCGCGACCCGACGAGCACGCGGAGCTCGTGGCGCGATTCATCCGCGACGGCTTCGACGCCGTGACGCCGAACGGGATCCTGGGGGATGCGCGCGGCGCGAGCGCCGAGGTGGGCGAGTCGCTGATCGCGGCGCTCGCGGATCTGATCGCCGGGAGTTTCGGCCCCACCGGCTCCACACACCCGACCGAGGGAGGAAGTCCATGAGTCGATCAAGCGCGGCGCGCGTCCTCGCGGCGAGCGCGCCGTTCGCCGGCGTCGCCCTCGCGCTGCTCACGGGCGTCGCCTCGCCCCTCGCCGGCCAGTCCCGGAGCGACTCGCGCGGCGCCACCGCCGACACGACCCCCGACATGACGATCGAGGCGTACGAGCCGCGCTCCACGCTGGTGGTGCCGGGTAGGGAGATCCGGAGCGCGAAGTTCCCGTTCGTGGATGTCCACCTCCACCTGGACGGTCTCATGGCTCGGCCCGAGCTCGACCGCCTGGTGGCCGACATGGATCGGCTCAACCTCGCCGTCGCGGTCAACCTCAGCGGTGGCACGGGCGACCGTCTGGCCAGCCAGGTGCGGGCCTTCGAGGCGGCCTATCCCGGACGCTTCGTCGTGTTCGCCAACGTCGACTTCTCCGACATCGGCGACCCCGAGTTCGGCGCGCTCGCTGCCCGGCGGCTCGAGGAGGACGTGGCGCACGGGGCGGTGGGCCTCAAGATCTTCAAGAGCCTCGGCATGTCCATCCGGGACGCGGCGGGCGAGCGCGTGCGCGTCGACGACCCGCGGCTCGATCCGATCTGGGCCATGGCGGGCGAGCTCGGCATCCCGGTGCTCATCCACACGGCGGACCCGGCCGAGTTCTGGCAGCCGATGGACGAGCACAACGAGCGCTGGCTCGAGCTCGAGCTCCGGCCGCGTCGCAAGCGCGAGCCGCCGCCCACGTGGGAGGAGCTCATCGGCGAGCAGCACCGGATGTTCCGTAAGCACCCCGAGACCACGTTCATCGCCGCGCACCTCGGGTGGCTCGGAAACGACCTCGGGCGCCTCGCGGCCACCCTGGACTCGATCCCGAACATGAACGTGGGTCTGGGCGCGGTCATCTACGAGCCAGGGCGGCAGCCGCGCTTCGCACGCCAGTTCTTCGTCCGCTACCAGGACCGCATCCTGATGGGGAAGGACAGCTGGGCGCCGGACGAGTACCCGACCTACTTCCGGGTCCTGGAGAGCGCCGACGAGTACTTCCCCTACTATCGGAAGTACCACGCGTTCTGGCGGATGTACGGGCTCCACCTGCCCGACGAGGTGCTGAGGAAGGTGTACTACGAGAACGCGCTGCGCATCATCCCGGGCATCGATCGCTCGCGCCTTCCGCACTGATGCGGGGAGGATCGGCCCGCACGCGCGGCGCACCGGGCGGGTGTGACGCTCGGAACACATGTGCTGCCCGGGCATAGACTTCCGAAGCGAAAAAACTCGACTAGATTCTCGGCCGATGCTGCTCGGCCCGTACCGCGGTCGACGGGGCCGAGAGTCGTGCGACCCAATGGGCCACCACCGCGGCCATACGGTGACACCATGATGTTGGTGCCGACGTACCTGGCGCCGAGCTCCATCCACGGAATCGGCCTGTTCACCCCGTTCTCCATCCCCGCCGACTCGATCATCTGGCGCTTCGACGAGGAGATCGACTGGCGACTCACGTCGGATCAGCTGTCCGCCTTCCCGGATGCGCTTCAGGAGCAGCTCCGGGCGTGGTGCTTCGAGGAGCTCGACGGACGATTCGTGCTGTGCGGGGACAACGCGAAGTTCATGAACCACTCGTTCACGCCCAACTGCTGGGACGATCACGGCCCGATCACCCGGACGTGCCGGGACATCGCGCCGAACGAGGAGCTCACGTGCGACTATCGGCTGTTCGATGCCGAGTCGGCGCGCACCGGCCTGGCGGAATGGCTGGGGGCGGCGCACGGCCCGGAGCCGGCGCGCGCCGGTGTCGGGTAGGAGACCGGCGCCGCGGCCGCGGCGCACGTCCCCCGACCGCTCGGCACGGCGCCGCGGGCCGGAGACATCCCGCGGCGCCGTGTCGGGCGCCTACTGTTCCTGGCCGGTCGCTTCCGGCAGCTCGAGCGAGCTCACATCGACGGTCAGCTGGTCGATCTGCGCCTGGATCGCCGGATCCGGGTTCGGGTCCACCCGCCCGCCGAGGCACTGGCCGAAGAACACCTCCATCGAACGGTAGAGGGCCATCCGGTTGTCGGCGTTCGCGAACCCGTGTCCCTCGTTCGGGGCGAGGAGATACGTCACGGGAATACCCCGGTCGCGCAGCGCCACGGCCATCTGATCGGACTCGCGCTTGGTCACGCGCGGGTCGTTCGCCCCCTGCACGATCATGATCGGATCCTCGATCCGGTCCACGAAGTTGAGGGGCGAGCGTGACTGCATGTCCTCGATGTCGTCCACGTTGGACGGGTCCCCCACGTGTCGGTAGAACGTGCCCTCCAGGAAGGGTCGCCAGTACGCGGGAAAGGAGTTGATGAGGGTGATCAGCGATGAAGGGCCGACGTAGTCGAGACCGCAGGCGAACACCTCGGGGGTGAACGTGAGACCGACCAGCGTCGCGTACCCGCCGTAGGAGCCTCCGTATATGCCCACCCGGGCGGGGTCGGCGATGCCCTGGTCGATGGCCCACTGCACCCCGTCCACGAGGTCGTTGTGCATCGCCCCTGCCCATTCGTGGACGGCCGCGTTTAGGAACGCCTTGCCGTAGCCCGTCGAGCCCCGGTAGTTGACCTGGAGCACCGCGTATCCCCGGTTGGCGAGGAGCTGCGCCTCGGGCTGGTAGCCCCAGGTGTCCCGCGCCCACGGACCGCCGTGGACCAGGAGGACCATGGGGAGGTTCTCGGCCGCCACCCCCGGTGGCGTGCTCAGGTATCCGTGGATGGTGAGGCCGTCACGGGCCTGGAACGACACCGGTCGCATCCCGGCCAGACGGTAGTCCTCCAGCCCCGGACGCGGGCGGAAGAGGAACTGCCCCTCGCCGCTGTCGCGATCGAACAGGTACGTGGCGCCCGGGTCCTGCGGGTCGTCGAACGTGACCACCAGCTCGCGCTCGTCCAGCGTGGTGGAGGTCAGACCCGGCGAGCCGTCGTGCAGCGCGCGGACTTTCTGGAAGTCCTCGGCCCACTCGGAGTCCTTGAAGTAGTAGCGCACCGTGTCGGCGACGTAGACGGTGGCGATGAGCTCGTCCGTGATCTCGCTGAACACGGCCCCCCCGAAGTCCACCGCGCCTTCCGGGTCGCTCTCGACCGTCTCCACGTCGCCCGTCTCGAGGTCCATCAGAGCCAGGCGGCTCAGGTCCGCATCGCCATCGTCCGTGCTGATGTACAGTCGCCGGTCGTCCTTGTTGAAGCGGATCGCGGACACGTTCTCGTCCGCCGGATAGCTGGCCACCAGGTGCCACTCGGACTGCTCGTCGGGTCGGGCGAAGATGTCGGTGCCGCCCTGCATGTTCTGCCCGGTGGCGACCCGGAGCTTGAGGTTGTGGTCGAGCAGGTAGTTCGAGTGTCGGCCCGGGTTCTCGGCGACCATGCTCAGGTCGCCGGAGGCGAGATCCAGCCAGTACGGGTCGAACACCTGTGGGTTCCGGCGATTCAGCCCGACGAGGATGCGCTCGGGCGCCTCGTCGGGGACCGCGAAGATCACCGCCCGGGCATCCTCGAACGGGGTCAGGTCCCGGGCCTCCGGCGTAGGGGTGCCATCCACGGGCGCCGCGTAGACGTGGAAGTTCTCGTTCCCTCCCCGGTCCTGGGCGTAGAGGATCTTCGAGCCGTCGACGGACCAGAAGTACTGCCTGATCGGCCGCAGGGTGTCGGCCGTGATCTGAGTCTCGTCCTCCGACCCGATCGGGCGCACGAACACGTTGAGCTTGCCGCGGTAGGCCTTGAGGTACGACAGCCACTGTCCATCGGGCGAGATCTGTGGGCCCGCGATCTCCGGGTTGTCGAAGAACGCCGAGACCGGAATAACCTCGGGCAGTCCCTCCCCCCCTCCGTTTCCCACCGCCGCCATGTCGCCTTCGCCGGCCGTGCATGCAGCGAGCCCGATGCCGATGATGCCGACGCCGAGTGCCAGAAGTCCGTTGTGCTTCATCGATTCACTCCGATGGTGAGGGTGGGGCGCGCTCGCGGACCATTCCCTCGTACGCGGCCCGAGGGCGAAAGGTTCGAGGGGCGGCGGCTCCGCGCGACCCCCGGGTGCATGAGATCCGGGAGCGCCCGTCGCCGCCGCGCTCCCTCAGAACGGATTCAGGTGGTATCCCTGCTCCTGGAGGACGACGAACGCCGTCATCGCCGAGAGGGCCATCTCGACGGATGGAAGCAGCCGATCGCGTGGGAGTCGTCGCGCCGCAGCGGTCTGACCGCACAGGATGATCCGCACGCCGGCGTCGGCCAGCTCGCGGATCAGCCGGACGTGCGGGTTCGCTACCCCCTCCAGGCCGCGATACGCCTCATCGTCGAGAAGCGCCCGTCCCGCCGGCCCGTGCACGACGACCGCCACGTCCAGGCGCTCGAGAGGGACACCGGCACGCCCGTGCATATTGAGGAAGCGCGCCACCGTCACCAGCTGCGGGTTCGGCCGGTCGACCGTCGGTGGAGCCTCCACGATCTCGAACGCGACGCGGTACGTCATGTCCAGCGGCGTCTCGAAGTCCGGATGGGGTACCGCGAACACCGGCCCCGCGGACTCGATCACCGGACCCGTGCTCGTCGGACCGGCCTGCGCGGCCAGCGTTCCGGGAGCGAGAAGCGCGATCCAGAGGACCTCGGCGTGGTGGTGCGTCATGGTTACTCCGCCGGTTCGGGTGGGAGCGACACATCGCCCAGGAAGAAGGCGGCGAGCTCCGCGCGGCCGGCGACGCCTGACTTGCGGTACACCGCCACCGCATGCTGCCGGACGGTGCGCTCGCTGCGGTCGGTGTCGCGGGCGATTCGTTTGTGACTGTATCCCTTCAGCAGCCCCATGGCGGTCTCGCGCTCCGCCGGCGTGAGTCCCCAGGCTTCGAACTGGTGCGCGATCTCCTCACCGAGACCCTTCAATACTCGGGCGGCGCGCTCCCGCCAGACATCGTGCTCCGCCTGGTGCCGCTCGACCGCGCGTTCCAGCGCCACGACGGAGCGCGACGCCCGGAACCAGCGTCCACCGAGGTAGGTCGCGGCACTCAGGCTCACGGCGATCATGAACAGCTCGAACAGCACGTGCCCGCTGAGAAGCGTGGGGGGGGCGTCCAGGATCAGGTCCACCATCCCCCCCACGACGATGACGAAGAGCACGCTCGCCAGCACAAGCTGCACGCTAGGGTGCGGCTCCGGTCCCCGTTCGTCCATGGGTCGATCGTCCTCCGGTCGCGACGTCCCGCCCTCCGACATGTGTCGGATCCGACACACGGGAACCCGCGTGGATCGGGCACATCCGGCGCACCGAACACATGTCGGATGGTGTGCTCGCGACGCTCCTCCGAGGATGCGGTGTACCCTTTGAGGAGGATACTGTCGTGTTCCCACAGCCGCTGCACCCGGCCGTCGTGCACTTGCCGATGGCGCTGGTCGTGTTGCTACCGTTCGCCGCCCTCGCGGCCCTGTTCATGATCCGGAGGGGATCCGCTCCACGCACGGCGTGGATCTGGATCGTCGTCCTTTCCGTCCTGCTCGCCGGCTCATCGTGGCTCGCGACGGAGACGGGCGAGGACCAGGAGGAGGTGGTCGAGGACGTGGTCGCGGAGGCCGCGATCCACGGTCACGAGGAGGCGGCCGAGCTCTTCCTGCTCCTCTCCGGCGCCGCCATAGTGGTGTTCGGCATCGGGCTCGCCCGCGGGCGTGTCGGGCGGATCGGGAGGTACGCCGGCCTCGCCGCGACCCTCGTGCTGCTTGCGGCGGGATACCGTGTGGGCCACTCGGGCGGAGCGCTCGTCTACACGCACGGGGCTGCGCAGGTCTACCTGAACCGCGGCCCGGAAGGTCGAGCCAAGGACGCCGTCACGCGCGGAGACGCGGAACGCGGAGAGGACCAAGCCGGGCGGCCCGAGGCGGCGTCCGGGTCGGACGATCGGTGATTTCCCGGACGCCGGAGAGCCGGACACCCAGAGCCCGTGACGACCGCGAAAAAAGAGACCGCCCCGATCGCTCGGAGCGGCCCTCTCCGCCCGGGCCGATCGCGCTCAGGCAACCAGGATGACGTTCTCCGCGGCCGGGCCCTTCGTGCCCTCCACCTTGTCGAACTCGACCGTGGCGCCCTCGGCGAGGGTCTTGAAGCCCTCCATCTGGATGGCCGAGTGGTGGACGAAGCAGTCCTTCGAGCCGTCTTCCGGCGTGATGAAGCCGAAGCCCTTCTGGTCGTTGAACCACTTCACGGTGCCTCTCGTACGCATGCTGTCGACCTTTTCTCTCGTGACGGTCGGAGCCCGGATCACCCGCACCCACGACTCATCGACGCCGCGCGGCATCCCCCCGCGCCGGGGTCAGTGGGTCGTGCACGAAGAAAAGGGAAGCCGACATCCGAGGCTTCCCGACGCTCAGGTTCGCAGCCCACTCGCTCGGCTCCTTCGCCGAGTGCCGAAGAAGTTCGTGGGACCTCGGAGGACCGTCAAGGGAGCGCCGCGAGAGCCGGCCGACGGGAGCTCCACCCAAAAAAAAGGCCGCTCCGATCGCTCGGAGCGGCCTTCTTCGATCGGGTCCGGCTCAGCTCAGCTGACCGGGACCACGTTCTCCGCGGCCGGGCCCTTCGTGCCCTGCACCTTGTCGAACTCGACCGTGGCGCCCTCGGCGAGGGTCTTGAAGCCCTCGATCTGGATCGCCGAGTGATGGACGAAGCAGTCCTTGGATCCGTCCTCCGGCGTGATGAAGCCGAAGCCCTTCTGATCGTTGAACCACTTCACGGTTCCCTTCGTACGCATAATCCTCGCACCTTCGTTGGTCCTGGTCGGAGCTCGGATTACCCGCACCCACGACTCAGTGACGCCACGCGGCATCCCCCCGCGCTGGGGTCAGTGGGTCGTGCATAAAGAAAAAGGGAAGCCAACTGCAAGGCTTCCCGATACTCATGTTCGTAGCCCACTCGACTCGGCTCCTTTGCCGAGTGTCGAAGAATCTAGTCGTTTCGTGGGCGATCGTCAAGCTTCGAGGCGGGCGGTGGCGTCCTCCAGCCTGCCGGGCCGCGTCCGGCCGCCGTCAGGGCCTCAGGTCTCGCACGCCATGTCCTGCCCGCAGCACATCGGCGACTTGACCTTGCCGTGGCCGTTGGGGCACTCCGACACGTGCACGGAGGTCCCGTCGTCCTTCGTGATCGTGCCATGTACGAGGTCGGCGCCGCACCGGCCGCAGGTCATGGTCCCGATGCTCATGCCGCACTTCTCGCAGGTATAGGCCGCCATCCGATCGCTCCTGGTTCAATGCACCGCCGTGGTCCCGGTCCCCTGAGACGCGGCTTCTCGCGAACCCGCCCGGTGGCATGAATCGGCGGTGCCGGGCGGGATTCCGCAACGTCCCGAGGTCGTGGACCCGCGACGACCCGCGGACGCCGTGAGCAAGTCGGGGAGCCTTGTCCGTGTCATCCCGTGTTCGCAGGCGTGTCGTGGGACCCCGGCCCTGGGAGAGCCCTTGAAGACCTCGTGGCTTCCGATCGCGTTCGGCCTCTCGGGCCTGGTGGCTCTCGCGTGCTCCGAGGCGCCGTCGAGTCCGCCGGAGACACCCTCGATCCCGGCGGGCGATGCGACGATGCCGGCCCT